>Ga0180301_10002098_pt1 | contig 15683 bp, 15 predicted proteins | sample GuaBasSediGuay16_FD_121797 | JGI IMG/M metagenome (GOLD analysis project Ga0180301, IMG submission 121797) | Subseafloor sediment microbial communities from Guaymas Basin, Gulf of California, Mexico - Guay16, Core 4569-2, 12-15 cm | ecosystem: Environmental > Aquatic > Marine > Hydrothermal...
GGAACAAGACCTGCAACATCCAAAAGCTGGACAGGTATGTGCCTTATTCCCTGGATGCATTTGGAGTTTCTCGGCTCGCATTTGACCCCGAGCTTTTGGCAGGGACAAGGCTTCTGGACCCATCCGATCCCGCGGTTCGGCTTTATCGTTGTAAAGATGCGGTTCGAGATCTCAGCCTGAATAAGGGTGGCTGCAGAGAAAAATGTCGTTTTTCCTGTGTTCGACTTCCCGCCTATCCCGATCAGCATAAGTAAAATTTATCTTCATTTTATATAATGAGGATAGCGGTTGTCGAGCGGGATGTATGCAATCCTAAAAAGTGCGAATGGCTCTGCCAGAGGGTTTGCCCTGTAAACCGTACAGGAAAGGAATGCATCAAGCAGGGTGAGGATGGAAAGCCGGTAATAGACGAGGAGCTCTGTGTGGGATGTGGGATATGCGTTAGGAAATGCCCTTTTTCTGCTCTCTCTGTTGTCAACCTTCCTCAAGCCAAGGAAGAGCCTGTTCATCGCTATCTTCCGAACGGCTTCTGTCTTTTCGGTCTCCCTCTCCTTCAGCCAAATCAGGTCCTGGGTCTTTTAGGTCCTAATGGGATAGGGAAGACCACGATCCTTAACCTGCTTTCTGGCCAACTGAAACCGAACCTCGGAAAGCCCGAAGCAACCTGGGAAGAGGTGCTGGAAAGGTTCAAGGGAACCCAACTAAAGCCCTACCTGGAAAAGCTGGCAGAGGGTAAGATAAGGCTTGCATATAAGCCTCAAAAGGTTGATCTCATCCCAAAGTACTGGAAGGGGGAGGTCGGTAAATACATCCGCAATAAAGACCTGCTGAAAAGGCTCGGACTGAGACCCGAAAAGCAGATAGAGGGACTTTCAGGCGGAGAGCTCCAGCTCCTCGCAATAGCTGCATGCTTGCAGAAGGATGCCGAATTTTACTTTTTCGATGAGCCGTCGAGCTTTTTGGATGTGGAGAAGCGTTTCAGGGTCGCAAAGCTCATAAGAGAGCTTGCCGAAAGGAAATGGGTCGTGATCGTTGAGCACGATCTGGCCTTGCTTGACTACCTGGCTGACACGGTCTGCATCCTTTACGGTAGACCCGGTTCCTTCGGTATATGCTCAAGGCCTTATGGTGTGCGGGCAGGGATCAATAGCTGGCTTTCAGGCTATCTCAAGGATGCGAACGTCAGGATAAGGGAAGAGGCGATAACTTTCGAGGTTTATGCAAAGGAAAGCTTGAAGGCTGAGGTGCTTCTGGAATACCCTGAGTTCAAATTCTCCTGGGACGGCTTCCAGCTAGAAACTCAGGCAGGTGATATCAAGGCAGGGGAGGTGATAGGAATCCTCGGACCCAATGCTACTGGAAAAACCACCTTCATCAGGTTGCTGGCAGGGGAGCTCGAGCCAGACTGGAAGCCGGGCTTAAGGCTTGCTTATAAGCCCCAGCTCCTTAAGGCAGGACCGGAAAGGGTAAGGGATTTTCTTCCTGACCTTAAGCTTCTAGGCTATCTAGGCTTGGAGACCTTGGCGGAAAGAAGGCTCGAAGATCTTTCTGGCGGGGAGCTCCAAGCTATATATACGCTTCACACACTTCAGACAGACTCAGAGCTCATGCTCCTGGACGAACCCTCAGCCTTTCTGGATGCCGAGTTAAGGCTCAGGATAGCCAAGCTCATAAGGCAGAAGGTTGAGGAAAAGGGGACTGCAGGATTCGTTGTGGATCACGACCTGCTCTTTCTTGATGCTATCTCTGACAGGCTTATAGTATTTTCAGGCGAACCGGGCAGAAACGGAAGGGCAAGCCAACCTTTAAAGCTTAAAGAGGGCATGAACCTCTTCCTGAAAGGGATGGGGATAACCTTCAGAAGGGATCCTGAAACAGGAAGGCCAAGAGCAAACAAGCCGGGATCCCAGCTCGACAGGGAGCAGAGGGAAAGGGGAGAATATTATTATTCAAAATAGCTCCTCGTTTTTCTTATCGCTCTATTGTATATCTGCCTAACCCTTTCTCTCGTAATTCCAAGGTCTTCACCTATCCTCTCCAATGTCAAACCAGAATATCTTTTTAGCATGACCTCTTTCTCTCTCGGAGTCAGATTAGAATTTTCAAGCAGATTTTTGAAATCTAAGTATTCTGTATTCTCAGGTGAGGGGTCCGGGATCTTCTCATGCAAAGTCCTTGAGTTGCTATCGTGATATGCAGAGTCATCCAAGTAAAGCGTGTGGTGATTGTAAAATGCGATCGTTTCTGGTGAGGAAAGAAAATCCAAAACATAAGCTCTTATCCAATAATATGCGTAAGTTTTGAAATCGCATACTCCGGGAGAGTAGTGCTCTAAAGCTTCTATAAGTCCGAGTACACCTTCTTGAACCAAGTCTTCAAATTCATAGATCCCGCCTGAAAGACGGTAGGCATATTTTCTGCATATGCCTTCTACAAGAAACATATATTTTTCTACAAGTTCGTTTCTTTTGGTTATATACTCTCGATTCTGGATTTTTCTTTCTATCTTTATCGAAAGTGCTTCTTCGAGCTTTTTTCTTAAAGGTCTTTTGGGAAAGGCTTCTTTCTTCAGATACCTATTTATAGTTGTCACCGAAACCCCTAATTGGCAAGCGAGCTGGCTTTTCTTGAATCCGCTATCAAGCTTTTGCTTTATGGCATTAGCAAGTATTTCTTTCGCTTCAGAGTCTTCTTTTTCGATAGAATCTCTAAGTTTGATGAACTCGTGCAAAATATCCCTGCTCATGTTAAGTTTTGAAAGAGTTTTAAATTTTAAAAAATTATCTTCTGAGCCTCCTTTTCCTGAGCCAAAGACCGAAGAAAAGCAGGAGACAGAGGCAGACATACGGAATGTCCATCCTCACAAGCTTGAATATCCAGTAAGCAAAAATCCCTATCACCAAAAAGACCGTTAGGGTCAGGGTGTAAATGGGTTTTTCATAGGGAAAGAGGTTCCGCAGGTATATCCAGAGACCGAAGCCGAAGAGGATTAGCTGGAAAATCAAGCCATAGTCAGAAAGTATCCCTGCAGAAACGAGACTTCCTGAAATCCATCCGTCAACCATATCGAGCAGGCTTGTTATCGGTATCTCCTCTCTTTTCATTTTATTCCCATCTTTTCCCTGAAAAATCCTGTTATCATACCGTAATCGGCACCGCATCCCCTTGCAAATCCTTTCGATATCCTTTCATAAAAAACCGTCTCATAAGGTCCTGGTCTTATCCAGAAATGCACGAATCTCTTCAGGAGCCCTCTCAACCTTTCCACTCTTCCCCTCATTTTCTCCAACCTTATCCTTTTCTTTTTTTCTTTCTTCTCCTCAAATTCCTCCTCAACCTTTTTCATCACTTCCTCCTCTATCTCCTTCGCCCCGATGAGCTCATTCACATATTTCTCGAAAACCTTTTCCCTTGCATAAAGCTCTATAAGATGCATCAGCAGAACATTCACAGACATGAACCACGTCTTGATATAGATCATCGGATTATCGGTTTCGATGCCTTCCGGGGGAGGCGATTTATAGAAGTTTATCTTGAAGCTTATATCGAAAAGCTCATAGTAAGGTCTTTCAGGAACAATATCACCATTTTCTACTGCTTTTTTCAGGATGTTTTCGACCTCCTCATCCGTTATTTCAACCCCGTATCTTTCCTCTATTTTCTTTTTCCATTCCTTCACCAGATCATCATAGGGATAGACCACAAAACCCTTTTGTCCTTTCACGAGTGAGGGCTTTCTTATTTCAGCTGGTGTTATGGGTTTCCACACCCATATCCTTATCTCAGAATATCCCTGGGTCTGACCTGCAAACCCGGGTGTCATTAAAGGGTCTCCGAGGAAGGCTGTAGGCTTTTCCTCTGTTTTCTCCCTTATCATCTTAAATCTAGCTATATAGGGCTTGAGCCAGTTTTTATATTCCTCGATGGATTTTTTCCTTGCCTCCAACAAAGCCATTATCCTTGCGTACCTCTCCTTTACGGTAGGAAAGAAAAGCTTTTTCCATTCCTTGTAAAGCTCGTTTTTTGTTTTCAGCACAGTTGCCTCTGCCTGCGAAACATCAAGCTCCCTCCTTATAGTGTCTATATCCGTCCATTCCTCTTTCATCCGGATAAAATCGGTTATGATAGTGGGCCATCTTCTTGCCATCGTTATCAGCGAGTATCCCTCTCCGGTATATGCATCAACCCGATCAACGAAAAGAGATCTCAGCACCGTCTCGTCGGTTTTTCCTGCCAGGAAGTAATCAAGGATTTCCCTGTACCTCCTCGCATCATGCGAAAGAAGCTCGTAATCCGCAACAGCCTGGGCTGCTGATGTTAGACCTGTTTTTATCGCTGTCTGGAGCTTTTCCTTCTGCCCCATCGTTATCGCATAAAATTCTGGCCATAAGGGTGTGACCTCAACCCACTCGTCAACTTTTCTTATACGGAAATCTTCTTTGGATGCCCATGCAACAAAAGACAGGTAAAGATTGGAGGCACATCCTCTAAGGCAAGTGTAATCAAAAAGCACTTCCATCTCGAAGGGAGCCCCACAGATAGCTATACCTGTGATCCTTCTCTTTGCAGCCCAATCCCTGAACTCATCAACAACTAACCTTTCCATATTAAAGGAATATGAGCAAACCGCCTATTATTAGCAGGATCAGCCCGAGCAGGACTCCTCTCCATCCGAACTCGGCTTGATGCTCAAGGGTTGAGGGGAAGAAGAATATCATGAAGATCGCGATAAGCACCAGAAGAATCCCTATCACGGTTCCTAACCATCCAAACATATTAATAATTTAGACAAAAAATTAAAATTGAATATGGTATTCGCAAGAACGAAGTTGGTTCTTGAAGATAACTGCTTTGAGGAAGAGCCGGGATCAATCGAGCTTAAATATATCGGACCTAATCCGACAAAGCTTTACCACGAGGTTTATGAGCTCATCCGAAGTGTTTACGGTGTTCCTGAGGGATACGTTAACGAAACACAGTCGAATTGGGGTAAAACGAAAACAGGAGAAAAGTTCAAGGTGAGGTGGTGGATTCATAAGGATATGGATGTCTATACCTATCTCTTCATAAGGGTGGATCTTGCAGGAGAGGGGAATGAAAAGGAGGGATGGGCAACCATAAAGATAAAGCCGATAATGAGAACCGAATATCCCCAGGATACCATATGGCAAAGGAGCATCCTTTACGAGATGCTAAGGACCTTTTGGCACAGGACTTTTTATTACAGGAAAAGGGAGCAGTATGCAGATCATTGCAGGAGGGCAACGATAATGTTCCAAAACAAGCTGAAAGAACTTTTCGAGAAGCTTAAACATGGCAGTACTTGAGATAGTCGATGACTGTCTGGCTCCGGAAAGGCATATCTTCCTAACCTATACAGGCCCGAATCCGTGGGGTGTTGCTGAAAAGATAACAAACCTTATCGAGCCGTTTTTCCATGTCTCGGCATCAGGTACAGGAAACGATATCATAAACTGGGACGTTGTTGGGGATCAGATAAGCTTCTACTCTCATTGGTGGGTGAAGAAGAAGTTTTCAGCTCATTCTACCATGAAGGTCGATTTGAGGATAATCGGAAAGCAGCACAAGACGACAGGTGAGGGATATTTCAGGTTGAGAATAACCGCTGATCTCGTCACACAGTTCAGCACTTTCGGCTTTCTGCTAAAGCCCCTTTGGTATCTCTATTCCTACTTCTTCTATAACCGCATAAGGAGAAGGTTCATAGAAAGATGCCGGGAGATGCTCCACCGTTTCAGGGACGAGCTTAAGGAGCATTATGATCTTAAGTATACCGAAATCCCGGCAGGGGCTGTGGTTGGATAATGCCGTTTAAAGTCGGTGTAACCACAGGTCTGTACACGATTGCGAGAGCAGAGGAATTGGCTACTTCTGTCAAGAAGCTCGGTTATGCCCTTACCCGCGGAACTTCGGCTATAGAGATAGCCGGAGATGTCCCGCATGAAGTGACAGAAACCGAGGGAGAGGAAATAAGGCATATGGCGAAAAAGCAGGGGATTGACATAACCTTCCACGGCTCTCTAACAGTCCCGTTAGACATGCCTGAAAGGGGCGAGTGGAGGGATGCACACGATCATATGCAAAAATCAATCCGTTCAGCCGTTCACTGTGGAGCAAAATATGTCAACTTCCATTCATGCCTGAACATCTGGCCAGAACTCATGACGTATGCAGGAAGGAAGCTTACGATGTCCTTCTGCGATCATGAAGGTAATTTCATTTCAAAAATCCTGAAGGAATCTGAAAGGCTTAGGGAATGGTTCATTAAACACAGATGGGACACTTATGCAAACGATATTCTTACTCATCAGGAAAGACTTAAGGCGTCCACAAGAGCCGAGCTAGAAACCACCAACTGGAGAAAGGAGGAGCTTGCAAAAAGGATCAGGGAAAAGATAAAGCTTCCTGAGGATCAGCTTCAGATGTTGGTTGATGCCCTGTTAGTTAAAGAGGTTCTGCCTTCCGAGCTTCCTGCTCCTATTAGAAAGGAAATAACCAAGATCCTTGAAAAACTCAGGACAGAGACCGCGAACAAACATGCCGAGCTTCAGGAAAGATATCTGAAACAGGCAATAAGGGAAAAGCTGGCCAAAGGAGGAAAATGGGATACAGAAGAGCTCAAAGCGGTCGTTGGGATAGTCGACGGTGCCCATATTCTCGCTCATTACGTCTTCTTCACCCAAGACCCACTCTGGCATGAAATGCTTAAATTCTATCCTGATGTCGCCCAGAAATACCGCTTCGATCCATCAGACCTAGATTCCCTGCTAAACGCCTGGAAAAGGGCTGAAGAGGAGAACGACAGGAGGTTTAAAGAGTTTTACTACGGGGTTGTTGGAGCCAAGATGGTGGAGGGTCATACGAAAAAAATCCTGGAGTGGATAGACAAGGTCCTGATCCCGAAGGAGCTGAAGGGAAAGCCAGAGCTTCAGAAGATAGCCAGGGAGATTCAGATATGTTACGAGTCTCCGGATGCCAGGGACCCGATGCATGCCGGCTTACATATCCTCTGGTCACCGCGCCAACTTTATGCAACGATCAAGACGATAAGGAGGACCCTGAAGACGGACAGGGTTTGGATGCTTATGGATTTCGAACATGTCGCAACCCAGGGAATCGATCCGATAAAGGACATGGAAGAGGTCATAAAGCTCGCACCTGATTTCGGTGAATATGTTCTGGCTGTTCACTCAAACGCTCCGAATCCCCTGCATGCGCACGAGCCGATAGAGCTGGGGGATGAGAGGATTTACAAACTCCTCTGGTTCCTGAGGAAAACAGGGATGGGTAGGAAAAGGCTTGTTTATCTATTCTTCGAAAGAGGAGGTGGGAAGGACCCGTTCCAGAGATCTGTCGAGGCACTAAGATTGGTTGCGAAATACCTTGAGCAGGATATCGATCCAAAGGAGTTACCGATGGAATTCTATGGGATGAAGGGACCTGTTGCAGGTGATATAAAAAGGCAGCTTCAGATAATCAGGGAACATGCCTGGGAACCCCTGAAGGACCTGCTCGAGATCCCTGAAGAGGAATGGACGATGCTTTCCCAGGCAGCAATTAGGAAAGGAAAGAAGCCAGAGGTCTGGAAGAAGGGAGAGTTCAGATAGTGTTTTAAAACTTTCCTCTTTTTTAGATTTATGAACGTAAACATTTTCCTGACTACAGACTGCAACCTGAACTGCCGGCATTGCGGGATAGACAGAAGCATAAGAGGGGAAAGTATGGATCAGGAACTGCTCGAAAGGCTTTTTAGTGATCTGAAAGAACCGGATTTCCAGGAAATCGCGATAACCGGCGGAGAACCGTTAATCCAGGCGGAAAAGCTCACCAGTTCGCTGAAAAAGACAGGGCTGGGCAAAGAGAAAACCGTTAAGATATTCACGAACGGGATGTGGGCAAGGGATTACAGGGAAGCTAAAGAGATGATCAAGGAACTCGAATCTGCCGGGGTTTCTCGGCTTCTACTTTCCACAGACGAATTTCATCGGGAGTTCGTGCCTTTAGAATATATTGCCAATGCCATCAGGGCTTCTGAAGACAGCTCTATAGAGATCGGGATAAACATGGTAAGCTTTAGATCAACCTTCAAAAAGGACAGAAAAAGCGTTTATAAGCTTGCAAAGATGCTAGGGAAAGAGGTAAAAACGGTTTATCGTCCTGTAAATCTTATGAAGCTCGTGAAATATCAAAGGCTTTCTCGGGTCTGGCCTGTCCTGCGAGCTTTTTTAAGGTACAGCCCTAAAAAGTGTCTCGGAATGTTTTACGTCCTGGATGACGGATCAGAAGAGCTTTTCATAGACCAGATTTGGGGGACCCTGGAAGGGAATGCGAAGCAGAACCTGAGGGAAAAGGACCTCATGATAAGGATGTACAAAATCCCTGCGAAAAAGGAGATTCTCAGTAAAATCCGTGAAATAAAATGCGAAAGCATGGAAATAACCGTCATGCCGGACGGAACCTTGCTACCGTGCTGTTCTTTCGAAATGTTAAATGCATATAAGGATTTGAAACTTGGAAAGTATCCAGAAACGGATCTTGAGTCATTCAGGAAAAACCTGGAAACACCTCCACTTTCCTTCCTTTACTCAAGGAAGTGGAAATACCTGGATGAATATATCCAGGGTGATGGACTTTTCTTTGAATGTGCAAGGGTCGATGGGGTTAGCGTTCTTGATCTGTGTGATTTATGCACAGAGGTCCACAGGTCATATTCTAACAAAAATTTTATAGAGAAAACCAAAATTTAATTATCGATGGCTAAAAAGAAAGGAGAAAAGGGTGTAGGGAAGAAGGAAAGGATCGAGATCTTAAAAAAGTTTGCAAAAGAAGTCCTGAAAAAGCACGGCGACCTCATCCGTTCGATTGTCCTTTTCGGCTCCACCGCAAGGGGTTCTGCCAAAAAGGAATCTGACATAGACGTTTTCGTCATCCTGGACGACACGCGCCACAGGATAACCCCGGCTTTAAAGGAGAAAATCGAGGAGGACTTGGACGAGATAGCAAAAAAGATATCCAAACAGCTTTCTGTCCAGCAGCCCTACCTGCTGACAGAGTTCTGGGCTTTGGTTCGGGAAGGTCATCCCATCATCTTCAACTTCATCAGGGAAGGGATACCCGTTTTCGACCGGGACGTTTTCACACCGATAAAGAAGCTCCTGCAGATGGGGGAGATAAAGCCTTCACAGGAAGCTGTAGAGAAGTTCATGGAAAGAGGACCCAAGAGGATAAAACGGGTCGAATCGGCAAAGACCTATATGGTCGTCGAGGACTGCTATTATGCCATGCTTGAGACGGCTCAGGCTGTTCTGATGTTTATGGGGATATCCCCGCCAAGACCCTCTGAAGCTCCTGAGGTCCTGAGGAAATCCCTTTCTCCCAAACTGCTTGAAGACAGCTATGTTCAGGACCTGAAGGACATAATCGAGCTGAGGAAAAAGGTCGAGCATCACGAGATCAAGGGAATATCTGGAGAGGAGCTCGATAAGTGGATAGCCAAGGCAAAGGCCTTTGTTAAGAAGATGCAATCCCTTATCGGCAAGCTCGAAATCATGAAGAGGATATCCATGATCGAGAAGTCGTATTCGATTATGACCGAAACGATCATAACGCTTTTGAAAGCGATGGGTAAGGAGGTAAAGCCAGAGGATGTCGAGGAGGTTTTCAAGCGAGAGATAATCGAGCCAGGTCTGATCCCAGAACAGTACCTGGACGTATACAGGACGCTGAAGCGCTTTTCAGGCTTGGTCGAGAAGGGAAAAGTGATGGAGATCCCGAAGCAGGAAATAATCGCTCATCGGGAATATGTCAGGAAGTTCATCCGGGAGGCATCAAGGCTCATGAAGCGGAAGCTCAAGGAAGATTCCCGGCTCGAGTGAGCTTTTTCTCAAGCTCTTTCAGGACCCTTTCCACCTCCTCCCTGACCGTAAGCTCCCCTTTTAGAACCAGATCAGCTTCCCTTTCCTGGTCGAAATAATCGAAACCGTAGATTTCCTTCCATCTTTTCCTCTCTATCTCCTGTCTTTTCCTTATGCTTTCCTCTGCCTTTTTAAGCGATATTCCGTCCCTCTTGGCTGTTCTTTTTGCCCTTACCCTTAGCGGAACCTTAAGCCAAACCGTCAGGTCAGCCAAGTCCTTCAGGAAGTGAACAGAAAGCTTCCCGCAGATAACTATCCCGCCCTTCCTTGCGAGCTCCCTCTGCTCCTGATCGAGCCCTTGGTGGAAATGTTTGCTGCTTCCCTTTCTGGTCTCCCAAGCCCTGATGGCAGCTTCTGATTCGTTTTTGCCTGAAACAAGACCCTTCTGGATGAATCCAGGAGAAAAGAACTTCAAACCGAGCCTTTCTGCTAAAGCCCGGGCAAGGGTTGTCGATCCAGCACCAGGAGGTCCTGATATTGCTATAACCAGTTTTCTTTTCATCTCACCATCTCCCCAAGCTCTTCAAGGATCGAGAGGAAGAACTGCTCCCTGTCAGGATCCTCGAATATCAGGGTCCCTCTTGCGCCCTGGGCCATCGACTCCCTTATCAGCAGGTCTAGCTTGAGATCGGATTTCCTGTAGGGAATGTGCTCTATCTCCCCCTTCAGCCCGTACTTGATACCTGAAAAGAAGAAATAGATGTCCTTTAAGCATGCCGGCCCGAGCTCACGCTTTATCTTTTCAAAAACCCGCCTGAAATCCTCCTGTCTCTTCAGTCCACCGGCCCCCCTTGCATGCAGGTGCGCCCAGTTTATGACAGGTTCTGTTGAGTTGGTACGCTTCACGATCTCGAGCACATCATCAAGGTCCCCGAGCTCGTCTGTCCTTCCTGTCACCTCTATACCTATCGTGAGCTTGAGCCTCAGTTCAGTCACGATCTCGTTAAGCTTGTAAACCGTAAGCCTTAAAGCCTGATCAAGGGGCATCCTCCTGTAGAAATTCGGCTGGAGGATGAAAAGCCGGCAGTCCATAATTGAGGCGATCGTGCAGAAGAGCTTTAGCTGTTCATCCGGCATCTCTGGCAGGTCAGGATAGTGGATCGAGAGCTCTATATTCAGCTTCTTTGCCTCATCCTTTATCTTTATAAGGTCCCCGTAAACCGTTTTGTAGAGGTCAGATGTAGTTTGGATCCCTGAAAAGAGCTCTTTAGGAAGCACAAAAGCCCTCAAACCGACCCTATAGAGCTCCTTAAGAACCTGCAGGACCTCCTCACGGTTCCTCACCACAGGAAGCCTTTTTGTCCCATAGGGGATCCCGAGCCTGAAACCCAACCTCTCCTGGATCTTCAAAGCCCTCTTCCTTATAAGCATGTCATACATATTTATAATTTCCGCCAGAATTAGAAAAAGCTGTAAGCAGGCTTCAGACCCTTTCTTCGGACAAGCTTGGAGAACCTGTCCTTATATTCCTGGTAAACCGAGGTTTCTCCCCAAAGTTTGTCTGAAATCCAGGAAGCTGCTCCCTCGATCCACTCCTCAGCCTTCCTTCCCCAGCGATAGAATGCTCTATCCATCAGACCGGTGTTTGCCTGATCAGCATGGATGAGCTCCTCTCCCAGGACCCTTTCTGGCTTGGGTATCCTGAAATACCTTTCAAGCCAGGGCCTTTCAGGATCGTAAAGCTCCTTGAAGCAAACAGGGTCCACCACTACTTCATTTTCAAGTGGATCGTAAAGCCCGAATATCTTCTTGACAGCCAACCTGTCTCCGATCTTGCAGAAATAAGTCGGGAGCTTCCCGAGCCTCACCTTCAGCCTTCCGAGATAGGGGTCTCTACCGAGCTCCTTCCTGAAATAGCTCCTGAGCCTATCAGCCGTCCTTTCCAGGTACTTCCTCAGCATTTTAATTCTTTTCCCGAAAACTTATTATGCTTTACGACTGGTTCATTGAGCCGATCCTGAGGAATGGATGGTTCAATCCAATAAATACAGCGGTTTACGGCATCCTGCTCGTCCTCGGGTCCTGGCTCGTCTTTCGCCTTTTGACCAGGCTGGAGATCAGGATAGATTTACGTTTTGCAGTCAGTCTCCTTCCCTTTATCGGATGGGCATGCATCGCAAGGGTCCTGAAGGACTCGGCAACAGCCGGGCTGATAAACGGTATCTTTTCAAGCCCGATCTGGGTGACCCCTGGCTCATACCTGCTCACCTTTGGACTTGCGCTTTCCTGCCTGCTGATAAGCTTGCTTTTGCAGGAAAATTTTGGGATAGCTTACTGGAAAACCATGCTTATCCTCGGAACAGTTTCATGCCTGGGTCTAGTCTGGATGGTCCCGAGGTTCAGCCCTATCCCTCCCCTGATCGTCCTTGGGATTACCGGGATATGGTCCTGCCTCTGGCTCTTCAGCCGTAAACTCGGGATGAGCTGGGAGAATGTCTGCATCCTTTCTGCCCATTCCCTTGACGCCTCTGCAACCGTTACAGCAGTAGTCCTCTTCGGATACCTCGAGCAACACGTCCTGCCGAGGTTGCTGATGGCTTTAAGCCCCTATTCCTTCTTCCTCCTCAAGTTCTTCGTCCTGCTTCCTGTCCTTTTCCTTCTTGACCGCTGGACCGAACCAGGTCAGCTCAGGACCTTCCTAAAAATCGTGATCCTTATCCTCGGTCTCGCCCCTGGCCTCAGGAGCCTTATAAGGTTGGGGGTCGGGGTTTAGGTTTGCTGCCCTTGGGTTGGTGTTTCCGGACTTGTTTCACCTCCTGATGGAGTCCCAGGTTGTTGCTTTGCAGGTTGAGCATATTTACATTCTGCATCTTCAGGTATGCATGCACCTATCTCATCCTTTTTTCTGCAGCAGTTATACCCGCTGGGGCAGTCCTCATTATCACAGCATCCCCCACCGAACTCTATCTTGGCAGGATAGATCTTTGACTTCTGGAAAGTATAGGTTGCGTTTGCCCTGATCGTGAAGGTCTTGCTGGGTTCGGTCATATTCAAAAGACCTTCGAAAAGACAGTAAACTGTATTAGTTTTAGGCCAATTGGTCGTCCACTCAAATCTCACTTTTCCTTCTTTAGATAAAATTTGGGGTCGAGAAGAGAGATTTGTGCTGCACTTTACTCTACTAATATCAATCTTTCCATTTTCATCTTTTAAAAATTCAGTTGGAAGGTAAAGCTCCACTTTTTCTACCTTAGAAATTTCGCCATCTGTTGCTGGCTGAAGCGCGAGACCTATATAGAACTGCGTTCCCTCCTTAATCGGCTGCTCAAGCGTGTCTATATTCAGCCTTACAGGCGCGTTCGTCAGGGTCGCCGGCTTTTTCTGCTGGGTTATAAGCTGTCCCTCCCTAACAAGCCTGTCCCACTCTGACTTGGACAGGAACTCGATATCAAGGGTGGACTCTATTTTATACTCATAGCTCACGGTCCCTTTTATCGGGATGATGAATTCCCTGAGCCCGCCCTTTCTTATCTTTTCTCTTGTCTCGTTTATTTGCTCGCATGTTATCTTTCCTGTAAACATCACCTGCCTAACGTCCAGTCTTGACATATTACCCACCTTCTTTTCTGTAGTTTCTGAGACATTCTTTATATTCAATTCAGGAGGTGCCTCCTCCCCGAGATCGAGCGAAAATTCTACATTTTCTGCCCTGAAAGCTCCCTGGTTCTTGAGCTGGGCTATCACCTGGAAGGTTTGGTAGGGATAGATCGGGGTTGTCCTGAAGTCTATTATCTCCACTCCAAAGGCTCCTCTAAGGCCTGTCAGCGGGTCTGCTGCATAGGTCCCGTTCATCATCTGCTGGGCAAAACCGACAGGGTTCGTCAAAAGCTGCCATCCCATCCCGAAGGTGCCTGTAAGCTGGGACCATAACTGGCTTATCGGCTGGATGATCGACTGGCCTGTTTGATAGACCGTGGGCCACCACTCACCGAAGAGGGCTGTTCCGACCATCTGGGTCCCTGGCCCCCAGGCATAGAGGAGAAAGAAAATGAAAAAAACTATCATACCAAAAGCCTGTCTGGAATATTCACCAACATCAAAAGTTGTTATCACACCTATCGAAACAAGAGAAAGTATCAAAAATAAAATGAAAGAAAATGGAAGTGAAGGTAGAACGAAAAAAAGTATTAGTAATACCAATAATATAATTGATCCTATTCCAAGGTATGTTTTTGTTATTCCTTCTTTTTTAGATTTTAAAAGATAAATTAAAACACCTACTGTCAGCAAAGGTGCAAAGAAAAACCAGCCCCATCCTGCGGACGGCCAACCAAAGCTTGATTCCATACGCCCCCATCCTATTAGAGCAGCAAGAAGGAAAATAAAACCAGCAAAAACTTTGTTAAGCCCAATATCCAATCCTTTATTAGACGTTGGAATGCAACAGAGAAAAGAAAATAGTATTAATGCAAGCCAGAATGAATGAAAAATTTCTTTTACAAGAAAGAAAATAAAAATACCAAAGGCTAATGGGAACAAACCAAAGATTGTTTTTTCTGGTTCTTCTTCTTTTTCCAACTGATTCAAGAGTTTCTCTTGAACCTTCTGAAACCATTTTTCTTCTGCCATTTTTATTCTTTTTCGAATGTGAAATAAAGCATGAATGCGAGTATCAATCCTATTATCGGTGCGAATGGAATATTAATAACAACAATACCCCAAATCAAAAATATATAAGCTATTAGTTTGGAAGCATTTTTAAAAAGTTTTAATTTAAGTTTATAATCGTCAGACTTATTTTCTTCTACTTTTATTTCCATACCACCAGGAAAGATTAGAGTGTATTTTTTCTCTTCTGGAATTGGAATTAAAACGCAAATAGCTCCGAATAAAGAAGCAAGAAAAAGAGGCCAACTTCCTAGTATAAAAGAAAATAGGCAACCGATTATAAATGTTGCTAATGCGATTCCCAAATGAAATTTTATTTTAGGTTCTTGAGAAGTCGCTTTCTTCTTTGTTTCTCCCATTGATTGCTCTGCAAATTTTTGCCATTTTTTTCTTATGTCCTCAAAAATAGGCGAGGGTTTCTGTTCTCTTAATTCTTTTCCCATTCTTTGATAAGCTTCCACAAGCTTTTTCACTTCTTCTGAAACTTGTTTTGCTTTGGGTTTTGATGATATATATTCCTCTATCTCATGTCCTTCTTTTGCTCCCCCAATCTGTTTCTTTTCTTGTTCTTCAGGTGAAGGTCCTTTTTCCTCTGCTTTCTTTTTTTCTTCTTTTTTCATACCTAGCCCAGTTATTCTCTGGATAGTGCTTTCCCAGTATACTTTATCGGGATTATCTATATCTATTATTTTCAGCACGCCCTTAAAAAAATCGGCAACAGCGATGCATCTTGGCACATTACTATAATACTTGCTAGTAAAAATAGTAAGACATTTATATCGGCTTCCTTCAAAAAAATTTTCTCCTACTTTTTCAGGTTGGTGTCCTCTTATAAGTATTTTCTTACCTATTCGTTCCATTACACGTTCAAAATAGTTTTTTCCGAACTCCACCCTTCCTTCTTTATAATAGAACTCGACATCTTTTTCGGTCCAATCACCCCAAACAGTAATATGAAATTTCAGAACAGGATTTTTCAAATCTAGAGAACTTATTTTATATTCTTTATCAGGGACTTCTATTTTATCTATCTCTTTAAGATTATCAACGGGCGGTATAGCGCCATGAACAGCGATTATTTCTCCGATAGAAACGGCGAGAGGGAGATTTTTAAAATTTTTTTCCCAATAATCTTTATAC
>Ga0180301_10002100_pt1 | contig 15675 bp, 17 predicted proteins | sample GuaBasSediGuay16_FD_121797 | JGI IMG/M metagenome (GOLD analysis project Ga0180301, IMG submission 121797) | Subseafloor sediment microbial communities from Guaymas Basin, Gulf of California, Mexico - Guay16, Core 4569-2, 12-15 cm | ecosystem: Environmental > Aquatic > Marine > Hydrothermal...
ATCCCCATGAAACAGACACCTATCACAAGCCCGTCACCACCAGTCACCTCTCCAACCAATCGCTTCATCTCAACAGGGTCAACACCTATCTTCGGCATCGCAAGCCCACCAAGCACAACCAAGGTATCACCATGAAAATCAACCTCAGCCCCAAGCTGCATCCCCTGCGGACTCGAAACAATCTCCCTCGCATGCTCAAGATCAAGACCAGCAACAAAAACCATCTCTTTCCCAGAACCTCGTAGTACATATGCCATCAGCTCGGCAAAAGGGGTGCAGAAACCAGTCGAACCGACAAAGACTATTCGCTTAGAATCCTTCACAAGTTCCCTGAAAGGGCCCAACACACCAGCAAGCGCAGGCTGCTTAGAAACAGACTTCATCACAACAATCCTCCGAACCAATTCCCTATCACACTATCAATATATGAAGTTATCGAAAAGAAGAGAAAATATTAACTCGATAAGTGGCGTGCCAGAATTTCGATTTTTCAAAAGGGTCGTTTAATAGTGGTGTATCGGATTCTGTCATCTTTAAGATTTTTCGTGACGTAGAGACTACGAAACTTTAACTATTAGTACTCTGTAAGTTGACGGCTCCAACTGCACGCAGATACTCGCCCCTCTTATCGAGTTCGCAAGTTGCGTCGATTCCCATCTTTGTGGTCGTGCCATCTGGTTTGCGGCTCGGATCAAGACTACTCCCGCGCTGACCCGTGTATATGTGAATATCATGATCGGCTTGGACTCGTGTTGCAATCGCATATTCAACATCTGAAGGGTCAAGTATGTCAATGTCATCGTCGACCACGACAACGTGTTTCAGACTGTTGTGTGCCTTGAATGCTGCTTCGATCACATCCTTCACTTCGCTGTTGGATCGCTTCGTGATCTGGACTACTGCATGCAGATACGAGCAGCCGCCGTCGCTCATAACCACATTCGTTACTTCAGCAAATCTGGATGCTTCTCTGTAGATCAGAGGCTCGTAGGGCACACCCATAAGAACGCGGTGCTCGCCGCCAGCAGGAAGGATAGCATGATAGATTGGATCCCTACGATGTGAAATACGATTGATGTGGATCACGGGTTGCTCTCTCACAGAATCATAGGTTCCTGTGATGTCCACAAATGGTCCCTCGGCGTGCACCTCCTCGGGGTCAAGATAGCCTTCGAGTAGGATCTCGCAGTGCGGTACTGTGAGACCATTGTTGCACTTGAAGAGCTCCACAGGCTTGCCTTTTAAGGCTGATGCAAAATGAAATTCCCTGCCCTCAGGAACCCTAGTGCAGACGGCATAGAGCGTTACAGGGTCAACACCGATTGCTATAGCAACAGGCAATGGCTCATGATCTCTCCGCGCCCTCTGATATAAGCTGTCCGTATGCCTCCCTTCAACGATCCGTGCCACGAGCTTATCCCTGCCGATAGCCATCAGCCGATGGATAGATGCATTTGTCACGCCCTCGTACTCGGATATCACAATGCCAGCAGTGATGTACGCTCCACTATCACCACTGTAATGTGTGAGGATTGGAAGCTCTCCAAGATTCACTTCCATTACAACATCCATCGATGGACTCTCATCCACCACATTCACAACGCCCCCAGACTGTATCGCTGCGAGCGTTCGAGCCATCTGGTCCACAGGGATTCCGAGTGCTCTTGAAAGCATTTCCCGCGTGCCAAGAACATTCACAGCCACCCTCCGCCCAGAGACGTCAGTGAAGAGTGATGGCTCCACAGAGCCACCCGTAATCTGTGTCACCTCGTACTCTGGAGAGACAGGTCTCTCAATCACCTTCAACAAACCATCTCTCTCAAGCGATCCTACAAAACTGGAAAAGAACGGCACAGGAGCTACTTGGTGGTGGGGGTTAATATAATCTCTCCTCTTCAAAGGCGTAAATAATAAAATGTGGTGATGTGGTAGTATAGGTGGAGTTGTTTATGGATATACCTGAGTCGCATCCACGTTATCGGTCTCTTCTTCTTCGCGAGCGGGTAGCATGGGGTGTGGAAGCTGGGATCACGGGTCAGATTGGTTTGATTGCGCATGGGCGTGGTGAGGCGTTTGATTATCTTTTGGGTGAGAGAACGACTCCTTCGGCGTGGCGGGCTGAGGCTGTGGGCGTGGCGGCGCTTATGCTTGCAGATCACCCAGTGATCTCTGTTAATGGGAACACGGCTGCTCTTGTTGCGAATGATATTATAGCACTTGGTGATGCTCTGGGTGCTGGCATTGAGGTGAATATTTTTTATCGTAGTGAGGAACGGCGGGAGCGGATTATTAGATATCTGGAGGAGCGGGGCGCAACTGAATTATATGTTGGGTCTGATGCGCGGATTCCTGGCCTTGCGCATAATCGGGGTATTGTGGATTCACAGGGGATTTATGCTGCAGACGCTGTGCTTGTGCCGCTTGAGGATGGAGATCGGTGCTCTGCTCTCAAGGGGATGGGAAAGACTGTTGTGACGATCGATCTGAATCCGCTTTCGCGTACGGCGAGAACGGCTGACGTGGCGATTGTTGATAACATCGTAAGGGCTGTTCCTAATATGCGATCTCTGGTGGAAGAGCTTGGTTCTGTGACGGGACCAGAGCTTCAGAGGATGCTTGAGTATTATGATAATGGGCGAGCGCTTACGGACGCGTTGGATGAGATCACGGCGCATTTACAGGAGTCGTTTTAGGGTGTGGACACGAGCACATAAATCATATATATAATTAATATATTTTTATTAATTTTTGATGCGATAGTGCTTAAAGATAAGCACGATTTCCCAACAGGCAAGAAACAGCAGAGAAAAGATTAAAACGGGAAGTGAAACAGTTTCGAGAAAATTTTCCCATCAGCGTTTCAGGCTTCGTATTGCACTTTCAAGTATGTCGAGGCCAGTGTCGGCCGATTCCTCTGTCATTGTGAGGGGTGGGGTGATCGATATCGTGGAGTCGCCTGTTGGGAGAAGTATCAGTCCAGCTTCGAATGCTTCCTCTATGATCGCATCGCGGAGGAGGGGAGCTGGGGTTTTATCAAGTTTTACGATCTCGACACCGATCATTAGTCCACGCCCTCTCACGTCTCCTATTGGTGGACACGCATCTTGCATCTCACAAAGGCGCTTCTGCATATAATATCCTATCTTGTTTACAGATTTTCCAATCTTCTGACTATCCATCTCCTCGATTCCTGCAAGTCCTGCAGCAACAGCAACCATGTTTCCCCCCGTCGTGCTCGCGAGTGTCCCTGGCGGCCAGTTCATGATGTCAGAATAGGAGAGTGTTGCACCGAGGGGTAGACCGCCGCCGATTGAACCTGCCATCGCGGTGATATCTGCCTGCACACCGAAGCTTTCCATTGCAAGAAAGACGCCTGTTCGATACACTCCAGTCAGCAACTCGTCAGCTATGAAGAGGATTTCGTGTTCATGGCAGATGCGCCGCAGTTCCTTGTGGAAGTCATCGGGTGGCGTGATGCAACCGCCCTCGTACTGGATGGGCTCAACTATAATACCTGCCACACCCCCACCCACACTTGCATCCTCTAATAGGTTTTCAACCTCGTTGAGGCACTCGATTCCACACCCGGGATATTCTATGTTGAGTGGGCAACGATAGCAATAGGCGTAGTGACCGCGATGAACCTGTATACAGGGGATATCGTCACCACCTGTTGCGATGGCTGTGGTGGTTGATGGAAGATCGAGGATCCTGCCGCGATGAATGCATTGGTAGAAGGAGATGAATCCTGTTTTTCTATTATGCCACACAGCGAGCTTTACCGCAGCTTCAAGAGCCTCCGCGCCCGAATTTGAGAAGAATACTCGATCGTATCCTGTGACTTTGGTGAGCTTCTCGGCAAATCGCACGGGCAACTCAGCATAAAAATTTGAAAACCCAGAATGCATCAGCCGTCCAACCTGGTCACGTGCAGCACTCACTACGTGTGGATTTTGGTAACCCAAACCCATCACACCAGCGCCTGCTGCAAAATCGAGGAAACGGTTACCGTCAACATCGAAGAGATAGACACCCTCGCCACGCTCAACCACAAAAGGATAGACACGAGGGAGTGAAGGCGAGATGACTGCCATGTCACGAGCGATCACCCCGATCGCACCCTTACCAGGCACGCCTTCCCACTGCAAAGGTGCATCACTCATATTACGATCTCCTAACAAACATCATATTTAACATCACCGCCAAAGAGTCAACAGATATCCTTTGTACTCCGAGGGCTGCTTCGTGGTCTTGGTCTGATAAAGATCACAGGGCCAAAGATTTAATACCACCACACTCACAAACAGAAGAGAAGAGTGATACCCAACCGACCAATACTACAAGTAGCCCTCGACCTGCTCGAAATAGATCGTGCCATCGAGATCGCAAGAGAAGCCATAGAAGGCGGCGCCGAATGGATAGAAGCGGGCACACCACTGGTCAAGAGCAAAGGCATGGACGCCGTGCGAAAGCTGAGAGACGCCTTCCCAGAGAAGACTATCGTCGCAGACATGAAGACACAGGACACAGGCGCAATAGAGGTTGAGATGGCATCAAAATCAGGAGCGGACATAATAACAATACTCGGAACAGCAGACGACACAACCGTGAAAGACGCAATCAGAGCAGCACGAAAATACGGCACAAAAATAATGGCAGACCTAATCAGCACAAAAAACCCAATCAAACGTGCAAAAGAACTCGAAGAACTCGGAATCGACTACATCAACCTTCACACAGGAATCGACCAGCAAATGACAGGAGAAACACCACTCAATCTCTTGAAAGAGATAGACCTTCGAACCCCAATCGCCATCGCAGGCGGCATAGACAGAGAAACCGCCGCAGAAGCAGTATATCATGGAGCAAGCATAATAATTGTAGGTGGAACTATCACCCGCTCAAAAGACGTAACAGAATCTACAAAAGAGATAATCCAAGCGATGAAGACGCCCCAACCACCCAGCAAACGAAAAAGAGACCTCCATGACGAGATAATAGACCTGCTCAAGAACACATCAACACCAAACATCTCAGACGCTATGCACCACAAAGGAGTGATGCGGAAGATCAAACCAGTGACACCATGCCAGAAAATCAGAGGGAGGGCCGTCACAGTGCAGACCTTTGAGGGAGACTGGGCAAAACCTGTCGAAGCAATCGAGAGAGCAGAATCAGGGGAAGTAATAGTAATATACAACGCAAGCAGGTATATCGCGCTATGGGGAGAACTCGCAACCCTAAGCGCAATAAACAAAGGTATAGCAGGCGTGGTAATTGAAGGAGCTGTACGAGACATCGACGACATTCGAAAACTCAAATTTCCAATATTCGCCTCAAACACAGTACCTAACGCGGGAGAACCCAAAGGAATGGGCGAAATCAACACAGAGATCACATGTGGGGGGCAAACAGTCCGACCAGGAGACTACATCGCAGGCGACGAGAACGGCGTAGTGGTAATACCACAAGAGAGAGCCTACGAAATAGCACGACGCGCCATAGAAGTATCAAAAACAGAAAAACGAATAAAAGAAGAGATAAAACGTGGAAAAACACTATCACAGGTACTGAAACTAGAAGAATGGGAAAAAAAATGATAAAATAACAAACGCAAATAAATCTTTCCACGCAGACAAGGTATTACCCAGACCCGTTCAAAGAATTTTTGAGTTCTCTTACGAGTTCGAGTTTGATGAAGGCGTTACGATCTCCACCGCAAACGCACCCCCGTACGCCGATTATATCAGGGTTTATCGCATTGAGTGCGTCAATGTCTTCAAACTTTAAGGTGCCTGCAAGTGCTGTTAGAAGTCCGTGCTGGTGTGCAAGATCAACGAACTCACTGATTTCTTCATTTGTTAGGAATTCAAAGGTTGAACTTCCGTCTTTGATACCTGTGTCCATCATCACCACATCTGCGCCGGCCTCGTCTGCCACTGCTGGCAATTCAAATACTGGTATGGAGTTTATTCGTTTATAATCAGAATATCCAGATATAACTACTTTTTTGTTTGAATCGTATTGTTTAACTGACTTCGTAATACTATTTGCCATTTTATAGGCTTGTTTTCGTGTTTGAACATCAAACAATCCGACTTTTATATAATCTGCGCCTGATACGGCGGCACCAAGTGCAGCGAGGGATGCAGTCCCTGGCTTGAAGTTGAAATCGCCAATGGTGGCGCTCAGCGGTTCTTCCACAGCATCCCTAACACTTCTGATAACCCATGGAAAGTTCGCACCGAGCGACCCTTCCTCCGGGTTCTTCACATCAATAATATCTGCACCGCCTTCCGCAGCGATTCGTGCTTCTTCCACATTGATTGGGCTTACGAGTAATTTCATGTTCACATACCTACTTTGATATATGGTAAAACGTTGGTATTTTCGTATGTTCCGAGTTGTTTTTGTACTTAGCATATTTAAGAGTATTGTTTTGTACGCATCTGGTGGAAGATGTGAGAACTGCGGTTGAGTAGATGTTGTTTGAGCCCGGGTGGGCAATAGTTCAAACATGCCTCTTGAAAAAACCCCCACTTTGTTTGGATTTACTCGGAGCAAAGCCAGATCTTCGATATAAATGAATTAGAAATCCTTATATTTTTCCATAAATTGAAAAAAGACAAAATCTGAAATTTGCACTTTTGGTAAAATTTTAACGCTTTTCTTCCCAAAGGTTTATACGATCCTGTTGATATATACCGATAGCTCTGGAAGATATTGGGTATGGTAGGAGGAATGGATGTGAAGTGTGAATCGTGTGGAAAAGATGCCGAGAAATTGTTTGATGTGGAAGGCAAGAAGGTCTGTGAAGATTGTTACATGGACTTGAAGTTTTCAGATCAGTCATGCTGTTGCTTCTAAAGGGTGATGAATAATGGTAGAAGATTTGAATGAGAACAAAATTGGGCTTTCGAAGGGAACTGAGCTTGAAGAGATTGCAAAAGCAAACTTTAAAGGCGAAACGACAGAGGTCGGGCTTTACCTTGCAATGGCGCGATGCGCACAGCGGGAGGGTTTTCCAGAGGTTGCAGAGGTCTTTAAGACGCTTGCATTTGAGGAAGCAGGACACGCGGCACGGTTTGCTGAGTTCAACGCTGAGATCTCAATAAGCACGAAGGAGAATCTTGAGTACATGCTTAAGGGTGAGACGATGGCAAACAGGGAGAAGCGAGAGGCTGCGATGAAGGCAAAGGATGCAGGGCTCGATGAACTCCATGATCTGTTCAATGAATCGTCAAGGGATGAAGCCAGGCATGCAAAATCTCTGGAGGGCTTATTGAACCGCTATTTCAGATGATTAGAATAAGCCACTTTGACGAGGAAGTGGTGGTGGGATGAGGCTTCTTGGAATCTCAGCAAGCCCCCGTAAGGCTGCAACAGATTATGTTGTAAGAGAAGCACTAAGAATTGCAGGTGAGACTGCAGAGGTTGAGTCTGAGTATTTCTCTCTTCGCGGCAAGAAAATTAATTTCTGCATCCATTGCGATCACTGCATCCGAAAGGGTGAGTGTGTCCACAAAGATGCGATGCTTGAACTCTATCCCCTGCTCATCTGGGCAGATGCGATTGTAATCGGAACACCTGTGTATCAGGGGACTGTGAGCGGTCAGGCAAAGGTTATGATGGATCGCTGCAGGGCGATTGTTGCAAGAGACATCCATGCGCTGCGCGGCAAGGTTGGGGGTGCTGTTGCAGTTGGAGGAGATCGGAGTGGAGGCCAGGAGATTGCGATTCGAACGATCATCGATTTTTACCTGATAAACGAGATTACGCCTGTTGGCGGAGGTGCGTTCGGTGCAAATCTCAGTTGCGTTATCTGGTCTCAGGATAAGAAGGTAGAGGGGGCAGCAGCAGATTTAGAGGGTCTGAAGAGTCTTCATAAGATGGTGGATCGACTCATTTGGGTTACACTGGAGAATGCATCCAAAGGTACGAATCAACCCCGATAGGTGTGATGGATGCGGAGCGTGTCTTTCACACTGCCCGAAAGGACCTGCGATCTTTGAAATCGTTGAATCTGATGATGACATGGTCTGTGAGGTTTTAGATCCAGGTTCATGTCTCGGATGCACACACTGTCTCGCCCACTGCAAGCGAGGTGCGATCAGTATTAATGACGGGCTTGAGCGATAATTACTTATTCTGATAAAGCGATGTGAAAAGTGGTTTTTGCCATAAACATGGGTGTTTTTGGTATAAAGTGTGGAGGTATAGGTGATGGTTGATAAATGGGAATGCACAGTATGTGGATATATCTATGATCCTGCAGCGGGAGATCCAGAGAAAGGAGTAGATCCAGGCACATCTTTCGAGGCCCTTCCCGATGGCTGGTTATGCCCGATGTGTGGTGCTGGGAAAGAAGCGTTTGAGAGGGTGGAGTGAATGACAAAACTTGAGGTTCTTTACTTGAGTCAGGTCGGTCACACCCGCGAGATGGCAAATGCTATCGTAGCAGGTGCACGAAAGAAGGGCGTTGACGTGGTCATAAAACCTGTGCACATGGTGTTATCTCTAAAAGAGATCGAGGACGCAGATGCGATCGCAATCGGAGCACCAACGCATAATACGGGTGTGCCAGGCCAGGTTTCAAGTCTACTGAGCAAGATGAAATCCTTGAACCTTGGTGGAAAACCAGCAGCAGCCTTTGGCTCATACGGGTTCAGCGGAGAGGCTCCAGAGCTGATCGCAGAACGGATGCGCTCCATGGATATGGATGTACTCGGGGTGATAAAAACGCTGAAGAAAGCTGATGAGACAACGCTTGGTGAGTGCAGAAGACTTGGGAAAGAGATGGCTCTCAGAATAACATCCAGATAATGAATAATAGTATTTTTGACTGTCATTCAAGATTCAGAGGTGAGAGATATGAAATTTGAAGAGATGCTGAAAGGTTTGGAATCGGAAGGGCGTGGAGAGGAGGGTCAGAGATCGTGCATGTTGTTGTGGGAAAAGAAGCATTCGAAGAGGTGGTTTAAATGAGTCTTGGAAGAGAACTAAAACCGAACATTTACGCAATAGGAGCAATTGACTGGGACAGGAGGTTATTTGATGAACTCATCCCACTGCCTGATGGGACAAGCTATAACTCGTACTTGATACGAGGAAGCGAGAAGACGGCACTGATAGACACGGTGGACCCAACCCTAACAGATGCACTGGTAAAAAATCTCGAAGACCTTGGAATTAAGGATATAGATTATGTCATTGCCAATCACGCCGAACAGGACCATTCCGGGTCATTGCCTCGGATACTCGACATTTATCCCAGCGCTAATGTGGTTTGCAGACCGAAATGCAAAGATATGCTTATGGATCTGCTCTTAATACCCGATGATAAGTTCATAACAATGGCTGACGGGGAGACTTTGTCAGTGGATAACAAAACACTGGAGTTTATCCATGCACCATGGGTTCACTGGCCAGAGACGATGCTGACATACTTAAGAGAAGATAAGATACTTTTTACCTGTGATTTTCTCGGCTCGCATCTTGCAACAAGCGACCTGTTTGTAACCGACGAGGCGATAGTCTATGAGGCAGCCAAGCGATACTATGCAGAGATTATGATGCCTTTCCGGCCAATTATCAGGAAAAACTTAGCGCGGATACAAGATTTACCAATAGACATAATCGCACCGAGTCATGGTCCTGTGTATAATAATCCGGACTTCATTCTTAATGCTTATAAGGATTGGGCTTCTGATGATGTGAAGAATGAGGTAGTCATACCTTACATCTCAATGCACGGCACCACGAAACAAATGATAGATTACTTTGCAGATGCTTTGATTGAACGAGGAATAACAGTAAAACAGTTTAACCTGTCAGAACCAGATATTGGGAAATTAGCGATGGCTCTGGTAGATGCAGCTACGGTTGTTATCGGGTCTCCAACAGTTCTGGTCGGACCGCATCCGAAAGTGGCTTATGCTGCCTATCTCGCAAATGCGTTGAGACCAAAACTGAAATTTCTCTCTATAATTGGGTCTTACGGTTGGGGTGGCAGGATGGTGGAACAACTTGCAGGAATGATTCCCAACTTACAAGTAGAAATACTGGATCCAGTTGTGGCTAAAGGAGTTCCGAAAAAAGAAGAGTTCAAGTCATTGGACAGATTAGCAGATGAAATCGCGAATAAGCATAACGAATTGGGTATACTCATAAAATAGAAAAGAATAGCAAACTTGTAAAAAGACAGGAGAGTTAAATATGTCGGATGAAAAGAAAAATGATCTGCCTGAGAATGGTATGCAATTGTACAACTTGAGTGGTAACGAATCGATGGCACTTGCAGACAGAGTGATCAACCACCACAAAGCCAGTGATACCAGGAAGCGTCTGTGCAGATACATCGAGAAGATCGGGTTTGAAGAATTCAGGAAAGAACTTGGAGTGTGAAGAATGGTGAAATTTGAAGAGATATTGAAAGGTTTGGAATCGGAAGGGAAGGAGAAGCACGTTCCTGATATTGAAATTGGTAAGGGGCGTGGAGAAGCGGGTGTAGATATCGTACATGTTGTTGTGGGAAAAGAGGTTCCGCACCCGAACACGGTGGAGCACCACATCTCATGGATCGAGGTCTACGGCGTGAAGAAGGATGGGCAGGTGGTCTGTCTCGGCAGATCAGAGTTTGCACCAACATTCACCAACCCGAACATTCGTTTACAAGTGCCTGTACCAGAGTTTAAAGCGTTCTGTGCCCTATCCTACTGTAATATCCACGGCTTATGGAAGAACTGCATCGAGATATAAGATAGAAAGGGATAGGTGATATATATGTTAAGTGATAATATGAGAGATGCGTTGAATGTACAGATCAACCGTGAGATATATTCAGCTTATCTCTATCTATCGATGTCTGCGTACAGCACGTACATCGGGTTAAAAGGGTTTGCCAATTGGTTCATGGTGCAGTACCAGGAAGAGATGACCCACGCGATGAAGCTTTACAACTATGTTAATGACCACGGCAACCATGTGAGGCTCATGGCAATCGATGAACCACTAACAGTGTTTGAGTCTCCGCTGGATATGTTTGAGAAGACGCTCGCTCATGAGAAGAAGGTTACAGCTTACATCAACGAACTTGTTGACCTTGCAATCGAAGAGAAAGATCATGCGACAAACATCTTCCTGCAGTGGTTTGTCACAGAGCAGATCGAGGAGGAGGGAAACGACAACGACATAATCGCAAGGCTGAAGCTCATCGGGGAAGATGGCAACGGACTCCTCATGCTTGATAAAGAGCTGGCAGCACGGATGTTCACACCACCAGTGGCGGAGTAGGAAGGTGGAGCGTGATATTTCACATTCATGGTTAGGGGATGATGTGTTGGTAGGTACTGCAGGTTGATCTTATTTCATACTCATAGAATAATCTATGAGACGAATTGAAAAGAGGTGAAAAGAGAATGGTGTTCCAAAGAAGATGGATACTGGATCCGTTTGAAGAAATGAATAGAATGAGAGAATGGATGGAGCAGATGTTCGGTGAGATGCCTGAAACAGCAGGGCTGCTTCCTGCTGTTGTAGGTGAAGAAGTGGGGAAAACAGCTGTTCCAGCGGTAGATCTTGTAGACAAGGAGGACAAGCTGCTCTTGAAAGCAGATATGCCAGGGATATCCAAGGATGATATCAAGGTTGAGATCAAAGGGGACCGTGTAGAAATCTCTGCAGAGACGTCAAAAGAAGAGAAAGAGGAGAAGGAAGGGTACATCAGGCGAGAACGGTCATATACGAAATACTACAGATCTATCCCACTGCCAACAGATGTTGACAGCGAAAAGGTCGATGCAAGCTTCAAGGATGGAGTTCTCGCAATCGAGATGCCGAAGATCGAAGCAGCAGAGGTCAAGCGAATCGACGTCAAATAAACCCTCCGTCTTCTCTCATCATTTTTCATTTTTGGGAGTGAAAATGAATGGCATGCATAACCCCCTAATGGGAAGCTTACAGAATCGGCAAAAGATATTCTGAACGCTGCAAAAGAACCTTTGACTCCAGATGAGATCTCAAAAGCCACTGGCATTCCTCTATTTCGTGTTAGAAGTAGCACAAGAGAGCTTGTGGATCTTGAAATGCTTGAAAAGTCTGGTGAGATGTTTAAAATGACCTCACTTGGTGAGGAGAAGCTCGAAGGGTAAAAGACGATGATAGAATTGAGTGGTAAAGTATTAAAGTATTTGAGGAAGTGATATGAATGGAAGAAGAATTTGAATGCTGCTGTGAAGGTCTTCCACTTATTGGGGACCCAGCACCAGAATTTGAGGCTGTAACGACATTTGGGACACTGAGACTTGAGGACTATCGTGGAAGCTGGCTTGTTATGTTCTCGCATCCTGCAGACTTCACACCTGTCTGTACAACAGAGTTTATCGCATTCACAGAGATTTACGAAGAACTCAAGAAGCGAAACACTGAGCTTCTCGGGCTTTCGGTTGACAGCGTCTCATCGCATATCGCATGGGTAAGAAACATCGAGGAGAAGCTCGGTATCAAGATACCGTTCCCGATAATAGCGGATTTGACACGAGAGATTGCAACCCGATACGGGATGATCCATCCTGGCGAGAGCAAGACCGAGACTGTGCGATGCGTCTTCATAATCGATCCAGAAGGGATACTGAGGGCTATGATCTACTATCCGCTGACAAACGGGCGGAACATGGATGAGATACTGCGGCTCCTTGATGCGATGCAGACGTCTGATGAGAATAAAGTTGCAACACCTGCAAACTGGAGACCAGGGGACGCGGTCGTTGTTCCACCACCAAGCACACAGGAGATGGCAGAAGAGCGGATGACGGAAGGGTACGAGTGCGTGGACTGGTATCTCTGTAAGAAAAATTTGTAAGGTGACTACGGGTGGTGGATATTAAGCTCTACTCCACCCCGTCCTGCCCTTTCTGTGCGATGGCAAGGAATTTCTTTAAAGGAGCAGATGTGGAGTTTGAGGATGTTGACGTGTCAAAAGATCAGGATGCAGCAATGGAGATGGTGAAAAAGAGCGGTAAGATGCTGCTTCCACAGATTGAGATAGGGGATACGATAATTGTCGGATTTGATGAGAAAGCGATAAAGCAGGAGTTGGGCATTGATGTATCATCTTCTCATAATCGGGGCAGGACCAGCAGGGCATACAGCAGCAATCTATTCAAAAATAATGCAAAAGAGCTGGAATTGGAATAAATCTGGGAGAACGGGTTTTATGGATTTTGTGTTTCTGGTTAGAGTTTTAATTGTGGTTTTTTCTATTTTTTCAAGACGTGGACTGCGGTGGATTTGAATGAGGCGTGTACGTGTTTGCCAGTCTCTAATTCAAGTTCTTCTGCTGATTGTTTTGTTGTGAATGCAACAAGCTCTCCGTTTATCTCTATTCTGACTATTGCTCCGAGGTTTACGATCTTTGTGATCACGCCTTCTATGTTGTTTCTCGCGCTTGTTCGCTGTGGTTCTCTTGATATGATCACGTCTTCTGGTCTTATGAATACATTGACCTCGCAGCCTGTTTCTAAGTCGGATAGGGTGGAGATCTCGGCGCTTCCGATGTTTATCTTTATGAGTCCGTCTGTCTTCTCGGTTATAAAACCTTCGAGTATGTTCTCTGTTCCGACGAAGTCTGCGATTATCCTGTTTTTTGGCATGTTGAATATTTCGCGAACGGTGCCTACTTGTGCGATTCTTCCGTTCATCATGACTCCTATCCTATCTGCCATTATCATCGCTTCGGTTTGGTCGTGTGTTACGTGAACTATCGTGACTCCTGATTCTTTGTGGATTTTTTTGAGTTCGTCTTGCATTCCAGATTTTGTTCTTGCGTCAAGAGCACTCATAGGTTCATCGAGTAGCAGCAGGTCTGGCTTTAAGACGAGAGCTCTTGCTGTTGCCGTCTTCTGCCGCTCCCCGCCTGAAAGTGTATCCGGGTATCGATTCCTGAGGTGTGTGATCCCTAATAAGTCCATCATTCTGGATGATTCTCTCTCGATTTCATCTTTTGGAAGTTTTTTAATTCTTAGTCCAAATTCTATGTTTTCTCTCACTGTAATATGTGGAAATAGTGCGTAGTCCTGATATACGAACCCAACCCCACGCTCTTCAGGGGTAACATTTGTCACATTTACTCCATCTATCCAGATCTCGCCCGCATCTGGAAGATAAAAGCCTGCTATGAGCTCAAGAAGAAGCGTCTTTCCAGACCCGGTTGGACCAAGGATGACGAAGTACTCGCCCCGATCAATCGTGAGGTTTATATCCTTTATGTTGAACTCTTTCCAGCTTCTCTCAAGGTCTTTGATACCTATCATCATTTTTTCCTCCACTTGAATGACCTGAGGAGGATGAAGATTGCAAGGCAGACCAGGACAAAGAGAATCGCCACAGGCCTTGAGCTTTGCAAGCCAAAGGATGTGAACCGCTCGTATATCAAGATAGGAGCAGATTTAGGGAAGTATGCGACGATAAGAACTGCTGAGAACTCGCTTATGCCCCGCGCCCATGCAAGGATGCAGCCGTTGTAAATTGAAGGGAATGCGAGCGGAAATGAAACCTTCTGGAATGTCTGCCACTGGGACGCCCCCAGCGAGCGTGATACATTCTCCAAACGCTCATCCACAGTTCTAAATCCCTCTCTTGCAGTATTAACCAGATATGGTAAGCCAACAAAGAGCATCGCAAGCACAATTCCAAAGAATGCATCGATCAAAGAAAGACCTAACATATTAAAAGGTGCTCCGATCACTCCCGAACGCATAAAAACCCCGTAAAGTGCGATTCCTGCAACAACATGTGGTATCATCATAGGAATATCTATAATACCCTCTATTACAGTCTTAAAAATGAAATCCTTTCGCGCAAGGATATACGCTAAAGGAACTCCAAAGATGAACGCGATGAGCGTAGATAACGTTGTAGCAGCGATACTGAGCCACATTGCAGTTAGAACCACAGGATCTTTTGCAGCATTGAATAAGGCTGACAGATCATTTATCTGTCGATAAAACATATCGCCCAATGTAATAAATACAAAAAATACAAGGAAAAAACCTAAAAAAAGGAAAAAAATGAAAATTTTATCTTTTTTTATTTTTTCCATTACATTCTCAATGGATTTCAGAGACATCTGGCGTCCGTTATGTACAATAATATAATGCTTCGCCATACTCATTGGTTCCAAATTCTGCGATTAGTGTCTGTCCTTCAGCGGATGAGAGATGTTCGATGAAATCTGCTGCCAGTTCATAGTTCACATTCGGGCATTTTTCAGGATTCACTGCGATTGCATGGTAGTGATTGACGAATATGGGATCGCCTTCAACCAGTACGGTCAAATTTATCTCATCTCTGAGTGTTATGTACGTGCTTCTGTCTGTCATGAAGTGCCCCTGCTCGTCATTCGCTATTTCGAGTGTTTCCGCCATGAAGGTATTGGTTGTCTGATACCAGTCTCCCTCTGGCGTTATTCCTGCTGTTTCCCAGATTGACATCTCTTTTTTGTGCGTCCCAGAGTTGTCTCCTCTTGAAAAGAAGAGAGATTCTGATTCTGCAATCTTTTCATACGCTTCTGTGGCATTTGTCATTCCTTTTATCCCGGCTGGATCATCTTCTGGACCTACAATTACAAAATCATTATACATCACACAGGTTCGATTTAGTCCGTAACCATCTGCGATA
>Ga0180301_10002103_pt1 | contig 15669 bp, 9 predicted proteins | sample GuaBasSediGuay16_FD_121797 | JGI IMG/M metagenome (GOLD analysis project Ga0180301, IMG submission 121797) | Subseafloor sediment microbial communities from Guaymas Basin, Gulf of California, Mexico - Guay16, Core 4569-2, 12-15 cm | ecosystem: Environmental > Aquatic > Marine > Hydrothermal...
ATTTACCTCAACACAACCAAGAGATTAGGTTCTAACATTGTGGGAGGCCCATACATCGGAGGTAACTACTGGATAGGCTTCTCAGAAACATGCGCAGATGTGGACAGAGACGGCATATGTGATGATCCTTACGTAATCAACGAAAACGAGACTGACTATCTCCCACTAGCAACACCTCCTCCTAACAGCCCTCCTACGGTAACAATCTACAAGCCATCGGATGGCCAGCTGTTTAATACCTCCTTCGTTGCAGTCCAGTTCGTTGCGGAGGACGATTTTTCAGAAGTCTTCAGAGTATGGATAGAAAGCAGCATAGATGGTATAGTTTACGAGAACAATTCTTACTACAATGGAACTGTGCTAGAAGTAGTAGTCGCCTTATCAGATGGCCAGCACACACTAACAGTATACGCTAACGATACAGATCCAGTAGGGCCATTAGTTGGCCAAAATTCAGTCTCAATTACGGTAGATACCCTCCCACCGCATGTTACGATTGTTACTCCAGCTGATGGAGGATACTACAACACCACAACAATAGATCTGACATACGTAACATATGATGATACAACCCAAGTTGAATACTGCTGGTTCTCCTTGGACGGTTCCGAGCCTATAATTCTTCAGAATTGCAACAACATAACCCTGTACGATCTAGCCCCTGGCTATCACGAAGTAACCGTTTATGCTAACGATACGGCAGGAAATGTTGGTTCTGATACCAATGCCTTCTACATAGATATCTATCCGCCAACTGTGGTAATATTCCAGCCTGCAAACGGAAGCTTCTGGAAGTTTGACATAACGCTAAACTACACGGCAACAGATAACGAATCTGGCATCTGGAAGTGCTGGTACTCAGTTGATAATTCTTCCTATGTAGAGATACCAGGGTGCGTTAATACAACCTTCTCAGTTTCGGAAGAGGGATGGCATACAGTCACAGTAAGAGCACAGGACGTTGCAGGCAATATAGGAGATAATTCCTCAACGTTCTTTGCAGATATAACTCCTCCCAATGTTACTATCCAATATCCTACAAAATACGATACGGTAGAAAAGAATGTTGATTGGCTGAACTTTACTGTTGAAGATAATGGTGTAGTGGATACGTGCTGGTATAGAATAGAGGGGGAAGGATACGATACAGGAGTTATATACATCCAATGCGAGAACCAGCTAATCAATTACCCAACAGAAATTGGAAAATACTACAACATCACAGTCTGCGCATCGGATAAATCTGGAAACGAAAACTGTACCACTCAAACATTCTTCAGGGACAAGCCGAGAGCCCTTGAAATGACCTGGGACAGATATGTTCCGATATGGTATTATCAATATCCGGGAGAAGGCATCCCACGCTTCTTCTCAGATGAGGTAGTTGAGAGACACGTTTATATCAAAAACATAGGTGAAAATGTTACAAATATTACAATCTACAAGCAGATTGGGTATTCCTCTGTAAGCAGTGTTGTATCTGACTTATCAGTTGTTGAGACAAGTAACACCTTCTACATTGAGGGTAATGTTTCCTTCGCCAATCTAACTATAAAGGCAGGAGTATTGGCAGATATTCCACCAACAGAGAGATATGTAAGAGTGGATATTACTTTCCAAGATGGAATAACAAGAACGTACTACTATAAGGTCACAGAGTATAGTCCAAGATTAGAGTACTTGGAAAACCCCGTACCAATAATAAGAAACGTAATTATATTTCCTGCCGAACTATCTAATCCAAATGCATATGGCTGTGCAGGAGCCTGGATGAGCTTTAAAGTAATTGGAAACTTATCATTAGTTCCTGGTTTCAAATTCCGATTATATACATTCGATGAAAATGGAAATCCAGTTGCAAGTACTTCCGAATCTGAAATAGCAGAAGATACTGTTGGAACCTGCTGGAGCCAATACGATATCCTTAATACTGTAGGAATCTATCCAGATTCTTCAGGAGTAGTATATCCTGTCCCTGCTATAGTTGAACCAGACGGGAACTTAGTTTATGTTGCATCTTTCTATGGCCCATACAATAACTACGAGCTTAGTCCTACTCACAAGTATACTTGGGCCAAAAAGCCCTATGGTATCCCTCCAATCGAAGTGTACTTCCATTCTGCAGAAAATGTTGGTCAATCAACCGCAAATGTTACCGTGGAAGTCGTAATCAGCGATCCTTACCTAGCTACGATTTCTTCTGGTTATATCTTCGATCATGTATGGACGAAACTTTACTACAAGTATTACAATGATACTGCAGTCCATGCAGAAGGCTTTACAACAGAAAAAGCATGTAACTCCTCTTGTACAGTCTATTTCGATTTGCCAAATATCCCGCTTTACGACAACTTAACCATAGACGTATATACAACTCTCGATTTAGCATATAATACAACAGAATTCAGAGGAACATACGAAACGAGAGTACTTCCAGACAATGAGAAGCCTCCAGAAATCAAAATCAATATCTCAACGTTTTATCCCTATCAACACGAATACCTGCATATAAATGCTTCAGCAAACGATACATGGGGTGCAATATTAGGATTTATTGAAATTTACTTTAACGACAACTTAGTAAAAAGATGCGACTATGATAATGTGCCATTCGGATACTGTGAAGTAGACGTGTTTGTAGAGGAGCCATATTATAACAATATCACAGTAATTTCATGCGATACGGCAAATAACTGCGGGTCATCAAAATTGCAAGTATATGCAACTCCTGATCCCCCACCAGAGGTTACTCTTAATGTATCAGAGACAACTCCCAATATTTACGACAACGTAACTATCAATGTAACTGCTACAGACACGCACGGAGGGTATGTAGATGTAATAAGAATCTACATAAATGATGCACTAGCTAAGAAGTGCATATTTGGAGGCATAACATGGGCAAACTGTACCTACGAAACATACTTTACAGCTCCTCAGGACATTAATATCACGGCAGAAGCATGCGATACTTACAATGATTGCCAAAACGAAACAATAACTATAACTGTTATAGAGGAACCCCCAAGTATAAGCATCTACAAAGAAGTAGCAAGCAAGCCTTGTTCTACTTCAACAGTAGGAGCAGATGTTTACGATGACGGGCATGTAACAAGAGTAGAAGTATATGTCGATGGAAGTTTGATAGGAGTATGCGAAGGCTCATATTTCAGGCATGTGAGATGCATCTTCGACTATACGGAAACAACTACAGATGCTCACACGTTGCTAGTTAAGGCTTGGGACGACTACGGGCATGTAGTAGAAAAATCAACAACATTCGATTCTCCTAACACCTTCTCCTATGACTTCTGGGTCTATCCAAGCGAAGTTGAGCTAAACGAGAATATATATGTCGAGGGATGGGTATACCTAGCAGGTCCCGTAGAGTATTACTTGCTATGGTATAAGGGCGACTCTAATCCAGGCTTGTTATGTCTCAGCATGGATCCAGCAGTGGTATATAGATCTCAGATCTACATAGATTATTCAGGCGCATCTTGTGCATCACCGAAGAATGTTACATTTAGTACATATGTAATAGCAGACGAATTAACAACCTTCTGGCTTACAGTTGTAACTCCTGAAATTTGGGAGTGTGCGGGCTATTCAGATATTGTTGGAGTTCCCGTTAAACAGAATGTTTCTCCTTCAATAGAAATCTACATGAGAGGCTTCATAGGTATAGGAGAAACTAACAAAATAGATGTTAAAGCAGTTGATTCATCAGGACTTGATTATATCAAAATATACGTAGATGGGCAAGAAGTCCAGTACTGCGATCTAAACGGTGAGATATCTTATACCTGCACATATGTAGCAGGTCCCTACTATTCGGAGGGTCTACACGAAGTATATGCAGTAGCTGCTGATCTGAAAGGAAACACGCTAAGATCCGACACTTATTACTTCCAAGTTTCAGATAAGCCCGTTGTCGATGTTAGAGTAAATGATTCTTATGTAGTAGTAGGGGAATGGGTAGAAATAACGGTCTCAGCATACGATAGCGATGGAATAGAAAAAACCGAATTGTATATTGATGGCTACAAAGTTACAGAGTGCTATGCAGATACTTGCACTTACATAACGACATTTACGGAGGCTGGAACTCATATTCTGAAGGGAACAGCTACAGACACTAAGGGAGTCTACAACGAATTCGAGACTGTTCTAGAAGTCCATCCTCCAGAAAGCCCACCAGAAGTTACGATATCGCTAAATGATACGAACATCGTGGCTGGAGATACTGTAGAAATTGTAGCTTATGCTGAATCTGATTATGACATACAGCTAGTAGAAATTTACCTAAACGGAACTAGATTAGCTAGCTGTCCTAATTCAACATCTTGTGGAGCAATCTATACCTTCACCACAACAGGCATATACGAAATCTTTGCAAATGCTACTGATGTAGATGGAAGAACAGGCAATACAACTCTTACAGTTGAAGTTTACGCTTCAGACGTAGTTCCTCCAGAAGTTACTGTAATGGTCAATAACACTCAACCCCTACCTAACGAAGTTGTCTATATCTCAGTTTCAGCCTCAGATGACTCAGGCGTTAACTATACAAGAATTCTCATAAACGGTACGGAGATAGCGTATTGCACATCCAACTACTGCTCATCTACATATATCTTTACAACAGAAGGCATCTACAACGTAACAGGAGAAGCGGCAGATCCTAATGGAAACGTCGGGTACGATTACGTAATAGTAAATGTGAGCTCGGCAAGGGATGCCGAACCTCCAAAAGTAGATGTAACTTCGCCAGCAAGAGTAAACGCTTCTGAAGCATTTAATGTTTCTATTACAGCCTCAGATAATGTCGGCCTAGACTATGTAGTGCTCTCCTACAAGCCAGTAGACGCACCGGGATACATCCACGCATATACATGGGACGTAGGAGGAGCTGTAGAGTTCTCAGCAAACTATACATTTAATCTAACAGCAGGAAACTATACGATAAGAGCATGTGCTTATGACTTAGCTGGCAATGGTAATTGCTCATACACAGATGTGGAAGTAGTAGGAGTTGTAGTAGACGAAATTCCTCCGTATGTCGAGATATACACCAAACCTAACGCCACAGAAGGAGAGACCTTGAACATCTACATCTACGCCGAGGATAATGTTGAGCTCTATAGAGTTCAGTTCCTCTACAAGAAGAGCACGGATCTGACCTTTACTCTTGTCAGAGAATGGTATGTAAGCGGCACAACATTTGAGACTAACTATACGTACCAATTCTACGCAGGAAACTACACCCTAAGAGCATGCGCAGAAGATACTTCTAATAACGTAAATTGCTCAGACTTTAACATTACTGTATACCCAGTATATAGGCCCGCACCAGGCGGTGGCGGAGGAGGAATGATAACTGAAAGGAAGTTCTATTTCCTTAGACTTGCTTTAGATCCTACGGTCCAGACATTGATGATCTTCTCCGAAACGGGAGATCTTATCTTTATCAGAGATGTGCATAATGGGGAAGTTATACAGGTTCCCGAGGGCACATATACTTTCGTATTTACCAAAGAAAAATACAAACCCAACATCCTAATCGTGGACGTATACCGTGATCAGACTATTAGGTCCATACTAGAGAAGGCAGAATATACGGTCAAACTAATCTTAGATCCCGAAACACAGTATTTGGTTGTAACGGATGAGAAAGGAAATAAGGTTTACGAAGGATTTGTCCATAACTCAACCGTCTTAGGTCTAGATAAGGGAGTATATACGTTTGAATTTTCAGCAGAAGGCTACCAGCCAGAGAAAAGAACCGTGGAGATTAAAGAAGATATAACCTTAGTAGTTACACTTAGCAAGAAAGCAGTTAGACTGGGCTGGGGCATGCTCGGCTTAATTGCTCTGGTCGCAATAGCTGTTCTCGCATTTATAGTCCTTTCAAGATAGTCTACACCTAAAGGAGACTAAAGATTAATATACTACCTAATCAAAGATTAATATACTACCTAATCTATGGAAAAATGATGAACAAGGCAGGTAGTAGAGGGCTGATGATCTTTTTTCTTCTACTCGCATGTGCTCTAGCATGGTATAGTCCTGACTGGCAGTACCGAAGACAGATTGTAATTGATGGAAGCGAATTAACAACTACAGTTGAAGATTACCCCATTATCATAAGAGTTTCTTCAGATGTAGTAGGAGATCATGCTAAGCCAGATTTTAGCGATGTTATCTTCGTCTGGTATAACTCCACTACAGGACAGGAATATCAAGTTCCACAAGCCCTTGCGGGAATATGGGAGACTCCTTGGTATTACGAGGGTTGGCAATATAGGAAAAAGATCCTAATTCATGGCGTTGGAACAGAACTTTTTGATTATCAAGTTAGATTAAATATAGCTTATGAAACGGGTATGAATTCCGATTTTAGCGATCTCAGATTTACTTGGTTAAATGGAAGCATTGAGCAAGAAATACCTTATTGGATAGAAAAGTACGAGGCAGGAAACTACGCAGTTGTCTGGATAAAAGTGCCAGAAATCCCAGCTTCTGGAGATGCAGTAATTTACATGTACTACGGCAACTCTACGGCAGTTAATGTTGGCAATGCAACTAACGTATTCATCTATTTCGAAGATTTCGAAGACGGATTAGAGGATTGGTCATCTGTTGCTTCGTCCACGTCATCAGTAATTGAAACAACTACTGAGCAAGCCTATACAGGCCAAAAATCTTTGCTAGTGTATCAGACAGCTGATGATGGAGACACGTATGTTTACCACGATTTAGGTGTTGGATATACTGATGTAGAAATCATAGCCTGGTTCTACGATAATCTTACCGTATCTGGAATTATAGGCTACTTCGTAACGGATGCAGCTGACACTTTTCCTGGTATCATAATTGGAGTTAAAACAGATCTGAGCACTACCAACTACGTATATAGAGTTGGATCAACCTGGTACGTGACAAATGTTTCCAGATCAAATGGATGGCACGAGTTCAGATGGTATACGGATGGAAATATAACAAAGATCTACATAGACGGTATATTTGTAGCTAATATTTCTGATATCATTAACTTTAGATTCATCAAATACGGTACGCTCTGGACTGCAGAAAAAGGCTTTTTCGCAGACACGGTAATAGTTAGAAAGAAGGTATTACCTGATGTTACTTATACAGTAGGAGAAGTAGAAACCAAAAAGAGAGAGGCAACTTTCTATGTTAAAATCCCGATTATAAGAGCAGGTTCCTCTACTAGTATCTTCATGTATTATGGAAATCCAAACGCTACAGGCGAATGGAATAACATTTCAGCATTTAGAGGAGTATTCTTCCAATCAGGCAAACTTTCTGTTTCAGATTTTGAATGGAAATACGTGCAATTCGAGAGACCCTTTCCGGCACCACCTCTTGTTTTTGCAACTCTGGAGTACGTGGATGATTATCCCAATACAATTTCAGTAAGAGTTGCCAATATAACTCAATACGGTTTCTATGTCAGAGCTGAAAAATTCTCAGAAAGCTCTTATGCAACCCCTTACTATATCTACTGGATTGCAATAGCTAATAAAGATATAACTATCGGAACATTTGAGGTAGATGTAGATACTGTAGTGGCGGGAGGAGACGAAACTCAATATCAATTTGATGTTGACGTTAACTATACTAACCTTGCAACGAATCCCATAATTCACCAGATACAAACAATGAATGTTGATGTTCCTGGCCTGCACTCAAGAGTAGGTTTCAACTATAATCCGCCTGTGTTTAGAATAGAAGAATGTACCGTATATGGCGGAACTGGAGAAGAAACAATAGCTTTGGCATCATTTATCGAAGGTATACACTGGATAGGAAATGGAGTAGTTTATGTAACCCACAGATACATGCAGTCCGAGACAGTTCAAATTGATTATCCTTTCATTATACCAAATTCTGTAGTAATTTCGAAGGTTTACACGTTATATGGCGGAGATCCAGTTGTTATGCATGTAGAGTATAAGACAGATTATCAAGTTTATGTAGAGTTGGCAGAACCACCTTGCCCTGATGGTAGCCATACTTATGAATACGTTTCTATTATAATTACCAACGTTACACTAGCGGATGATGTACAGGCATATGAGATAGAATACTACTTCGGAGCAGAGGAGACAGCTGCAATAACAGTACCCAAAATCTACACCCTTTATCTTCTTCCAGAACAACCGCAGACAGCTGATGACCTAACTTGTACGGTAGCCCTTACCGCAAGTGTGGATAACATTTCCTTCTACTGGTATGTAAATGGAAATCTAGTTAAGTCAACAAATACAACGGCATTATCAGATAGTTTGAGCAATACATATACGAAGAAGAATGACGTCATAATATGTAGAGTCGAAATCTACTACCTAGGCTCGAAGACAGACGAAAGGAACGTATCCGTTACGATATATAACACCCCGCCCACTCTTCCGACAGTATTAGAGCCAACCTCAGGTATATATGGAGGTATGTACAACATAATCAATATCACATGCTCAGGAAGCACCGATATAGACAACGATGCCCTAACTTATTACGTCTATGCACTATATGATGGAGACTGGCACTCACTGGGATCTCTTACAGGAGGATATTTACTCTGGGATGTAAGTAATATAACATCCCAGTCAAATGTAGATCTATACTGTATAGCATATGATGGAGAAGACTATTCCAATATCTTCAACCCCACTGGAACATTTACAATAGATAACACCAAACCCAGAACATATTCAGACTTTGATAGCAGTCTCTGGTACAACTCGCCGCAGTATGTTAACATCTACTGTGATGATAATATCCAGTGCAATGTTACATATTACTGTATTGATACAATAAATACCTGCGATCCGACCACTGTCTACAACGGCACAATACTAGTATCCAACGAGGGAATTAACTATATCAGGACCTATAGTATGGACGAAGTAGGCAATTTGGCAGATCTTTACATTATAACAGTCAGAATAGATTATACTCCTCCTGAAATAGTAGTTTTTCAACCAAACGAAACGAAGTATAAAGATGCTATTCCAATAAATATTTCTGTAACTGATAACTTTTATGTTTCAAAGTGCTGGGCAGAATATGGGGGAGTTGCAATAGAAATTCCAGACTGCAAGAATGCTACATTATATGGTCCTGAAGGAACAGACGTTCTTTACATATATGCAGAGGATGCGGCAGGAAACATAAGAGTTGTAAACATGACGATTGAGCTAGAAGCTACAAGAATCTACACTGGAGGAGGTGGAGGCGGAGGAGCAGGACCTACTTATGTAGCTCTATACATAAAAGTGCCATTTGTACCTAAAGTTCCAACTTACTTCTGTACAAGAAAAGAATGTATAAGAGTAGACGAAATGAAAGGAGTGGAAAAATACGAACTAACTTTTGGAGAATATTTGGACTGTTACCTCAACATTACTTACAAAGGAAGAACCTACATAATCAAGCCATACGATAAGTATGGCTTCAAGACCTCACTACTAATCGATGTTGGTAAAGAACTTGGAATAAAAGGTGCTCTCTACAAACAAAAAGCAATAGCACCAAAAAATAAGAAAGTACCTTTCCCGCATCCGACAGTGATGTTAGGATTAGCAACGATTCTTGTGATCTTATCGTATATTTTGAGACCGATATTTTAGAGTTCCTCTATAGGAATTTTTCCTTTAGTAAGCTTTGTTAACAGAACTTGTAGATCGTCATAGATGTCATCTGGTATTGGCTTGTTGCCTTCAGTTCTAATGTTAGTTATTCTTAGCTCACCATCAGCAGTCTCAGCAACTGAAACGCTAAACTTTACTGACGGATCCCTAAGATCTACTAGCTTGCATACTAACTCGCCAGTAGTTTCATCGTTAGTGCATTCAACTATACCCAGCTTACCTTCCCTATCTTTGGCTCTCAACATGTCTATCATCTTCTCTCACCTCTCCTTATGAAATGAAAGAGCATGTAATACAGCTCCCTCCAGTGAGGAATTCCCTCATAATACCATGCAACCTTATCAACAGTAATGGTAGGTATTCTTGCACGCTGGTCTTTGAAAATCCTCCTGAAATCAATCCAAGTACTTCTATCAATATTATCTACCGTAATAGCAACTGGAAGGATTATGTTAAAGCCAGCATGCTGGTTAGCAAGATATACAGCTCTCATTAAGTAAGCACAAATTCCACAGCCGGGCTCAAAGAAGTACTTCCTCATTCTTCAACACCCCATAGCATTCCCATCGGCTTAACCTTATCCAAATCAGTAAGACATTCAACAGGAATTTCTGCAGCAGTTGTAAGATCGATAACAGGAATGCCCTGCTTTTCTAACAGTTCAACTCTTTTGGTATTGTATTCATATATTGCAATTATTTGACCGTTCTGGTTATAAACGACAATCTGCTTAAATTCATCTCCCCCTACACAAAAGACCTTTGCGGCATCTTTCCATTGAACAAAAGCATAAGGACCAGTTATCATGCTTAGCTCTTCCTCCGTAAACACCATAAAACTCTCTTCCCAAAACATTTATAAGCATATTGGTTCATAGGTATCATAGGAAACATATGGAGGTGTAGAAAAGATGAGAAGGTGGGCATTGTTTCTATTGCTTCTATTGACTAGCGCCTTTGCGTTTGTGGTGTCTCCGACCTCTATCCAAGACCAAATACAAGTAGGGAAGAGTAAGACCTACCAGATCAGTATACAAAATACAGAGAACGGGACAACATTCTACCTAAATAAGAGCGGAGATATTGCAAGCTGGATCTACTTCTCAACAACGTCGATATACATCGATGCCTCGGAGACTAAGACTATTGAGATATTAATCCAAGTTCCAGAAAATGCAGCAGAGGGAACATACACGGGTTCTATAGGCGTGTGGAATGGAACAACACTAAAGACGATATCCGTGAACATAACAGTAATCAAGTGGGTATATTCCCAAACTTACTGGTTTAACGAAGGAGATACGATAACAATCCAGCCATTTAATTTCCAGTTCAAGATAACTAATGTAGGAAGAGAAGTAGTTACAACAGTAGGCAACTTCTCTGTAGGAGACACTAAGCTTTTCTCGAATAACAACATAGAATTGACACTCTTAGACAGATACGAGGATCAGGCAAGGTTTAGGATTAGAACTACCGAGCAGTCAACTACAATAAGCGTAGAGCACGAAGCTAAGGAGGAAGAGGAGACAACCCTAACCGAGGGCTGTAAGCTAGAACCTCTCATAAACAGGTATGTGCTATCAGTTCAGAAGGATACGGTAACACGCCGAGTAGTTACAGTAAGAAACTCTGGAGATTATGAGATCACACTCAAGGACATGGTGCTAGAGGATGTTATCCAGACATCAACAGGAACTAAGCCAATCTCAGTTCAAGCAAGCTTGGGAACTCTAGCACCCGGAAGCGAGGTTACCTTGACAGTTGCAATAGATACTAGAGGTTTGGATATAGGAGTTTATACACCTGCGATAATTTTGGTTGGATACTGCAATAATGAAAGAGTTGAAGCAAGAGTAAACTTTGATTTAACTGTTATAGAAAAGCTAGAACCAGAAACATTTGATGTTTCTATAACAGGACCAACACAAGCAGAAGCAGGAAAAGACTTTACCATAACACTTTCAGGAATACCAGAAGGAGCAACTATAGTTCCAGGAATCCCTCAGGGAATTACGGAGGTATCTCATAATCTGCTAGGAGGAACTTACACATGGGTAGGCAGGGCAAGTAATGCTGGTACTTACACGATAACATTCCAGATAACAAAGGGAGAAACTAGCATAACGAAGACATGGAGCATCCAGATAACGGCTCCACCACAACCGAAGAACCTAAGGATAGACATCTTTCCACCAGCACCACTTGCAGGACAAAGTGTAACTATAGCAGTTAGAGACCATTCTACAGGACAAATAGTATCAAATGCTGAAATAACCGTCACAGTCAAGGATGTCAAAACCTTGACTGTAGTTAGCCAATTCCAATACACAGGATCCTTCCAAGTTCAGGCAGGTAAGCAGTATTGCATAACAGCATCCGCTCCTGGTTACCAGCAAGCTACGAGGTGCTTCACCGTTACTCAACAGCAACAACAGCAACCAACAACAAAGACGATGAGAATAGAAATTACTCCTGAAGAGCCAGTGGAGGGAGACGATGTAACTATAACTGTTGTAGATACTGCGACGGGGAGAGAAGTTCAGGGAGTTACTATCAAGATAAATGACGTAACTTATCACGAGAACCCAGTAATATTGGAAGATGTCGCATCAGGTACAATGATGATTGTAGCTACAGCACCTGGTTATGCACAGGTACAGAAAAATGTTAACGTAGCACAGAAACCTAGCCTTCTTAGTAGACCTCAAAAGTTTACATATGGTGCAACAGTTAGTTGGGTTTACAACGGACCGGTCAGTTGGGAATTGCTTCTGAACAATGAAACTTTGCTAACGGGCAGAGATAGTAACATTACTATAACCCTGTTGCAGGAGGGTACATATACCCTAATAGCTGCGGGAGAAGTAGTAGATACCTTCACAGTAAGGAAGGGATTTTTCTCATCAATATCTTTAGGAAATATAGGAAAAGCAGTAATTGGCATCCTCGTATTGCTCTTTGTTATATCTCTAGTTATAAGAAGGAGAGAGACAGAAACACCAGCTAGCAGGAAGCTAAGGAGAATAGCAAAACTAGCATCAATGAGACCTAGAAGGAGAGGAGAAGAAGAAGCTCCACCTGGATCAGTTCCACTTGAGGAGGAGGAAGTAAAGGTGGAGGACTGATGAGAGTACTCGACACAATAGCGGATATAGGATGGCGAGTAGTAGATTTCACTTATACATTATTCCAGCGTACTATCGATCTATTAATTTCCTTTTTCTCTCCACCAGAAGAAGAGTTCGTAGAAGAGGAAAAACCTAAAGAACCGAGAATGAAACCTATAACACCCGCCGATGTAGAAAGAATACCTGAGCAGTATGTTAAGCAAATTGGAACTCTAAAGGCAGAGATAGCAAGATTGCAAAAAGAAATTTCAAGACTAAAAAAAGAAAATGAAATCCTCAAAGGAATAAGAAGACTTGAGTTAATAAGGCAAATAGAAGAAAAGAGGAGATACTTGTTAAGACTGAAACAAAGAGATTATGTACAGATAGGGAGGGATCTCCCAGGAGATATAAAAGTTTTCTCAAAAGATAATAAATTCCTCGGATGGTTTGATTCCTTATTATTGGGAAATGGAGAGATTGCAGTTGTAATATCAACAGAGAAGGATAGAAGGGGAAGAAAGTATATCGTGCATAGAGGTCCCTCCTTGAATGTACTTTTCGAGCATAGCGAAAACCTTGCTGATCAGATCAAACACAGAATTATGATCCTAAATCGACTGTGGAATGGATTATATGTTCCAGATGTCGATGTATACTTGCCTAGAATGCCTTTCGTATCATTCGATAATCGGTTAGTTTGTACACTTTGCCAAAAAGAATTTAGAAGTTATGAAGAACTCAAGAAACACTATGAGAAGAAACACTTAAAAGATTTAATTAAACTCGCTGGAGGTGAAGTTCGTGGAAGAGGAAGTTAGAAAGGAAGAAGAAAGAGAAGAAGCAGTCGCTCTATTTAGTGGTAAGAAAAGCTTGGTGGATAAGCCTCAAAAAATTGATGTAGCAATAGCTAACCTTCTCAACGAGATTGCTAATTTAAGAGCCGAAAATGAAATACTTGCAGATATTGCAGCACAGCTCAAGAAAGAAAGAGATATGTTCAAGAGATTGTACGAATTTGAAGCTAAGATGGGTCAATCCGCACTTGCAGCTCTTCAGCTAACAATGGATAGAGTGTCTATGGCATTTAGTCAGATGATTAAGTCAACAATCTATACGCAGGAGTTAGCAGTCAAGTATGCTGAGACATCAATAACTAACCAAAGTCTCGTCAGAATAATTGACGAGCTCAGAAGCTTGTTAAGCAAATACATGCCAAGGTCAGAACTAGAAAGAGCTATGGACTTACTGGATAACATCATGAGAAGAATAAGGGAGTTCCAGACACCTCTTGTAATTACAGAAGCTGCAAAGGAGGTTAAGAAATGATAATGTATTGGAGAGGGCTAAAAAATGAGTTGTACGGAGATTACAAGAAGTTTGCCGAAATAGGCAAGGAACTGGAAGATGCAATAGAAGAACTAAGGTGGCATGTACGTCGCAAAGATTTGTATGGAGCAATCGAAACTACTTCTGTCCTAATGGCTTTGATACATACCTTGCTTTCCGAAATAGCATCTGTGCTAAGTCCGGAAGCATGGTCAATTTTCAAGAATGAAGTACAAACTGTTGTAACGGAGCTTGGAACTGTTTCTCAAATGTTATCAAAAGGCACCGTAGCGGATCCAATAATGTTAAAGATATTGGAAATAAGTACGAAGCTGAAGCTGTTCCTTTGGTATTCTCTGCAAGATGTGCTTTCTGGAATGACATTTGATGAAGCTGTTCTTAGAAGAATTTCCCTATTATCTCCAAAAATGATTCCGAGACAACCTTTTGTAGCACCTGTGAGATAGAAGGAAGTTGGATGCTTTTAGTAAGGCCAGCAAAAATATCAAACTTGAAGATATATTTCAACACCAAGTAAGAAATTATCAAGCTTATCACATTACTTACTATGTCCTTTAGCTTTCTCAGGATTAATATCACCAAAAAGGAAACTCCTAAGATCTTTAGGTAATCTATCAACCAATCGCCTGTCAAGCTTAGATGGATCAAACTTGCCCACCTCCACCTTTATCCCAAAACCTAAGTCAAGGATTGTATAAATCTCTTTCCTTATCACTTCGTTGAAAAATGATATTATAGCATGCTTAGCTCCTGTAATTCCATACTTATGTAGCATTGCAGCAACAAACCCTTTCCAGAGATCCATATCTACTCCAGGAGGTCTAAGAGCCTGGAACTCACTACCTTTACATATGATGAGTCTATCATTGTCAAGGAAGATTCTTAGCAGAAATTTGTCAGGATTAACTATTTTCTCTTTCTGAAATGTCTTTGGATCTATACCCAACAATTCTTTGAGTTCTGGAAGATAAAGAGCATAGGCACCACCAACAACAGTTGGCAATTTGCTTCTTCTTAATTCCATATGTATCCCAATATGAGGTACTTAATAAAACATATGGTTCATGTGATTCATAGAAAAGAGCTTATATATCGCTAAACCGAAGAATTACATGCCGGAGATTAAATTAGGCTATTTGGCCTTAGTAGCATTTCTAGCAATCGGAGCAATCTTGTATGTAGCGCAGCAACAGGGAGTACCGATATTCCAAGCCCCAGTTACAGTGTACCAAGGCGAGGGTGAAGCTGCAGGAGCAGCTGCTGGGGCAGGAGCTGGAGCAACTGCAACAAAGGTAGGTTCATACCCAATAAAGACTGTTACACTAGAGCTTAAAGATGCGTTGAACAAGAAAGCGGGAGTAGCTAATATAACAGTTGAAGTAATACCAATAAAGGGAACTGAGAGCAAGGCTGAGTTAATCAAACTTGCAAGCAGCCCAATGAGGAGAAAAGTTGATGAAGCTGTAACAGATGAAAATGGAGTTGCAACATTTGACAGTGGAAGAATATTTACTGGTAAGCCCTACCTGTACA
>Ga0180301_10002104_pt1 | contig 15668 bp, 13 predicted proteins | sample GuaBasSediGuay16_FD_121797 | JGI IMG/M metagenome (GOLD analysis project Ga0180301, IMG submission 121797) | Subseafloor sediment microbial communities from Guaymas Basin, Gulf of California, Mexico - Guay16, Core 4569-2, 12-15 cm | ecosystem: Environmental > Aquatic > Marine > Hydrothermal...
AACTTTTGGAAGTATTCTTTCTTTGGCAAGAAAATCCCCAGATTCACATAGGGGACCAACAACATCATAGGTTTCTTCAGGTTTATGGTTTAGCTTGTTAGCCACAACAATATGGTGGTAGGAACCATACATCACAGGTCTTATAAGCATGTTAAATCCAGCATCAACCCCGACAAACCTTTTATAGGGAGTAACCTTTACAGTGTTCACCCTTGTTAAAAGAACCCCAGCATCACCAACAATGTATCTTCCAGGTTCAACACAAAGAAAAGGCTCCCCTAAACCATACTCTTTAACCATCTTATCCAAAAAACCAAAAACCTTAGACGAGAAAAGGTTTAGGTTTAACTCTTTTTCTTCCGCTTTGTAAGGGATACCAAGTCCACCTCCAACGTTTATAAGCTCAAAGGTTATACCTGTCTCCTCATGAACCTTTTTAGCTATATCTAAAAGCCTTTTTGACGCTAAAATAAAGGGTTCAACATCCAATATACCTGAACCTATATGCATATGTATCCCAAAGCTTTCTACACCAGCTTTTAAGGCTATTCTATAACCTTCAATAACATCTGTTTCCCAAAAACCAAATTTTGAGTTTTTTCCAGCAGTTATACAGTGTTGGTGATGTCCAGCCTCAATCTGTGGGTTAACTCTAAAAGACAAAAATTTTGGAGTTGTAATTTTTAAAAGTCTTTTAAGCTGAGAAAAAGAGTCTATGTTTATGGGGATATTCCTTTCTACAAGAAACTTAAGTTCGTCATCCCTAACGTTTACTCCTGTAAAAAGGATTTTTTCAGGAGGAAAGCCAGCTTTCAAAGCTAAAAAGACTTCTCCAGGGCTTACCGTGTCAACGTATGAGCCTTCATCCCTAAGAATTTTTAAAACTGAAAGGTTTGTGTTTGCTTTTGCGGAATAATATATTCTAAGCTTTTTACTGTTAAGGCTTAAGGCTTTATAAAGCCTCCTATAGTTTTCCCTAATCCTTTTTTCGCTTAAAACATAGAGTGGAGTCCCATATTTTTCAGCTAACTCTAAGCTTGAAACACCATCAATATAGAGGATACCATCCCTACCCTCAAACACCCCTGAAATCCTCATCCAACCACCAAAAAAGTTTAAAGTGGATTTTCAAGAATATCCTCCATACTATATATTTTGGGCTCCCTCTGCCTATAAATCCACTCAGCAGCATAAAGTGCTCCCTGAGCAAAAACATTTCTAGAAAAGACTAAATGTTCAATCCTTATTAGTTCATGTGTCCCTGCAACCATCAACTCATGGATTCCTGGAATTCCACCACCCCTAACAGAAAAAACCTCTACCTCTTCAGGTTTTCTTTTGCTTATTCCTACCCTACCATAAACCTCGTTTTTATATCCTTTAATAGAGGAAACTATCTCCAAGAATTTTTTTGCTGTTCCGCTTGGAGCATCAGCTTTACCTTTATGGTGGGCTTCAACTATGCTTACATCATAGTCTGCTGGAAGAATTTTGCATAACTGTTTTACAATCTTGAAAAGTATGTTTATTCCTATGGAGAAGTTTGGTGAAAAAATTGCTGGAACTTTCCCTTTAACAGCATCCTCAACAATCTTTTTTTGCTCATCCGTAAAACCTGTTGTTCCCATAACGATTTTTACCCTTTGTTCTGCGACAACAGGAATGTTTGAAACCTCAGCTTGAGGGGTTGTAAAGCTTAGATAAACATCAGCATCTTTTAAGGCTTCTTTAAGCCTATCAGAACCAACAACCTTTAAATCTAGGTTTGCTATTCCAAGCTCTAAAAGAGTTTTACCTATCGTTTTTTCGTTTGGAGCAACAACCGCACCAACAACCTCGAATCCGCCTCTGTTTAAAGCTTCCTTTATTAGGGTGCTACCCATCCTTCCGGTGGCGCCAGCAACACATATCCTAATATTTGTCATAGTATAGCCCCTCAAGATATTTTTTGTTGTTTAATCTTTCCTCAAGCCTAACATCAAAAAACGATTCTATAGGTTGAAGAATTTCAGGATTTTTATTATAAACCTTTTTTATTTGGTCTAGGACAACGGCTAAAGCTTTTTTTGTAAGCTTACCCAAGGGAGGTCTACATGGTCCTGCTGGCATACCAAGAATATTCATTAGGGTTTTGTAGGGTAGAGGGTTTCTAGCCCTACATGAAACAACACCAAAAGATGATTCTTCCTCTGTTTTTACCGTAACCATCTGGAATAGAGGTTTTAAAGCCTCTAGTAGGCTGTTAGCCTTTTCAAGGTTTTTGCTTCTTAAAGCCTCAACAAATTCTTGAACAGCCTTAGGTGCTATGTTTGAGGTTACAGAAATAACACCACTAGCCTTAATTTCAGGGTCTAAAATCATCTGGTAGGTTTTATCGTCATCACCAGAAAGAATATCAAAATCATCACCACAAAGTCTTCTTGTAAGCTTCATGTTTTCAAAGTTTCCCGTAGCCTCCTTTACAGCATTAACGTTTGGAAGTGTCTTATGGAGAATAGCAACATCATAGGGTAAAAGCTGGGTTCCTGTTCTTCCAGGAATAATATATGGAATTATTTGTGCTTCAGGAAAACTTTTCGCTATCGGTTCAATGTATTCTCTTCTTATTTCAAGGGAGCTTGGACCGTTATAGTATGGGTCTACAAGCAAAAAGTTTCTTACACCAAGCTCATAGGAGTGTTTTGTGGCTTCTAAAGCTTCTTTTGTGTTGTTGCTTCCAGTTCCAGCTATGGTTACACATTTTCCACCGATATATTCATAAGCTTTCTCAATAACCTTCTCATGCTCCTCCCATGTTAAGGTTGGACTTTCACCAGTTGTTCCTGTAACAAGAATCCCAGAAACACCTTCCTTAATCTGAAACTCGATAAGGCTTTTTAGCCCCTCAAAATCTACCTCCATATTCTTTTTCATTGGAGTTATTAGGGCTGTATAACATCCACTAAACAAGCTAATCACACTCTTTTTATGGTTAACTAAACCTTTCATATAGTTTCCACATTTTTATCTCTTGCTATCCAAAAAGGGAATCTTTAGGTTTTGGGTATAGTTAGCTTTTAATCTTGAGTGAGAAATAACTAGAAAGTGTTTAGGGGGAATAGGGTTAAATGGCTAGTTTTCTTGAGGGAAGTTTAGGTAGAATTTTTGTTGTTAGACTTCCAACAGACGGAGACCTTTTAAAGACTATAGAGGGTTTTGCTGGGGAGATGGGTGTTGAGGCTGGAGTTTTATGGGTTATTGGAGCGGTAAGAAAAGCTGTAATAAAGTACTATAACCAAGAAGAGAAAAAATATTCAAGAATTAGTTTAAACAAACCCTTAGAGATTCTTTCATGTATAGGGAATATTTCAAAGCTGGAAGGTAAAATTATAGCTCATGTTCATCTTGTTCTTGGGGATAAAGATGGAAAAACTTTTGGGGGACATTTGGATGAAGGAACAAAAATATTTTCAGCTGAAATGATTCTTTTGGAGGTTAAAAATGTGGTTTTAGAGAGAGTTTATGATGAGGTTACAGGGTTAAACCTTTTCAACCTATAAACTATTTGTGAATTGCTCTTCTCTCAGAGTCTAAAACAGCCTCTTTTAAGGCTTCAGCTAAGGTTGGATGTGCATGAATCGTGTCAATAACCTCTTTTGTTGTTGATTCAAGGTTTATAGCTAAAACAGCCTCATGAATAAGCTCTGAAGCTGAAGAACCTACAATATGGATACCTAAAATTTCGTCTGTAGCCTCATCAACAAGAACCTTTACAAAGCCTTCAGTTTCACCCATAGTTAAAGCTCTACCACTAGACGAAAAAGGAAATCTTCCAATCCTAAGCTTATAACCTCTCTCCCTAGCCTGCTTCTCAGTTAACCCTACACATGCAACTTCAGGAAACGTAAAAACACATCTTGGAACAGCACGATAGTTTATTTTACGTTCTAAACCTAAAGCGTTTTCAGCAGCAATAATACCTTCTTCTGAGGCTGTATGGGCAAGCAAAAATTTTCCAGCTACATCACCAACAGCATAAACCCCTAAAACGTTTGTCTCCATCCTATCGTTTGTTTGAATCCCACGTTTATCAAAAGATACACCAACAGACTCTAAACCTAAACCTTCAATGTTTGGTGTTCTTCCAACAGCCAAAAGAACCTTTTCAGCTTTTTTAACTTCCTCCTTTCCATCACCACCTAAAAGATAAACCTTTAACCCATCTTTTTCCTTTTCTATTCTTACAACCTTTGTGTTCACAAAAACCTCTATACCGTTTCCCTCCATAATTTTTTGAAGCATTAAACCAACATCCTTATCCTCGTTTGGTAGCAGATGAGAAAGCATTTCAACAACAGAAACCTTAACACCAAAACTAGAAAAAATTTGAGCAAACTCTAACCCAACTGGACCTCCACCAACAACAAGAAGACTTTGTGGTAAAGATTCAAGCTTAAAAACTTCATCGCTTGTTAAAACATTAGCATCATCTATTCTTGGTATGGGTGGTTTTGCTGGTTTAGAGCCTGTAGCAACTATAACCTTTTTTGATTTAACAGTCTCCTCTCCACCATCATTTTTTAAAATTTTAACTTCGTTTGGTTTAGTTAGTTTAGCTGAGCCGTAAATAAGGTCTACACCATTCCTTTTTAGGAGAGTTTTAATACCCATGACAAGCCTTTTAACAACATAATCTTTTCTCTCCATCACCTTTTTGAAGTCAACAGACCACTCTTTTACTGTTACACCAAAATCTTTAGCTTTACTAAGCAAACCCAAAATTTCAGATGTTCTTAGGAGAGTTTTTGTAGGGATACATCCCCTATTTAAACATACACCACCAACCTCATCCCTTTCAACCAAAACAACTTTTCCACCAAGTTGAGCAGCCCTTATAGATGCAACATACCCTCCAGGACCTCCACCAATAACTGTTAGGTCAACATTTTTTTCTTTAACGTTAATAGCCTATACCCCCAAAATTTTTTATTAGGATTATCTTCTATTCTTCTTCCCAGATAGGATATATATATTGTTAACCAGAACTTTAAAAATAGCTTTGGTCTCTAAAAAAGGTACCTTCCAAAACTTGGAGGCTAGTAAAGGGTGTCTGATGCTAAAGAAAGAGCCCTTAACGAGATTTATCTTTTAGATTTAGGTTTAGTAGATTATGGAGAAGCTTTAAGGCTTCAGGAGGGGATTTGGGAGGCTAGACTTAAAGGAAAAATAAGGGATGTTTTAATACTTTTAGAGCATCCGCCAGTTTTTACTCTTGGTATGGGTGGAAACCGCCTAAACATTCTTTTACCACAAGAAGAATTGGAGAAAAAAGGAATTAAGGTTTATAGGGTTGATAGGGGTGGAGATGTTACCTATCATGGTCCAGGACAGCTTGTTGGTTATCCGATTTTAAACCTTAAAGCTAACGGTTTAGATGTTCATAGCTACATTTGGAAGATTGAAGAATCTATTGTGGAAATGTTAAAAGAAGATTTTGGTTTGGATGCTGAAATAGTTAAGGGTTTTCCAGGGGTTTGGGTTAAAAACAAAAAAATTGCTGCTATAGGTGTTAGAGTTAGGTCTATGGTTACAAAGCATGGTTTTGCTTTAAACGTAAACCCAAATATGGAGTATTTCAAAATGATTATACCGTGCGGTTTAAAGGATAAGGATGTCACCTCAATGGCTGAAATTCTCGAAAAAAATATTTCTGTTTCAGAGGTGAAAAAGCCTTATATTAAACATTTTTCTAGGGTTTTTAACGTCAGGCTGAGAAAGGTTAACCCAGAAAACCTACTTAGTGAAATTTACCTTGAACAATAAAAAACCAGAATGGATTAAAACAAGGATTCCAAACCAAAAAATTCTTGAGGAGATGAGAAGCCTACTTAAAGACCTAAAACTTCATACCATTTGTGAGGAAGCAGCATGCCCAAACATAGGCTTATGTTATGCACACCACACAGCAACCTTCCTAATCCTTGGAAACGTATGTACAAGAAACTGTAGGTTTTGTAATGTGATTAAAGGTAAACCTCAACCACCAGACCCTGAAGAGCCAAAATGTGTGGCTGAGGCTGTTAAAAGGCTGAGGTTAGAGCATGTTGTTATAACCTCTGTTACACGCGACGACCTAGAAGATTTTGGTGCAAACCATTTTGTTAAAACCATAGAGGAGGTTAGAAAGCTAAATCCTAAAACAAAAATTGAGGTTTTGATTCCGGATTTTCAAGGTTCATATGATTGTATTAGGATGGTTGTTGAAGCTTCACCACATATTATAGGTCATAACGTTGAAACCGTTCCAAGGCTTTATCCAACCGTAAGACCAAAAGCCTCCTACAAAACCTCACTAAAAGTTTTGGAGACTGTGAAAAAGTTAAACCCAAAAATTTTTACAAAGTCTGGAATTATGGTTGGACTTGGTGAAAAAGAGGAGGAGATAATTCAGGTTATGAAAGACCTACGCTCAGTAGATTGTGACATATTTACCATAGGCCAATACCTACGTCCATCCAAAAAACATTTAGAGGTTAAAGAATACGTGAAACCAGAAAAATTTGAGGAGTATAAAAGAAAAGCCTATGAACTTGGATTCTTATATGTTGCTTCAGGACCGTTTGTTAGAAGCTCTTTTATGGCTTCAGAATTCTCAAAAAAATTTTTGGTTAAGACTTAGATAAAGAGGAGAAAAGGTTTTTCTAGGAGCTCTTTAATTCTTTGTAGAAAAACAGCTGCTTGAGCCCCATCTGTAACCCTATGGTCAAAGGTTAAGCTTAGAATGGTTATTGGGCGAATAACTATTTGACCATCCTTAACAACAGGTTTTTCAACTATTCTTCCAACACCAAGAATTGCACTTTCTGGGGGATTAATTATTGGTGTAAATACGTCAACCCCATACATACCAAGGTTTGTAACTGTAAAGGTTCCTCCTGAAACATCCTCTATGGAAAGTTTACCCTGCCTAGCTTTTTCAACCAAGCTTCTAATGTTTGAGGATATTTCAACCAAAGATTTTTTGTCAGCATTTTTTACCACAGGAACAACAAGTCCATCCTCTATGGCTGTTGCAACACCAACATTAACCTCCTCCAAAAGTTTAAGCTTATCCTCCTCAAGCCTTGAATTCATAAAGGGAAATTCTTTAAGAGCCTTAGCAACAGCCATAACTATAATATCCGTATAGGTAACCCTAAGACTCAACTTTTTCTCTGTCTCTGAAACTACCTGCTCCCTAAGCTTTACAACCTCACCCATATCAACCTCCATCGTTATGGTTAGCTGAGGAGCTGTTTGAAGACTTTGAGCCATACGTTTTCCAATAGTCTTTCTTATACCTGTTAAAGGAACAATCTTAGCCTTCTCAACTGACGGGGTAGGTGTGGGTGGTGTAGGGGTAACCGTAACAGCCGCAGCAGCCTTAGCCTCTTCAACAGCCCTTAAAACATCCTCTTTAAGAATCCTACCACCAGGACCAGTACCCTTAATTTTTGTAAGGTCTATTCCATATTCTTTAGCAAGCTTTTTTGCGAGTGGTGAGGCTTTCACCCTTTCAACAGGTTTTTCCGCCGTTGGAACGGTTACTTCACGTTTAGCTTCAACAACAGTCTCCTCAGGTATTTCTTCTCCAGGCTCCTTTATGATTGCGATTGTTTTTTGGATTGGGACTTCCTCACCCTCTTTTGCAAGTATTTTGTGGAGGATTCCTGAGGCTGGTGCTTCAACTTCCACTGTTACTTTTTCTGTTTCAATTTCGAGTATAGGTTCACCTTTTTCAACCTTATCTCCCTCTTTTTTAAGCCATCTTATAATTTTACCTGTTTCCATTGTTAGGGAAAGCTTCGGCATTGTAACCTCATACAAGCCTTCCCTTCCTCCAAATGGCTTATTTTAACACTAACTCCTTAACCGCCTTAACTATTGCTTGCTCATCCGGTAAAATATACTTTTCATTGGTGAAGGATATTGGAATGTCTTTGGTTGCAACCCTTTTAACTGGTGCATCAAGATATTCTAAGGCTTCCTCAACAACCATAGCTGCAATTTCAGCACCAACACCAGCAGTTTTAAAGTCGGTTTCAACCACAACAAGCCTACCAGTCTTCTTAACAGAGTTAAGAATTGTTTGCTTATCTAGAGGTGCAAGAGTTCTTGGGTCTATAACCTCAACACTTATCCCCTCCTCTTTCTCAAGCTTCTCAGCAGCAGAAAGTGAAGCCTTAACACCAGTTAAAATAGCTACCACTGTAACATCAGATCCCTCTCTTTTTATGTCAGCCTCCCCGAAAGGAATCAAATATTCTTCTTCCGGAATTTCACCTAGATTTGGTTTCCTAGGGTAAAAATCTATATGCTCGTAAAATATGCATGGGTAGTCGTCACGAATAGCAGTTTTAAGCAAACCTTTAGCATCGTAGGGTGTTGAGGGAACAATAACCCTTAAACATGGGATATGCATAAACCAAGAAGCATAAAAGGGTGCATGGTCATGTCCAGCTCCTCTACCCTGACAAACCAAGGTTCTAATAACCATGGGAACTTTGACCTGACCACCAGAAACATATCTGTAGCATGCAGCATGGTTAATAAGCGGATCCATAACCAAAGCCATAAACGGGTTAAACATTATTTCTGCTACAGGTCTAAAACCAGCCATAGCTAAACCTACACAAGCACCAATAATAGACTCTTCTGAGATAGGTGTATCTATAACTCTATCCTTACCAAACTCTTGGTAAAGCCCCTTAGTTACTGTAAAAGCACCTTGACCTAAACCAACATCCTCACCCATAATTATTACTTTAGGGTCTCTAGCCATCTCCTCACGTAAAGCCTCACGTATAGCATCAATATAGGCTATAGTTTTTTTAGCCAACCTACAACCCTCCTACAAGTCCTCATAAATATCCTCTAAGGATGGTTCAGGACTTTCAAAAGCAAACTTTAACGCATCCTCAATTTGACTATCAATCCTACCCTCAATCTCTTTAACAAGAGATTCCGTTAAAACCCCCTCCTTTAAAAGTCTCTCCTTAAACGTTACTGTAGGATCTCTTTTTTTCCAAGCTTCAACCTCCTCCGGGCTTCGATAGGTTTCCCATTTATCACCATAAAAATGTCCATGATACCTATAGGTTTTACATTCTACCAAGGTTGGGCCCTCCCTTTTACGTGCTCTTTCAACAGCCTCACCAACAGCCTCATATACGGCTATGGGGTCCATACCATCAACAATTTTGCTTGGCATGTTATAGGCTGAAGCTCTTTGAGCTATATCTGAAACAGCTGTTGTTAGCCTAGACGGGGTAAACTGAGCGTATAAATTGTTTTCACAGATAAAAACTATTGGAAGCTTCCAAACTGAAGCCATGTTTAAGGATTCATGGAAGGTCCCCCTGTTTGAAGCTCCATCTCCGAAGGTACAGAAAACAATTCTATCCCCACCCTCAAGTTTACATGCAAGACCAAAACCCACAGCCATAGGGAAAGTTGCTCCAACGATACCTGAGGAGGTAGAGTAAACTTCCCAGTTTGTGATATGCATCTCGCCAGCCCTACCCTTATTAACACCAGTTTTTTTACCCAAAAGCTCAGCAACAAAACTTCTTAGGGGGGTTCCTTTAACAACATGAAAAGCTCTTCCTCTATGGGTTGCACAAAAAAAGTCTTCTTTTCTTACGTGTGGTGAAATACCTGCAACAACAGCCTCTTGACCAACATATGGGTGAATCCATCCTGGAAGCTTCCCAGCTGTAAAAAGCTCTATAAGTTTTTCGTCGAGTTTTCTTAGTAAGACTATGTTTTGGTAGATTTTGATTAGTATCTCCTTTTCCATGTTAAAACCTCCAATTAAATTTTTATTTTTAACTCTAACCTTACTTTTAGGATGATAATTATTTAACTTTTTCATAGCTAAAAGCTTAAATTCTAACATTACCAGAATACAAACTCTATGATTAGAAAAATTTTAATAGTTGAAACAAAGCTTATCATAAAGCAAAGAAGCTGTTTTTAAGTTTTGGAGGGAAAAACCTATGGAAGAAAACCAGCCACCAATCATTTACGAAAAAAAGGATGGAGTTGCAAAAATAGTTTTTAATAGAGGACCTAAAGGGCTTTGGGTGATAGACCTTGATGTGGCTAAAGCCTTAAAAGAGGCTTTATGGGATGCTCAACAGGATGATAGTGTAAGAGTTGTCGTTATAACAGGTCAAGGCAGAGCTTTCTGTGTTGGAGCAGATATAAAGGTTTTTCTACCAGAGGTTATGGACCATCCAATCAAAGCCAGAAAATTCTTTAGAAACATCGGATACGAGGTTCATCGTTTAATTGAAAAACTTGATAAACCTGTTATAGCGGCTGTTAATGGTTATTGTCTTGGTGGAGGTTTAGAAATAGCCGTAGCATGCGACCTTATAATTGCATCTGAAAATGCTGAATTTGGTGTGCCTGAAATTAATCTTGGGATATTCCCGGGTTGGGGTGGAACCCAGAGAATTCCACGTTTGGTTGGAAAAATAAAGGGTATGGAGCTTATTTTGCTTGGAGAAAGAATTAGTGCAAAAGAGGCTGAGAGGATAGGTCTTGTAAATAAGGTTGTTCCACCAGAAAAATTCGATGAAGCCGTAAATGAGGTTGTTGAAAAACTTAAAAGTAAAAGTCCTATAGCTTTAGCTTTAGCTAAAGCAACCGTAGTTAGAGGTTTGGAAACAGACCTTGATACAGGATTAGCCTATGAAAGCGAAGCTGACACGATAATGTTTGCAACAGAAGACCGTGTTGAAGGATGTAAAGCCTTCCTAGAAAAAAGGAAAGCTGAATTTAAGGGGAAGTAGGTTGAGTCAGGAAGCAGGGGAAATAGTTAAAAAGCTTACCTCAATTTTAGGTGAAAAATATGTAACAGCATCTCTACCAGACCTAATAGCATATTCTTGTGATATAAGTCCTGAGCCTAGAGTTTTACCTGATGTTGTTGTCCGCCCAAAAACAACAGAAGAAGTTGCGGAGATTTTAAAGGAGGCAAATAAGACTAAAAAACCTGTTGTTCCAAGAGGCGCGGGAACATGTCCTGCTGGATTTATAAAATATCAGAAAAATGCGATAGTTGTTGATATGACACGTATGGATGAAATTATTGACATTAACGAAAAAGAGATGACCGTAACTGTTGAATGTGGGGTTACATGGGGTAAACTTTACTACGAGTTAAGGAAGAAAGGTTGGAGGGTAGGCTCTTACGGTCCTGGTAGCGCTTTATCAGCAACGGTTGGAGGTGCTCTTTCCCACCACAGCCTAGCCTATGGATGCGCAAAATATGGAAGTGTAAGTGAAAATGTGACAAGCCTTGAGGTTGTTCTTCCAACAGGTGCTATAATAAATACAGGGTCTGGTGCTTACCCACACGCTAAAAAAGCTCAAAGGTATGGGATAGGTCCAGACCTGACAGGGCTTTTTCTTGGTGAGGGGGGAGCCTTCGGTATTAAAACAAAGGCTACAATGATGATTCATCCCTTCCCTGAAGCTGTAAGGTTTCTTTGTTATGAGGCTGAAAACCTAAAACAGCTGCTTGATGCAACCTACGAGGTTTCAAAAACACGTATCCCCTCAGACATATTAGGGTTTAACCCATGGTTAAACAATGCTTTAGGTGAAGCTGGCTTTAAGTCTTTGCTAGGTAAGGATTACACCCTACATGTTGTTATTGAAGCCCCAAACGACAAGGTAGCTGATGCCCAGGCAGAATATGTGGATAACGCTGCTAAAAAAACGGGTGTTAAGGAGGTTGGTGCTGAATGGCTTAAGTTTTTCTATTATCCAAGGTTTGCTGAATGGTGGCCTAGGACAAGTCCAAAAGGGAAAAGGTGGTATGCATGGTGTAATAAGATTCCAATTTATGACTATTTAAGGACACATGAGCTTATTGAGGAGCTTTTTAACAAGTATAAGGATGAATGTGAAAAGTATCAGTTAGAGCCTTATGATGTAATGTATTTTGTTGTGGACTGGAATACTGTAGATGCTTTACTTCTTGTGTATGCATGGGATGATGTTCCTGGAGCACGTGAGGTTGTTAGAAAAATGTGGAGAGAGGGTTTTGAGAGGTTTGTTGCTGAAGGTGGAATCCACTATTGGCTTGGAAGTGCTGTAGGAGAACTTGTAGCACGTAATTGGGCTTCAGAATATCGTGAAACTCTTAGAGCCATAAAGAAGGTTTTAGATCCTAATGGGATTCTTATTCCTGGAATGTTGCTTTTAACCTAGAAGGGGGGTTTAGGTTGGAGGTTAAATGGAAAAACCTTGAAAAGTATAAGACTGATATTTATAGATGTATAAGGTGTGGTTATTGTCGAGACCAGTTTAGGTTTAGGGACAATGTGACAAGTGTTTGTCCTCTTCGTGTTACAGGAGCACATACCTTTGAAAGTTTTGAGGCTAGAGGTAAAATTGAGATAGCATCAGCTGTTTTAGAGGGAATTTTACCCATTAACGAGGATACTGGTAAAAGGTTGGCTGAAATATTCTATATGTGTTCCACATGTAGAAACTGTTGGGATAAATGTTATGTTAAAGACCACATAGACCATGTAGGAGTTTTTGAAGCTTTTAGGGCTGACCTCTTCTCAATGGGTTTTGGTTTACCTCAGCATAAAAAGTTTGCAGAATGGACAAAACAAAACCATAACCCGTATCTTGAGCCTCATGAAAAAAGGCTTGACTGGCTTCCAAAGGAGTTTAACATTAAACCTATGGAGAGTGCTGAAATAGTTTATTTTGTTGGATGCACTTCGTCTTACCGTCAAAAAAACATAGCTAGAGCAACAGTTAGTATATTAAAGAAGCTTGGAGTAAACTTTACAATTTTAGGTTTAGAGGAGTGGTGTTGTGGTTCACCATTGTTTAGGGTGGGAGCACGTGAAGTCGCTGAGGAACAAGGCAGACATAACATCGAGGTGATAGAAAAAATTGGGGCTAAAAGTGTTATATTTTCATGTGCAGGCTGCTATAGAACCTTTAGAACAGACTACCAAGAAATATTTGGTAACCTAAAATTTAACCTTCTACATATAACAGAATTTTTAAGCCAGCTAATCAAGGAGGGAAAAGTTAAAATCACAAAAGAGTTAAAGATGAAGGTAACCTACCATGACCCATGCCATATCGTAAGACACTTAGCCCATCTTGGTAGAAAAGCTCCACTTATAGAACAGCCAAGAGAAATTCTTAAAAGTATACCTGGTGTGGAGTTTGTTGAAATGGAAAGAAATAAGCTAAACGCTTTTTGTTGTGGAGCAGGAGGAGGGTTAAGAGCAGGTTTTACAGAGCAATCTTTAGAGCTAGCTTCTGAAAGGATCCGTGAAGCTGAAAAAACTGGCTGTGAAACCTTGGTTTCTTCATGCCCCTTCTGTTATAGAAACCTTACAGACGCCATAAAAAAGCTGAATTCAAAAATGGCTATGTATGATGTTACAGAGCTTTTAGACATGGTTTTATAAAAAAACATATTTTTAAAATTTTTAGAAACCAACCATTTCTTTTCTCAGCTTAATTGACGAACTCACTCCTACAGCCATTAGCTATGAAGCCCAATTTTTAACGTTTATTTTTTTATTTTGTAGACTTATCTTTCTCTTTTACCCTCGATAAACTCTTCTACCCACTGTCTTGCAATGTTATCCGGGACTTGGATTGGTGGGTGTTTAAATGCGTATGCTGAGATGCTTGTTAAAACACCTTTAATACCTCTATCTAACGCAAGCTTCATAGCCCTAATAACATCAATCATAACTCCGGCACTATTAGGTGAATCTTCAACGTTAAGTTTAACGTCTATGTAGACGGGAACATCACCAAACTTTCTACCCTTAATGTATATATAGCATATTTTTCTGTCTTTTAGGAATGAAACATAGTCTGAGGGACCTATTCTTACAGGTATTTCGTAGGGTAGGAGGCTTGTAACAGCCTCTGTTTTGCTTATTCTTTTTCTGCTTAAACGCTCCTCAACAGTCATGTTTAAAAAGTCTGTGTTTCCGCCTATGTTTAGCTGATAGGTTTCCTCAACTTTAACCCCTCTACTTTCAAGCAGGTTTACAAGCGTCCTATGGAGGATTGTTGCTCCAATTTGGCTTTTAATATCGTCACCAGCTAACGGTAGGTTTGCATCCTCAAATCTTTTAGCCCAAACAGGGTCTGAAGCTATAAACTCTGGTATGGCGTTGATAAATCCACATCCAGCCCTTAAAGCCTCATTAGCATAAAACTCTGTAGCCTTACCGCTTCCAACAGGTAGATAGCTTATAAGCATATCAGCACCAGACTCTCTAAGAACATCAGCAACATTAACAGGTTCAACTTCTTCACCTTCCTCTAAGCCGAAGGCTTTCCACATGTGTGATGCTACACCATCAAGTATAGGTCCTGGTTGAACCTTAACACCAAGCTTTGGAACATCAGAAAACTTAACCGTACAGTTTGGTGGTGTAAAGATTGCTTCAGCTAGGTCTTTACCGATTTTTCTTGGGTCAACATCAAAAGCAGCAACAAACTCTATGTCTCTAATTCTGTATCCTCCAAAAACAGGATGCATTAATCCAGGTATGTCTGTTTCATCACTAACATCCCTGTAGAAGTATACTCCTTGGATAAGGGAGGAGGCACAGTTTCCAACACCTGTAACCGCAACCTTTATTGAACCCATAAGACTACACCTCTCAGATAAGGGGGTTTAACAGAAAAACCTATTTCAGCTTTGATGACATCAAGAATATTTTTTACACCATTTAAAGCATTAAGATTTAGTCCAATAAAAAACTTTTTATAGGCATATATTAAGGTTTCTTGTGCACGTTCTAAAACTTTACAAACTTCCCTTTAACCCCAATAAGTCTTTTAGGTTTTAAGACAAGTTTCTTTTCAGGGTCTTTTACGGCTTTACCTAAGACCCATCCTTTTGTCCCATGTTTTTCAGCGATTGTTAAAGCTTCCTCAGCTTCATTTTTTGGTAGAACAAGACAAAAACCTATACCCATGTTATACACTCTATACATTTCCTCATCAGAAATTTTACCATACTTTTGGATTAGCTTAAAAATTGCTGGTGGTTCTGGCATATTCTCTATTTCAAAACCAAAACCTTCTCCAACCCTCAAAAGGTTTAGAATACCTTTCCCTGTAATGTGAGCAGCAACCTTAATTTTTAACCCTTTTTTTATCATTTCTAAGACTTCAGCCACATAGATTTTTGTAGGTTCAAGAAGCTCTTCACCCAAACTTCTACCCAGCTCATCAATATGGTTGTCAAGTTTTAGTTTTGCTTTTTCCAGAAGAACCTTTCTTGCAAGAGTTAAACCGTTGCTATGGATTCCTGAACTTTCAAATCCAACTACAACATCATTTTCGGTAAGACCCTTACCCATAATTATTTTGTCAAGTTTAACTATACCTACACACATACCAACAAGGTCAAAACCACAGTTTTCACGTTTACCCATAATCATCTCTGGCAGCTGGGCAATCTCACCACCAACTATGGTTATCCCAGCTTTTTCAGCACCTAAAGCTAAACCTTTAGCTATCTCACCTAAAATTTTTGGGTCTGGTTTTTGAACAGCCAAATAGTCTACAAACGATATGGGTTCCGCTCCAACACAGATAACATCGTTCACGTTCATAGCAACACAGTCAAT
>Ga0180301_10002105_pt1 | contig 15667 bp, 10 predicted proteins | sample GuaBasSediGuay16_FD_121797 | JGI IMG/M metagenome (GOLD analysis project Ga0180301, IMG submission 121797) | Subseafloor sediment microbial communities from Guaymas Basin, Gulf of California, Mexico - Guay16, Core 4569-2, 12-15 cm | ecosystem: Environmental > Aquatic > Marine > Hydrothermal...
AGGATTGGGAGCTCTCTGCCGCCTATAGGCTCCTTGAAGTATTTGCCTATTAGCTCTTCACCCTTGAATTCCCTTAGGACTTCAACTTTTCTTAGTTGCTCGGAGAGCTTGAAAGCAGCCTCCTTGCTTATGATCCATTTTTCGCCGTCAACTATGGCTTCAACGTAGGTTGCGTCTGGATTTATGAACATGTTTGTTACGCCGAAGATTGTTTCAGGCCTGAATGTTGCCGCCGGGAGATAACCGTCTCCAAAAATGAATTTTATTAGCGTGTACTCTTCTGGAAAGACGCCCTCACCTTCAAGTCGGTCGTGGTCTCCTGTTGGGCTTTGGTCGCGTGGACACCACACAACCGGATGCGTCCCCCTAGTGACGTAGCCCTTCTTTCGCAGGGTTTCATACTGCCATTCTATGAATTTGCTGTAGGTTGGTTCATGGCTTGTTGTGTGGAATTCTCTGCGCCAATCAACCGAGAAACCCATTCTCTTAACGACTTCTTTGCTTTCTCGAGTGTAGTAGCTGGCCATATAAACCGGGTCGATGAACTTTTCCAGCTCCTCATCTGGAACCTTATCGAGCTCTTTTAACGCTTTTATAAGCTCTTTGTCACCCATCTTCAGTCTCAGGGAGGCGCCGACAATCGGCTCACCTGTCCAATGCCAGGCCCATGGAAAAAGCGTGTTGTAGCCTCTCATTCTCATGAACCGAGCGTATATATCTACTCTTGTAGCTGTGAAGCCATGTCCAACATGTAATGGCCCATTCATATATGGATATGGGAAGGTGACGAAGCATTTTTTACGGTTGGGGTCTGGATCAGCCTCAAATATGCGGGCTTCTTCCCACTTTCTCCGCCATTTCTCTTCAATTGACTTCCAATCAATTGAGGGTGATGACATCACTCATTCCCCAGATAATACTCTATATATAGTTAACTCGGCTTCTTCTAAAGCTTTAGGTGCATTTTCAACCTTAACTCCACCAGCTTGGGCGAAATCGGGTTTTCCGCTTCCGCCGCCCTGAAGCACTGCACCTATCTTTCGTGCTATTTCAGAGGCATACAAGCCAGCTTTTAGGGCTTCGCTGCCAACTCTAACTATTGCTCGGGCATTTTTATTGATGCAGATAAGCACTGCGATGGCCTTCGGATCTAGCTTAACGATTTCATTGGAAACCTTGATGAGCAGATCTACATCGGCCTCCTCTGAGCTAACTATTTGCGATATAAGCCTTAAACCATTCACGTTTCTAGCGGCTGAAACATATTTTTCAGCCATTGTTTTAGCGATCCTCTCCATTAGCCGTTCTCTTTCCCGTCTGAGCTCTCTCCACTCGCCAATAACCCTTTTGAGGGTTGCATCAACCTTTCCAGCTGGAGCCTCAAGTAGCTCAGCAGCCTTCAGAACCTTATCTTCGATCTCCTGGATCTTTTTAACAGCTGGCACTCCAGCGCTGAAAACTATTCTTTCAACACCATCCTGGATTCTCTCGGTTCGAATAATTTTTATTAGTCCAACCTCGCCAGTTGATTTGCAGTGTGTTCCACCGCACGCCTCAATCTCCCAATCTCCGATCTTAACAACTCTGATTTCTCTGCCTGGCACAACGCCGCCCTGATATAACCTGAAGCCATATGCTTGTTCGGCTTTTTCTCTAGGCATCCAAAATATTTCGACTGGTGTGTTCCGCATGACGGCTTCATTAGCTAATTCTTCTATTTTATTGATCTCTTCCCTGCTGAGTCTTTTTGGATGCGTTATATCAAGTCTAGATTGCTCAACATCTTTTTGGGCGCCTGTCTGCCAGACGTGTTCGCCTAGGATTCTTCTGGCTGCGCCCATAACTAAGTGGGTGGCTGTGTGATGGCGCATTAGGCTCATACGTCTTTTCCAGTCTATTAGGCCTTTGACTTCCTCTCCTTCTTTTGGGATGGGGCCTTTAATGAAGTGGACTATTATGTTTCCGCTGGTTTTTTTGACATTGTAAACTTTAGCTTTGACCCCGTTGAATTCTAGGAAGCCGTGGTCAGCTGGCTGGCCTCCACCTTCAGGGTAGAAGGCTGTCCTATCGAGTATGACATGGTTGCCTGAAACCCTCAAAACTTTAGCTTTAAACTCCTTTAGGTAGGCGTCTTTGTAATATAATAGTTGGGTTTCAGGTAATTTTGAAACGTCGATTCTGAGATCTTCGATTTCCTCGGCCATTTTGAAGGCTGTCTTAGATGATGACACATGTTTTTCGGCGACGAAGCTATAGAATCCCTCTGGCACATTAACTGCTATGCCCTCGGAGACTGCAACTTCGCTGACAACTTCAGGTGTTAAGCCATGTGAATCATATAATTCTATAAGTTTTTCCACGGGGATTTCGCTTTCACCTTTCGCTTTAACATCGCGTATTATTCGTTTGACGAGGTTTCTACCTCTCCGGAGGGTTTGCTCATACTTTCCGATTTCAATATTTAGTAGCTCTAGGATTTCATCGCGCATCTCTTTCAGGTATGGGAAATCTTTAGACCAATAGGTTATTTGCATATCCACTATGTCCGGCATGAGCTTCTCAATAGCTAGATTCCTAAGCAGCCTGTAGGTTCTTCGAATAAGTAGCCTAGTTAAGTAGCCCTCCTCAACATTTGATGGAACAACTCCTTCGGCAAGCATGAAAGCTAAACATTTCGTGTGATCTGCAACAGCGAATACATCAACTATCGGGTTTATGGAGAGCTGGAGTTCATTAACGTCTACATTTAACTTAGCGGCTATTTTCCTCCAGTTCTCGCTTCGGCTAACGGTTTTAGATACGCTTATTAGACCGGAGATTTTGGCGAACTCTTCTAGGAGCTTATTGTCAATTTTTCCTATGCCAGCTAGATTCATAATCTTGTCTAATAGCTCACCGTAAACGGCGTGAAAGCAGCTGACGGCGCCCTGGGACAGCCAGGTGAAGCGCTCTATTCCATATCCGGTGTCAACTGTTCTTATTGGCAATTCAATGAACTCGCCGTTAACAACCTTATATTTCATGAAGACTAGAGTTGCGACTTCTAAGCCGCCAACTATGCTTTCAACGTCGGGGCCAGCGTTTCCGCCTCCAGACCATATTCCCTCCTTGTAGATTACATATTCTGGTTTAACGCCCAGTTTCTCGGTTACGAACTCATGGTGGTAGCGTACTGTTTCATCTTTCCAGTAGATTTCCTTGTCTGGATAGTTAAATGCGTGATGCCCGCCCATCTCGAATATTGTTAGGTGCCTACCAAACGTTGGGCCCACGTTCTCGAGATCCGGGAATCTAACGCATGGCTGGCTTATAACAAGCGGGTTGGCTGGAGGGGGAATTATTCCTTCGGTAACGTACGGTTGGAAGTCAATTATGCTGGCATTAGTGAAGTATAGGTCGTCTCTCCAGCGGGCGACAATAGGGTAGGGTTTGATGCGTCTGTGGCCTTTCCTTTCGAAGAATGATAAGAATGCTTCACGCATTTCATTTAAACTATAAGCTCTGTTGATTGGTGAGTTGCCGATAAAAGTGTAATCGGCACAACCATACGTATTGGATTCGCCGCAGAGTATCTGATCCGGGTTCAGAGTCCAGAAGTGTTCGCCGCATCTTGGACAGCGCTTTCGGACATAGCCGTTTTCTATGAAGAATGGTAGTCTATATTCATCTTCCGCGAAATGCATTGATTTTCGCCCTCGGCTTTAATTTTATTTTCTTATGGGGCAACAAAAAATAAGTTATTCAAGGGTATTTAAGCATATATAATTTATTTTAACTAGATTAGGGATTAAATTTGCACTTTAATATAGGAGAATTTATTGGAATAAAATGATTTAGGTAAATAAAGGATCAGGATCTACTTTTGTTTTTAATCGATAAACTATTCAGGTGGTTTGGGGATTTCGATTCTTTTATCCGAATAGGGCTGCTAGTCCTTCGAGAGCTTCCTCTTCCTTCTTCTCTTCTTCTTCCTCTTTCTTCTCTTCTTCCTTTGGCTTCTCTTCCGCGGCGGGGGCGGCTGCTGGAGCGGCTGCCGGAGCAGCCATTGGCATGAAGGTTGGCGCCGACTTTATGGCCTCATCAATATTTATTTCAGATAGGGCTGCCACTAAGGCTTTGACTCTTATTGGGTCGACGTTTACTCCAGCTGCATTAAGGACTTTGGTTAGGTTCTCTTCATCTATTGGTTTACCAGCCCTATGAAGTAACATAGCAGCATATATATACTCCATTTCAACATCACCATTCCTTTAGCCGATGAAATCATTATTCACTCTTTCGAAGATTGTAAATCTACTACTTAAAGTTTCCTCTTCATGGAACCTAACAATTAGAGATGGAAGTTGTGAAATCAGACTGTCGTGAGATCCTCATCCACCTTGAGGGGTCAGTCTGGGACGGCTTCCTCATCTCTAAAAAGAAGATTTGAATTTTCATATTTAAACTCTTTTTCAATATTTAAGTTATCGATTATTATGTTTTGTCTGGTAATTGATCTTAAACCTTATTAAGGAGAATCGCATAAACGGAAAAGCATAATATATGAATGGCAAAAAATTTTATTTATGTTACCAGCATTAAATGCTGAAAAGTGACATAGTTTGGACTTACGGATACTATGCGATGTGATAACTTCATTGGAGGGTTCTGTGCGCCCCGCCGTCTATTTAGCAGAAGATTTGGTTACTGAAGGCTACAATGTGAGCATTATTTCACCGGTTATTTTACCAAACGCTGAATCAAAACTCTCTAGGATGGGGATTAAGCCTGTTAATTTAGATATAAAACATTTTTCAAGAGCTTTTGATTCCTCATTGCTTTGGTTTGAAATTTGGATGTACGAGGCACTCTTCAACTTAAATTCAAAGCGTGCGAAAGACGAGTATCCAGCGACAATTAACTTTTCACACGTTATTTTTGTTCCTTCACTCTTCTGGTATTTGCAGGGACCACCATCCATGGCTTTAAGAGACATTACTAACGGATTGTCTTTTGGCTTTAAAGTGGTCTATAATTTTTTGAAGCCTGTGATCGAATATCTTGATGGTAGGGTTGTTAGACGGGGAGGAAGAATTTCATCTCTGAGGATTGCGAATTCAAAATTCTGCGCATCAATGTACTCTAAATTTGGGCTGAAAGTGCATGATATTATATATCCTCCTTTAGATAGAAGGATATTTCACCCCTCAACTAGCAGCCCCTCGGAAGATTACGTCTTAACATATTTTGGTAAAGAAACAAAGTTTTCCGTGATTAGGGAGATTGCTGATTTAGGCGTAAAAATTAAGGCTTTTGGCTCTAAGACATCGTTTATTGATAAGGGAATACTCAGGCATCCGAATATTGAATTTTTGGGAAGGATATCAACTAGCGATCTGGTTGATGCTTACTCAAATGCTTTATTCACGCTTTTCCCTTTCACTCATGAGCCATTTGGCTATATTCCGCTCGAGAGCATGGCATGCGGGACTCCAACATTAACCTATAACATGCAGGGACCGAGAGAGTATATTATTGAGGGGGAGAATGGCTGGCTTGTAAGTAGCGATGCGCATATGATAAAGAAGGCTATTGAAATATGGGAGGGCGGCTATCCGATTAAGATGAGACGACGTTGCGTTGAGGGGGCTTCAGCGTTTGATAGAGAGATTTATGTTGAGAAATGGCTGAAGATGTTAGATTCATTTGGCGTCATATAGATCTGTTTTTAGCTGGGGAAGCTTTAATTTTTAATTTTATTATTGATTTGGTGAGTAGATATGCCATTAATGAAGGGGAAGGGAAGGATTAATCTTAAATTTTGGATTATGTCGGATTATTTTCTGCTTTTCACGATTGCATTAATATATGTTGTTGCTGTATCGAGTTTGGCGATAGCAGGTCACTACTCATTTTATACTAATGCTTGGGATTTAGGGATCTATGCCCAATCTCTATATAGTACCCTAAATTACGGGAAGCTTTTGTATTACACTGTTGAGGCCATCGGTAATCCTTCTAGAAGCCTTTTCGGCATACATTTTTCGCCCTTTTTGTTTTTACTTGTTCCGGTTTACGCCATATATCAGGATCCAATCACGCTTTTAGTGCTTAGGCCTGCGGCGATTTCTATGGGGTTGATTCCTTTGTATTTGATCTTGCGGGCAAAGAAGATTGCCAACAGAAATTTTCTCATTCTTTTCTCGGTTATTTATTTGGTTTATCCTCCCATGCTTGTCCCAATCTTAAATTTTGATGTTCTATCTTTTCTGCCAGCTATATTTCTTTTTGCTCTTTACTACCTGGATAGAGGGCGGTATTTACGGTCTTACATGTTTATTTTATTAGCATTAACCGTAAATGAGTTTGTTTCATTAATTGTTGTGGCGGTTGCGGTTTACGTGTTACTTGCAGACTGGAGGGGGATGTTAGATAGCTTAAGGCGGAGGAAAATCAGCAGGAACATGGTTTTCTCCCTGATACTTTTATTTACGGGAATATTATGGTTTACGTTGGCAAGCGCCATCATCACATATTTTAATCCCGTCGCGTTTGAAACTAAGTGGGAGTGGGGGGAACTGGGGACTGGGCCGAAAGAGATAATTTTTAATGTTTTAACTAATCCGGTTAAGGCTTGGAGCATTTTATTTAATGATGGACAAAGAAAATTTCTTTATATTGTTGCTCTCTTAGGTCCGCTTGCTTTCACCCCGCTTCTTGATCCTCTAGCCTTAATAATGGCTTTGCCATGGTTGGCAGCTAGCCTTCTTTCAATAAATCCGCTTTATTACTCGATTGAAACTCAGTATCCGGCTTTTGTTTCGCCTTTCATCTTTTTGTCGGCTATTAATGGAATAAAGAGATTAACTAATTTTAATGCAAAGATTATAAAGCGCACTGTTATTTTGATGATAATAGTGTTGCTTATTTCTACGCTTTTGATTCCGTCTAACATACATTTTGAAGTTGATGAGAGAAACCGTATTATAGGGTTAGCGCTGAGGGAGATTCCGCCCGATGCTTCAGTATCAATTATGCCGGAAATTTTTCCGCATGTATGTAATAGGCTTGAGGTTTACCCATATTTTGTTGATGGAGTTGACTATGTGCTCATAAATGTTTATTCCTGGTGGTATGATGTAACTTTCCCGAGACCAGCGCATATAGCGGTTAAGTGGTGCGACGCCAACATCAATGAGGATTATGGGATAATCTTAAACATGAAGGGCATAGTGCTCTATAAAAGAGGATATAAGGGACCTGTCAAGTATTTCAGCGGCGTGGACTTCACGTACACATTCTGCAATGTAGCGGATTCCTCCGGGAGGGTTGTCCAAGTTCAGGATGAGGTGATATCTGGAAGCGCTTTAATTCATGAAGCTGGAAATTTGGCTCCATTATTCTTTAGGGTCCCCTACAAGTTTCTGCCTCCTGGAACATATAATGTCACGGCGCTTATGAAGGTGTCTTCTTTTGTTCCGGGCTGGATTGTTAAGTTTGAGTTGAGAACGAAACCTGGGGAAATCAAGTTGTTGACTAAGAAGTTTCTTGGGGGAGATTTCAGGGCTGGCGAGTGGGAGATTTTAAATTTTAGTTTTGTAATAGAGAGACCTATGCCAATAGAGATAGCAACCTACGTGAATAATTCTACGGACATTTACTTTTATTCGTTGAGAGTTATGCAGGTTTCCGGCGGTGTGAATTGATGAGAATATGTGCAGTTACAACTTGGCCGCCTCACCGTGAGGGGGTTGCCCTCTATTCCTCCTATCTTTACACTCACATGAGTAAAATGGCGAGAGTTGATGTTATAGCAAACACTAGCTTATTTCATGCTTCTTTTGGGAATTTGTATCCGAAGAGACATGAACATGGTGGGGTGCGCATTGTCAGATGCTGGTGTAGAGGGAATCCGGTTTATCCACTGAAGATTTTTCGCCAAGTTTTAAAGTTGAAACCTGATGTTATTCATGTGCAACATGGCTGGCTACTTTATGGCGGTGTTTTCTCCTCGCTTCTTTTTCCAGTCTTATTGCTTCTTCTCCGTTTAGTCGGTAAACCCTACGTGGTTACAATGCATACGGTGGTTAGAAAGGAAGCCTGCCTTTACAAAAGTAAATTGATTAACTCATTGGCTAAAGCCGTCATCACTATTATTACAAAGGCCATCGTGAAACTTTCAAGCGCGGTGATAGTTCACAATTGTATGATTAAGGAAACTCTGGAGAGGGCATATTCGCTAGAAAAAGATGGATGGAAGATAATTGTTATTCCTCACGGGGCGAAAGAGGCGTCTGAGAAAAACATCTGTCTCCGAACGGATGAAAGCCTTCATATTTTATCACTTGGTTTTGTTAGGAGGAGGAAAGGAATTGAATATTTAATCGAAGCGTTTAAAAAGTTCTTAGTAAAATATCCGAGGGGCACTTTCATAGTTACTGGCGGAAAACATGCGCATGAAAAGAAAAATCCTATTGAAGAGATTAAATGGAGATTACCAGCTGATATTTCGGAAAAGGTGGTTTTCACAAACTTCATCGACGATGAAAATTTGGATGAACTTATTTGGAAGAGCGATATCATAGTCCTTTATTCTGTGGAGGATAGTTTTGTTGAGGCCAGCGGAGCTCTGGCTAGAGTTGCACTTTTCGGGAGACCAGTAATTTGTAGCAGAGTGCCAAAGTTTTGGGCTGAACTTAGGGATGGGCAGAACTGTGTAATGGTTGAACCTGGAGATCCGGAGAGTTTGGTGAAGGCTTTAATTCTTTTAGCTAATGACGCTGACCTTAGAAGGAGATTGGGGGAAAATTTGAAAAATAAGTTTAAAAATAGAGAGTGGAGTATGGTAGCAGAACAGCATATTAACTTATTTGAAAAGCTGTTAGAAAATAAGGAACTTTAAGGAAAGGAGGGTTTAACCGATTTTTTCGAGGAGAATGTAGGCTAACTCTATGTTATATTTTTCTGAGGGTTCTATGCCTCTGAACTCGGCTTCTTTCGCCAGTGTTTCAGTTTCGAATTCGAGGGTTATCTTATACCATCCTGAACTCAATTGGGTGCTTTTTGAGAGTGTTTTTCCATAGACTTTCATGGAGGTTATGGTGTTTTCTCCATGATCCTTCGTTACGTCTAATGTTAGGATTTTGTCCTCATCTTCCGGTGGAGGATCAACTTTTAGGATGAATGAAACCCTATATCTTCCGGGTGGAAGATCTATATATGGACCATACCAAATGCTCCATGAATACTCTCCGCTTTCCTTAGGATAGGATATTATCTTCCCTTTGGTTAGTTCACCATTCATTCTTAAATCTCTATAGTTGAATGTTATTGTGCCGAAATCCATTTCCGACTTCTCGGAGACACGTTTGATCGTTATCTGATCCACGTATATGTCTGCTTCTCCAGCTGAGAAAACTCTGAATTCTATGGTCGTCTTCAGCGTGCTTACTGTGAAGGTTAAGGTTATATTTTTCCAGACGCCCGATTTGATCTCTAGTCCATAGAGGTCTCTTCTAGCAATCTGCTTCTTTCCGAATTCGTCTGCTACATCAAGTGTTGCAATGTATCCATCTTCATGCGCGCCTATCTTTATTAGAAATGTCGCGTTATATGTTCCAGGCGGCAGATACGTGTATGGACCATAAATGAATATTTTTTCTCCCGAAGATTTCGGATAGAAGACCACGTATTTACTTTTCGAGGTTTCATCCCTTATGATGTATGTGCCTTTAAGATGGAAGTCTCTGCTTGCAACGAAGATCTCTTCACCTGTGGTGGAGAACATTAATATTGAACCTTTATATCCTCTCTGGAATAGAATTGCTTGTTTTGTGAAGGCGCGGACCCCGAAAGAAGAGTTATTCTCTTTTACTATTTCATTGAGAAGGAAATTGGACCAGTAATCCTGGCGTCTTAAATCTAAGAAGATATAGTCGCTCATGTTGATTAGCCATCTGACATAACCTTTTAGTATTTTGGTTTCCTTAGGCGGGTATCTTGATACGGGGATTACATAGGCATTAATTCTGCTAGATAAATGTGGGAATAAATGATTTTGGGTTAATACGGAAGAATCCCTCGGGATCATTTCCATAATCTCATGGAGAATTTTCACGTTCTCGTTCATTTGCGGCTGTCCCGGATACCATAGGAGTCTGCGATCTATGAATGGTTGTGAAAATGGACTTATTGGACTTACAGATATCATGAATATTAGTGATGAAATCATCATTAACTTCATTATTGGCGTTAGGCTTGCCTTGAATTTCTTTGAGAGGGTTTCGAGCGCCGCCATAAATATTGGTGTTAGAAGATACAATGGGTAGTGGGAACCTATCTTGTAGTAGGCATCATAATTTGAAATTATGAAGGGCGAGAGTAGAAGCGCAGTTACTATTATCGACTTGTCTCCGAGAGGCGTGAAAACTAGGGGACCTAGTAATAGGATTACATACAGCATTTTTATTGGGTAATCATAAAGTAGGGCGGTGGTTGCTCTATCTAGGTTCTGAAAAATGTAGATTAATAGAGTTAATAGATTCCCCTCTTTGAAGCCTAGAACCCTATAGGCTGATGTGGCTTTATATTTTTCTAGGAAATCAGGGTTTATTGGGAACAATCCCTTCACATATTCTGCTGCATACCATGAGATTAAGCATGCTACTACAGCAAGCGCTGACGCTGTTTCACGTGTAAGCCGGAGACCCCTAATATGATTGGGGAGATTCTTTATGTTACTTGTAGCGAGCTGATAGATTGAAATTGCTAGAATCATGAGGGTTGTGTGCTCTGAAATCATTAAAGACAAAAATAAACTTATAAAGAAGAGCTTCCATGATTTCTGCTCCATAAAATATAATGATGTGAATGTTAGTAGGGGTATGAAGACTTGTGGTTGAAAGTCGAACCAGTTTGCTCCTTGGAGCCCAGGATACAGGAGATATATTATGGCTAACATTAAAGCTGCTTTATCATTCTCAAGTTTCTTTTTTGCAAGAAAATATAATGGTAGGGCTCCTAACGCGAGAGCCGAGGATTTTATTATGAGAAGTGTCTCTGCGGTTGGCTGTAACGCATATATTGGGGTTAACAGGAGGATTATGGGGCTGAAGTGTATGGCTAGATAGCAGCCCTTCGGGTTCAAATATAGATCTGCCGTGTAGTATAGGAATTTTCCATGGAAAAGCGTGGTGTAGAGGGCTTGGTTGAAAACTCCGAGATCCCATGCGTATGAATTAAATGTGTTATGCTTGAATATTGTGTAGTAAGAAAATATTGTGGAATAGAGGGTTATCGGTATCCAGATTGCTAGGTCATAGGGGTTCTGCTTTTTTAATCTTCTAAGAAAAATTTTGAAAAATTGTTCAACTTTTACTTTAGCCATTGCTATTACGTGAGGTTGCGTCATATTTTGCCCCATCTAATTCGTTGGATAGGAACTTATTTTTAGATTTCCTTTTTAAAATTTAAATGTCGATCACATTTTTAATTTATAGTTGTTGAGGACTATGAAAGTCGCCGTTGTTCATTCTTCATTAAATTTTTGCGGTGGAGCTGAGAGGGTTTGCTTAAGTTTTGTTCGTGTTCTTTCTGAGGCTGGGTTGAATGTCACTTTATTCACTGTTGACAGGCCAGATTGGGATTTGCTTGCTGGAGTTTTCAGTGATTTCTCTGATTTGCGTTTTGAGGAGCGCTTTATTCTGGCGAGAATCCCTAGGTCTCTCGGGCCGTCAATCCGGAAAATTCTGGTAGCCTTATTCTTTATTCCACTGGTTTTTTTCGTTAAGTTTTTCAGAAAATTTGATCTCGTTATTGTAACAAGCGGAGAGCTTGTTGACTCCATTGGCGACGTCATTTATGTTAATGCGTTACCTCTTAGGCTTATGCATAGGTTTCCGGATAATTATGCGGGTTGGGCTCCTTATTGGAGATGCTTGAGTAAGTTACATGATTTGTTTTTGAGGGTTGTCAGCATATTTAATCCCAGAAGATTGATTTTAGCAAACTCTAGATTCAATGGGGATATTATTGAGAAAGTTTTAGGTGGAAGAACTCTTGTTTTACATCCGCCTGTTGAAACAGCCAAATTTATGTGCTCAAGTGATAATGTGCTAAACCGTAGTAATTTGGTTATTACTGTTTCTAGGATTCATCCAGGCAAGTCTTTGGAGAACGTTCTTAAGGTTGCTGAGCGCATCGATTCACATGATGCTAGATTTCTCATAGTTGGTTCCGGCGATATGAGATTTGGGGAGATTCTTAAGAATCATATTAGAGCCTTAAAAATAGATGATAGGATTGAAATATTTTTTAATTTGCCTAGAGAGAATATTGTTGGGCTTATGTCTTCAGCTAAAATTTTTTTACATACTCAGCGATTTGAAAGTTTCGGCATGGCTATTGTTGAAGCCATGGCTGCCGGATGCGTTCCGGTTGTTCCACGCGCTAGTGGATCGTGGACTGATGTTTTAGGCGGCGCTCAGGGGGTTTATGGATTTTCCTATTCTACTATTGATGAGGCTCGGGATATTATAAAAAGGCTTTTAGATGATGAAAAACTACGTGAGTCTATTGCTGTGAGAGCTAGAAAACGAGCTTTAACTTTTGATTTCTCGGTTTTTAGGTTTAAAGTTTTGCGTATTGTTAAGTGTTTATGTGAAAAAGTTTAAGATTTTCTAGTAGAAGCAACTAATTAATGTTTTGCGGGCGGCTTGCTTATTTTTTCAATTTTCTCGCCTATTAATAGGAGTCTTATGGATAGACTGGGAAGGAAATGGGCTAATTCATCTATAGCCCTAATTAAGTATTTTATGACGGATGGTATTGGCGGTTTTTCAGGTCTAAGTCGCTCCTTGGGATTCTCGTGGGAAAAACTTTTAGGCATCTGAAATTGTAGGCGGAGAGAATCTGCATCATTCCTCCTAAGGTTACGCTATGAACGTATTCTATAGATCTTTTTCTGGGATAGAAGGGCGGTAGATTAACTGTGTAGATTTTAGAGATTTCGACGTCAGGCGGCTGGTAGCCTAGTAAGAGGCTTATTCTGTTCACCCACCACCCCATATTCGGGTTAGATATAAAGAGTAGGCCTCCAGACTTTAGGACTCTATGCGCTTCCGAAAGCAGATTGTCCCAAAATTTGAGGTGATTTAGGATTCCTGTTGCAATCGCCAGATCAAAATAGTTGTTTGGGAAGGGCAAAGTGTTTTTCTCTAGATCTAAACGGTAAGTCTTTAAACCGAATTTCTCTGCGATTTTTAATCGTTCTTCATCAATATCTACTCCATAAGAATTTTTGAAATTTAAAGCCGTCTTGAATAGAGTGGTTAGGTAACCGTATCCGCAGCCTAGATCAAGCATATTAGCCCTGTCTTCTAGAAAATGATCCATGAAAAGCAAGATTTTTGTCGCTAATTTAGGGGAATCCTTAAAAATCGTTAGGGTGGCGCTTGCGGATAGATGTTCCTCCGGAATCTTTTTTATGAATTCTTTAATAAATCTTAAGTACGTGCCTTCTTTACTCATGTTTTTTCTCCATCAAACTAAATACTATTTTAAATTAAGAATGGTATTTTTAATACTTTAGTAGTTTTCCAGTTTGGGATTTATCCCCCTTTCGAAGGGCGGAGATGATGCTATCGAAACCTAATTATAAATTTGTGATTCTGATGGGAGGCCTCCTAATCTACCTTCTCTTCTACAGTTCCCATTTTGCATCTTCCGGAGTAATCGGTAGGTACCGTGGACTCGGCATCAATAGTTCACCTATTATTCCTTCCGCATGTGAGTGGCTGGTGTGAATCTCATACTTTACCTTGTTTACCACCGGAGAGGCAAATGGAATGAGCTGATAGAGTTACGGGGTTTAATCGAAGTTTCTTCTAACCGGAGGAGTTGGATGAGGGATGGTTGCTGAGAAGTATTTATATGTGTTCTTTTTATGTTACCTTTTTCGGTGATTTAATTGGGTGTTCAAATTAGGGTTCTCCAGAAGGGTAAGATAACTATACCTGCGGAGATTAGGGAGAGGCTCGGGATTAAGGAAGGCGATATTTTAACACTTGAGATTTCAGGCGGAAAGATTCTTTTGCTTCCTCCCAGAACATTTCTTAATCCTACAGAGGTTCTTTACGGATTGGTGCAAGATATTTCCCTAAAAAAGCCTGTTGATGATGAACTGAGGAGGGCGGCTGCAGCTAGGATTGAGAGGAAGCTAGCGAGGGGCAAACCTTGAGATTCGTCGATTCTAACGTATTTATATACGTCATTGTTAGATCCCCCTGAGAATGATTATAAGATTGCTAGGAGGATACTTGAGAGAATTGAGAAGGGAGAGGAGGCAGAAAATGCCGAGGGAAAACAGGTTTAATTTAATTTTTAATTGTTTTTATCTCTATTTTTAGGTGCCTAAAAAGAGCGTCAATCTAGAAATGGTGATTTCATAGTGTAGAATAAAAAGTTGATTATTTCTTTTATTGTCAACTTTGATTTTCCTTTTTTTCTATCTTTGAATGTTATTGGTATCTCTGTCACCTTCATTCCTAGCTGCTGTGCTTTTTTCAGAGTTTCTATTTGGATTTCGAATCTTCGGCTTTTAAGGTTCGGTGTTGCTTTTAGGATGTATCTTATTGAGTAGCATCTGAAGCCACTTGTGAAGTCGTTTACTGGAAGCCTTATGAACGTTTTAGCTATTTTGTTTGCTATCTTACTTATGATTATGCGTGAGGGAGGCCAGCCTCTGATTTCTCCGCCTTTTATATATCTGCTTCCCACAACTATGTCGTAGCCTTTCTCCGCGTATTGTAGAAAGCGTGGTATGTCACGTGGATCATGGGAGAAATCCGCGTCCATAACTATAACATAGTTGGGTCTATTCGGCATGGATGAGAGGATTTTGAATCCATCTTTGATGGCTGTTCCAAGCCCCATCTTACCCGGCCTAACAACAAGCATAATATTCTTAAACTTCTTTTGTAATCTCCTAACGATCTCGGATGTTCCGTCGGGGCTTGAGTCATCTACAACCAGAATCAGGGGGTTGAGACCTAATCCATTTATTACAAGAATTAGATCTTCAATGTTTTCGGATTCATTATATGTCGGTATCAGCACAGCAAATTTCAGATCTGCTTCCTCCAAAAAAGGTTATCCTTTCATCTAATTTTAATCCTTGGCAGCTTTTCAATTTTTAGAAGGCTGAGGCAAGCGGATTTTCTTGGGAAGTAGCAAATTTGCCGAGGGAAATTTTTGGGAAGACGAATGAGAGATTCAGAGCCGGGAGTAGACTTTATGGCCATTCATCATTATCTCTCACTGTGAAATTTTTAGTGGATGCCATATTTAGGTTTGTCGTTTCATTTTCAAATCGACAAATAACAGATTAAGAACCGGAATAGAGAGAATGCTGTTTTGGTTGGATAATGGAAAAAATATAAGGGAAATAAAAAGGGAGGGAAGATTAAAGCCTATTTATGGGTCTGTGTGTATTCCACCCTTGCCCTCGTGCCACACGCCTTCTTCTAGTTCGCTTATTGTTCCTAGGACTTCAACCACGCTGACCTCAGGCTCATGCTCGGTGTAGTCTATGTCGAGGCCTAGGGTTGTGGCGCTATCTGGAGCTTCTTGTAGCTGATAAATGCCTTCCTCGTGGAACCACTTGGTTGCGTAGTAGGTGTCTCTACCCCAG
>Ga0180301_10002106_pt1 | contig 15663 bp, 12 predicted proteins | sample GuaBasSediGuay16_FD_121797 | JGI IMG/M metagenome (GOLD analysis project Ga0180301, IMG submission 121797) | Subseafloor sediment microbial communities from Guaymas Basin, Gulf of California, Mexico - Guay16, Core 4569-2, 12-15 cm | ecosystem: Environmental > Aquatic > Marine > Hydrothermal...
GTACATGATGTCCTGGGCCTCGTCCACGGCGCTCCGCCGGCCCCGGTCCATATCGCCAATGGCGGCCAGCAAACCTTCCATCGACCGCAGGGAAGGCAGGGATTCGACCGGAGCGGAGTTGGAAGCCGCTTGCTTGGTTCTCTTCTTCGCCGTCTTTTTCTTTTTCTTGCTCATCAGATCTCCTTCAGGCGGTCCATGACCGTATAACGGACTATCCGAGCCAATTCCACTGCTTCACGCGCCTCCTCCGAACTCGGCTCCGGTTGATCGCCGGGGTATCGGATGTCAACACCGTATGGAGTAAGTGCCACGGCATCTCTGAGGCTCGACGCGGTTTCAGGTTCCGCATCTTTCACCAGGTCGAGGAGTTGCTCGATGGCATGCGTCTTCGGGAACTCGATCTGATACCAGGTGAGAAGAGCCTTCAGGTATTTCTCGGCGGCTTGCTGGGCGTGGAAACAGGCGGGATAGAGGAGGGGCGGCTCCGCGGCAAGCAATGCCTCACCCGCCTTCATGTCTTGCTCGGCCTTGGCAAGCCATTGCCGAACGATTTCCCTCTTGACCTCCTCAGGCGACCTCATAGGTCCCCTTCCCGTACTTATTGGCCGGATAGGCGATGCCGCCGACGACGTTCTTGCTTTCTTCGAACCATTCCGTGGAGATGACGATCACGTCGAAGGGGTAGCCGAGGCCGCGAAGCGCATGGTGAATTCGCACACTCTCCTTGCGGCGGTCGCCGGGATTTCGCTCGACAACGAGGATATCGATGTCGCTGTCTCGGGTCATGTTGCCAGTGGCGGCCGAGCCGAAGATGATGATGCGGTCCGGCGTGGTAACGCTCAATATCCGCCGGACAATCTCTTGTACCAAAGATTCATCAATTCCCATGGTTATCCCCCTATGGGTTCGAAACTTGCGCCTGGGTACCCCGCCCGCAACCTGGTTGTTAAACAAGAGGGGATATTAAACGGAGAATCGGAGAGTTCGAAGGGGATATGCGTGGGGTCCGCCAGCAACCATAGGGGTTGCGGGTACCAGCCAAGCGTTCGTTCTCGAACAGGAGAATGGGCTGCGATGTCCGCCACGGCGTGACCCCTTACAAAAACGGGGGAAGCGAGGCTCCGTCGCCCTCCGCTTCCCCCGCTCTATCCGTTAACCACGGACCCCGGAAAGTCCGTAGGTTTTTGTCCAGCTCCCCCGGACAGACTCGAACTGCCGACCTAGTGGTTAACAGCCACCCGCTCTACCAACTGAGCTACAGGGGAGTGTTTATTTGTATATGTAATTTACAAAAATCTTTTTTCTCTGTCAATCTCCCAAATGTAATTGCCTGGCTTAAAGCGGCTCTCCTACACTCCTACAATCGGAATAATCTCTCCGCAACCACTGCACTTCCCATCCTTTATGCCTTTTGTTTCGGTGTAATATCCTCTCCGCCTGATAAGAAGATTACCACAGGAAGGGCAGTAGGTGTTGGTTTCCATCCCACCTACATTACCCAGGTACACGTAGTTGAGCCTCCTGCGTGCTACCTCCGCCAATCGTCTGACTGCAGCGGGGTCTGTGGGAGGAGCAGAGTATTTATAATGGGGAAAGTAACACGATAGGTGTAGGGGAATGTTTTTATCCAGGGATGCCAGAAACCCTGCGATTTGATCGATCTCTTCGGGAGAGTCGTTTTTACCCGGAATAACCAGGGTGGTAACTTCCAGGGTCGTTTTTTTTGCAGCAATAGTTATAAAATCCAGCACAGGTTGGAGCTTCCCTTTTAGTTCCCGCCTGTAAAAATCGGGGTTGAATCCTTTAAGGTCGATATTGGCAGCATCCATGAGCTCGAGAAGTTCTTCTGCAGGTTCCGGATTGAGGTAACCGTTGGAGACAAGAACATTACTTAACCCCCTTTCTCTGGCAAGTCTGCCTGCTTCCAGAACGTACTCTATATGGATGGCAGGTTCGGAGTATGTATAGGCTATGCCGAAAGAGTGTTTCTGTTCTGTCATCTTTACAAGCTCATTGGGATAAATGGTCTCACCCGGTGTATCGGTGTATTGGGAGATGGAGTAGTTCTGGCAGAAAGGGCACTGGAGAGAACAACCCGGAAAACCTATGGATAAAATAGTCTTGCCCGGATGGTAGTGATAGAGAGGTTTTTTCTCTATGGGATCGACCCCGAAGGCTACGATTTTGGCAAAGTATGGAAGTGTTAATTTACCTCCATGGTTGACCCTTACCTTACAAATTCCGGCCTTCCCGGGATTAATAACGCATTCGTTGGGACACAGGGTGCACTTGAGTTTATCGTCTCTTTTTTCATAGTATTTAGCTTCCATGTTTTTCCTTCTGTATATAAATGGGAAAGGGAGATTAACCGTTAGAAATTGTAGTTTTCATCACCGATATTTTGTTGTAGTATTTCACTGTCTTTCAGGAACTTGAGCGGCTGACCGACTTCGAAAGGTTCATATTTTATTCCGAGACTTCCCTTTTTTACCCAGATCTTAACCATTTTTAGACTCTTCCCGCTTTCTGTTGCAATGCTGGGCATATATTCCACATCTGCAATATCTTCGATTTTAAACTCGAAAAATATTGTATCGGAACTGAAGGGATCGAGGATGAGAATCATTTTCTCATTATCATAGGGGTGTTTTCTGGGTGTACCGGTAAAGGCTACACAATCTTTCTTTAGCCCTTTGTGAACATCGTAGAGCTCTATTTCAAATAACGGCAGGGTGTCTAAGTAATTGTTGACTTTCATTCTGGTCCCTTTTCCATAATACATTTTCCTATTTTAATTTATAAAGGTACAATGACCGATGTCAAGATTGTCTTTAAGCGATGGCCCTCAACAACAGGTAATTTTACTCCCCCCTTCGCCTATCCTCACCTTTCTCCTTCAGTTGCTTAAGCTCCCTGCCCGGTCTGGAGTCTATATAATCCTGTATTATTTGTTTGTTATCATCGGAGATGTCGATAAACTTAAGAGCCAGCAGCTGGTTGTTTCTTACAACGGTGCATGTAAGGGAGATGATTTTATCTCCCACCCTGAGAGAGCAGTAGGGAACTTCGGCACCTGGCTGTAAGTCGGTAGTCAAATGAGGGCTGTCCGGGAGGAATCTCGCTCCCGATGTGGATATATCCGATACTTCTCCTGTAATGAGTTTAAGATTCCGGGGATGGGATAAGAGGAACTCTATTTCATCGTATGGATCCGGTATATAGCGCTTCTCCGCCCTGTTGTCTTTAAGCATCTTGTAACGGCTTAAAAGACCTTCGATATGGAGCATTTTACGCTTATCTTTGAAATCTTCACCTATTATGCCGTTTACACCAAGGTGAGTAGCCTTTGCAGCCTCTTCAATGGGAAAAATTTCACCGATCAGAAGTATGAATACCGTCTCCTCCTTTGTTTTAATCTCCCTTAAGAGCTTTAGAAAGGGTTTCCAGTGCCTTGGAAAGTCTTCAGCACTGAAAAGAACTATATCCGGATCAATCTCTTCGATGTTGTCCATGGCCTTAATGGGATTTCTGTACGTGATAAACTCGAATCCCCTTGGACGCAGATGAATTTCCAGAGTCTCTTTGGTTATATCTTTCTCAACTATAAGTAGTATTTTCATTTTCTCTACTCGGTTCCAATATTTACCACCTCGTAATCATAGATAAACCATACCCTGTCTCTTTTCTGCAAATAGTAGGTATATCTTTTAACCTCCGTGTAATCCGGATAGGCAAACTTCTGCATAACCTGCACTCTGCCCTCATCGGGTGTATATTCGGTCTTGATTATCTCGAACTCCTGAGGTATCAGAAGAATATCACCTTCTACCCGCTGACGCATGAGATTTTCTTTAAACTCATCGAGCATCCGCATCCGTTCCTCTTCCGAAGATAGCAGATATCTGCGTCTTCTCGCCGGGTCCTTTTGAAGGAGGCTTTCTACATCAAGATAGAGAAAGAACTTGTTCCACTGGCTCTTTTGCCTCGCCTCTATGGTATACCTGACCACCTCATCGGGAGGAAGGGGCTGTTGTTTTAATACCTCTCCCGTTTCTTCATCGATCTGCCACTGTATCTCCCGGACTCCAACTGAAGGTCTTATGTGGAGATTGAGTAAATTTGATTCGACGGGGGTTGTTTTTGTTCTTGTCTTGAGCTCGGGATAAAAAAGAGCTTTAACAATGTATACACCAGGCTCAGTAATCGTCACATATTCATTCAAGTGGGCGAAAAAAGAGTACTGTTCCCCGGGATGGAGACTCAGTTCCCTGAAAAATACAGGTTGATTTTGATTTATTTGAGTTATATACTGCCGGGAGCAGGGTAATTTTTGGTTGGTGAGAGTCCTTACATCAAAATCAAGGTTAAATACTCTCGATTCGGAAAGCTTAAATCTAAACTCATCAGGGGAATTATTGGTAATCTCAAGCTTTATTGTTATTTTACTATATGGAAAGTAAATCTTTTTATCGAAGAAGCGGATAGAAAACTCTACACCCTTCGGGGTTGAGAAGAGCAGGTTAACCGAAAATAATAGAAAAAAAGGGATTAAAATTTTTTTCAAATTGTTACTCCGATACTCTTTATTATATTCGGAATAAATCATGATAACATTATTTTTAAAAAAGATTACAGGGATTATTGAGGATTACAAGCCCTATAAAGAATTACTCGATAGATTGGCCCTCGAAGATTTTCCCATTATGGTCAGGGGAGCGAGTGGTGTTTTTCTTGCATTCATTCTTTCCAGGTTAAGCGGTCAGACGAATGATTCATCCCTCATCGTTGTTCCCACAGAGAGAGAAGCGGATGAGCTGGTAGAGGATCTGTCTCTCTTTACAGATAATGTATTCCGTTTTCCTCCCCTTGAGATTATCCCTTACAGGGGGATAAAGCCCCAATCTTCTGTTTTAGGAGAAAGGATTGCAAATTTGAAAAGACTGCTTAACGGAGAAAGGGTGCTGATGGTTGTATCATTAAGAGGTCTGCTTACCCCGGTACCACCCGCAGATTTTTTTACGGATAAAATGCTGTATATCTATACCGGTGGTGAGTTCGATCCCATACATCTGGAAAAAACCCTCTCCGAATTCGGCTATCTTCGTGTACCTACGGTATCTTCTCCGGGAGAGTTTGCAATGCGGGGAGAAGTGCTCGATGTGTTTCTTCCAGGCGAGCACGATCCCTCCAGAGTGGTTTTCGAGTTCGACACGGTGGAGGAGATAAGAAGCTTCGATCCTATCACCCAGAGCTCCTTAAGCAGTAAAGAAGAACTGGTATTATACCCGGCCAGGGAGATCCTTTGGACGGAAGAACGCATATCCTCACTCAGGAAGTACCTGATGACTCATTCAGAAGATCAGGAAGAAATGGAGAAGCTCATAGGGGAACTTAAGCAAAGAAGAGAATGTAAGAACGAGGACATTTTTTTCCCCTTGAGTTTTTCGGAAAGGGGCAGCCTTAAAGATTATCTGTCCGGGAAATCACTTTTCTTTATTATAGATCATGAGCGACTTTTATCAGGATCGGAGACTGTGAGGAAAGAGTACCGGGAGCTTTTCTTCAATTACCGGGAAAACATAAAAGAAGCCCTTTCTCCCGATAAAATCCTGCTTGATCTGGATTCAATCACGGCTAAGGTGGAGAGAAAAATTATTTTCTCTTCTCTAGCTTCCACCGTCGAAGAGAGAAATTGCATCAATCTCTCATGCGATCCTCCCCGCTCTTTTTTCGGAAATATCTCCTACTTGAAAGAAGAGCTCTCAAATCTGATTGATTCAGGATATTCCATCTGGATTTTTGCAGAATCCAGTTCACAGGGCTTTAGAATCGAGCACTTGTTAAAGGATCTGCCTGTAGAGGTGGTACCTTCAAGAATCAGTTCCGGCTTCTCCATACCGAAGTTGAAGTTCATGGTGATTCAGGAGAATGAAATCTTTGGGAGAAGAAAACGCATCCCTCAGTCTGTAAGAAAAGCCAGAACCGAGGCAATCGACACGTTTGTAGAGCTTACCCCCGGAGACTACGTTGTCCATCTTAATTACGGGATAGGAAGGTTCTCAGGTATCGACCGGATGGAGGCAGCCGGCAAGGAGAGAGATTACATAAAACTTGAATATGCAGACGAAGAGACACTCTTCCTTCCCATAGAGCAGGTAAACCTCATTCAACGTTATATCGGAAGTGACGGGGCGAAGCCCCGGTTGGACAGGCTCGGCGGCAAATCGTGGGAGAGGCGGAAAAACCAGGTAAAAAAATCTGTAGAAGATCTTGCCGAGAGGCTCCTAAGGCTCTATTCCAGGAGGAAACAGATAAAGGGCTTCTCTTTCCCCCGGGATACGGACTGGCAAATCGAGTTCGAAGCGGGATTTCCCTACGAGGAGACCGAAGATCAACTAAGATGTATAGAAGAAGTCAAGGCGGATATGGAAAAGGATAAGCCGATGGACCGGCTTATCTGCGGTGATGTAGGGTTCGGAAAAACAGAGGTGGCCATGCGGGCTGCTTTCAAGGCAGTTGTAGCGGGTAAACAGGTGGCATACCTTGCTCCTACTACCATTCTTGCCGAACAGCATTACGAGAATTTTGCAGAGAGATTCAGGAGATTTCCGGTTAACATAGCCATGATATCTCGTTTTATATCCAGGGGAGAGCAGAAAAGGCTGTTAAATCAACTGGAAAGAGGAGAGATTGATATTATCATAGGCACGCACCGTATATTACAGCGGGATGTAAGGTTTAATAACCTCGGTCTTCTCATTGTTGATGAAGAGCAGCGCTTCGGAGTTAAGGATAAAGAGAGGCTTAAAGAGCTTAAGCATTCTGTTGATTGTCTAACACTCACCGCAACTCCCATCCCCAGAACCCTGCATATGGCTCTTCTTAAAATAAGGGATATGTCTCTTCTGGCAACCCCCCCTCCCAACAGGCAGCCCATAGAGACATATATATGTGAGTTTGATGAGGAAGTAATAGCCAGAGCCATAAGAAACGAGGTTGCAAGGGGGGGGCAGGTCTATTACCTTCACAACAGTATTGAGACCCTTAAGAATGTCAAGTCTTTTATTCAAAGACTTGTTCCCGAGGTGATAGTTGAGACAGCCCATGGACGGATGGTATCGAGAGAACTGGAAGAGATTATGCACAGGTTTATCCATGGTGGTATTCATGTACTTGCATCAACGACTATCATAGAGAACGGTATTGACATACCCAATGTTAATACAATTATTGTAGACCATGCCGATATTTACGGTATCTCTCAGCTCTATCAGCTCAGAGGCAGAGTGGGACGGTCCGACCGCTCCTCTTTTGCCTATCTCCTTTACCCGGCTGGGAGAGTTTTAACAGAGGTTGCCATGAAGAGGTTAAGAATTCTCTCCGATTATACGGCACTGGGCTCTGGATTTAAAATTGCCTTAAAGGATCTGGAGATAAGGGGAGCAGGCAACCTTCTGGGCAGGGAACAACACGGAGATATTCTCTCTGTGGGATTCGACATGTATATCAGGCTGCTCGATAACGCCATTCGGGAGAGGACCGAGGAGAAGGAGGAACAGCCACCCGAGGTATATCTGGAGCTCGATTACAGTGGCTTCATACCGGATTCCTACATTAAGGAGCCAAGCGAGAAGATGGAGTTTTACAAAAAGATTGCCTCTGTAAGTAGCGAAGAAGAACTCAGCCGGGTTTATTCGGAGCTGGAGGATAAGTTCGGCCCCCTGCCCGACCAGGTGCAGAGCCTGCTTTCCCTTGCAGAGATACGCATAATGTGCAGGAAGCTGTGGATTTCCTCTCTTAAAGAGAGAAGGGGAGAGGTGGAGGTGGAGTTCTCGAAGGTAGCTGCCGTCTCGGTAGATAAAATACTTCGTCTGATAAGAGAAAGCGGAGGGAGTGTGAAGCTCGATCCCTCCAAACCCAATGTAATTGTGATGAAAACCGACCTGGTGGGGCTTACCGAGAAGTCTGAGTTTATACGTGACCGTCTTTCCGTTCTGGTTTGAAAAATATGGATGGGCAAATGATAAGGGACTACATTCCAAGCTTCGTGAGAGGAAGGGGCAGGTTCACCAAATCCCAGAGAAGAGCCTACCAGAGGCTCTACGATAAATACTGCATTCCCTTCCGGGAGGAGAAAATCGATATAAAAAAGGTGATGGGATTTCCCGAAGTGATAGCAGAGATCGGCTTCGGAATGGGAATGGTTACAGCGGAAATCGCCGAGAGAAATCCCCATGTGGGTTATCTGGGGATAGAGGTTTATAAGCCCGGTGTGGGAAAACTGTTAAGTGAAATAGCGCGCAGGGGGTTGAGAAATATCAAAATAGTTCATGAAGATGCAGTCAAGGTTATTGCCTTCATGATTCCTTCCGACTCCCTTAAAGGAGTACATATCTTTTTTCCCGATCCGTGGCCTAAAAAGAGGCATCACAAAAGGCGGCTCATAAAAGAGGGATTTGCCTCACTGCTTTGTTCCAGGTTAGAGCCGGGGGGTTACGTCTATATCACCACGGATTGGGAAGACTATGCCCGCCAGATCCTTCTGGTATTGAGTAAAACAGATGGGCTTGAAAATGCCTACGACGGATTTGCCCCTCCCCAGGATTGGAGACCGACCACTCGTTTCGAGAAAAAGGGGTATCGCGAATCACGCAGAGTTTTTGAAATACTGTTTAAAAAAATCTGATTGATACAATTTTAAAAAATTGTCTTAAACCTTGACTAAAATAAGAGAATAGTATATTCATTGGGACTGAATAAAATCAGAAGGGGTGCATTATGATAGTTGCGCAGAATAGTTTCATCGAAAGGTATGCTAAAATCGCAGAGGAGAATAACAGGATAAATCAGGACTATTATGTAAGGTATAATGTCAAAAGGGGTTTAAGAAACGCCGACGGTACTGGTGTACTTGTCGGACTTACCGAAATCGGCGATGTACATGGATATATTCTTGATGAAAACGAAAAAGTACCTGTAGAAGGCAGGCTAACCTACCGGGGAATAGATGTAAGAGATTTTGTAAACGGCTTTCAGGCAGAGGAGAGGTATGGATTTGAAGAGGTTGCCTATCTTCTTCTTTTCGGAGAACTTCCCACATCGGAAGAGCTTGTGGAGTTTAAGGAATTACTTGGAAAAAAGAGAAAACTTCCCGATCAGTTTACCGAGGACATGATCCTTAAAGCACCGAGCTCCGACATTATGAACAAACTTGCCAGAAGTGTGCTCGCCTCTTACTCTTATGATGAGAATCCAGATGATACAAGTATAAAAAATGTTTTACGGCAGTGCATAGAGCTGATCGCAGCCTTCCCCACGATGGCCGCCTATGGCTATCAGGCAAAGCGCCATTACTACGATCACGATAGTCTTTTCATCCACGCACCTAGAGAAGATCTGGGTACGGCGGAGAACTTTCTTCACATGATCAGGTCTGACAGCAACTATACCAGGCTCGAATCAGAACTTCTGGATTTATCCATGGTTCTGCATGCCGAGCATGGAGGCGGAAACAACTCGGCCTTTGCCATTCATGTAGTCTCCTCCACGGGTACAGATACCTATTCTGCAATTGCAGCTGCGGTAGGCTCGCTTAAAGGGCCGAAACACGGCGGTGCAAACATAAAAGTTATAAACATGATGGAAGATATTAAGCAACATGTCTCTGACTGGGAAGACGATGAAGAGGTGGAGAAATATTTAACGAAAATACTCAATAAAGAAGCCTTTGACAGAACAGGTCTTATTTATGGGATGGGTCATGCAGTTTATACCCTGTCCGATCCAAGGGCGGTGCTCTTGAGGGAGAAGGCCTGTAATCTGGCAAAGGAGAAAGGTCTTGAGAAGGAGTATAAGCTTTATACCACTGTGGAAAGACTTACGCCTCTTCTGTTCGAGAAATTGAAAGGCTCTTCCAAGGTGATAGCGGCAAACGTGGATTTTTACTCGGGTTTCGTGTACAGAATGCTTAACATTCCATCTGAACTCTACACTCCCATATTTGCCATGGCAAGGATCGCAGGCTGGAGTGCCCACAGGATAGAGGAGCTTGTAAGCGGTGGAAGGATAATAAGGCCTGCTTATAAAAACGTAGTAGCAAGAAGGGAGTATATCCCTCTAACGGAGCGGAATCACAGCCATTAACTCGCTTCCTTGCGTTTTTCTCTGGCGCTGTTTATCACGGCTTCCGCTATTTTTCCTGAAATGGGGCTGTAATGGTCGAACTCCATCTCAAAGGAGGCGGTACCGGAAGTTATGGAGCGAAGGTCGATGGAATAACGGAGTAGTTCCGCTTGAGGAACAAGAGCAGTTACCTCCTGGATGCCTCCGCCCACGGGCTTCTGACCGAGCACCCTGCCTCTTCTTGCGCTTAAATCGGAGAGCACATCACCCAGATACTGATCATCTACATAAACCGTTAGTTTCATGATGGGCTCAAGAAGCACGGGATTGGCTTTTGTCATGGCAGCATTCAGAGCGCCCTTTGCAGCAAGACGGAAGGACATCTCCGAGCTGTCCACCGGGTGTTCTTTACCGTCAACCAGAGTAATACCCACATCAACCACAGGATACCCTGCAAGTACGCCCGACTCCATTGCATCGTGGAGCCCCTTCTCGATACCGGGTATGTATCCTTTGGATATGGCCATACCCCTGATGGCGTTTTCAAACTCGTAGTACTTTCCCCTTTCGAGTGGACGTATTTTGATGTTTACCCGGCCGTACTGCCCATGGCCGCCCGATTGCTTTTTATGGGTGTATTCGGCGTCTGCAGGTTTTGTTATGGTTTCTCTGTATGCTACCTGCGGAATCCTGGTGTTTACTTCTATCTTCTGGCTTTCTCTTATTTTATCAAGAATCATGTTGATATGAAGCTCTCCCATCCCGGATATAACCGTTTCTCTTGTTTCCTGATTATAATCGACGCGGAAGGTTAAATCCTCTTCCGCCGATTTCTGGAGGAATTGGTTGAGTTTATCTTCATCTTTCTTGCTCCCTGCACTAACCGTTACCGAGTGTACCGGGTTGGGCAGATTCAGAGGAGTATAATAAACTATGTTATCCTGCATACATAGGGTATCGTTGGTGGTAACCGTTCCCAGTTTTGTGAGTACGCCCAGGTCACCTGCAACTATTTCCTTTAACTCTTCTAATTTTCTTCCCTGGGCGGTGAAAACCTTTGAGATTCTCTCTTTTTTCTGTTCTCTGGGGTTGTAGATATCCATATCCGGATGAAACTTACCCGTTATTACCTTGATGAATGAGAGCTTGCCTGCAAACTGATCTATGCTGGTTTTAAAGACAAAACCGGAAGGCAAACCATCGGTACTTATATTTACGGTTACCTCCTCATCAGTCTGATTTTTGCCGTGTTCAACTACCCACTGTGGGGAAGGGGCAGTGTTGGAGAGAAAGTTTAGAAGAGAGATTATCCCCAGATTCTTTATTGCCGAACCACAAAGAACGGGAACAAATTTGTTGGCTCTGAAGCCTTTTGTAAGACCATCTCTTATCTCATCGGGACTTAAGGTGCCCTCTTCGAAGTACTTCTCAAGAAGCTTATCGTCTCCTTCCGCCGCCGATTCGATTAGGGATGTCCGACTTTCCTCTACAATTTCGGTTAGATCATCGGGAACCTCGGCTGTTTTTTCCTTGTTTCCTTCTTCGGGGAAAAAATAGGCCTTATTTTCTATCAAGTTGACAATTCCTCTATAATTGTTTGATTCTCCAATTGGGATGGTTACCGGTACGAATGTATTGCTGAACTTTTCTCTCAAATCTGTAATGGCATTGTTGAAATCCGCCCTTTCTATGTCGAGTTTATTTATGAATACAACTCTGGGAATATTTCTTTCGTCCAGGCGTCTCCATAATTTTAATGTCTCTATCTGAACACTGGAGCGGGCACCAACCAGTATTAACGTCGATTCGGCGACTCTAAAAGCAGGAATCACCTCTCCTATGAAATCCGATGATCCCGGTGTGTCCAGCAAGTTAAGCTTTGTATCTTTCCACTGAATATTTGTTAAAGCAGTATGGATCGATATTTTACGCTCTATCTCCTCATCTGTATAATCACTTATGGTTTTTCCTGACTCCACGGTTTCCGGTCTGCTTATGACGCCTCCGTGGTATAGAATCTGTTCTAAAAGCGAGGTTTTGCCTGTTCCTACATGTCCGGCTATAGCGATGTTTCTTATTGCATCAGTTGTAATACTCATACTGACTCCTGTTATGTATTGTTTTTCGAATATTGACTAACCGATTTTCAAAAGGGATTTTAATTACTATAACTTTCGTACAGGGGTTATGTCAACTGAATTGCCCCTCTTTTCCGGCAAAGTGAGAGAACTCCATGGCAAAGGTAGCTCTGCCCTGGGTTATGCTTCTTAAGGTAGTCGAATAGCCAAACATATTTGCCAGGGGTGCTTCGGCTTTTATATGTTCCACCGCCGGCTTGCTGTCAAGACTCACGATTACACCACCTATGGAGGTGAGGTGATTTATCACTTCACCTACAAACTCTTTCGGAGATATTATGTCAACTTTCATGATTGGCTCCAGCAGGATGGGATTGGCCTTTCTGCAGGCATTGTCGAACCCCAAGGAAGCGGCCGCCTCGAAAGCAAAGGGTGTTGATGTATTTGGGTTGTATCCCACATCGATAAGGGTTACTTCTATATCACAAACAGGGTACCCGTAGACAATGCCTGAAGAGAATGCACCAGCGATGCCCCGCTCCACTGCCCGTATGATTTCTTCCGGAATGGAGGGATCCCTTACATTCGAGCTGAATCTATTCCCCGACCCTCTGGGAAGTGGCTCGACTTTGAGGGTGATCAGGGCATCGTTATCCTTTCCTGCTATAACCTTGTGGTATTTCTCCGTATGTTCAACAGCCCTGGTGATGGATTCCCTGTAGGTAACCTGGGGATTACCTATCTTTGCATCGATTTTAAAGTCATTGGTTACCCTGGTAACCAGCACATCCAGATGCAGCTCACCCATCCCCGAAATTATTAGCTGACCGGTCTCCTCATCTTCTTTGGCCATAAAGGTTGGGTCTTCCTTTGCCAGTATGTTGAAACAATCTTTAAGCTTATCCATATCGGAGAGCGTCCTGGGTTCCACCGCCACAGAGATAACGGGCTGGGGAAAGTTCATCCGCTCAAAGACCAGTTGTCGCCCTTCGCTTCCCAGTGTATCGCCTGTCTGAGAAAACTTAAGTCCTGTTATTACCGCTATTTCCCCTGCCGAAGCAGAATCGAGTATCTCGTACCTGTTTGAATGCATTCGCAGTAAACGGTTTATCCTCTCTTTCTTCTTTTTATTTATGTTGTACACGGTAGTTCCTTTCTTGAAGGTTCCCGAGTATATGCGGATAAAGGACAGATCACCTGCTTCCCGGTCGGATTGGATCTTGAAGACCAGTGCCAGAGGCGGGCCTTCCTTTTTTCTCTCTACCTTTACTTCCTCTTCTGTTTTTGGATTATGGGCAATAACCGGAGGCAGTTCTTCCGGATCGGGGAGATAATCCACCACCGCATCGAGCAGTGACTGTACACCAATATTTTTTAGAGATGCACCAGCTAAAACAGGCGTAATGTTTCTCTTAATTGTCTCTGCCCGAATAACCCCTTTAATCAGATGGGTTGGTATATCCTCACCGTTTAGATATAGCTCCGTAATCTCATCGGAATAAGTTGAGAGCTGATCGATCAATTTCTCCCGCCATTTAAGTGCAATGCCCTTCCAATCTTCAGAAACATCGGAATAGATCATGTTTGCCCCCAGAGACTTCTTATCCCATCTAATTTCTCTCATGTTGATAAGATCTATGAGACCTTCAAACCCGGCCTCTTTTCCTATAGGATACTGTAGAATAACCGCTCGGGCGTTCAATTTCTCCCGCATCTCTTCCACTACCGCGAAAAAGTCTGCACCGATCCTGTCCATTTTGTTCACATAGACTATCCTCGGCACTTCGTATCTATCTGCCTGATGCCAAACGGTTTCGGACTGGGGTTCCACGCCTCCGAAAGCACAGAATATGACTACTGCTCCATCGAGAACTCTCAAGGATCTTTCAACTTCTGCGGTAAAGTCCACATGCCCGGGTGTATCTATGATATTGATCTGGCACCCCTTCCAGAAGCAGGTGGTCGCAGCAGATGTAATTGTTATCCCCCTCTCCTGCTCCTGCTGCATCCAGTCCATGATCGCCTCACCGTCGTCTACTTCTCCAATGCGGTGGGATTTTCCTGTGTAAAAGAGGATGCGCTCTGTGGTTGTAGTCTTCCCCGCATCGATATGGGCTATGATTCCGATGTTACGCATACACTTCTCGTTCTTCACTCTGTTTCCCTTTCAAGATAGTAACATAATCAATTTTTCTTAAAAAGAGAATAGATGAGAGCTCGCGAGAGGAGATCGCACAGGCTCAAGCTTCTGGGTTCTTAAGACTGCCGTACAGCTTGAGCGGTGAGTCTCCCTGACTAATATGCTTTCACTAAGAACCTGAGATCTTCGCAGCCCCCCATGTTCTCTTGGCGTTTCGGGTGATTTCTGACATACTAAACATGGTGAATCCGATGGGAAATAAATTTGGGTTGGTGTTTCTTGCGTTTCTTTCAATATCCGCTCTCTTTTTCCCCTCCATTCCGGAATGTTTGGCCGACTCTATGAGTATAATAGAGAAGGTAAACACCTTTCGATCTGCTAGAGGACTCCGGAGGCTTGAGAGTTTTAACCTTCTGGAAACTGCCGCAGAGGCCTATGCCCTGGAAATAGCAGAGACCGGGCTCTTTTCTCATACCGATGTTTCCGGAAAGCGCGCCGCAGAGCGTTTTAAGGCTTTCGGAGGAACCTCTCTGAAAGTGGGTGAGGTTATAGGGGTAGGGTCGAGCGAAGAAGCTGTTTTTCAAGCATGGGTAAGGAGCGACTCTCACAGGGAGGTAATTCTTGCCCCTCGATGGAGCCATATCGGAGTGGGAGAAGCAGAGTTTAAAGGTAGAAAGATGATGGTGGCTCTTTTTATAGACCGACCCTTTTCGGATATGCAGGCAACTGTAACAGATGATGGGTGTCTTATCACCGCAGATATGAGTCATCCTGAAACTGTAGAGCCTGTGCTTCTCTCTGGAGGAAAATATTATGATCCACTTAATATATCAGAGGATCGAAAGTATTTTGAGTTTTTTATTCCCTTTAAAGCGCCGGTGTATTTTCTCTATCTAGGCTATCGTTCCAAGGGGGATATCGTCCTTACAGATTACTTAACTTTGAAAATAGAGCTAAAGTGAATAGGCCGACTGCAGGTACAAGGCAGACCGGAGGGCGTCTTTTTCGAAGTTCCCTCACATAATCTTCGACTTTTTTAGTATCTTCATGATCTTTCCATAGTCCAAAAATTGAGATATCTTCTTTTTCGTTTGTATAAGCTCTTCTCTTAACGGGAATTATCTTTGCCAATGCTTTCCCTCTGAATGTAACTGTAACTTCCCCACCGTTTGCTACCTGATTTATTATTTTCCCAGGTTGAATTCTAACAGGACGGTTTAGCCCGATTTTCACCACCACGGGAGGTGGCTATCTTCCGTGGTAAACTGAAATTCGCCAATCCGCCTTGAGTTATTCGGTGTGCTTTTTTATCCACGACTCTAC
>Ga0180301_10002107_pt1 | contig 15662 bp, 23 predicted proteins | sample GuaBasSediGuay16_FD_121797 | JGI IMG/M metagenome (GOLD analysis project Ga0180301, IMG submission 121797) | Subseafloor sediment microbial communities from Guaymas Basin, Gulf of California, Mexico - Guay16, Core 4569-2, 12-15 cm | ecosystem: Environmental > Aquatic > Marine > Hydrothermal...
GCATCGACAATCGCGTTCGCCCACGTGGATGTAGCGCGGCTAAGGGGCCTTACCTTGAGCCAGTCGAACGCCATACTATCTACCTAGGCGCATCCTATATCTTAAAAACCTCAGTCGCGCCCTAGCCCTCTCAGCGCCATACGCCGTGACCGTGCCGTAGAGAGCGTCGAAGAGCCTGGAGAGCACAGACTCATCGAGGCCGTGCCTCTTCCACTTCTCCAGCCAGAACGCCTTAAGCTCATCCTTACTAGAGGCTCTCTGCGCCTCAGCGCCCCACCTGTGCGGGTCAAACAGCGCGCCGTAGAGGTCTAGGATCGCGCTCTTGTAGAGGCGTAATTGAAACACATTAACATCTGGCTTTAGTTGCCTAACCATAGAGTCCACCAGCGACTCCAGCCTGTAGCGCTGGGACATGGGCAGGGCATACGTCTCCGTGCGCGGGGACCTGCTCCACGAAGTCCTGGCCTCAGCGGTCTGGTAGTTAGCTACAGCCAGGGGAGTGACGTGAATCCTGTTCTTGAACCTAGAGACCACGAACTCCCTGATCCTAGAGACTGGGGGCTCCACGAGGCCCGCGGGAGCCTTGTAGGGCGACTCGGGCGCGGCCCAGTAGAAGTAGTCCCACCGGGAAAGATCCCAATGCCCGCCCCATTGCGCGTCTGCAAGGTGCTCGTACTCCGCCTCCACCTCCACGCCCTGGTAATTCGTGAAGGATACCTTGCCGCTACTACCCTCGGCGCTCCAGTACGTGCGATCCCACCAGCCGAAATCCCACGTTAAGGATCTCTCCTTAACGGCTGTTATCATCATTAGCCTATTCCATATTTCTTCCACGACTTCTGGCGCAATGTTCCACGCCTTGGCGGCGGCCTCCAGCCTGCTCCTAACCGCTGGTAGCGAGATATCCTTCTTCATGAAGGCTAGCACCGTGGAACGCAAGAACTCTCTCACGGCGGGGGGATCCACGTACCCCTCTCCATACTTGGTCTTCCCCACTATCAACTTCTTACCCCTGGTTTCCCTTATGTTACTGGAGTACTCAGGCTCCAAGATGAAGTCTAGAGACGTGTCAAGTTGCTCAAGCTCGGGGAACTCTATGGATATGTCTATGGGCTCCAGCTTGATGAGGACTCCCGCCAGGAACTCATCTATATCGGGTAGCTCCACCTCCCACGCTAATGTCCAAGGGACTATCTCCGGTATGGTGAGGTCGAATAACACGAGGTTCACCAATGATGAAAACAGAGTATCTGAGAGCACCCAGTCCCCCCAGAAAGCATAGTAGTCATAGATGTCGGACATGCGGTCAAACATCACATCTATCGCTGAGTCGCTCTGAGTCTTCATCCAATACTTCCGCTTCTGCTCAGCTACCTTCCTAGCCTCCCTAGCCGCGTAGCCCATGGCCTACCTACCGGGCGCGCGCGCCTGGCCAGGAGCTTGCCACCTCTTGCGCTCCTCCTCCAGCCGCTTCCGCGCCACCTCCACATCCTTCTTGAACTTCTTCACCGCCTCCTCCAGTTGCTGTAGAGCCTTCTTCAGCTCCTCCTCGGGGCTCTGTAACTCGCGCCTATACGCCGTAGCCATATGATGCTCACCATGCTGATCTACTCGTTAAGGTAGAAAAAGAGTAGAGTTTAGGCCCTACGCTGGCAGTGGCCTGGTGTATGAGCCGCCAGGCGGCCCGTAGATGGCTATCCTATACGCCTTCTCCAGCTCGAATCCCTCCAACAGTATCTCTATCTCCTCATCCTCTAGGCCAAAGGTCTTAAAGCGCTCAAGCCTCCTCCTGGCCTCCTCCTTAGAGATTACTCCAGCGCAGTACGCGTTCATGACCCGCGAGATGTACCAGGAGAGCCTGCGGTTTATCTTGCGGCTCTTGATGAGCTTCTTATAATATTCCACTTGAGCCTTATACTTCTCAGCCTCTATCCCCCTCGCCTTGAGCCAGTCTTCCAACAGCTTCTCCCACTCGCCCAAGTATTGTGCGTCTGACACGAACTCGCGTAGCGTCGGCACGAACGTGCGCAATATGCGTAACCTCCTCCTCAGCTCCAAGTCGAATAGGAAGATCGGTATCTCCCTGCTGGTCCAGCCGCCTATCTTCATCAGCTCTATCACTTTATCTATCACCTCCTGCGGTATGGCGTAATACTCGTACATGGATCTCAGCGTGCTACTGACCCTGTTCACCTCGCTCGCTATCGTCCTAGCGGAGACGTATTCTAGCCACAGCTCCGCGTAGCGTCTCTCTACATTGCGCGCCTCTAGAACCTCCGCCACGTAGTCCAGCGGCACGTCTATGTACTCAGCCATGGAGGCTAACGTCCCTAATGAGGGTATCACCTCGCTTGTCGGCTTCCTCATCTCCTCCGTGATGTTGTAGATGTAAGCTGCGAGGTCCAGTATGGCCTTCTCCTCATCCGTGTAGCCAACCCTATCCATGAGGGTCTCCACGGCCTTGACCACTTCATCGGGCAAAGTTACGCCGTAACGCTTTGCCCTGTAATAATATGATACTACCCTGGAGACCTCATTAGCTATGGGCTTAATGGTGATGTAGTCTCTCCAGATCGGCCTCCACTCCTCAGGTACATTACGAGCCTCTAGTACCCTATCAGCGAGCTTGGCGGCTCGCGGTAAGATTTCCGCTATAGTGGCGAGTTGTGACGGCGTGGGTATGTACTCGCGCACGGCCACGCGCCACACGGCCTTAGCTATAGTCTCTATCGCACTCCTCTCCTCCTTTGGAAGCTGGGCAATGGAGGCGAGCGTCTTGGCCAGAGATGATAGATCCTCGGGCCGCACGTAGCCATAAGCAGCTCTATAAATAACCCACCCTAGGATCCTGTAGACCCAGCTCCTGATCCTCCTCACCGTGTAGACCTTGCGCGCCACCTCCCACGAGCCCAGTAGCGCCTTGAGGTATGCCTCATCCATGACCAGCCTAATCTCCGTGCCCACGAGCGCCTTGGACTCCTTGGGCAGTAACTCATTTATGGCCTTGGCAACCTCCTCAGCGGCCCCCAGGGCGGCCTCAACATTCAGTATATACTCGCGGTATGCGGCCTCGAGGTCGCTCCACACCTCGCGCCACGGCCTCTCGAACTTGTCCAATAGCGCGCGCAAGGCTATCAGCTTCCGCTCTGCCGGGAGGTAGGCGACGGGAACGTTGATGTATTTATTATCAACCCACTTGCCCGCCTCAATATCGAAGTATGACACCTTGAACGTGGCCATGACTAGACCCGCGAGGATCTTGTCAAGGGTCTCAGCGTCCAGAGCACCGCGCTCATAGAGGTTTATGAAGCCAGTCCTGACAAGCGTGCGCTCATCCGCGAGTGCCGCGAGCGTATCCGCCACCGCCACGAAAGGCACGAAGTATGGATGTAGCCCTCTTGCTTGCAAGAGCCTACACACCATAGAGAGGTTCATGGACACGGCGGGGTTGGCCGCAGTATCTTCGAGAGCTTCCCGCAACTTGCTTATCGGCGTCCCCCGCTCGATGCCCTTGGCCGCCATGTACTCGAATAGCGCGTAGCGTAACAGCCAGCGAATATCTATCTTATCTGGCATGTCTGCGCTGAGGTCCATGATGATGGCCCTATCCGAGGTGAAGCCTGGTTGCCAGGCCGCTGGGAACAGGTCGTGCCACTTCATGTAAGTCGCTATCATGGTGCCGAGGCTCTCTGCATCGAAGTTGAGCTTGGGCGGCTTGACTGGCTCCGCGCCCACCTTCAGCTTCTCGAGTAGCGTCTCCTTCTCCGCCTTCGTCATCAACTCCTTGGGCGCGTACCAGAGCACGCCTGCTATGCCGCGCCAGTAGAACTCGAATAGCCGCTCGGGGCTCGGGTACTTGAAGCGGTAGATGTAGTAGAGCGCGGCTATGTCTTCTGGCATGCCCCTCGCCATTGCGAGCTTCATGAAGTCGTCATAGCTGTAGAAGATGTCACGCACCATCATGGCGGCCACGTCGCTAGGCGATGGCAAGGTGTAGATGAGCGCTATGGGGACCTTCCTCACCGCCCTGCTATAGTCGAAGAACCTGTCACGTATCTCTATGATCGGTATCTTCTCCTCCTCCAGCGTGAAGCCGAAGACGCGCTCCACGAAATACGAGCTATAGCCATACAGCGACACGTAGTAGTTGAGGGCCTTCATGAGGGGCTCAGGCTTATCCACGCCCTTAACCCTGCGCGCGAAGTCCACGAGCTGGGATAGGGTGGGCAACTGGACAGGTATCAAGTCGCGGATGTAGTAAGCGGCGTAGCGGCCCACGGCTGCGCCCACGGGCTCCGTAGTCCAGAGAACCGCGTACTGTAGCACGCTTGACGCGTACTTGTCAAAGGCATCGCCCAGCTCCTTCACGGCCTCGCCCAATGCCTCCACAATCCTGCTAGAGACCATGAACCTGGCACCGCCCCTGGCACCGCCCCCTGCGTTCGTGCCGCTGACTCCCACCCTAGCGATCAAGTTCAGGTCTCCCTCTAGCTGTATGCCCAGCCGCTCTAGGAGGGACTTCATCGCGTGGCCACCAGCCTTGGCGGCCTTCGTGAGCATCAGCGGTATCGTGGCTATGCCAGCGGCGTAGAGGCTTGTGCTCATCAGCGCGACGCCCGAGCGCAACATCGTGTCCACGAAGCATGGCCCCTCCAGGCCCAAGACCTCGAATGGCGCTAGATCCTTGAGCGCCTCCTCCATGTCCCTGCCAGCCGCCTCCACCAGCGGCTCGAAGGGCTTGGCCACCTCCTTGACTATGCTGGCGTACACCCCCGCTAGCGCCTCCCCCGTGCTCTTCGCCAATCCAAGGATGGCGTCGCTGAAGGCCCTGAGCGCGCCCAGGATCACGTCGGGTACCGCCGTAACGACATTCACCAGCCAGTCCCACGCGCCCCTTAACGCCCCCACGAACCAGTCCCACGCTCCCTTCACGACATCCCAGAGCCCCGAGAGCTTCTCGCTAAGCCACTTCAGGAAGCCCGTGACCTTCCCCCAGATGTACCCCAGCGGATCCTTGATGAGGGCCTGTAGCTCGCCCCACGCCCACCCTATCGCCCTCGGCAAGTACTCCGTGAACAGCTTATAGATGAAGTCCCACGCGCCAACTATCCAGTCACGGATTTTTTCTATAACTTTCTTCGCTGGCTCGGGGAGGTGATCCCATATCCACTTCGCCAGCTCCTCCAGCCTGGCCCTGATGAAGCCTATGGGATCCCTCAGGAAGTCCTGCAATCCCTTGACGAACGCGTTCCAGGCGTTCTGTATTGCTATGATCGCGCCCTTCAGCCAGTCTGGTAACAGCTTCCAGATCTGATCCGCTAACCAGTTGAAGCCACGCTGTATGAAGCCCCAGGGATCTTTTAGAAAGTCCTGTAGCCCCTTAACGAAACTATCCCAGGCCTGTTGTATCGCCTGGATGGCCCCCTTCAGCCAATCGGGCAGTAGTTTCCAGATCTGATCCGCTAGCCAAGAGAAACTCCTTTGGATGAAACCCAGCGGGTCTTTGAGGAAGTCCTGTAGCCCTTTCACAAAGTTATCCCAGGCTTGCTTTAATCCCTCTATGGCATCCTTGAGCCAATCAGGGAGTAGATCCCACAGTCCCTTTGCCAGGTTCTGAAACGCCTCTGAAAGGGTGCCTATCGGATCTGCAAAGAAGTTCTGTATAGCTTGCGCTATGCTACCCAGGAAGTCGGCTATGGGCTTGAAGATGTTTCCGAAGACCGCGCCCAGCATGTTAGGCAAATTGGCTATAGCGTTCACGAAGCCCTGGAAAGTCGCGCCTAAATCTTGCAGTCGCTTAGTGGCCTCCCCTATCCAGTCACTAATACCAGTTAGCGCGTCTCCCAGCGACTTCTGTAGATCGGTGAAGGCCGTGGTTATCCACTCCTGTAACCCGCCGAGCGCGTCTCCCAGGGTCTTTAAGGCCCCGCCTATGCTCTCCGTCACCTTCCCCAGTTGCTCTGATACCCAGTTGTAGAGCCCCTCGAATGCCCCGCCTATCCACGCCTGCAAGTTACCTATGATGCCACCTATGATGTTCGGTAACTCCGTGATGCCCGCGATTATCGTATTAATGGCATTGCTGAGAGCGGTTGATATGCCAGCGAGCGCGCTACTGATCCCCTCCATCACTCCAGAGAACCATTGCCTGAGACCTGATATAGCGCCCGTGAACGCGTCTATTATAATGCCTGGCATTTGCGATACCGTGGCCACCAGGTTGCCTAGCGCCTGCTGGACGCCCGATATTATCCCCTGTACCCGCTCTATGAAGTCGCCGATGAGGCCGCTGATCATCTGGGGCAAGCCAGATACTGCATCCAGGATGGTGGACACGGCGTTCGATAGCGTCCTAGCTATGCCTGAAACCGCGTTAGATATGCCCGCTAGCGCGCCCGAGAGCCAGTTGCGCAAGTTGCCCACTACGCCACTCACAGCGTCTGTAACCCTGGATACTATCCCCGATATGGCGTCCTTAATGGAGCCTACCGCTGACTGGATGTAGTTCCATATTGTCGATGGGATCCTCCCCAGGCTATCCAGGATGCTGGACAGGGATCTGCCCAGGTCACCGACCATGGATGAGAACTGCCTTAACGATGCCGCTATGTCGCCAGCTAAATCGGAGAGGTTCCTCTTGATCCAGTCCACGCCAGATGCAATCCCCGAGAGGAATGGCCTGATCACCGTGCTCCAGATACTACGAAAGATGCTGTCCACCGCGCTGGAGAACCACGACGACACGATCCTTAGCTGATCATGGAACCAATCCTGGATCTGTCCAATGGGATCCATGACGCCCGCCAGGCTACTGGCTAGGGCGTCAAGGTCTAGCTCATCGAAGGAGAGGACGAGTGCCCCGCGTAAATCCACAGATCTCTGAGCCTTAGCGCTAAGCCGTGAAACATCGACATTTTTGAGTAGTGACACAAGGTGATGTATCTCCTCTGGCGTGAATGGCTCCCACTCTAGCCTATCCATGTCTATTCCGCTCCTGGATATAAGTTAATGTAAGAAAAAAACTAGAGTTGTGTGTGTGGTATCACCCCACCTTTTCAAAGAGCATGGTGTAGCCTGAGATGATAGCAAGTTGCATCTTGGCTATCTCCACCCGTAACTTCTGCCTAAGCTCCTCCTTGCTAGCCACATCTAGGCTGAATGGCCTAGATCTATAGCCGCCGTACTCCACGATGCAGGTGACCCTGTAGCGAGTGGCACCATCAAAGCGCTTATACTTCTTAGTCTCGGGGAGATAGACTAGAGCGCCATCTAACTCCACCACGACTGGTGGTATCTCTACCTCTATCCTCCTAGCGCTCATGTCTGGGTGCCCCTCGGCAACTTCTTGACGAGCCTGTGGAACCGCCAGACAGCCTTCACCACGGCCCTAGCGGCTGCCAGCACCTCCTTAAGCTCTGGCGACAGCTCATCCTCCGACTCCTCGGCTACAGCGAGCGCGTAGGAAAGTTCTTGAGCTGACTCCACCAGCGTGGCAAGGGCGTTCATGAATTGCTTCTCCTCCTCGGTCAGCTCCCTCTGGGGCGCGGCCACCGCTCTAGCAGTCGCGGGGGCGGGCGCGGTTGGCGTGGCCACGGTCTCCACCTTCCTGCTAGATTTTTTAGCCTTTTTCTTAGCCATCGCTAGGTATGTTACACCATGCTGATATAAGACTAGCGTAGGAGCGCCTCGAACCTCGCATACACTTTCTCGGCCTCGAATGTCTCCGCGCGCCTTCTGCATAGCCTTGCAAGCTCATCCCTGCGCTTAGTGACCTCCTCCTTTGCTTGCAGGAGTATGTCGGCAAACTCGCTGGGATCATACATGTGGTGCTCATACATGATGCCACCCATGGTTGGCGACGTGTCGCGGTAGTCTATCACCGCCTTGACGGGGACCCTAAAGGATGTATTTACATCCGTTATCTCGCTCAAGGGCTCATAATCTGGGTGGATCACGGGCTTGCCACTCGCCAAGGCCTCCAAGACAGGGAGGCCGAAGCCCTCCGCCAGGCTGGGCTGCGCGTAGAGGTCACATGCGCCGTAGAGCGCTATGATGTCGCTACGAGGAGCCTTCCCGAACCAGTCGAGCGCCAACACGTTCTCACAGCCAGAGTACGCCACTAATCCATCATCCTTAGTCGCCACGACAAACTTGACTGTCTTATCCTTCCGCGCCACTATCTTACACACTTCAGCGAAGAGCGGGTGGCCCTTGCGCGCGTAGTCAGCGGCCACGTAGCCGACCACGAAATCCTCATCCGTGAAGCCGAGCTTGTGGCGCAGGATTCTCCCGAGCGATTGGGCGAGCGAGTACTCCTCCACCCTTATGCCGTGCGGCACCACGGCTATGACCTTGACCCCCGCCTCAGCAAGCTTCCGCTTGACATACTGTGAGCACGCCACGAACTCGAGATCCCTCTTTATCCACTCCCTGGCCCAGAGCCCCCAGGGCTTGCCCTCTATAGTCGCGTAGAAGAGCGCGCGCACCCCGTGCGTCCTAGCCTGGCGAGTCACGAAGAAGTAGGGCACCGCCCACACCACGTCAAAAGTCATCACGGTCAGCCACGAGTCGTATTTCTCGAAGATGGTGGGGTCAGCCGCAGCGAAGAGGAGTAGATCCACCAAGTGCCCCTTGCCCCGCAACACGTCCACTATGCCACTCGCCACATTCTGCAAGCTGACAGATCTATCAGATGTACAGATGGCTACCCGCACGTGAGAGGGATGGGGAAAAAGGTAAAAAAAATTATGTTACACGCCTCCCCCCGCCCCTACCCCCGCTAGTAGGGCGGGAGGACGCCGATCACAGTCTTCACTATCTCGTCCAGTATGGTGGGGTCTAGGCCGTGGGCGGTCACATACTTCTGCTTGAGGCCGCTGATCACGGCGTTAAGGGTAGCGCCGCTGTGGCTGAACGTCTCCTGCACCACCTCCTCAGCGAAAGCGTAGTAAGCGCCATGCAAGCCAGTCGGCACGCCCTTGCTCTCTAATATATTCCTGGTGGCCTCCACGGCGTTATAGATTGGTGAGGAGCCCGCCTGGTAGCGTAGGTCCATTAACTCCTTCACGGCGGTGAGCCTACTAGTCATCGTGGTGGCGTCGGGGTACTTGAGGTTATACTTCTGGTATCGATCCGAAACCCGGGTTCTAGGTACGGGCATACCCTATCTCACCCCTAACCAGTTATTAAGCTAGCTATCTTGTCCAGGATCGCTGGGTCACAGCCCTTGCTCACAAACTCTGCCTTCAGGCCCTCTAGGAACTTCTCTAGCGGGGTGCCGCTGTGGCTGAAGGCGATCTTCCTAGCCCTCTGCGCGAAGGCGAAGTAGACGCCCTGCTGCCCTGGAGGCACCCCCTCGTTAGCGAGTATATTCCTGGTCAGCTCCACTATGACCGCCATCGCGCTAGACCCCTCCAGGAACCTGGGTAGCGCTATGGTCTTGGAGTTGGCGTACCTAGTGCCAGTTACGTCTGGCGATGTCTTCGCCGTGAACTTCTCAAACCTATCTTGGAGTGTCTTTGTTATTCCCATACATGCGCTTCTACCCTGAGAATGATATAACTACTAGAGTCCACAGCGTATATTAGCACCACACCCCCTTAGAGAGGGGGTGTGGTGAAAGGTATTTAAGCGGTCTGGACGTTAGCTATACGATGAATCGCGAGGGCGAGTACGTGCTCATTCTGAGGAAGGTAGCGCACCAGGTAGCCAACTACGCTAATTACGTGGCCCGCCGGCTACAGCAACAGGGTCTCCTAGTCGCGATAGACACGAATGAGAGCGTGTCGCCACCAGGCGCGCAACCAGCGGTGTCCATAATGATAGCGTTCCGGCTGATATCGGCTGAGGAGGGGGCTTTGAGGCGCTTGCGCAAGTACGCTTACGATAGATCGGGCAAGGGGAAGAGGTTGGCCAGGGAGGAGGAGGAAGCTTTAAGGCGCGGGGAGGATAGTATAGGCGAGTATGAGCGTGGAGGTGAGACTGAGGATACCTAAGCGCTTATTTGATCTCCTGGAGAGGCGGGCAAAGGAGCGCGACATGACCCTGCAAGATTTAATAGTCGTTACCCTGGCTAGGATACTGAGGGAGGGTGGTGGCCGTGGTCGCTAGGATGAAGTTGCTGAACACGATTAACGAGCTTTTCAGGGGAACGCCCCTGGTGAGGGACAAGCTAGAGGCGTACTCCCTGCTCCACGACTTGGCGGAGGAGGTGGCGAGCGACAGGGCTAGCATGGAGGAGGCCGAGGTGATGCTGGATAAGGTCGCTGAGACTATTGCCGCGCTACTCGCGAGCGCTGGGAAGCGAGTCGGCGTGGAGGAGGTGAGCAAGAAGCTCAAGGAGGCCTTCAAGGCCGAGGTCAATGCATTGAGGATGAGCGCGCTAAGGCACGAGCTGGCGAGGAGGATAGCTGAGAGAATCTCTAGGCAGGGTTTTTAGAACCTGAAGATCTTTTAAAAAAGGGCGGGGATGATATCCTAGGAACCGCTACTGTATATGAAGTGTTAGAGAAGTTGCGTGACGCGCCTCTAGATGAGCGTATCATCACGTCTATCGATCTGGTGATGCCGATTCTGCTTTCGGTGAAGTGGGAGAGGATAATTGCGAAGGCGGTGGCGAGTACGGTGAAGAGCGTGACCTCCATAAAGCTCGACAAGCCTCGCACCTTGCCCCCCAAGCAGTATCGCCATTGGATCAACCTCCACCTCATAAAGCATGTATTTGCGCACGTTTCATCATACTTCTCCTTGCCACAAGGCTACCGCCTACTAGTACACCTCCTAGCGAAGATGACGTTCTATAGGATAGATGAGATGCCTAGGGAGCTTTGGTCAGACTTCATATCGCTAATGATCCGCCTAGGTAAGATAAAATATAGGCTTCCCGAGGAAGTTGCCAAAGTCATTGTAGTATTGGCGGCGCAACTGAGGCTAGCGCTAGATGAATGTTATCCAACCCTCCTAGAAATAGGCGAGGAGATGGCCGAGAGGATGAGCCTATTAAAGAAAGGATAGGGGGTTTCACTCTCCCTTCTCCATGATCTTCATTATCGCTAGCTTTACCGTGTCATTTAAGGCCTTCCTAGAGGCGCTATCGCCCTTGTAGCTCCTCACCACGCTTTTCAACTCGCTTAGATTCACCTTCAGCCTACTCTCTATCTGCTCTATGGTTCTCATGAAATACTTCCTATTCCTATCATTAGGATTGCCCCTGAACTCTCCCGCGCTCATAGATAACTTCGTTATGTACCAAGCCACCTTGTCGGAGACGGGGGTCTTCCCCCTCTCTCTCCTCACCGCCCTATAGGTAGAAATCATCTCCACAATAACCTTCCACATGGCCGTGCCCTGAGACTTCGCCACCCTTGCAATCTCCCTGTATACGTTCTCGGGCACGTTAATTCTCCTCCACTTCATGGCTCTCGTGTCTTATTGTACCAGCGTGGTATAAAAGGATTGTGGTGGCTGGCGGGATAAAGAGTGTAAATGCATACGTTATGACTGGCTAAGGATATATAGCTATGCGTGCCGTAGTTAAGCGCGATGGCGGGTAACCAGATACCCCTCGTGGACTGGCGATTTGGAGACAAATATTATATCACGGAATTCGTCCGGCCTGACACCTATGAGGTGGTGGCCTCCGCTGAGAAGATGCGTGCGCGATCAGCCGAGCAGAGGGTCTTGAACGTGGCTCGGTGGATTAGGGATGATTTTTACTATCCATTGGACTGGCGTGGCCAACCCAGCGCTGATGGCCAACTCCTGAAGAGCCGCAAGGGGATAGGGTCATACCACTTCAAGAAGTGCGTACCTTACATGTGGCTGTTCCCGTCTGAATGCATAATGATGAAGTTCGGCATTTGTATAGATACTTCCCTAGTCGCTACTAGCGTTCTGATACGTTTAGGAATTGATTCCGTGGTGGCATTAGGGGCAGTCTACGATCAAAGGGGCAATCTATTAGGCTATCACGCTTGGACGGAGTTCATCCTGGATGGTGTGAGGTACGTCTTGGAGACCACTATACATGAGAGAGAGGTCAATAACATTATGTTGGCGGAGGACGCGTATAGCGGGAAGTATGGGATTCGGTATGATAAGTATGCTGAGTTCAACCACAACAAGTATATTGAGCATAAGCCCCTGGCACCACTAATCAACTTCTACGGCAGAAAGAGGAGGGAGATAAAGAGGGTTGAACTTATTAAACAGCGCTACATATGGGACACGTACCGCGAGATATCACCGCTGATAGCGAAGGTGATTAAAAAGTGAGAGAGAGGAGGGTGAAAGTATTGGCTTTCAAGACCACGGAGACCAAGGAGAAGGTTAAGGCCCTCCTCCTCGCATTCAAGAAGTCTAACAATCCCCTCCGGGGTAAGCGAGGTGGGGAGCGTGAAGGAGATCTATAGGTTGGCGATAGCAACCACGGTGGTGGTCGCCGCCTGTGTCCTGAGGATCCTGGATAAGATAGATAACGCCTTGCTCTCATCAATCATCTTCACGATCATCGGGTACTACTTCGGCAGGGCGGAGCCCATAATCGTCAGGAGGCTTAAGAGAGGGGGGGAGTGATGCCCCTTCGCCCTAGGCTGAGCGGGCGGAAGAGAGTAGCATACATCATAGTAACACAGGTGGGGCACTTCGTGGCGGGAGTCCTCACGGCCCTGTGCGCCGTGTCCTACCCCCTCCTCTCAGCCTTCATGTTCATAATCTTCATAGTGTATGAGGTGAACGAGGACTGGCACTTGAGCGATAGCGCCTATAGGGATATCTTAGTTTACGCGGTGGGGATCTACGTGGCGGCGGTGATTTTACTGCTTTATCCAAATATCTTGGTAGCCAGGAGCTGAGCTAGCTTCTCTAGCTTCTCTGCTATGGACATGAGAGCGCTAGCTATTGCAGCTAGCAAGATGGATAGGCCCGTGTAGAGCATGATGCAACCAATCTCGTGCCCATACTCGAAGTTGTGGTACCATTGAAAGTACCACGCGAACTGTAAAAGAGACATGCCAGTAGCCACTAGCCCAACCCCCAGAAAAATGAAGACCTTGGATCGCATGCTCCCCCTACTTTTTCTTCCCCGCCTCCACCTCCTCCTTTTCAACCGCCATGTACCGTATGACCTCCGCCAGGGCGGTGACCTTGCGGAAAATGCCCCTCACTATCGTGTAGAAGCCGCATATCACTAATCCTACGCCCACGGCAGCTGTCATTGCGCCACCGAACATCAATGCATCGGAGTTTACTGTTGCGCCAGCAAGGGCTATCGCCACTCCAATAATCATTAATGCCGTGCCTCCAGCCACAAGCGTTAGGCCTAGCTGGCTCATTCTTCCACCTGATAGTGGCTTGTCATGTATGAATATAAATTTATTCGGTGTTGTTGTGAATACAAACCTCGATGGAGGCGGTCATTCTAGCGGGTGGGGAGAGCCTGAGGATGAAGCCGCACATCTGGATCCCCAAGCCCTTGGTAGAGGTAAACGGTGGCGTCACCTTGCTGGAGTGGCAAGTGGCTTGGCTGAGGAGACACGGATTCGACAGGATAATAGTGCTCACGAGGGGCTTCAGGATCCCTGAGCTGGAGGTAGAGTGGATAGAGTCTAGGAAGGAGTGGGGGACTGGCGGGGCGCTTAAGCGTGCTCTAGAGCAATGCGAGGAGGAGTATGTGTATGCCCTAAACTGTGATGATATCTTACTCTATGATCCGCGAGACGTGTATAGCCTAGCTAGGAAGGTGGTGACTGTGGTGGTGACTAAGCCTCATTCCCCCTGGGGCGTGGTGGAGATAAAAGGCGCTCGTATCGTGGGTTTCAGGGAGAAGCCATTACTGGACTTCTGGGTGAGCGCTGGGCATTATCTATGGCATAGGGAGACAGCTATAGAGGCCCTTCCCTTCAAGGGCGACCTGGAGCGGTTCACGCTACCTATGCTAGCAGCTAATGGGCTTGCTTGGGCGTACAAGCTGGAGCCAGGCGTCAAGCCTAGGTGGCTCACGATAAACACGTATAAGGACTTGCTAAGGGTGCGCGAGGTGCTAGCTGAGCTGGAGTCGTTCTAACCTCCTATTCCGTTAGACATATATACCATTTTTCTATAAAGACAACAAGGGAGAGAGTATGGTTAAGAGGGGTAGGTGGGAGCTTAAGAGGGAAAACGGCGTTCTGCGCCTCTATCGCGGTGGGAAACTAGTTGCGGAGGGGATTGAGGAGATCCTGGATATCATCAAGAAATGCCCCAAGTGTGGGCAACCAGCAGTAAGCGCCTACGTTAGCGGCTTGGGCTATATCTACGCGTGGCACTTGGCGGATAATGGCAAGAAACACGCGTGGTACATAGGGCCTGCAAAGGAACCTTGGCTAGAGATCCTCGAGGTACTTAGACGCAAAGAGATAACGCTCACCAAGAGGGACCGCGAGATCCTCTACAAGGTCTACGTCAAGAAGGTGAAGGCTACTCCCGAGGAGAGGAGAAGGGCGAGGGAGATCCTAGAGTTGGTCTTGAGGGCGAGCAAGGTGGTGGTGTATGCGTAGGAGGGTAAAAAACCCGTACAGGAAGGGTCTACGATTTGAATATAGAGTTAGGGATGCCCTAGCTGAGTTAGGGCTATTGGTGATCCGGTGCGCGAGGAGCAAGGGCACTAAGTGGGGGCTCCCGAGCTACGACTTGGTAGCTATCGCCCCTGGCCCTAGGGTCTACCTCATAGAGTGTAAGGCGTATGAGGGGGCTAGGAGGGATCCAAAGGCTGGCGAGTGCGCTAGGCTATACAATTGCGAGTATGTCGTGGTGACTCCCTCCACCTTGAAATCGTTTATAGAGCGGGTTAGGGAGGAGGTGCGTGAAGCTATCCAAGAGGTGATGGGTTAGTGCCCCGTCACATAAGGGTTATGTGCCCCAAGTGTGGCCACATCTTCTACGTGGATGTTAGCTTTGAGAGGAGGAAGGGGACTGGGGCGCATTACGCAAGGCAGATTAAGAAGCTATCACCGCTTCACGAGGAGATCCTGCAATTGTTGGCAGAGTATGGGCCTTGTACCAAGAGGCGGTTGGGTGGCTTGCTAGCGCAGAGGGGGAGGAGGATAAGTGGAAATAGCTTATCAGGTCGGCTGAGCGAGTTACTAGGCATGGGCTTGGTTAAGTGCTACAGGACTAAGGTGAGGGAGGTGGATCCAGAGACCAAGAAATACAGGTTCGTGAAGAAACCCGTGTGGGAATTAACGGAAAAAGGAACTGAATATATTATTTACAAGCTAGGGTTGGATCCCCTGTAGGGCTATGGTCTCTCTAGCGTCTTTGCTAGTTTGTTAGCGGCCTTGTTTATCTCCCTCATCGGTAGTTCCAACTTCTTGGCTATCCTTAACGCCAAGTCTATGGCTATCATAGCGTCATCACGTGTACAATCGCCACAGGTGAAGGCATCCTCAGTATCCTCTAGGTACTCCACCAGGAGACTTGTTAAAAGTCTCTTTTCCTCCGTGTCTAGCTCATCTTGCTTGCTCACCTCTATGCTCACCAACTTCTCGCCATTCACTATGAGTCTCTCAGCCTCCTCTATGGCTCTATTCAAGAATTCTGTAGCGTACTCTACTACTGGCTCTCCACCCTTGTACCTTATCACGAGGTACCTAACCCCCACCACTACCTCTCACCCTCTCCAAGGC
>Ga0180301_10002108_pt1 | contig 15662 bp, 11 predicted proteins | sample GuaBasSediGuay16_FD_121797 | JGI IMG/M metagenome (GOLD analysis project Ga0180301, IMG submission 121797) | Subseafloor sediment microbial communities from Guaymas Basin, Gulf of California, Mexico - Guay16, Core 4569-2, 12-15 cm | ecosystem: Environmental > Aquatic > Marine > Hydrothermal...
GGCTCATCAAGAAGGAATCAATTAAAGCTGCACCTACGAGCCCTCCGATCAGGGCATGGGAGGAGCTTGAGGGAAAGCCCCGCCACCAGGTGATGATGTTCCAGAAAATGGCACCTGCCAGAGCGGCGAAGAGACTCCAGATGCTGATGAGGTGAGGATTTACTATTCCTGTGCTGATGGTTCTTGCTATTGCTCCACCGAGGAAGAAAGCTCCAATGAACTCAGAAACTGCCCCTATAGCAAAGGCATAGCGGGGACGAAGAGTCTGCGAGGAGATCATCGTCGCCACGACGTTGCCTCCGTCATGGAAGCCATTGATGAAGGCATAAATCAAGACAACTGTTACTATGCCACTGGCAAGGATAAAGGACATCTACTTTCCTCCTCAAGATTCTCATGGTAAAATCTAACGCAGTCCAATCACTTTTCTTCCTTCAAGAAGCCATTCCACATCGAACAGGACATGTTCTATATGCGTGCGGTTATGAGTGTAGAAAAGGTGCCAGAGGCCATCTCGAGTCTGATACAGCTTGGGGTAGCTATATTCGCCTGCCTCTGTCTCCACATCCTGAGTACGGAACGTGCGGCCCTCATCATCGGAAATTCCTATCGTCAGTGGAGTGCGCAAACTGTGGCTGTCGTTGTAGGCGATCAAAAGACAGCCGCCCTTAGCATCAAAGGCAATGTCAACGGCGCTGTGAGGATTGCGCAGGTTCGTGAGAGTCGGCCTGGTAAATGTCCTTCCCCCGTCTTTGGATTCCGAACGCCAGATATAACCTTCACCCCGCTTTCCATATCGCATATAGCAGAGCCATCTGTCCTTGTCTAACCGGGCAAGGGATGGCTCCAGACATCCCGGCGGTTGATATAGATCCGTGGCAGTTGTCTCCAGATCAAGGCCATCGCTATCCACGAAGAGAAATCGGCTGTGAAACATCAGCTCCTCTGTCTCCGTATGGTAAGGGATTATCCATCCACCTGCCGGACCTGCTTCAGGATCACGCAGCATGGGCTTGCCTTGGAAGACGACGCCCCTCTTAGGAAGACCGGCACATCCGGATAAGCATTCGAGATTACGAGCTTTTCTTCCGTCCCAGAGGAAACGAAAAGGACAACTTTCGGGAATAGAACGAATCCAGTAGCAGGTATCGCCTCGCCTCCTCATCCTGAAGCTACTAAATGGGCTGGCCCAGGTGTAAACTACGGTCTTTCCCGCCTTGGTCTCAATTGGACAGATCTGCTCTGTTACCCACCGTTCACCTTCATACTCAAAGGAGCGCATCATAATCATCGGCTCGCTCCAGCGACCTTCTTCAGGCTCCAAGATGCACCCTACCCCAATTTGGTCTTCGGAGCCTTCAACTGAGCCTGAAAACCAGGTGACCAGCAGCCTCCCATCGGTGTACTCCATAACATTTACGCTATGTGCACTTGGCCTGATAGCAGGCAGTGCCTCACGTTTTAGCATCCTCTTCCTCGAAATAACAGAGCTTATTTTCTTCCCCTGCAGGCCTTAACGCATATTCCGCATATGTACTGGCCAGTATAGCCCAACTTCCTGAAGAGGCGTAGTTGTTCAAAGCACTTGAGATGGTCAAAATCTTTCGGATCCTCCTTAATTGCACCGGCGGGGCAGACGGAAAGACATTCTTTACAGTTCCCACAGCCAAAGCTCATAGGCTCATCGCAGCAAAGGGGCATATCGGTGAGAATGCTCACCAGTCTAATCCTCGCCCCAAACTCGGGATTGACCAGGAGATTATTTCTCCCTATCCATCCCAATCCTGCCATTTGAGCGATTTTTTTGTGGGAAAGATGTCCACGCTGTTTTTCCCAGTCAATGATCTGAGAGGCAGGTATGGGAAGAGCCCTCCATCCTCTTGCCTGAATAAATGAACTAAGCCTTAAGGCTGTTTGATCGAGGAAAAAATTTACCTGCCTGTAATGATGATAATAAATACGGGTGGGCTTATCTTCAATACTTTCTATTATTTCATCCGAAAGACGAAAAGCAAGCGAAACTGCCCTGTCTAAACCCTTTACTATTTCAGAGGGAAGAAAAAACTCCTCCTTGATGGTGGTGATATCAGCTACTCCAAACAAGGAAACGCCCAACTCATAAGCAAGATCTCTCAACCAAAGGTAATTTTTCCTTTCCTCACCCATCGTATTATCCCCCGCAGGTTCATCCCTCACCTTTATCCAGATAAAGGAGGAAACCTCCGCTCCCTTAATCTTGTCCCTTCTCTTCTTTGAATTTCTTCAAATATATCATTAACGTGGAGACCGCTGCCGGGGTAATTCCTGAAATGCGGGAAGCCTGTCCTATGGAAGTTGGTTTAAATCTGGAAAGCTTTTCCCTTACCTCTAAGGAGAGGCTCGGAATCTTAGAAAAGTCCATGTCCACAGGTATCCTCATCCCCTCCATCCTTCTAAACTTTTCTATTTCCCTGTTCTGGCGCTCAATATAACCCTGATATTTCACGTTCACCTCCACCTGGAAGGCTACCTCAGGAGAAAGGTCTTTTTTCCCTTTACCCAAGGCGACCAGTCGCTCATAGGTGATCTGCGGCCTTCTGAGAAGCTCCTCTAAGCTCACAGGGCGGGAAAGAGGATCTGTCCCCCATTCTTTAAGCTTCTTGTTGATGGCCTCATTGGGAAAGATCTTTGTCCTTTTAAGCCTTTCCAACTCCTCTTCAATCGCCTCTTTTTTAGCGAGAACCTTTCTGTAGTCCTCATCGCTCACCAATCCTATCTTATAGCCAATCTCCCTTAGACGAAGATCAGCGTTATCTTCCCGCAGGACGAGTCTGTACTCAGCCCGAGAGGTAAACATACGATATGGCTCATTGGTCCCCTTGGTGATGAGGTCATCAATTAGTACTCCGATATAGGCCTGAGAGCGATCCAGTATGAGAGGCTCCTTTTTCTTGACCTTAAGGGCGGCATTTATCCCAGCTATAAGCCCCTGAGCTGCAGCTTCCTCATATCCTGTGGTCCCATTTATCTGGCCAGCAAAGTATAAATTTTTTACCAGTTTCGTCTCCAGGGTGGGGAACAGCTGAGTGGGATCCACGTAGTCATGCTCAATTCCGTATCCTGGCCGAACTACCTCCGCCTTCTCCAGTCCCTCAATGCTATGAAGCATCTTAATTTGGATATCTACGGGAAGACTGGTGGCAAGACCGTTAGGATAAAACTCCAGCGTGTCCCTCCCGAGAGGTTCTAAAAATATCTGATGTCTGTCCCTGTCGGGAAACTTCATCACCTTATCCTCCACGGAGGGACAGTATCGAACCCCCGTGCCCTTTATTATTCCCGTGTAAAGAGGCGAGCGATCTAACCCGCTTTTGATAATACGATGAGTGCGGGGATTGGTATAGGTAATATAGCAGGGAATTTGTTTTTGGGTTATTCTCTTGGTAGAAAAAGAAAAGGGGGTGGGAGGCTCATCCCCGTACTGGACCTTAAGTTTGGAAAAGTCAATGCTCTTTCCATCTAAGCGAGGACAGGTACCCGTCTTAAACCTGCCCATCTTGAATCCCAACTCCCGCAAACTATTAGAAAGTCCTGTGGCGGGAAACTCCCCCATTCGCCCGGCAGGAAAGTGAACAAGACCTATGTGGATCAAGCCATTGAGAAAGGTACCGGGGCAGATGATCGTCGTCTTACCTAAGAACCTTTCTCCTATGTTCGTCTCCACCCCACAGGCTACCTTGTCCTTGACCAAAATCCTTTCCACCGTTCCCTGCTTTAGATCAAGGTTGGGCTGATTCTCCAGAACTGACTTCATATAAAGACGATATCTTTCCTTGTCTGCCTGAGCTCGTGAAGAGCGAACAGCCGGGCCCTTGCTGGTGTTCAAGATGCGAAACTGGGTTCCCGTCTTATCGATTGCCTTGCCCATCTCTCCGCCCAGGGCGTCTATCTCCTTTACCAGCTGACCCTTAGCCAGACCTCCAATGGCAGGATTACAGGACATAGCAGCAATGGTGTCCAGGTTCATCGTCAAAAGGAGGGTTGAACAACCCATACGTGAAGCTGCCAGCGCTGCCTCGCAGCCAGCATGACCCCCACCCACGACGATAACATCGTATTTTTTGGGATAGATAGACAAGGAAAGCCTCCTGTGGGAATGTTTTCTCTCAAACTTGCTTTAAGACGAGGAATCTTTCCATCTGAGACCTTCATCGAGCATGATAAGGTAATTTTTCACCGGCACATAGTTGGCGATGGAGTTGCCTGAACCTAAGGCATACCTGTAAGGCATACACTTTTCTAATATGTCCCTTACATATCTTCTCAAGCTTTCCTCATCCAGGCGGCATAGCTTGTCCATATCCACTCCACCTAAGGTAGCAATTCTATCTCCGTATCTTTTCTTGAACTCCACAACTGGCATAATCGCATCCTGAAAGGAGTGGAAGGCATCTATTTTCACATCTTCAATCAGGTCTTCCATAATCGCTGAGACATTCCCACAACAGTGGAGCCAGTACATCTTGTCATGCTGATGAGCAAGGAAAGCAAACCTTTTATGCCAGGGAAGAACCAGCTTACGCAAAGTTTCCGGAGACAGGAAAGTAGAGGTGTTAAATCCCATATCATCTCCCTGAAAGAATCCCTCCACGCCGTCCAAATCCACTATGTTTTCGTAGAACCGGTAGATTATCTCCCCTACCCTATTAAAGGTTGCCTCTACCAGATCCGGAGCCTCGTATAAAAGATAGCTCATCCCCTCAAACCCTAAAAGCACCTCACTGCTTATTTCCAGAACTCCGCTGGAGGGACAGACCATCATCTTCATCCCTTCCGGTAGGTTAGCGGCCACAAACTCGTATAAGGAGTAATCCACTTTATCCGCATCTGGCCAGGGATATTTCTCAAAGTCCTCCCAGCAGGTTATCATTCCCTCTTTTTCCTCCACCCAATTTCTCCTTCCCCGCGAAAGATGGGCTGTGTCCTCTGTCCTTCGTGCCTTACCGGGAAACTGCAGCTCATCGGCAATGGCCACCCTTATATAGTCATAGCCCATCCTGTACCACCAGTTTATCTGTTGCCTCAAGAAATCTTTTTTCGTCTCCGAAGACCAGGGTACGAGCTTCTCCCCCAAAAGGTTTTCTAAGATGTAAGATACAACTTCAGGATCGGCAAACAGCTCTACAAAATGGACCCTTTCTGCCTTCTTCTGGCCCATTAAAACCCTTTTGAATTCCTCAAAATTCGGCTTCGGATTCTTCAACGGTACCTTAACCACTGTCCACCTCCATAATAGGTGTAAATCGTATCCTATAAAGCGTAAGGAATCCAAACGGTCATATCGGAGAGCTTGCGATTCGCCCAGGCATAATAGGGAATCGCCGTCAAGGACACACTCTTAAACCTACAGGATCGCTCCTCCTCAAAGGATCTATATAGCGGGCTGTCGAGCTCGGATGGGTCCGGGATAGCTCCATCCATCTTCAAGGCTACGATACCTCCCAGAAGGTCCTTATAGTAGCTTTCCTTTAAATTAACCAGGCTCCCCTTATCCTTATCTATCTTAAGAGATGCTTCTAAAATGGGAATACCTGGATTGTCCACCCCTTCAAAGCAGTAAACTATTGGTCCTCTTTGCAAGGCAACTTTTCCTCTGTTTTCCGAAATCCTCCTGTTGGATACCATAACCTCGGTCTTCATCTTTAAGTTGAGCGTGAGCCTGTCGCCCTTTTTCCATACCCGATTCACCTTAAGATAACCATTGGCTAACTTAGGGGAAACCCTTTCACCGTTTACCAGGGCTTCCATCCCCTTGCACCAGCCAGGTATCCTTAAAAACAAAGAAAAATCCTTTTCTTTTTCCGGATAAACTTCTATATCGACTTTCCCCTGCCAGGGATATTTGGTCCTTTGAATGAGGGAAAACTTCGTCCCATCTTCAAGATGCCAGTCTAAGCTGCAGTTATCATAAAGATGAATCCATATCCCCTCCTTGCTGAGGCTAAAAAAGTATCCCGGAATTGAGGATAGCATCCTCACGGAGTTTGTAGGACAGCAGGTGCAATCATACCAGGGCTCTCTTCTTCCGCTGACAAGCATTCTGTTACCATATCCGCCCCTGTTCCACGGAGGAGGAGTCTGATTGGAAAACAAGCTCTGAGGGGAAAAGAGGAGGGGATTTACGTAAAAGTACCTGTCCCCGCTTAAGGAGACACCAGCTAAAAATCCATTATAAAGGGTCTTTTCCATAACATCAGCAAATTGAGAATTTCCGGTTATTAAAAGCATGCGCCAGTTCCAATAGATAGAGCCGATGGCAGCGCAGGTTTCCGCATATGCTCCCTCATTTGGTAGCTCATAAGGAGCACCGAATGCCTCTCCTGAATGTCTTGAACCTATTCCTCCGGTAATATAGCTTTTTGTCTTGACCATGCTCTCCCACTGACGAGTTAACGATTCCCAGAAATCCTCTCTTCCTGTCTCGGCGTAATAGTCCGCACCGCCACAGGCCAGATACATCGCCCTCACGGCATGACCTATGACCTCTTTTAGCGAGGCAAAGCCAACCTGATCGAGAAAGAAGCCTGAAAGGTCCAGATACCTTTTCTTTCCTGTCTCTCGATAAAGCTCGACAAGAGCCATCTCTATCTCGGGATGACCGGAAAATCCATCTCTTTTGCCTGGGCCAAACACCTTACATAGATGGTCAGCGAACCTGATGGCACACTCCAGTAGCTTCTCCTCGCCAGTTGCTCTATGATGAGCAACTGCTGCCTGAAACAGATGTCCGGCACAGTAAAGCTCATGGTAGACCTTCAAGTTCTTGAACCTTTCCCTGGCCTTCTCCTCCACAAAATAGGTATTAAGATAGCCGTCCTCATCCTGGGCAGGGATGATGAGGTCGATGACCTCATCGAGCATATCCTTCAGCCTGGAACTATCTTCAGACTGTAGAGCAAAGGAAGCGGCCTCCACCCATTTATAAACGTCGGAATCGGTGAAGAAAGGACCCCTGCGAGGCGCATATCCCTTCTTATAAACCCTGATGAAGTTATCAAAGATTCCCTTCTCCTTGAACAAGCGATACAGGGAAGGAATCCCCGCCTGAGCGCTGACCTCCATCCTCGCCTTCCAGAAACCATCGTTCATCTTCACCGCGGATATGGGAACAGACTTAAGAGTTGCAAAGGGACTGTTGTCAGTGAAGACAATTCCTCTTTTTCCCCTCTCTGTTTCCTTTTCCCTGACCTCATTAGAGTCAACTTGGCCGCTATTCATGATCACTTCCTCCTTTCCACCAACAAGACTTCTCCAATTATGGCTGCACTTGTGACAAAGATTGCCAAAAGATAAGGGGTTCGCAGACTGTAGGCCTGAGCGAAGACCCCTCCTGCCAGGGGTCCGAATAGAGCACCGCTTCCCAAAACTGCCTCATGAATCCCACTTTTTGCCCCCCGGTTCTTACAATCGTTCAGGCTATAAAATATGCTGGAAAAATAGGTCATTCCTCCGGCTATTCCGATGAACATAAAGGCCAAAAGAAAGATTAAAGAGCAGCTGGTGAAAAAGACCAAAAGGAGCCCAAGTATCCCCAAAAGTTGCAGGAAAATCAGAGGCATTAGCTTATAGTGCCAACGGATGGTTTTCCCCAGAAGGTAAAAGGTTAAGGTTTGAAAAAGGGCAATGATGCCGAACAAAATTCCCAGGATGGATGGTTGAATGCCCAGCCGAACAGAGAGCTTTGGAAACAGATACCTGAGCGTTCCCACAGAGAAATAGTTGGCAAAATTTGCCATCCAGGCAACGTAAAGATATGAAGAAGTTTTCTCCTGAGATCTGGAAGGATTCTCCTTTAAAAAATTTTCTTCCGGGTCATCAAAGATTTTTTCCCCCTTATCTTTGAAGAGTTCACCTGCTATCAACAAACTCATCAAAAGAGAAAGAAGACTGGCAAGATAAAAGGGGAAACGAGCGCCAACCTGAAATATCATCCCGCCTATGAGAGGCCCTACCGCTGCCCCCATACACCAGGAAATGTTAAAGAGGCTTATCCTTTTGGGTAAAAAGTCCCCTGTTTTCATCTGTGCAACCAATACTTCTAAGGATGGCCAGAACATCGCCCCGGAGATACCTACAAAGGCCATAAATATGAAAAGCTGATATACCTTCGAGGAGAAGGAAAGGGCAAGAGAAGAAGAAAAATAGGCCAAACATCCTAAAAAAAGCAGATATTTACATCCTATATGGTCTGATAGCCTTCCGAAAAGCGGGCTTAAAAGTACATATAACAGGCTGCCGGTGAACCCTAATCCTCCCAATATTAAAGGATTGGCTCCTAAGTTTATGGCAAAAAGAGGAATTGATATGGTAATCAGCCCTATCACCACGTCCATAGAAAAGGGCACTGTATACAAAATAAACTTTTCTCTCCGCATCCTTCTCTCCACAGACCATTATCACTGTTCTACAGTTTACTCAACTCCTTCTTCAAGAAATCAATTGCCCTTACCGGAGTAGGATCTACTTTTTGAAGGATAGCTAAGTAAAAACTTATCCAGTCTCCAACGTATATGGCGGACAGGATCCTCGTCAAAAGGGCCTTCCCTTCCGTCCATATTTCTCTGTATTTAAGAGCCTGCCTTTCGATTAGGGACTGCGTGACCTCTATCCTCCTCTTAATCCTTTTCCCTTCTTCCTTGTCACGAATGAATATGGGATAAAATATAGAAAGATCTATCCTGCCCTCCCCTCCCCATGCCACCACCTCATTATGATTTAGTTCAGGGAAAACGTCCCAGAAGGCAAGGACCTTGCTATTTTCGTTAAATTGGGTCTTCAGCCTGTGGGCAACTACGTCCGTTTTACCGTCAACACCATAGATGAGGGGTATCTTGCCAACCAGTTCCTCGGAGATGAGCTTGGCCACATTATCGTCTGTAGGGACATCTGGAGCACACCTATCCCTGATATCCTCAAGGACAGATATCAGCTCCTCGTAATCCTGGCCTTCAATCAACTCAAGTTTTTCCAACACCTTGAGCATTGGTATGAAAAGATAACCAAGAGCGGTGCGGGGAGGCATTCCAGAGGGAACGGTCACAGAGGGAATCCCATCCCTTTTAGCCAGCTCATTTAGCCTTCCTCCGCTTGAGATGCAGATGATTGAAGAACCCCGCCTCTTAACCTTCTCATAAGAAGCGAGCGTCTCCTCAGTGTTTCCTGAATAGCTCACCACGAAGACAAGGGTCTTCTCATCCACCCACTCAGGTAACTCGTAGTTACGATTGACGTGTATGGGTATCTTAATTTTCTGGGAAAGAAGGGTCTTCAGTATATCCCCTCCTATAGCCGATCCTCCTAAACCGCATATTAAGATCTTCTCTTCTTTTGTAAAAAGCTTTTTCGAGACCGACAGACCCTCCCCAAGCCCTGTCGCCTCCTCACACTGCCGGGGAAACTCAAGCAAAAGCCTTCTCATATTCCCCCTGTCAACCTTCTTTATATCCTCTAAGTTATTTAACAACTACCTCTCCTTTCAATATCCTATTGATTTTTCGGGATAGCTTCCTTTGGGCAAATCTCTTGGCCTCGTAAGAGGTCTTAAGTTTAAGAAGTTCTGAGGCTATCTCCTGCAGCTTCTCCCACTCCACTCCCCTGATCACCTTCTTTATCTCCAAAAGGCTCGTAGGAGATACGCTGAACTCATCCACTCCCAAACCCAGAAGGATTAAGACATACAAAGGATCACTGGCCATTTCCCCACAGGCTCCCACCCAGATATTCTCACGATGAGCACATTTTACTATGTTGTCGATCAAACGCAGGATGGTGGGATGCAAAGGCTGATAAAGGTAGGCCACTTTTTCATTCACTCGATCAACTGCTAAGGCATATTGAATCAAATCATTTGTTCCCAGGCTGAAGAAATCCACCTCTTTGGCCAAAAAATCAGCTATCACAGCCGCTGAAGGAACCTCCATCATAGCTCCCACCTCCACATCCTCATTGAAGGGGATGCCTTCCTCTCTCAGCTCTTCTTCCACCTCGAAAAGAATCTCGTTAGCCCTTCTAACTTCCTCCACTCCCGAGATCATGGGATACATAATCTTGACCTTGCCAAAACAGGCAGCCCTCAAGATGGCCCTCAGCTGAGTTTTGAAGATATCCACCCTTTCCAGACATAACCTTATCGCCCTCCAGCCCATAAAAGGATTTATTTGCTCCGGGACGGGGAAATGAGAGACGAACTTATCTCCACCCAGGTCCAGGGTCCTGATGATCACCGAATTGGGAGCGAACCTTTCGGCAACCCTCTTGTAAGCCTTAAACTGTTCCTCTTCGCTGGGTAGGGTCCGACGATTCATATAAAGATACTCAGTCCTGTATAGCCCCACTCCCTCCGCCCCGTTCTTCAGGGCGATATCTATCTCCTCAGGCCCGGCGATATTAACAGCTAACTCCACCTCTCGCCCATCCAGGGTCTGAGCAGGTAGCGACTTTAAGGCCTCAAGCTTCTTTTTATAAATCAAAAACCTCTCTTGCTGCCTTCGATACCTTTCTATCTGCATTGGGGTTGGATTAACAATTACTCTGCCCTTATTTCCGTCCAGAATGACCGTCGAGCCAGGCTTGACCTTCTGTGTTATATTCCCCAACCCGACCACGGCAGGAATCTCTAAGGAGCGGGCCATAATAGCGGTATGAGAGGTCCTTCCTCCAATATCGGTAGCAAAGCCGAGAACCTTGTCTTTTTCTAAGGAGGCGGTATCCGAAGGAGCAAGGTCGTGAGCCACGACTATTATCTTCTCCTTAAGATGAGAAAGGGTAAGGACGGGTTTTTTTAACAAATTACGCATAACCCTTTCTCCTACGTCCCTTATGTCCCTGAATCTTTCTCGAATGAAACTGTTCTGATCAGAGCCGAACTTTTTGGGAAGGTTTCTGAAGATCTGTCTGAGGGCAGCTTCTGCGTTCAGCTTTTCCTTTTTTATTATCTTTATGCTCTCATCGATGAGAAGTGGATCTTCCAGCATATAGATATGAGCCTGAAAGATATAAGCTTCTTTTTCTCCGACCTCCTTCCTCACCTTCTCCTTGATCTCTTTTAACTCCTCCTTTGACTGTTCCACCGCTTGCTTGAACCTTTCCACTTCCCTTTCAACCTCTTCCTCCTTTAGCCTATATTCCAGAATGCAAAAGTCTTCTTTTTCTAAGACATAAACCTTTCCTATGGCAATTCCTGGAGATGCCGCTATCCCTTCAAACATTTTTCTCTCCTAATATTTTTAATGCCTCTCCGGCTAAGTAGACTGAACCGGTAAGGCAGATCAAATCATCCTTTTTAGCTAAGGACTGAGCATAGCGAATGGCAGAGCCTACGTTTTTCTTAAGCGTTATCCTTTTTTGGCAAAGTTTGCTCAGCCTTTCCTTTAGTTCCTCGCAAGGCACTGCCCGAGGATTGTCAGCCTCGGTGAGGATCAGCTCATCTGCCAGAGGACAGAGAGCCCTTCCTATCGCCTCAACATCTTTGTTCCTCGAAATGCCTAAGATCAAGAAAACTTTTCCTGCAGAAAAATTTTTCTTCAGAAAGCTTGCCAGAGCCCGTGCAGATGCTCCATTATGAGCACAATCCACGATGAAGAAAGGCTCCTTTGAGATCAGCTGGAGCCTTCCCGGCCACCTTACCTCCCTCAGTCCCTGAACAACGGCCTCCTCTGACACAAAGATTCCATCCTCGCTGAGTAGTTCCGTCGCTCCTATTGCCGTGGCAGCATTTATAACCTGATGCTCCCCCAACAGAGGAAGAAATAGATAAGGATAGCTTTTCTTCCTCGTCTGAAGCGAGAAGGTCTGACCTTCTAAGCTCGATTTTATTTTCTCGAACTTAACATCTCTGCCCACAAAATAGAGAAAAGCCTTCTTTTCTCTGCAGGTCTCCTCAATCACTGACAGAGCAGCCTCATCCTGGGGAGAGGTTATCACTCTTATTCCCTCTTTGATGATGCCTGCCTTTTCCTTAGCTATGGAACTTAAGCTGTCTCCCAACTGCTTAATGTGGTCAAAGCTTATCTGAGTGATTACCGCCACCAAGGGAAAGACCACATTGGTAGCATCCAGCCTCCCTCCCAGTCCTACCTCGACGACGGCCAAATCCACCTTCTGATAAGCAAAATAAAGAAAAGCAAGGGCAGTATATATCTCAAAGAAGGTAAAGTTCGAGGAGGAGGGCTTCCTCCGTTTCTCTATTTTCTTCTTTATCTGAAAGAGAAAGTAGGCGAACTCCTCCTCATCAATCAACCTTTCTCCTATCCTTATTCTCTCTCGGGGACTGACCAGGTGTGGTGAAGTATATAGTCCCACTTTATACCCGGCTTTCCTTAAAATAGATGCAGTTATGGCGCTTGTCGTTCCCTTGCCTTTGGTTCCGGTTATGTGTATGGCCTTGAAAGAACGGTGGGGATTATCTATTAAACTTAAAAGATATCTCATTCTTTCAAGATTTAAGAGCCTTTTATTGTAAGAAAAATCAGGTTTCTTCTCGTAATTGATAAAAGAGTTAACATAATCCGTAGCTTCTTTATAGGAGAACATAAACTTCCACTCTAATATATGGGAAACTTCTGACAGAGCTCTTTTACCTTCCCCTTAATCTTTTTTCTCAAGAGCCTGTCCTGCGGATTATATAGTATCCTGCTTATCCATTTTCCAATTGTCCTCATCTCAGCCTCTTTCATCCCCCTGGTGGTGACAGCAGGGGTTCCCAGCCTTATTCCCGAAGGGCTAAAAGGAGGTCTCTTATCAAAGGGGATGCTGTTTTTGTTAACCACTATCCCCGCTTCTTCTAAAATAGCCGCTGCCCTATCCCCTGTTATACCCTTATTGGACAGGTCCACCACCACGAGGTGATTGTCCGTTCCACCGGAAACCAGACGAAATCCCTCCTCCTTCAGAACTTCTGCCAAGGCCTTTGCATTGGAGATGATCTGCCTCTGGTAACTCTTAAACTCAGGCTGACTGGCTTCCTTGAAACATACGGCTTTGGCAGCGATGACATGCATAAAGGGACCTCCCTGTATTCCGGGAAAGACAGCCTTATCTATAGCAGAGGCGTATTTCTGTCGACAAAGAATCAGTCCCCCTCGGGGACCGCGCAAGGTCTTCTGAGTGGTAGCTGTGACCACATCAGCGTAAGGGACAGGGTCTGGGTGAAGGCCTGCAACAATTAACCCTATAATGTGAGCGACATCAGCCAAAAGATAAGCTCCTACCTCATCGGCAATCTTTCTCCAAGCGAGAAAATCTATCGCTCTTGGATAAGCACTGGCACCCACTATTATCAAGCGGGGATGGCATTCCTTGGCTATCTTACGAATTTCCTCGTAGTCAAACCTCTCTGAGACCCTGTCCAGGCCATAGTTGACTATTCGATGATACTTGTAAGGAAACGAACCCTCACTTCCGTGAGAAAGATGCCCTCCCCCTGACAGGCTTAGAGAGAGGATGGTATCTCCTGGTTTGAGTAGAGCTTGATAGACAGCCATATTGGCCTGGGTCCCTGAATGCACCTGAACGTTCACATGCTCACACCTAAAAAGAGCCTTTGCTCTTCTTATGGCCAGCTCTTCTATCTCGTCTACAAACCTGCATCCCTGATAATATCTTCTCTTAGGATATCCTTCAGCGTATTTGTTGATCAGAACAGAGCCCTCCGCCTCTAAGACAGCCCTGCTGGCGTAGTTTTCTGAGGCGATGAGGGTCAGGTTATTCTGCTGGCGGACAAACTCCTTGTGCAAGATTTCCTTGACCTCTGGGTCGATTTTCTCCAATGAGCCAGACATTGAAAGTTCTCCTTAGTGCCTGAAGTGTCTCATTCCGGTGAACACCATAGCTATATCGTACCTGTTGGCAACCTCTATCACCTTCTCATCTCGCAGAGCTCCTCCGGGTTGAATGATAGCCGTTACACCGGCCCTGCCTGCTTCCTCGACTGCATCGGGAAAGGGGAAGAAGGCGTCCGAGGCTAAAACCGAGCCCTTAGACCTATCAGCTGCCTTGTGGACAGCCATAAAGCAGGAGTCGACCCTGCTCATCTGCCCTGCCCCCACACCTACCACCATCTTATCCTTCGTCAGAACGATGGCGTTGGACCTGACGTGTTTACAGATTATCCAGCCAAATAAAAGGTCATCCATCTCCTCTTGAGTAGGTCTTCTTCGAGTAACCACCTTTAAATTGTTAGCCTCATAAGTGCATCTGTCGACCTCTTGCAAGACGATGCCTCCACCTATCCTCTTCATGTCCCATTCATCTATCTGTGGCAGGAAGGGACCAGTCTTTAAGATGCGCACACTTTTCCCCCACTTCCGCCTGTTCTTTAGAATCTCAAGAGCTTCCTCCTCATAATCGGGAGCAATTATTCCCTCGATGAAGGTTCCCTCGGATGTCATCTCTTCAGCAGTGGAAACATCCACCGTCTTATTTAGTCCGACAACACTCCCAAACGCAGATAAGGGGTCCCCCGCATAGGCCTTCTTAAAGGCCTCAGATAAGCTATCAGCACAGCCTGCGCCACAGGGATTGGTATGCTTTATCACCACCGCTGCTGGTTCCTCAAATTCCCTCACTATCCTCAAGGCCGCATCCAGATCCAATAAGTTGTTAAAGGACAGCTCCTTTCCGGAGAGCTTGCGGGCAAAGGAAAGACTTGTTCCTCGCTCTATCCATTCCCCATAAAAAGCTCCTCTTTGATGGGGATTTTCTCCGTAACGCAGGTCCCCCTTTTTTCTGAAGCTTAAGTTTATTATCTCCGGAAAGCCCTTCTCCCTTTGTCTTCTCAGATATTCGGCAATGAACGAATCATAAGCGCTGATCTCTTGAAAGGCCCTTGCGGCCAGCTTAAGGCAAGTATCCTCGCTGAGAAAGCGATTATTTTTCTTGAGTTCCTCGAGGACCTCTTCATACTGATGGGGACTGCTTATCGCCGCCACATAGGGAAAGTTCTTTGCCGCTGCTCGAAGCATTGTCGGTCCACCAATGTCAATGCTCTCCAAGGCCTCCCTTACCTTTACCTTTCCCTGTATGACATCCAGGAAAGGATAAAAGTTCACCACCACCATATCGATGAGGTCTACACCATGTTTTTCCACTTCCTCCATCTGTGCAGGCTTATCCCTTAAGGCGAGGATAGCAGCGTGAACCTTGGGATGTAGGGTCTTGACCCTTCCCTCCAGCATAGGGGGAGCTCCCGTATATTCGGATACATCCCTTACGGAAATTCCTGCCCCTTTAAGGACCTTAGCCGTTCCACCGGTGGAAAGAATCTCTATTCCTAAATCTTTTAGTCCCCTGGCAAAGTCTACCACTCCTTCCTTATTGAAGACGCTGATCAGCGCCCTTTTAACCTCAGGCATATGTATCTCCTTGTCCTTAATTGAAAACTAACATAGCAAATTATCCCGTTCCGTCAAGAAAACGATACTTGAGGGGGGGGGAAACATAGGCTTTCGCCCATTCCTTCGGAATGACCCCCTCAACGCTTCGCTGCTCCCCCTTTTCAAACCTCAAGAATTCAGATGGAGCTACTTTCCCCTGAGCGACTTAGGGAAATGACTTTTTTGCGAAGCAAAAAAGGAGGGCTCCCAGGAAGCGAAGGGGAAAGTAGCTCCATCTATAGACATCAAGAA
>Ga0180301_10002109_pt1 | contig 15660 bp, 22 predicted proteins | sample GuaBasSediGuay16_FD_121797 | JGI IMG/M metagenome (GOLD analysis project Ga0180301, IMG submission 121797) | Subseafloor sediment microbial communities from Guaymas Basin, Gulf of California, Mexico - Guay16, Core 4569-2, 12-15 cm | ecosystem: Environmental > Aquatic > Marine > Hydrothermal...
ATATATCTCATCAACCTCCCGTAGAATTTCTTAGTATTGTAGAGTGTGTAATAATAATGTAATATTTAATCTTTATTATCATTATTTTTGACTTATGATTTTTCTCAGTTCATCAACAACTCTTCTTAATAATGTTTCAAAATGTCTCATTACATATCTCTTGATTTTCTTTTCATTTCCTGTTAATGCATGAGCACAAAGATTTTCGAGAATACATTTCTTACAATGACCCTTCTTCCTCATTTCACAATAATTTACATGTATTATGAATTGATCAGCTATTTCCTTAGCTATCTTTTTCATTTCCTTTCTAATTTTTTGAGCTTCTTGTTTTAACCTATCGATTTCTGGTTTGAAGATCTTTACCTGTTTTATGAAGTCTTCAGTCAGGTATTCCGTTTGGTATTTAATGTACTTGTTATTTAGTTTTACCAAATCTTCTAATTTCCATCTTAACCATCTTAGAAATGCTGTATATTTACTTTGTTCTGGAGGTACAAATGCATCTACACCTAATTCTAATGCTACCCTGGAGATATATGGTCTTTCAACAATTTCGAAGTACTTTCTTACGTCATAACCATACTTTTTAGCAATTTCAATTTCTTTATAACTTATTGCTTTTGGTTTATGATATTGTTCTGTATCTCTTTCATCAATCAATGCTTCAGAATCTACTTCAACCACATATTCATATTTTGAAGTTTTATCTCCTGCCTTAGCTATTACCTCAACGTCACTTTCAATTACTTCAACATCATCTTCAACTGGTACGTATCTACTACCATCTTCAACCATTGTATATCTTACGATTACTCCAGATGGTAGGAGTTTTGCCTTTGGAGCATAGACGATTTTCTTTAATTTTCCTTTTTCATCTCTTTCTACCTTTATCGCTTCAACATATACTTCAGTTGATGGTTTTTTCCTCTCATTTTCACTACTCATATCATCACCTTATAAGTACTTTTCAAATTCAACAATTGCTAATCTAATGTCGTGAATCAACTTTTCAATTTCATTAGATGTTTGATACATCTTATCCTGTAAATCTCTTAAAAGATCTTCAAGTCTTTGTAAAAGCATTATAACTTTCTCAGTTGGGTTTTTATATAACATAGCAGCGTATTTTGGATCTTTTCTCGCCTCCCAAAGAAGTTGTTTAACATATCCAGGACTTAGCTTTAATATTTCAGCTATTCTTTTTGGTGTGTATCCTTGTGCTGCCAATTGAACAACTTTTAACATGGTTTCTCTCTTATCCATAACCTCTCACCACAATAATAACCTAAATTAACTAGTATATATACCTATTCCATATAATCACGGTTTGATAATGAATGAAATGAAAATTCAATGGGAGAAAAACTGATGGGACTCACTCTCCCATTAGGTCCATCTAACGAGTAGATTAGATCTATATTCATTCAATTAACAAACAGGTTTGCTACCCCCCATTACTCTTCATGTCAAACACGGTTAGCCCATTCACTTATTTCTTTCAATAAATACTATCAATAACGCAATATAGATTATATTTGTTAGTAAACCTACAAGTAGGTAAAAAACATTGTCTGTAATTAACGCTATTGTCAATCCAGTAATGAGTGGGAAGAATAGGACCAGACCAACGAGTATGAGTGCCAATATTAACTCAATCATAACACCACCCTTAATTTCTATTCATAAACGTCTAAACATAAAATTATTGTTTTCCATCCATGTTTTAATGCATCTAACGTTGGTGTATTGCTTGTATAGACCATTGTTAGTGACTCCATTTCGGGGACCCACAGGCTATCTACTATCGGTGCAATCCACTCATCAGCTAAGATGTACTCTATGATGTACCTCTTCTTTGTATGTTCGAGTAATGCATTTACAATATCTTCACTTAACCTCTTTGCTAACCACATCTTTCTTCTAAAGTCTTCCTCAAACATCACCTCTCTAACCCTATCTTCAAGATTTGGGATTTTCGATTTTAGAAATTCATAGACAATGTTTAGGTATTTATACTTTGAAATATCTTCACCAAGACCGAACGCCTGAAGTGCAGCATTATCTAAAATCCCTACTACCGCTAGTTCAACACTATAAACTATGTTTGAATACTCAAGCTGATACTTCATACCAACTTTAGCAATAGGTCCAGAACCAACTGTCTTATCAATTTCCTCAAGTTCTGAACTAATGATCTTTCTAAGAAATTCATCTGCACCTGGGAATAACCTTCTAAACACCTCGACAGCATACCTTACAGCAGTTACTTTTTCAAAAACCCTATGTGCTATACATGAAATTGGTGTTATGAATATATCCTCATGTTCTTTACCAACTACTTCACGAACCAATTTCTTAAACCTATCCTTAGTTATTTCACCACGTAAATACTTAAGGCATAAACCATAAAACTCCTTAATATACCTACACGGTGTGGATGAAAGGAATATATTGAAGATCTTATACCTATACCAATACCCTATAAAGCCTAGGTAATTAAAAACTAAAAATGTTATGTACCTAACAATATCCTCAGTTTTTTGTGTTAAAGTCTTTGGTATTGAAAGACTTGGAGGGTAGTGTATCTTTGCGTAGACCCTGCATTCTGGTGTAACATCGATGTAACATTCAAACAGACCAGCCCTAATCTTTTCTACCTCAATTTCAAAATCCTTTGGAATACCAAAGCTATCCTTTAGAAGGTTTACAAGGTCCTTAAAGTAATCGAAAAGTGGTTCAATATCTATTGTCTCATAGCGATTTTCATACCTTACCTCAATCATCAGGAGTTAATAATAATGAGATTTTAATAACAATTTTTTCCTTTACAACATTTAATTGGGACCCACTTTTATCCTATCGTGACATAGCGATTGACACTACCTGACATGGTCTAGACTCTACGCTGCAGCTGGTTGTAGAGGACCATCAATTACAGGTTGTAGTACATAGCTTTCAAAGTCTATCTCGATATGTACTGTTTTTGTCTTTCTAGAACGGTAAATCTTTATCATAACGATCTTATTGTCCTGCATGTACTTCCAAAGCTCTTTCTGACCATTAAACTCAGAATATTCACACCTTACACATTCAAGTAATGTATATTGCCTATACATTTTCCTTAAAATACCGTCAATAACCTTTAATGCAAACCCAACAGGGACTGGATTGTAAGCTGTAAAGTAGACCAAGAAATTACCTGTTGTATTGCTATGTATTATCTTTGCAACACCAAACCTAGTAGCAACCTCGACAATAGACTGTTTACTCCTTGGTGAGTACTTCGACCCAAAGAAATACCACTTCCCCCTCCTCCTAACACCCCAACCCTTAACACAAACAAAATGAACCTTACCACCCCTAACAACCTCCCTAACAATCTGTGAAACACAACTTACAATACCACCAATTGAATAACCTCCAGCCCCACCAACAAAATTATCCCCACCAACACCAACAAACCCCCCACCCCACCTTGACAACCCATTACCTACACCGTGTGTCACACTTATTTTAACTATGTAATCCAAACCAGTTTTAGTTATAGCATACCTACCATAGCCAATCCTTTTTATATAACCACCACTGCAAAGCCTTGAAATGTACCTCCTAACAGCATTGTAGAGCCTGCCCCTAACAACATAGTCTTTTGGAACATTTAAAATACCTAGTAAGTACTGGTAAACCTCCTTGGGTTTAGAACAACCACTAGCAATAGCGTATAAAATAGCTATACTCAAGTCAGAAGTAGGAGTGTAGTTACTACCACACCCATTCGTGAGTGAGACACAAGATAAAGACTTGAAAGAGCGAATACTTTTTAAACTAGGTAAAACACTATTTAAAATAGATGACATGGAATAGCGAGTAGTGGAGTTGTCGGTCATCCGTGCCCCCCGCTGAACCCCCGATGATGTCCCTCCTTTTATACTCAATTTATACTAAATAATTTATATTTCTTACAAAGAAAATAGTAGAACGAGAAAATGCGGGTATTCCTACTACCACTGACACTACATAGAGACTTGCTATACCAAACAAAACAATTTTTCCTACACTTCTTCACAAGCAAATTCACTTGGCTGCTAACTGAAACACCACCAGCAAGACATACATACGACGTACATTACGAGTTCTTCGACATGGACCAGAAAAGAATTGTAAAACCCAGTGAATTGACAGTGTACATATGCACAACAATTGAAGACCCATATAAGATAAGAGACATTGTAGAGACAGAAAAGGGAATACCACAGCCAAGCCCAAACATACACTACACACCAAAAACATGGAAAATATGGTTAAGACCAAGAAGAGAACTAACGTGGCCACTCATACAAACAACATGCCAGTACATATACGACCAATATGTAGAACCAGGAGAAAGCGAAAAAACATACTTTAGAGTCCTGAGGAGGAAAGTACATAGGATTGGAGAGTACGTACTAGAGGAGTACTACCTACCAAACATAGAGTACATGAGTAGTGAAGAAATTAGACTATTCATAAAACACTACGTAAAGTCAAGACTATTCACACTCCTAACAACAACAATAATGAGAAACCCAGAACTATACAGGACATACAGACTAGAAACAGCAACAGCATATGCGAGAGAGTACATAGGCAAGATAATAACACTCTTACAGGACGAACTAACGAGAGTGTACAACATCGAAATAACGAAAGAAATAGGAGAGGTAATTGAAAAAGCAAAGAAGGAATTCATCGAAAAAACAAGAAAGTACGTAAGCGAAATAAGAACAAAGACAAAACCAATCATGAAAGAAGAGGTAAAAGCAATAGAGGAAATACTTGATGAACTATCAAAACTAAGAGAAAGAAACATCGATGAGGAGAAAAGAGTAGCAGCAAAAATAAGAGGTCTACTATGGACGTTATACAGAATGTGAGGTAGAACATAAAAAAAGAGATTTCCCCAACAAAAAACACATTCATGCGACCATCAACAGAAAAACCCTTTACAAGTAGAAAGAGGATTGGATTGTGAAAAGAGGAGAGAAAATATAAAATTTAAAATAGACTATAGACGTAACGTGACCTTTCAAATGAGGTGCACCCACAATTTAAAATACATAAGAGTTTTTTAAAAAGAGGGTGCACCATAGACTACCTCAAACTACCCAATGGTGCACCAACAATTTAAAATAGTAGGAAAATAAATACAGGGTGCACCATACTTTTATATTTAAAGGTGGTTAAACAATTTAATACGTCTCAAAAACTATTTTTTGTGGTGTATTAAATGGCAATACACTACTATACAATTCCTGAAAACATTGTTTCACTAGGTAGAGACCTTTACTATCACGAGCATAGACTACTACATTACAGACCCTGGTATGGTTTACTATACATGTTATTTAGAAACTACGCAAGCTCCTACGGACTACCACTTTTAATTGAGGTTCTAGATGTGGTAAAACCACTCGATCGTACAGTAGTTGAAAAGCTAGATGTAGATACGATAATGTCTTACTTAAGAAAGCTTATGGACTATAGAGCATTTATGTACTCACTAGATAGAATTGCATTGACGATAAAAGCAATGGCAAGGAGGTTTAGAGCAATAATCGAAAGAATATCGATTGGAGACAGAATTGCAGTTTTAAAAGCACTTGAGGGGGTTGACATGGTTAAAACAGGAATTCACCTAAGCTCAATAAGCTGGGCAACACAAAAATTCGGTTGGGACCACATTTCAATATATCGAGAACAAACTTCATTCCTAATAAAAGTTAGTACACCAGATGAAATTGAAATTTACAGGTCAATGCTAGACATTAAAGGTAAGGTAACACCAACATCATTGAAAACACATGCGAGAAAAAACTTCGACAACTACTCATACCTAGAAAGACAAATAATTAAGAAATATCGAGAACACCCTGTACTTAAGAAAGAAAAGATACCTATAGCCGATACAATTGTTTTTCTAAACGAATACTTAAACAGGATGCTCGATAGATCTGCTAACTACCTTAGAGACTACGTCCCAACACTATTTACAGGAATAGTAAAAGGTTTAATAGAGAAAATTAGGGAATACTTGTGAGAATATGACTGAGGTCCTACTTGAAGCAAAAGCAAAGTTAACGTGGACCAAACCAATACTCGACATATTCGAGAAAGCATATGCAAGAAGTGAAAATCCATTGGTCCCAGACTTAAAGAGGAGGTGCTACCAATACCTAACAGAGATACTTTATAGACTTGAGGTTGGCCACATAACACAGGACATTGCATTTCTAGCAATCCTCGGTTGTGCAAGGGCATTCCTATGCCCATTAACCCCAATGGAACTTAGAGAGATAGGGAAGATCTTGGGAACATTTATAGAAATTGGAAAGACATGGTAAATGACAATCGCTATGACATGAGGTGTAAAAATGCCTGAAAGAAAATACAAGAGATTTCCAGAGTGGGTATACATTGGACTACCACACCACTGGAGGGTAGTGCTAGATGATGTATATTCACAGTGTAAATGTAAGGGAATAACAAAGGTATGGAATGAAAGGGCAAAGCGATACATATGCTCACCAATAGTCTTAATGACACTGTTTAAATATGCGTACTACCTAACAGAAAAACTGCATGCAGATGAACAGAGAGTACTCGAAGTTCTATATCAAATAGATCCAGAGGCAGGGTATATACACAATAAGCTAATGATTGAAGATGCAATAAAAGCAATAAGCCCACTACCACCAGAAGAGGCGAGAGAAATCATAGAGGGGATAAGGGGGAGGGACGAGGAAGCAACATACCTCGAAGAGTATGCATACATAATAAGAATGCACCTGGACGAACTACCACCAGAAGAAAGAGAAAAGGCAGAGGAAGAATTGAGGAAAATCGAGGAGCGATTGAAAGAACTAAAGAAACCAGAAGAGAGAGGAAAAGCAATTGAAGAGTATGGAGAGAAACAAATAGAGAGAGTACACAAGGTAAGAGAGGAGAAGAAAATTGAGAAGAAAGAGTTTATACAGAAAACAATTGAAGAGATAACAAAGTCTAAACCACATGAGGAAAAGATTGAGACAGGATTAACCGAAACAAAAACAATGGACTTAAGATGTCCTTTAGGTCATGCACTTGTAAAACCCGTTAGAATATACTTTAGATTTGGAGGAACTGAGCAAATACTAACAACAAATCCTGAAAAGATGAAGCAATTCCTGAAAGAAACAAAAGCAGACGATTGGGGTTACTGCCCATATTGCTTCAAAGTCTTTCTTGTAAAGGATAAGAGGGTTGTTGAACCAACTATAGAGGAGTTAGGTACACTATACAAAATCTATATTGAGCAAATGGAGAGAGTACCACCACCAGAGAGAAGGGGTAAGAAGGTTAAGCACATGGAAAAACCAGAGGCTGAGGCTGAAGAGGTTGAGGAGGCTGGTGAGGAGTTTGAACCAACATCTCAACAGGACATTGTAAGAATGGCATATGAAATGAAGATGAGAGGTATAGAACCTCCAGATTGGATTAAGAGGATAATCGAGAGAACAATTGAGAACTGGCCCAGAATTGTTATGGAGTACATGACCACATGGTGGATGATATACTCAGTACTTACACCACCAGCAAGAGCACCACCAATTGTTATAGTACCCCCAGTCCCACCAACCTTACCACCAAGACCACCCACACCCCCACCCTACGAAGAGATTGGGACAGCCCCGTGTAAGTACTGTGGTAGAACATGTAAACTCTATAGATACTACTCAGAAACGTATGGAACATACATTTACTTTGTAGAGTGTCCTGTACATGGTAGGGTCTACTACACAGAAATACCTCCTGGAGCTAAGTTAAAGAAAAAGAAGGAGTGATACCATGAGTGAAAAGGAGGTTCATGAGAAAGTTGAGAAGAGTGTAAAAGCAATAAAAGAACTTAAGGACTTAATCGATTTTGAAAAGTTCTTTGAAGTACTGTTACAGGACGAGGAAATTAGAAAGAACATTGAGGGACTTGAGGAGCAGGCAGAGGAAATCGAGAAAATGGCGAAGAAAGTTAGAAGGGCTTACCAACAACTTTCAGATGTTGGTAAAGCAATTGTAAAAACAACACTTTACAACATATTGTTTAGAGATGATGAACTATATGAAATACTAGGACCAGAACTTTACGACTTCATAATGAACCCTGGAAAATACTATGAGGAATTACTTAGAAGGTCAGTACAAATACCGCAGATAGCAATCTCTGGAATAGCTATACCACAAACACCAAATCAAAAAACAATTTACAAACAAGAGGAATGTCCAAAATGTAAAACAAAGGTATTTGTAAGGTATGATTATGAAAAAAGAAAAAAGATTTTAACTTGTTATAATTGTGGGTTTATTTCAATCGAATCTATTTAGTTGGAGCTGTAGCGAAGATAACACCAAGGATTTGCTGTATCAATCCAACTTCCTTACCTAGTTCTTCAGATAATCTCTTGAGAGCAGCATCAATCATTGCTCCATACTTCTTTCTCTCTTCAGGACTTAACTCTCTAAACTTTTTACCGAAGTTCTTTAGTCTCTCTTTCATTACAGTCATTCTTTCGTCAGGACTATACTTTCTTAAGTTTTCAATGAAGTCTGGTGTAAATACTTCTGCTAGACAGTACCCAACCCACTCGCCGTATCTAGGATTACCCATTAGTGAGCCAATAATCCATTTGTTTCCTCCAGCCAGTACTCCTATTGCTCTAAGTATTCTCCAAGCTGCGAATCTTACGTCTCCTAAAGCCTTGATTTTCTGAACGCCTTTGAGGTGCACGTACCTACCTGGTGTGGCTGCCATTTTATACACCTCGTTTTTATTATTAATAAAGAATGAAATTTAAAGATTTTTCATCATTATCATCCCCATGATCATTGTGTCACGGGAGGTTTGCTTTGTGCTGTACTACCCCACCCCCTTACCATTCCATCTATTGAAAATATTTAAGAAACTATTTATGATAGTAAAGTGAGGAGAAAATGAGTGAGGAAAAGAAGTCTGAAAAGAAGTTTGAGATATCGCCTGAAGAATTAATGAAGTTAGGACCTTACCAACAAGTCGAATATGTATTGGAAAAACTAGGTTATTCTAAAGAGGAGATAGAGCGTTTCAAAAGTTTTAGAAATAAAGACTGGAGAGAGTTGACTGACGAAGATAAGGACTTCATGTTTTCAGTATGTGAAAAGCTAAGGCAGGTACTGACATGGGACCAAATTGCAAATTACCTAAACAAAAACAGGACTTCACTAATCAATGCAATAAAAAGGTGGAGAAAGAAGAAGGAGGAGGAGAAATACCTTGAACAATACATTGAGAGGAGGATTAAGGAGTTGGAAGAGGAAGCAACAAGCACATCAAAACTCTTAGAAACATCAAAACCAAGCGAGATTGAGAGTAGACAAATAGGTGAGAAGGTAATTACTGATGAATTTAGAAAGCAGGTGGCCAAGGAGGTAGCTAGGAAAGAGGTTGCATTGGCGTTAGATGCTTACAAGCTGATAAAGCAATACCTACCCTATGCAGCAACAGAAGGTATATCGCTTATCGAGTTTGTTAGAAAGGCATGTGACTTCTACATTAAGTACAAGGACGTAGTTCCAGATCTTGAACATAGACTAAACATCTATAGATCACTATTGAAATCACTACTCCTAACGCTAAACCCAGTAAGTAGGATTATAATCGAGAGGATAAAACTTGAGGTTTACACGAAAGCACTAGGCCAACTAGCTGTTCTCGAAAGGATATCACCAGAAATCCTTGAGAGGATTGAACGCTACCTTAACGATAGTTTATATAGTGTTCTTGAAGATGTAAAAAATATGATGGGTGGTAGTGGTGAGTCAGGTAGTAGCGAAAATGTTGGCTAAAGAAGTAGCTAAAGACTTGGGAATTCCAGAAAGCGAGGCTGAAATGATTATCCAGGACGAACTATCTAAAACAGGTGTAGATGCTAAGCTAGATGAGATTTGTAAGAGGTTTGAAAAGGTTATGGAGCTTATTTCAAAGGTACCAGACACGGGGGAGGTAACCAAAAGTGCTAAGGATGCTTTAGTCGCTAAACTCTCTAGTTCAACACTTCGTGAATTGTCTAAACTAATTACTACAACTACAGATGTAAATCCTGAACTCAGTATTGCTGCTGGGATTGTAAATGTTTGGATGATAAATCAACTTCTAACAAATATTGCTCAACCACTTAGAAGTTTACTCGCCCTGGAAATTCTAAAGAAGTTAGCTCCAGACCTCAACGATGTTATAGATGACCTATTAAGTAAGATTGCTACACAATTGGTAAAATCAGTTTCAGAGAAGATAACCAATGAAACTAAAGGAACTAGTAAAGAAACTACTCTAGAAACTAAAGAAAAGTTAAAATCCTAGTTCCTCAAATTTCTCAGGTGAAAGTATGAGTGCGGGTTTATATCTCTTACTATCGAGGCTACTAACAACAAACAACAACCAAACCCAAAACGTTGATATGAACGTGTTAAACCAATTAATCTCGCAAGTACTTGAACTTGTTAAAAAGTCAGTTGAAAATCAAAATAAGACGGTTGATTTCGACCAGATAAGGAAGATTACTGAGGAGATTGAGAGTAAGTATAGGGAAAGAATTGAAAAGTTAGAATCAATTGTAAAGGATTATGAAAAGAAGGTTCAGGAATTACAACTTCAAATGAAAGAAATGGAGAAGAAACAACTGGAAAGTAAGGTTGAGGAGTTAACTAAAAAGTTGGCTGAGTATGAGCAGAGGATAAAGGATTTGGAGCAAAAGCTAGCTAACAGTCAAAGTCAGCAAAATACTGTACAGGTACAACCAAAGTCTCTAGAGGAAATGTTGGCTGAAGAAGAGGAAAAGGTAAGGAAGTTGAAGGAGAGGGTTGAGAGGTTGTACACAATCGTGAGGGGAGAAAAGTCACCGTCTGAAAAGGTTACTGAGGCTAAGAGTGCTGCTCAGGAAGTGCTTTCAGGTGTTTCAAACATGCTTGATCAATTAGGTAGTATACTCGATAAGGTTGGTAACCTAATAGACAAGTTCCTACCAAGTGAGGAGGAGAAGGTAGGTACTGAAACGGAAGGTAAAGAAGAAAAGATAAAGATACCAGAAGTCTAAATTAAGCGATATTAACATAAACCACATCTTATAGTCATGACGTTGGTGTAAAGCATGAGTGAGGAAAAACCAACTGAAAAAACAGAGGAAAAAATCGAACAAAAACATGAGGAAAAGAGGGAAGAAATAAAGTATGTTGACTTTGATGTAGTAGCAATATCTCAGCTTTGGTCTGGAAAGAAGGTTTCTGTAAACGATTTCTTAAATGAACTACCATCAAGTTGTAGGGAATACATTAAGAAGCTCATTGATAAAAAACCACACTTGACAGAGCGGTTGTCAACAAACCTTATAGAACACATTAAGAAGTATAGGATTGAAAATCCATACATAATAATGCTATTGCTTGTAGATGAAGAGGATAGGCAAAAGTGGTGTAAAGAACTTCTCATGAACGTTTACGAAGCAATAAAACCATTACTACAATATGAGTTGAAGGGAGAGAGGGTAGACCCAAAAATGATTAGAGAGGCGTTGAAGATATGGAATGAAATACAAAAGAAGTTACCCGCAATACTGGCAGCATTCATTTACACAGTAAAGCCCTGGGCTAGAGACCAAATTTACATTCCAATCATTGAGGATTTATTCTCAAGATTGTCAAAGTAGCTTCTTTTAAATAACAAATCTTTTTATTTTTGCTTTTCAAACTTCTTACTCGAGATTATGGTTAAGGTTAGGTTTATAGTTCGTGATATAAATACAAAAGCGCCAATTAAGGATGCTCTAATTCAACTCAATGGTTTTAAAGTGACTACTGATGAAAAGGGTGTGGCTGAAATAGAAATTCCAGAAGGGACTTACACAATTGTGGTAACTGCAAAGGGGTATGAACCGTATAAAATTGAAAGTATAAGTATTACTGAGCCTATAACAATAACAGTTGATTTAGCACCATCTTATGTTTTCCTCATAAGATTTTGAGGTGGTCCCAAATGAGCAAATATGCGAAAGCATATTCCGTACTTGAGAGGTGGAAGAAACACCTCCTAAACATACCTGGAGTTAAAGCTGTAGGTATTACACACATCAATTGTAACCCAACAATAGCGGTTATAGTTGAGAGTGAAGATGTTGTTAAATACCTACCATCAAGTATCGAGGGAGTTCCTGTAGCGTATAGAGTATCTAAGTTTCGCCTTTTTCTAGAGAGGCTGCTCTACACAAGTCCTGCATTTAGAAGTGCAAGGGTAAGACCGGTACCTGGCGGTGTAGGTATTTCATCAACGAAAACACTTGGAGGAACATTCACATGTACAGTCTATGACCTAAAGACATCGGAAAAGTATGGATTATCGTGTAATCACGTACTAGCGTTTTGGTTTGGACCAGTGAAGAAGGCAGAGATTGGGGAACCCGTTATACAACCACCAAAAGCATATGGAGGTACTGAAGAGGATAGGATAGGTAGTTTGTTCAAGGTAGTCCCAATTGAGGAGGATAAGGAAAACATTGTAGATGCAGCATTGTTCAAACCCGACGATCCAGCAATTCTAGACGACTATATTTTAGATATTGGTGAGCTTGAGGGTTGGTCGCACCCACTTGTTGGTATGGAGGTTAGAAAGTCTGGTCTTAGTACAGGGACTACACACGGTATTGTAACAGTAACAAACGCTACAGTAAAGGTTGTAGTTGAAATTGAGGGTAAAGAACGTGTATTTACATTTACTGATGTTTGTCTTGCATCAGCAACAAAAGGCAGGATGGGTTACTACGGAGATTCAGGATCTCCAGTATGTGAAATAGGTAGGGCGTACATTGTCGGTATTTTGTTTGCCGGTGATGAAGAGACTGGTGATATAGCCTTCTTCCCAATTAAAAATGTTATTAAGGAATTAAATGTAAGTCCAGTAAAAGAGAGAACACCAGTATATGCGAAGGAGGAGAAGACAAAGTTCTTAGCAACAATAGGTGCTGTAGGTAGTGGAATAGCACTTACAGGACTTTTCACTTTTGTAGCTGAAAAGAAGGGTAAGTAAGGATGAAGATGTCACAGGAAAAAAAGACATATACAATATGTGTAGACTATAGGATTGGGTTGGCACATTGGGAAGGGGATAAAGCAGCGACAATAACCAAATTCTTTATTTTCCCACCATTTACAAGACTTGTAAAGGCTGTACTACGGGTTTTTGCTAGAACTACACACGAGGGTGTTTTAGCTAGTGTTGTAGTTAATGGTATGGAGCATGTAGATGTTGATCTAACCCATAGGATGGAAGGTAGTAATCAGAAGGATGTAACACATGCGATAGGGGGCTTTACAAATACATTTACATTACACGTAAGAAAAACAGCAATTCCAGGTTGGTTTCCATGTGATGTATTTATAACAGCCTACCTCGATTGTTATTTTGAACCATCGACAATAATCATGATTCCAGGAATTGGGAGTTTGAAACTTGATGAGTTACTTCTCTATGGAGGAATTGCATTTTTATTCCTACTGCTACTACTACTTCTACTGTGATTGATATGGCATATACGTTAATCAAGATTGACCCAAAATTTTATTCAGAGGTCTTTTACGATACACCAATACTCATAGAGTATAGATTGCAAAGACAATTGACAGAATATGAACTTGAAATGTTTAAGAAAAAACTAATTGAGATTGGTAGGGAAAGGGGTTTCGATGTATTAAGTGTTGAACAGGAAAACAAAACGTTAAAAATAACATTGAGACCATATGCAATTCCAATCGCCTTAATACTAAGCTTCATTGCAAATATACTACCTGTACTCGGTACTTTAATTGGTGTTTACATGTTAATACAGAAGATACCGACCTGGGCAGTAGGGGTTGCAGCAATCGTCTTTGCTGGTGTTATAGCGTTTGGACTAGTACAACTACTTAGGTCATTGTTCAAGAGAGGGTAATGTTAATGGTAAAAAATCTTTATTAGCACTATTTTAAAATATTTTTTTGAGACTATGGCTAGGGTAGAAGAAGTCCTATTTCCAAAAGAAGTATTGGTTGAAGGTACGGTTACAGGACTTGGATTTGTAACAGGAACATTCGTTTCAGAAACTGTAACTAGAGCGATAGGTCTTGTAGAGAGGAAGAAGTCTCTAGCAAACATCTTCATTAAGTACTTAATGGTTGTAATATGCTCAGCAATTGCAGGATTAAGAGGTATGTGGAAGTACGTACACTACATTAAGGAATTTGCTGAGGGCGTCTTTGGAAGTATTGTTTATGATGTAATAAGTGCATTCTACCCACCGGGTCTATTCGCTTTAAGCCACATTACAGCAGTAAAGCTTAGAGGAGCACTAATGTCATTGAGAGGATTGTCAATAAGACCAAGAGGGGGGCGACACGAAATAATAAGGGAGACATCTACTGAAACCCCTTCTAGAGGTGAAGAATCAACTGTTGGTGCGTTAAGGTTTGTCTAAACAAACCTCAACGCTCCACGCTGAGTTTCCTTAAGGTATAAGTTTAGTAAAAACAATAGAAAGTCATTTTTTGTTACAATTTTTTTCTTTTTCTTCTTCATCTTAATCTCATTTCCATACCTCTTAACAAAATCCTGAAACAACTCATCGAATAGCTTTTTTGTTTCTGAGCTTAACCTTAACGTTACCTTTACGTCTAACCTCTCGTTAAAGTACATACTCCCACAGTCTGACAGTCTGTCTGTCAGACCAATCTTTTTAAATTATTACTAAAAATTTTTTCTACGGTGTGGGTATGTCTGAAAGAATAATCCCACCCTTAACACCAGAGGAAATTTCAACATTGAGAGAAGCAATATTTGCTGTTGTAAAACCAGCAACTATTGATGAGGTAAGTGACTTAATTGCTCACCTAGGTGTTGAACTAGCTAAAAAGGCTGTTGAGTTAAAAGCAATTGAAAATATTAAGTCAGTAACAATTAGAGAGATATTCCCAAACCTCGACCTAGGTGCTACATCACCCGAATGGGCACAATCATACACATCAACTGGTTGGGTTAAGGTATATAGTGTTCAATTACCAACAACAAAGTTCCTAGGTATTGCAGCTATAAAGATTGCAACACCCTCCTCACCAATTTGTGCTGCTGTTAAGTACAACACTGGAGCTGCTGGTGCTGAGAGAACAAAGGTTATGTACCAAATTGAGAGAGCATTGACTGAACCCAACGCTCTACTTGTCTTTACAACTGCTGTTAAATACCATAGAAACGAGTATGTACACATCTACCACTACGCACCAAGGACTGGAGATGACAAGATAATCCACATTGGATGTGTTGTTGAGAAGATTGGAGAGACATTCATAGCAAACCTAGTAGGATAAAAGTAAGTACAGGGTGGAAATAGATGGTACATGCAAAATTAGCTAAGCCTGTTGGTGCTGGATTGAGAGTGTACATTGACACACTAAGTCTAGCAGATGGAAGTACAACAACAATTCCTGGTGCGAAAAAGATCCATGCAGTATTTGCACTACCACAAGCAGGACCAAGACATGTCTACGCTTCAGTTAGTGGCAACTCAATTACATGGCACATAACAGATGCAACTG
>Ga0180301_10002110_pt1 | contig 15658 bp, 10 predicted proteins | sample GuaBasSediGuay16_FD_121797 | JGI IMG/M metagenome (GOLD analysis project Ga0180301, IMG submission 121797) | Subseafloor sediment microbial communities from Guaymas Basin, Gulf of California, Mexico - Guay16, Core 4569-2, 12-15 cm | ecosystem: Environmental > Aquatic > Marine > Hydrothermal...
ACTTATGATATTGATAATATTACTTCATATCTTTAATTATTTCCCTTGCATTTGAAATTCGTTTAAAATAAAATTTCTTAAAGAATATTATTTGACTCCTAAGCGTATCATCTATAAATTGAAAGATTTAAAAGAGGAGGAAAAGATGAGAAAGTGGCTGGTTATTTTAATAGCGGTTGTTTTTATCGCCACCGTTAACGCAGGTGGTTCCAAAGAGGTGTCCATTACCATTTATAACAATGACCTAGGGCTTGTTAAAGATGTCCGAAGTCTCGAGTTTAAAAGGGGAATCAATAATATCGATTTCGATGAGGTAGCCTCGCGTATTGACCCAACCAGTGTTAATTTTCGCTGTATTGATGATAAGAATGTAGCGGTGCTCGAGCAAAACTTTTTATATGATTTGGTTTCAACCGATGCTTTATTGAAGCGTTACCTTGGCAAAAATATCGAGGTTATTGCTGAGGATGACAGACGCTATCGGGGAGAGCTTCTCTCTTTTGATGGTAAAAATGTAATACTGGGTAGTGATGATGGCGAGGTGATGATGGTGTCGTTGGCTAAAATCGCCGATTACACATTCCCCTCACTTCCTGAGGGGCTAATGTTGAAACCCACACTGTGCTGGTTAGCCGACTCGCCATCTGGGGGAGCGAAACGATGTGAGGTAAGTTACCTTACAAACGGAATCAACTGGCATGCCGACTACGTGGCGGTGGCTTCAGCCGATGATAGACAGCTTGACCTGTCAGGTTGGGTGACTATCAACAACAAAAGCGGAGCCACTTATGAAGATGCGACATTGAAACTGGTCGCCGGGGATGTCCATCGGGTTGAAGAGCGCCGTCGCCCCAGGATGGATCTGGCGGAGGCTAAGTTTAAAGGTGGGGCCGGCAGGCCACAGTTTGAAGAGGAAGAATTTTTCGAATACCATCTGTATTCACTCTCCAGACCGGCAACGATTAATGACAAAGAGATAAAACAGCTTTCACTATTTCCATCCACTCGCACCAAGGTTAAGAAGGTGTATATATTTGATGCTGCCAGACAGGTGTATTTTCGCACTGATGGTGACAAGATTAAGATTAAAGTCAATCTTGAGTTTGAAAATTCTGAAGAGGCCGGACTGGGTATACCTTTACCAAAAGGCAAAATAAGGGTTTACAAGGCTGATTTAAAAGGAGCACTTCAGTTTATAGGCGAGGATTTGATAGACCATACTCCCAAGGATGAAAAGGTGCGGGTATATCTGGGTGATGCTTTTGATATCACCGGTACTCGAAAGAAAACTAATATAGAAGACCTCGGCAAAGATAGGGTTCGTGAAAGTTATGAAATTGTCTTGAAAAATCATAAAAAAGAAGATATAGTGGTCACTGTGGTTGAGCATACTCGAGGCTGGAGGGAATGGGAGATAAAAAGGAGTAGTCTGGAATACAGGAAAATAGATAATTATAGAATCGAGTTTGACGTTGAAGTTGCTGCTGAAAGTGAGGCAACGCTAACCTATACAATTCAATATTATTAATTTTGGAGGGATAATGAATCAAGGATTGCAAGTAAAAAGGGCGTTTACGCTTGGAGCTTCGATGGTGGTTTTGGCGCTGATACTTGGTGGTTGTGTCCCAAAAGAGATTAGAACATCAAGGATTGAACTAGGTACTGTGAAGAAGCCAAGAAATAACCCTGACCTTAACCGTGTAAAAAGGAATCTTGAAGAAGCGATGAAATTGTATCCGGATAATGCTGAGGTTTATCATCTCTGGGGAAGAGTTTATGCTATGGAAGGCAAGTATAAAGACATGGACATTGCTTTTACCAAGTCGGAGGAGTTGGATCCTAAGTTTGAAAAGGATAATGAATTTATAAGGCAGATAAACTGGGAAAAACTTTTTAACCAAGGGAAAGCCCTTGCACAAAACGACGAACTCGATTCAGCCCTGGTGAGTTTTGAAAACAGTGCTATTTGCTGGCCCGAGAGGTATGAATCTTTGATAAATGCGTCGGTTTTAGCTCACCAGCTTGGACGTAACGAGGAAGCATACGAATTAAGTAAAAAAGCCTACGACATAGATTCCAATACGGTATTGGTCATGGAACAATATGCTTCAATGTGTATGGTTAATAATAAATATAATGAGGCAGAACCGGTTTACAAGCGAATTCTTGAAAAGGATCCCACCAATGCCGAGGTTATGTTCCAGCTTGGCAATATCTACCGAATTGAAAACGATACCACTAAGGCTATAGAATATTATACTCAGGCTCTTGATATCGATAAGAACAACTCCGATGGTTGGTTCAATCTCGGCCTTATATATTTCCATAAGAAAGATTTCTGCATGGCTGCTGAGTGTTTCGGCCGTGTTTGTTCGCTTATTCCTGAAGATACGGATGCCAGAGTGGACTATTTGCTGTCGCTTGTCCAGTGTGGTAAGTTGGATACTGCTCGGTCCGAACTGGAGAAATTTACAATGGAACATCCTGATAACTGTGATGGTTGGGACCTTCTCTCACAGACATATCTCAAACTGAAGATGAAAAAGGAAGCTAACGAAGCTTATAAAAAGTTCGAGAGTTGCAAAAAAGAACATTAGGTTTTGATGTTATTAATATTTCTGAGGTTGGAACGCTAACTGAGGTTAGAGTAGAAAAGGCAAATAAATTATGTAAGGATACCGATAGCGCGAAAGCGACATGTATCCTGGTAGATGGTGAGGGTTAAGAAATTACATCTTAAAGCATTACGTAACTTATTCTAGTAAGTGGGCCTTGGTGGTCTTGGAAAAACTTATTTCGATTATATGACTTCAGATGTGAAATATGTTGATTTGAGAGACGTTGTATTTCAAATTGAAGGCATTAACTACAAATGAGTTAATTCTTGGCTATAAGGTACTTATATCTAAATGGACTTAAGTAGGGGCGTATTGCAATACGCCCCTACAGATTTATTATGTATGCAGAGGTAGCATTACCCGGCACAGGTTTCAAGACCTTTACATATATCATTCCCCCAAAGCTGAAATCATCGATAAGGCCGGGTGTACCGGTGATGGTTCCTCTTCGGAATTACTCAGCGGTCGGCGTTGTAATGGCGCTGAGCGATAAGAATCCTGCAAAAGAAAAAGAGTTAAAGGAAATCAGCGGCTTAATCGATCCGGTCTTCACTTTGACAGCAAAACACCTTACTCTGATTAACTGGATTGCCGATTATTACATTTGTCCTGTTGGTGATGTCTTAAAAGCCTCATTCCCACCTGATGTAATCGGGCGGACAAAAATGAGGGTTTTTGCGAGCAAAAAGATTCCACATGAACCAAAATGGAATTATGTTTATGAAAGAATAAGGTCTAAGACCGAAGGCTATGCTTATAAAAAGAGCAAACCTATTGTTTCGGGGGTGTCAAATGCCCTTGTTAATAAAATGATAAAGGCTGGTTTCCTATACTTATCCGTTGATTACAGGGTTCAGAAACCGGTTGCCAGATTATTCGCTTGTATTAAGCCTGATATCGATATCTCATCTTCAGGGCAACAGTTATCTTCTCGAAGGAGAGAACTTCTGGAGCTTATGTGGGGTTACCCGTCAGGCATGGCTGTTTCAAAGCTGGTTGCTTTAGGTTTTTCGAGAGCCTTGATCGAGGCTATGGCAGAAGATGGATTTTTAGAGATTAAAGCACAGTACGATAGTGCGATTGTATCGCCAAAAGATGATTTCTTAAAAGATTTCGTGTTAAATAAAGACCAAAAAAAGGCGGTTGAATCGATTAGCGAATCGCTGGAGAAGAATATCGTCAACACTTACCTGCTTTTTGGAATAACTGGCTCTGGAAAAACGCAGGTTTATATAGAGGTTGCCCGTAAGGCATTGACCATGGGCAAATCAGTGTTGATACTTCTGCCTGAGATATCGTTAACCCCACAGGCAATTAAGAGATTTTCTGAGTCATTAAGATGTCCAATTGGGATATGGCATTCAAGAGTCACTGTTGCTCAGCGTGTTGATATTTATAAGCGGGCCAAAAAAGGTGAGTTGAGAGTTATACTCGGTGTAAGGTCAGCGGTTTTTGCCCCGTTAGAGAATCTTGGCCTTGTGGTAATAGATGAGGAACAGGATGATTTGTATAAACAGTCGGATCCGGCGCCCCGGTATAATGCTCGTGATGTTGCTTTGATGAAAGCGAAAATCGAAGGGGCAACCACTGTGATGGGTTCGGCAACACCGTCGATGGAGAGTTTTTACAATGCCGAAATAGGAAAGTATAAGCTTTTAAGGCTTCCTAAAAGATATGGTGGGGCTAAACTTCCCCGTGCTTATGCTATCGATTTAAAAAACGTTGAGGTGAATAAAAAATATTGGCCATTGTCCGAGCCTTTCATTGATAGGATTTGTAATAACATCGCTGATGGCAAACAGGTGATTATCCTTCTTAATCGCCGTGGTTACTCGGGGTTATTATTATGCAAGGGATGTGGTTATATTGCGATCTGTCCAGATTGCCAGGTGGCAATGACATATCATAAACCAGGCGGGCAATTGCGTTGTCATTTTTGTGGCCTGGCGGTTAAAGCTCCTACTATCTGTCCTGAGTGTAAGGGTGTATCCTTTGATTATCGTGGTATAGGCACCCAGAAATTAGAGGAATTGTTGATTGAGATTCTTGGTGAAAAAGGGATTATAAGAATGGATTCCGATTCCACCTCACGCAAGGGTGCCCTGGAGAAAATAATATCAACCTTTGAGGTTGGTGAAAAACCAGTTCTATTAGGTACCCGGATGGTAACAAAGGGCCATCATTTTCCTAAGGTTGGTCTGGTTGGCGTGGTTTTAGCAGATACCGGCTTGCACCTGCCGGATTTCAGGGCTTCGGAGAAAGTGTTTCAACTGTTGGTCCAGTTTGCCGGTCGTGCCGGACGGTCTGGTAACAGTGATGGCCAGGGTGAGTTTATTGTTCAAACTTTTGACCCTTCCTCGGGGATTTTAGAATTTGCCACCGGTCAGGATTATGAGTTATTTTATCGCAAAGAGCTGTTACATCGCCGTGAACTTGGTTATCCGCCGTTTGGTAAAATAATACGAGTTGTGTTTTCAGGTAGCGATGGTTCTTATACCCGGTGGGTGGCAAGGAAATCAGCCGATGAATTTACCTCTAATTTAAAGACGGGCAAAATATTAGGGCCAGCGCCCACAAGAGTATTTCGGCTTGGGAAAAAATATCACTACCAGGTTGTTTTAAAAGGTAAGTTTTCTGCCGATTTCAAAGAGTGGTTGAAAGGTTTTTTAGGTGGTGGGCACTCATGGCAGAAAAAGTCGGTTATTATTAAGATCGATGTCGACCCGAGGGAGATGATATAGCCCTTGACTGGTAGGTAGTAACCTTTTACATTGAAGTTCATTATGGAGGCAAGTTGATTACTTTAAATGACGTAAAACAAAACGAAAAAGTGGCTTTGTTGATATCCAAAGCTGATGAATTTCTGGGTATCATCGGTTACACGGAGCATGGTGAGAGGCACAGTTCGCTGGCATCCAATATTGCCTATAACATTATGATTCGTCTTGGCAAGGGGGAGAAACGTGCCCAGCTTGCCGCTATTGCTGCCTATTTACATGATATCGGCAACGTTATCAACCGTGACTACCATGCCCAGACGGCCTCGATTATAGCTATGAATATCCTTGATGAGATAGGTATGGAGTATAGTGATATTATCGAGGTTATCGCTGCTATTGGCAATCATGATGAAAAGGATGGTAGCCCCATTTCGGATATTTGTGCGGCGGTTATTTTGGCTGATAAGTCCGACGTTCATCAGTCACGTGTGCGCAATCCCGAATTCATCAAGACGGATATTCATGATCGGGTAAACTGGGCTGCCAAATCGTCATTTTTAAGAGTCGATGAGGTTAAGAAAAAGGTGATTTTGGAGATAAAGATCGATACTTCCGTATCCTCGGTAATGGAGTATTTTGAGATATTTTTATCACGAATGGTGGTTTGTCGTAGGGCGGCTGAATTTTTAGGATTAAAGTTTGAACTTGAAATCAACGGGTATAAACTTCTTTGAAAAATCCTGCTTCTGAGTACGCTAAATCAGGCGTTGATATAAAAGCCTCTGATAAAGCCAAGTTGCTGATGAAAAAGCTGGTGGAGGGTACCTTTAATGGTAATGTTATCGGTGGCCATGGTGGTTTCGGCGGTTTGTATTCAATTAAGGAGCTTACCGGTGTTGACAAGATATTGGTAGGTTCAACAGATTCTGTTGGTACCAAACTGAAACTTGCGTTTATGACCGGCCGACACGACACAGTAGGGCAGGACCTGGTTAACCATTTAGTCAATGATATCTTGTGCTGTGGGGCTAAGCCGATGTTCTTTTTCGACTACTTAGGGCTTGGGAGTATTTCGCCTGATACGGTTGTTGATATCGTAAAAGGCTTGGTTAAGGCTTGCGAGGAAAACAACACGGTATTGCTTGGGGGTGAAACCGCCGAGTTGCCCGGTTTTTACAACGAGGGTGAATATGACTTGGCTGGTTTTATCATTGGCTGGGTGGATAAAGATAGAATTATTGATGGCAAGTTAATTAAACCCGGGGATAAAATAATCGGTTTGGCTTCGTCTGGTCTTCATACAAACGGTTATTCATTAGCCAGACGGGCTTTTTTCGATATCGCTGGAATGAAACATGGCGATAAAATCGAGGAAACAGGCACTGAGGTTACCACAGAGCTTATGAAGGTCCATTATTCATATTTGGATGTCGTTACGCCTTTGCTTGATTTAAGATTAATCAAGGGAATATCCCATATAACCGGTGGTGGTTTTGAGGGAAATATCAGAAGAATTATACCTGATGGTATCTCAGCAGTTATCAAAACAGAAACCTGGCCGGTGCCTGGGATATTTAAGGCTATCCAGAGAATAGCTTCAGTTTCAGATTCTGAGATGTACAGGGTGTTTAATATGGGTATAGGAATGGTTTTAGTTTGTAATACTCAGGACAGCGGTAAGGTAATTTCCTTTATAAAAGATGCAAATATTGACGTTTATGAGATAGGATTTTGTGAGAAAGGGAGACGAAGAGTGGTGGTTGAATTTGGTTAACGATTCTCATACAATCAGGCGTCCGATTATGCTTCTTATAATGGATGGATTTGGTTTGAGCCAATCCGATTATTATAATGCTATAAAAGCCGCTAACACACCGAATTTTGATAGATTGTGGGCTAAATATCCTCATACGGCCCTGGGCGCTTCAGGATTATCGGTAGGTCTTCCTGATGGCCAGATGGGTAATTCTGAGGTGGGCCATCTTAATTTAGGTGCTGGGCGAATCGTTTACCAGGAGGTTACCCGTATTGATAAGTCAATCAGCGATGGCAACTTCTTTAACAATCCGGTGCTCGTTAATCTTATAGATAGACTTAAAAATCAGGATAAACCGCTTCATTTAATGGGTCTTTTATCTGATGGTTGTGTTCATTCATCATTAGATCACCTCTATGCTATACTTGAACTTTGTCTAAAAGAAGGTTTGGAAAAAGTGTTTATCCATGCTTTTCTTGATGGTCGAGATACTTCCCCATACGGAGGTGCCGATTATATCAACCAGCTAATCGGGAAATGTAAAGAGATAGGTATCGGCAAGCTAATGACGGTGATCGGTAGGTATTATGCCATGGATCGGGATAAGAGATGGCAGAGGACACAGGTGGCATATAACCTTATCTGTAAGGGTATCGGGGAAAAAACGGATGATTTTATAAAAACCGTCAAACAGCACTATGACCGGCAAAACACTGATGAGTTTATGGAACCTTTAATATTCTCAGAAGCCTTAGGAGAAAATGGTCTTGTGCGTTCGGGTGAAGGTGTTATTTTCTTTAATTTCCGTGCCGATCGTGCCCGTCAGTTATGCCATGCTATAACAGATGATAAGTTTGACAATTTTGTTCGCCGTCCGAAAGTTATCGTGAATCTTGTTTCTCTGACGCATTACGATGATACTTTAAGGGCGGAGGTGGCTTTTCCCCAGGTAAAATTGGAGAAGATATTACCGGAGGTCATTTCAGAGGCTGGCCTAAAGCATTTGAAAATTGCTGAGACGGAAAAGTATCCTCATGTTACGTTCTTCTTTAATGGTGGCGTAGAGCGCACTCTTGAGGGTGAGGACAGGGTTTTAATCCCCTCGCCTAAAGTAGCTACATACGATCTGAAACCGGAGATGTCGGCACTGGAAGTCACCCAGGAGGTTTTAAAACGCATTGAATCTGGCAAGTATGATGTAATCATACTTAACTTTGCCAACTGTGATATGGTTGGCCATACGGGTATATTTAAGGCGGCTATTAAGGCAGTTGAGGTAGTAGATAAGGGGTTGGGCGAGGTTGTTAACGCTGTTAGAGACGAAGGCGGTGTGGTGATGGTTACTGCCGACCATGGTAATGCCGAGGTTATGATGGGAAAAGATGGTAAGCCTTTTACTGCACATACGACCTCGCCGGTACCGTTTATTCTCGTAGATGATGAATACAATGGTCCACTTAGAAGCGGCGGGATTTTAGCCGACGTGGCTCCAACCATAATAGAATATCTGGGTTTAAAACAGCCATCAGTGATGACCGGGGGGTCACTTATAGAGAAGGTTAAAGTATCTTAGGATTAGCCTGAGTGGTTATATCCCAAATAAAAAAAAAGGTCTTACTGGCAGCCATTTCTGCGCTACTTACAGTATTTGCCTTCCCTCCGTATAAAACCGGTTTTTTTATTTATCTTTCTCCGCTTTTGTTACTATATGCTCTTGATGATATTTCATCTAAAACGTCTTTTGTTATTGGTTATATTTGGGGGCTTGTGTTCAATCTTGGCATTTTATACGGCGTATTCTGGGCGACCATTCCCGGAACATTTGGCATTCTTGCCATAATGTCTTTACTGCCGGCTATTATTTGCGCTATATACAAGTTCGTCTCCGCCAGGTCGAAAGTTTTAAGTTATATTATGTGGCCCTTGCTCTGGGTTGCCTGGGATTACCTTCGAACATTAACCCAGCTTAATTTCCCATGGGCGGATTACGGTTACACTCATAGTTATTATCTTGCCATGATTCAAATTGCTGAGATATTTGGCGTCTATGGTATTTCACTGATGATACATATTGTCAATATCCTGTTATTTATATCGTTTAAATCAGATGTGATAGTTGTCAGGCGGCGGATTGCCTTTATAGTAGCGGTATTGTTGCCATGCGCATTTCTGGTTTATGGTTTATTCCGTTTGCCAGGTGAAGCGGAGGATGGCACATTGAAAGTCGCCATAGCCCAGGGTAATGTTACTCGTGACATAAAATGGAAAAAGGGAGGAGTAGAGTACAGCCTTAACCTATTTTCCCAGATGACTCGCCAAGCAGCGGGTAAAGGAGCTGATTTGGTTATCTGGCCTGAAACTGCTATCCCGTTTTATTTATTGCATGAACCAAATAAATTAAACCGGGTAAAAAAGCTTGTGGATAGCGCTGATGTAAGATTGTTGACCGGCACTCCAGAGTATTATAAGGTTGGAAAAAACGAGTATATTTATTTTAATGCTGCGGTTATGATTTCCCCCGCGGAAGATTCAATACCTGTTTATGAGAAGATAAAGCTGGTGCCGTTTAGCGAGCGGATACCTTTTTCCGAAAGGTTTAAGAAGCTGAGAGATATTCACCTTGGCCAGGCGGATTTTTCCCCGGGAAGGTATATGACGATTTTCTCATTTGACGATATTAAATATGCAACCGTGATTTGTTTTGAGTCAGTTTTTCCCGGTTATTGTGCTGAATTTTGCCGGAAGGGAGCCCAGTTTTTGGTGGTTATCACGAATGACATGTGGTTTGGTCCATCATCGCTTCCATACCAACATGCTCAGATGTCGATCTATCGAGCAATAGAAAATCGTCTACCTCTGGTTAGATGTGCTAACACTGGGATATCGATGTTCGTTGATCGATGGGGGAGAGTTTACAATCGCACAAAGATGTTTGAGAGAAAGCTGATAATGGGTACTATCATACCTGAACAATCTACGAGTATCTATAACCGCGTGGGTGATTTTTTGCCAATTTGTTGTATATTTGGTAGTATTCTGGTAATTGCCGTTGTGGTTTTTATGAAGGGGAGATATGATGGGAAATTTTAAGTATAATATGGTTTTGGCATTGATATTATTAAGTTTTTTATTAGGCTCTTCGCTTCTTTTTTCCGCTATTGGCGATTGGCAAAGTTTTACTTATTCTGATGATAGCAAAGATATCATAGCCGATAGTCAATTTGTATGGTGTGCTACTACCGGAGGTTTGATAAGGTGTGATATCGAGACTGGGGAGCTTAAGAAGTTTCTGAACTCCGATGGTTTGGGTGATATTGAACTCTGGTCGGTTGAAATAGATACTGCTGGTGCCTTATTTGCCGGAGGCAGTAATGGGACGATTACTAAGATTGCAACCGATGGAGAGATAACCGTTTATGATTTTGAATACGACCCGGAGGTCCATTATGGCATTTTGGATATGGTCACTGATGGAGAAAAGTTATGGGTGGCTACCGAGGTCTGTGTGGCTGAATTTCTTATATATCACTATGGAGGAGAGTTCAGAGATAAAGCGGTTCAGCTTGGTGAAATTCCACGGGGCATTCCCGTTAATACTGTTCAGATTGTTGGTGATTATTTATGGGCTGGTACTGACAGCGGTGTAGCCTTTATCGACAAAGATAACTATCTTCCTCAAGACCCGCAGAACTGGCGTTCCTATCGTCTTGATGAAAATGGTTTGACCGATGCCAGTATACATTCAATAACTTCTGTTGCGGATACCGTATTCATTGGCACAGGTGATGGTGTGTTTATGTTCGGGCAGGATTCAGTCTGGTATAATATTGGTCCCATTTCTGGGGTGATTTATGCTCTGGAAAATTTCGGTGAAGAGCTCTATGCCGCAACCAACAACGGTATTTACCATCGTTACTTATCGGGTTGGGAGCTTTTACCCAATGATGGATTATTGAGTATCCAAGCTCGAGGGCTGGCTCAGGATAACCGAGGAGATATCTGGGCAGCTTTTCATCAGGGTGGGTTTTCTATGTATAACCAAACATCCTGGGATGTTTTTACTGTTCCGGGACCGGCGACAAACTTCATAATTGATATAGCCATCGACTCATCGAGAAATGTCTGGTTAGCTCATACCGTACCTGGTTATCTCTGTCTTGAGGGTGTTTCCAAATTTGATGGTTCAAATTGGTATATATATAATAGTTCAAATTCGGGAATCGGCAATAATGGAGCTGTTGCAGTTGAATACGATGTTTTCCATGACCTTGTCTGGTTTGGTAGCTGGGGTGATGGTCTCTTCAGCTTTGACGGTGACACGCTTTGGGTAAATTACGATGAGACCAATAGTCCTTACAGGGGCTTGGTTGATGATACTTTTTATGTTGCCATCCCTGATATAGCTATTGATGAGCGAGGAAATATCTGGGGATTAAATCTCAAGGCGGCAAATCCTGAAGTTGTTATGGCCGTGTTTGACCCTGATGATTCTGTTTGGCTGGCTTATTATGAGAATCCTCAAGAGCAAATCCACAGGAATTATCAGTTTGTAATGCATATAAATGATAATAATGTTTATGTTGGCGGTGAGTATGTATACCGTCTGGATTTTGGATATAATTCTACTGATACTACTGATGACGAGTGGTTTGATGCGTTGGTTAAGATTGTCGATGTCTCGGCTTTGGCTTTTGATCAATCGGGGAGACTTTTTGTTGGTAGCGCCTCCGGTTTGATTTACTACGATTTCTTATTTGGCGATACTTTTACGGTAGAGCTTCCCGATGGTTACCGTAGTTCGGTTAATACGATAGAAATCGATGGACTGGGTAACAAATGGATTGGCACCGATTCGGGGATTGTGGTATTAGCGAAAAATAATATAGCCTGGATAGATAGCTTCAAAACCTCAAATTCTTACCTTTTAGAAAATGAGGTTCAGGAGATAGAGATCGACAAAACGACCGGCATTGTTTATGTTGGCACATCAAGGGGGCTTTCGATCTATGAATCGGGTTATGCTGCGGCATCGCCTGATTTGGAGGATATGGATGTTTATCCAAATCCCGTAAAACCAGATGATAACAGAGTTAATTTTTTGCGTGTGCCTGCAGATGCCGAAATATTTATCTACACCACCGCCGGTGAATTAGTCAGGAGGTTTAAATATGAGAACACGAACTACTGGGATTTACTCAACGAGGGGAGACAAAAAGTTGCAGCCGGTATATACATTTTTTATGTTCGATCTGGCCAACGATCGGGAACCGGCAAGATTGCTGTAATAAGATAATTTTGCCAGAGCTTGAGATAATAAAAGCGGATAAGACCCAATATCGAAACTGGGTTACTTCGGAACAACTTGATTTTTCAGGCTCGATATTTTATCACCCCGATTTTCTGGAGGTCGCCGCTGATATTTTAAACCTGCAGTTTAAACCGCTTATTTGCCTGTCATCGGGGAAGTTAACTGGTATCGTAAACCTCCTTATCGGCAACAGATTTAATGTCAAAACCGCTCTGATACCAAGGCTTTTCCAATATTATGGACCTGTGGCTATTGCCGGTAATACCGACGTCTTTGAATACGTAACAAAAACAATCGAGAATGAAATTGACACGGCTGTTTTTTCTATCAGGCCGGAGGAAAGTTTAAAGCCTGATTTGTGCGGTTGGCATTTAAAAAATCGACTGACCTATTATCTTAGACCGGATACATTTGAAAATATGAAAAGCGATTGTTTTCCTGATGTAAAAAATAAAATCAATAAGGCTGTAAAGGTTGGAATCAAGGTTGAGAACATCTCGCAATTTCCATATGAAATTTATCAGGCAAGCTTCAAAAGACAAAGAGCCACACCCCCTCTTGGAAAAGAGCTTTTGTCAGTTTGGGTGGAGCGTTTAACGAATTTGAATCTGGCCGCAACTTTTATCGCTGTCTTTGAGGGCAAACCAGTGTCCTTCAGGACCCAGCTTGTTTGGGGTGGTTATGCTTATGATTGGTTGGCGGGAGCTTATCCTGATTATAATCATCTCGGTGTAAATCAACTTCTAATTTTGAAAATCGGTGAACAGTTTTATCGCAAAAGTGTTAAAAATTGGGACCTGCTTGGTGGAGATATTAAATCGATAGCTGGTTTTAAAAGATCTTTTGGCTCAATCCCCAAAACACATGTTCAGCTTGAAAAAAATTTCAGTATGAAAGGCAGAATTTACCGCTTGTTGATGAGGTTGAAAGCGGGTTTGAGACGTTTTTAGTTTTATGTTTAAGCTGACCTGCAGTTTTTATTGCCCACCTCGGGCTGAAAAGATAGCAATATACATGCTCAATTTGATTGCTTCAGTAACTGGCATTCGTTTTCGGCGAGTTAACGGTCAGGCTGATATCGTTTATGGTGGGGTATCTAATAGTAATTCTTTTTATATACCGTATAGGGAAATGGATAAAAGATTCGTCCATGGTGATATCGACAGCTGGTATCTACACGAGGATGGTGAGCTTAGGATTGCGTTGCCGAAGAGTATTAAAAAGATAAATATCCATAATAATGAAATTGATTTTGATATTTTTTCGGTGATGTTCAATTTTTTACAGACAGCACTTTCTGTTCATAACAAACATTTAGAATTTTTTCGGAAGTTCAAAAATGACGACATATTTATTCCGCCTGTTTTTGATGATTACATCAGTTATTTTTTGCAGGTTTTAAAATCATGCCAGAAACTTCCCAATGATTTTAAGAGAAAATCACCCTGGCCAGAGGAGGCCGATTTTGCTCTGGGTATAAGCCATGATATCGATATTTTTAAAAGAAAGATTCCCGGAAGCGTGGCCATGTTGATGAAATCCTTGTTCTCAAATGAAGTCCCTGGAGGAGTAAGGGGTTCATTGAAAGGCCTTTTTAAATCTGTATCAACAGCTTTGACAGGCGAGACAAATCCCTATAGTGCAATTGAAAAATGGTTTGATATTGAGAGTGAAAATACATTTTTTATTCATGCCGGGGTTAGGAGGTCGGTTGAGGACCCGACCTATGATCCTGAGGATATCCGGAGAGTTCTGGTGGGATTAGGTATGGACGGTATTGAGATCGGGTTACACAACAGCATTGGTTCCTGGACAGATAAAGAAGATTTAAAAGAGCAAAAAGATAGGCTGATGAATATTTTCAATACAGAGATAGAGGGGATCCGCCCTCACTATCTTGATTGTCGGTATCCTGATTATTGGAGAAACGCTGAGTCATTTAAGTATTCGTCATCGGTTGGTTCGGATGCCATTGCTGGTTTTACCTGCGGTATCAATTTTCCATTTTTTGGTTTCGATTTTGATACTGCCAATGTTCTGGATATTCTTGAGATACCCATCGGATTGATGGATTGTGCCCTTTTTTCGATATGTGAGAAAACTTCAAAAGAGAAGACCATAGACAAGCTTATAGATATCTGTGTTTCAAACCATGGGTTGCTGGTTTTAGACTGGCATACAAGGACTGTGTATGAGCCTGATTTTCCCGGCTGGTTTGATACTTATTGTATGATACTTAAAAAAGCTAAATCGGCAGGTGCGTTTATCGCCCCACTGGGCAAGATAAGCAGCTATTGGAAAAACCATTGCACATCGTTTTTTTTATCTTAAATCCATTTGATTATGATTCGCGGGCGCAGTTGATTTGCCATGACATACTATCCTCAGGCTGGCGTCTTGATATAATCGCTACAATCGGTGGCAAGATTCCATCGTTTGGGAATGCTGATATCCATCGATTGCCCCAGCCGGTCTGGCCGACAAGGAAAAGGCGGTTTATTGAATACAACATTAGGGCGACCTCATTGGCAAAGAGATTAAGAGCTGACATTTACCATGCGGTTGACCTTGATACCCTGTGGGCGGCGGTTAATGCGGCAAGGGCTGTGGGGGGAAAAGTGGTTTATGAATCGCGTGAGTTATATACCGAGCTTATGTCCTTATCTGGAAGGCCTATCGTTAGAGCGTTCTGGAGCATTCTTGAGAAAAAGTTAATCCGGAAGGTCGATGTTGTGGTGACGGTAAATCAGGCTATCGCCGAGGAGATGACGAAACGTTATAGAATAAATCCACCGGAGATTGTGATGAATGTGGCTCGATCAGGGGAATCCATCGAACCAATTGACCTTCGTAAAGAGTTTAACCTTCAAAGTAAATTCGTATTGATTTTCCAGGGAATTTTACGACCGGGGCAGGGAATACTCAGAGCTATCGAGTTGATAGTATATCTTCCTGAGGTTAGCCTTGTGTTTATAGGGGATGGTCCGTTAAGGGATACTATCGAAAAAAGGGCAAATGATCTTGGTATCAGTAACCGTGTGCGGATTGCTGGAAAGATTGAACCCGGTCGGTTGGCACATTATACCAGTGGTGCCGATGCCGGTTTGATTTTGATAGAACCGGTAGCATTGAACAATCGTCTGGCTCTACCTCAAAAGCTTTTCCAGTATATCTCTGCTGAAACGCCGCCCATAGTCTCCGACCTTCCCATGTTGCGCCAGATAGTGCAGGAAGATAAATTGGGCTTGGTATTGAA
>Ga0180301_10002111_pt1 | contig 15655 bp, 9 predicted proteins | sample GuaBasSediGuay16_FD_121797 | JGI IMG/M metagenome (GOLD analysis project Ga0180301, IMG submission 121797) | Subseafloor sediment microbial communities from Guaymas Basin, Gulf of California, Mexico - Guay16, Core 4569-2, 12-15 cm | ecosystem: Environmental > Aquatic > Marine > Hydrothermal...
GCTTTTTACCCCTCTCCAAGGATGTATCCCACACTCAAATGTTTTTATCTGAGTGTGGTGGATGCCGAAACAGGCAATCCGCTTCCCGATGTACAGGCAGAGGTTCGATTCAGGGGGAATACGGTTTCAACCGGGAGTACGGATTCACGGGGTGAACTGGCACTGCATCTCAGTAATTAAGGCGATTACACTGTAAAAATCGTTAAGGAGGGTTACGTTCTTGTTGAACTCAGCTTTTTTCTGGATCTGAATGAAATCCCCACTTTACTCCGTGTTCCCTTATCAGAGGAGTTGAAAGAATACAGGATTGTTCTCACCTGGGGAGCCTTCCCCGCCGATCTGGACGCACATCTGACAGGTCCAACCCCCGACGGCAATACCTTTCACATCTGGTGGCAGCACAAGGTACTGGTTGGGGGGCGCAATTTTCTGGACAGGGATGACACGAATGGATATGGGCCAGAAACCATCACAATCTATGTTCCGGCAGATGGCCTGTATCAGTATGCGGTTCACAATTTTACCCAGCGTCGTGCCTCTGCTTCTACCGGTCTCCCTGGAAGTCAGGCACGGGTGGATGTATATGCCAACGGAAATCTGGAGTGCTCTTTCCGGTCGGATCCTGCTCAAAAAGGGACAGTGTGGCACGTATTCAATATAACAGAAGATAAAAAGATTGTCCCTGTTAACCGTTATTACCACCAATCAGACAGTAAAAAGATTTTTAAATAAGATTCTTATTTTCTGGCTTTAATCAACAGCAAGGATCCCAAAACCATGAAGATGACATTGGGCAGCCATACAGACCAAAACGGTGAAATCAGGCCGGTATAGCCGATGGTTTGCCCAAGTTTCAACACAGTTACATAAATAAAAATCACCATCAGGCTTATTCCGATTCCAGGCCCCAAACCACGGCTTCGGTTTTGATATGAAACCAGGGGAATCCCGAATAAAATTAAAATAAAGGGTGTGAAATTCATGGCACCTTTGAAATTCAAATTGACAAGCCATTTGGTATCATTGAGTCCAAGAGCATGAATTTTTCCGATAAAATTCCTTAGTTGATCCCAGGTCATATTTTCCGGATCCAAATTTTTTTGGGATACTTCCAGCGGGGTAAGGGCAATCTCGGCAATAACCGTATCCAGATAAGTATAATCACGAATGTACCCGTCTTTCATGACACGTTTCTCAACACCGGTCAGTAGCCAGTTTCCCTTATGCCAAATAATATTCCGGGCATCCAAACGTTCTTTCAGTTCACCTTGTTTAAATATCTGCAGGCTGGCGTGCTGTCCCCGGTCTGTTGACGTATCATAGGTTCGGATATTAAGCACCTTTCCGTTTTCCAGCTGCAGGAAAATATGGTTTCGAAGCCTCCGGTCTGTAGATCTGCGTTTAGACATATAATCCCGCTTGATTTCATAAAGCCGTTGATTAGACGGTACCACTACTGAATCTTCAAAGAGGAAACTGGCATAACTTAAGAAAAATCCCAAAACAAGAAATGGGAGAGCAATCCGATACAAACTGATTCCTGATGCTTTCATAGCCGTCAGTTCATTAAGTTTGTTCAATTTACCCAGGTTAAAAACAACAGCCAGCAGGGCGGACATGGGGATGGCTATATGAATAAAAAAAGGAAAGATATTTATATAATAGAGCAAAACAGCCCTAAGATTCATGTTGTTATCAATAAAACTGTCCACATTTTCCACCAGGTCAACCACCAGGAATACACTTAAAAAAATAAGCAATGCGGCAAAAAAGAATACAAAAAACCGTTTAAGCAGGTACCAGTCTAAAAGGCGAATAATTTTCATGTTAAGGTATGTATTTTCAGGTAATCGATACTTTTTGCCGATGCCCTGAGGATTGTGAATTCCAGTCTGCCGATAATCATTTTTTCATTTTTAACGGGGAAATGGTCGGTATTTTCAAGAATATAACCGGCAATGGTTTCATAATCCCCGTCGGGAATTCCCAGATTATATGATTTATTTAATTCTTCAACACTTGCCCGTCCACCCATAATGAGATCACCATTGGAAAGCATTTTTATAGTATTGTGGTTTTCATCGTATTCATCCTCAAATTCACCAAAAATTTCCTCCACCAGATCTTCCATGGTCACAATTCCGGAGGTGCTGCCATATTCATTCACAACGGCGGCGATGCTTATATTGTTTTCCTGAAATTCCCTGAGCAATTCAAAGACCGGTTTGGATTCGGGATAGACCTTGATGGGACGGACAATTTCCTTGATTGTTTTGGGGTTTTGAAGCAGGTCATGAATAACAATGAAACCGATGATTTCATCGATGGTATCGGACCAGATGAGCAATTTTGAAAAACCAGACTGGATAAAAAGGGGCCTTGCTTCTTCGATATCAGCGGTTACCGGGAGTCCGACTACATCCGGCCGGGGTGTTTGTATTTCCCCGGCAGTCCTGTGAGAAAAATCAATAACATTATTGATATATTCCTTTTCCCGTTCATCAATTATACCGGATTTGTGACTCAGGGAGATACTTCTGCCGAATTCATCCCGGGTAATCACAGCTCTGATTTCTTCCGGATGGCTTTTAGCCAGGAAAAGAATACCTTGAATGATTTTCTGCACGGGCCATGTCACGGGGAACAGCAGAATCCGGATCCACCGGATCGTCAAAGCAAAAAAGATCACCGCCTGATTCGGAATTTCCCGGACAATGGCTTTTGGAATCAGTTCCCCGAAAATCAGAATCATGAGGGAAACGATCAATACAATCTGAATTTCAGAGAAAAGTTCAAGTGTAAGAAAATAGAGAGTTGCATAGGATGTAGCAAGGATGTTGGCAAGATTATTCCCCACTAAAATCATGGTTAAAATATCTTCACGGTTTTTCAGATAATGCATCGTCCGTTTGGCGTTTTTCTTCCCGCTGTCGGCCCAAATCCGGATTTTAACCGGATTGGCAGCCATAAAGGAAAGCTCAGCCGAACTGAAATAAGCAGAAAAAAGGATTCCAACCAGTATGAAAATAAGTTCAATCTGCATGTACATATCGTTTTACCATTCATCTATATTACCCAGGACAAAGTTAAATATCAAGAATTAGCTGATTGCCTGAACTTGATATTCCTTAAGATTTTGTTTAAGATTCTTCATGAAAAAGTTTATTTCAAATCTCCTGATATGTTTATTGTGCTTTCATGTCATTTCCCTTAAAGGAGAAGTAAGCAACAAAGAATATCTTTTTGAAGTCATTCCGGGAGCTGCTGAACCTTCATTTGTCTTTCCGGTTCTGGCAGGCGGGGCGATTCTTTCATTGGCGATGAACCCTCTCGAAAAATCTTTAAGGGACCACTTATATACCGAACCCTTTCTGCCTGAAAGTGTTTCTCATTTTTGTGACCGGTATATTACGGATTTCTGGTTTCTTCCGGTTTCAGCAGCAGGAGCGCTGGCTGAAGGGATGAAACATGATCATTATTACAAACCTCTCCGTCACATGGTTGCTGCACATGCCATAAATCTGGGATTTACTTATGCTCTGAAATGGAGTATTGGACGGATTCGGCCTGACGGGACCCCCCTATCTTTTCCTTCCGGTCACTCGTCCATAGCTTTTACCACAGCTACACTGATGTACAACTGGCACGGCACCACAGTCGGGGCCCCCATGTATGCTTTCGCTGCGTTGACTGCCTTGTCCCGGGTTAATGACAAACGCCACTGGCCTGCGGACGTCCTGTTTGGTGCCGTTCTGGGAACGGTAACTGCACGGGCTCTATACCTTTCCGAAGAAGAGAAGAATGATAAAGCAGATGTAGTACCTCTGATGCTACCGATTGTAGAGTTCCGTTTTTCCACTGCCCGGTGGAGTCGCAAATGACATACAGTATGACACCGGAAAAGGTGCATTCTTTAGTTGACTGGTTCCATCGTGCAAAGCGGGTTATGCCCTGGCGGGGTGAAACGGATCCTTACAAAATATGGATCAGCGAAATCATGCTTCAACAAACCCAAGTTTCAACGGTTATCCCTTATTATCAGCGCTGGATGAATAAATTTCCACATGTATCCGATGTCGCACAGGCATCGTTGCAGGATATTCTAAAAATGTGGGAAGGACTGGGATACTACACCCGTGCCAGGAATCTCTACAAAGGTGCCATCTACATTGAAAACGTTTTAGGCGGGGAGTTTCCTAAAAACCGGAATAATCTGCTTAAAATCCCCGGCATAGGTCCTTACACTTCAGCCGCCATTGCCAGCATTGCCTATAATCAACCATACGGTGTGGTGGATGGTAATGTCAGCCGGGTGATGGCCAGACTCTACCGGATCGGAAACGTAACATCCTCAGCCCGGTTTAAAGCAACAGTGACAGATCTCGTCAATCAATCCCTGGCGTGGGAGTCACCCCGCCGGGTTAACCAGGCCTGGATGGAATTGGGAGCCCTGGTCTGTACTCCAAACCCCTCCTGTTCAAACTGTCCTCTGCAATCCTTTTGTGAAGCCCGACAGCATAATTGTTTGGCAGACTTTCCCGTCAAGCCGGACCGTAAAAAGATTCCTGTACGTGAAGGAGCGATATTTATTATTCAAAATTCTCAAAAAGAAATTTTACTGGTCCGACGGCGTGAGACGGGGCTTCTTCCGGGATTGTGGGAATTACCCAACACCCTGTATGATGAGCAGCCTCTGACAGACTTCACCATGGCTAATGATCTTTTACTGGATCGCTCTTATCTGGTCAAAGCGGAGCACACCTATTCCCATTTTAAAGTCATCTTTGAATTGTATGATGCGACCTTGCACAGTGATTGGTGGAATGATTACTGGGATGAATTCAGATGGGTCAATCCAAAAGATTTAAAAACCTATCCACGCCCGAAAGTTCACATAAAAGCCATGAAAATCGCAGGCTTCTTATCGTGAAGAAAGACCAGTGACAAGTCTTTGCAGCCCATCGTGAAGGCGGCTGCCATCTGCATATGAGATCCTGATAAAACCTTTCAGTCCGAAAGCACTGCCCGGTGTAACAGCAACGCCGAATTTTTCCATCAGGTGAGAACTTAACACTTCATCACTTATCCCGGGATAGATACTTCGGATATCGGCAAAAACATAAAATGCTCCGGCAGGATGAATAAAGGAGAGATTTTCCACATGACTTAAAGCCTGCAATACTTCATTCCGCCTGGAAACAAAGACATCAAGAGGCAAAGCGTATTTTTCAGGGTCTTGAAGGGCTTTCAAAGCCGCAAACTGGGAAGCGGTCTGGGCATTGCCGATCATGTGTCCCTGCACGATTTTCATGGGTAATATATATTCATCCTCTGCCACAGTATATCCGATACGCCAACCGGTCATGGCAAATTCCTTGCTGAAACTGCGAACGAGGATTATGGATTGGTGAAACGGCTTCAGAATCCGGGATACTTCCTCTTTTACGGTATTGTCATAGATAAAATGACGGTACACATCATCCAGGATGCACAATATACAGTTTTTCTTTAAAAAGCTCAGTAATCCCCGGAGTTCTTCCGGTGAATAGACACTCCCGGTAGGATTCACCGGGGAGTTTAAAATAAAAAAGCGGCTGTTGGTTGTGAGATAAGGTTGAAGCTCCTCCGGTCCTGTTTTATATCCTTTCTCCGGGTTTCCTGGGACATAGACCGGCTTTGCCCCGGCATAGCGAATCATAGGGAAATAGGATGGATAATAGGGGACAGGAATAAGGACTTCGTCGGTTTTTTTTGCAAGAGTCAGTAGTGCTGTAAAAAGAGCCGGTTTTGCTCCGGCAGTAATGATAATATTTCTATTACCGTCAGTTTCCCATCCTTCATGTTGCATCACAGCAGATACGGCTTCCCTCAGTTCCGGAATCCCTTCAGAAGGAGTGTACCTGATTTGCCGGGATTGAATTGACTGACAGGCAGCTCTTTCAATATCTTGAGATGGTGGGATATCCGGTTCACCCACACATAAATTGATAATATCCTTCCCCATGGAACGCAGCTTTTTCATCTGATGAAAAACAGCCAGTGTCCCCGATTCTTTTACTGTTTTTTTCATGATGCAAATTTAGGCACAGATCAAAGACCTGACGAAACATTTTATTTCTCTATAGATTACCTGCCAGGAAAACCATATAAATTCTCTTTCTTTTGATTCAACTTTTAATTCAAAAGGGAAGCGCCTAAATTTTATTCTATGTGGAAGTACAAAAAGAAGCTTTCAACCGTGTTCGCCTTTTTTCTTTTAATGGTTGATACATTACCTGCTTATGCACAAAACCCGCCGGAGATCCTGCTCCCCGGCAACAATGATATCATCTCATATCTCCCATATAAACTTGTGTGGGCCTATCCTGACAGCTTTCGGATTTATCAACAGTATATCAGGATCAGCCAGGACCCTTTCGGGGATATTATCCATTTACAGCGGATTCTCACAGGCAGAGAGCGGGATTATATATTACGAAGTGGATTGGCAGACAATAAGGCATATTATCTATTTGTGGGCAGCCTGACTGAGCCGGATACATCAATCCTATGGTCCATTCCGGTATCATTTACACTGGATCATCTGAACAGTCCACCCGGAGAATTTTTTATTCATGATATTCCGGATACTTTAACTCCGGGGACTCCGTTACGGTGGACAAGCTCTGCGGATCCCGATCCCTTGGATACACTTTTACGGTACATCATTTTTACTGAAGATACCGAAGACTCATCTCTTCAGCAGGAAATCCTCCATATTCCGGAAAATGCCAGCCTTCAGGAACATTCTGCAGATATCACACCCACACTGATTAACCATAAAACATATCGTGTCCGGATATTCGCCGAGGATTTAGAAGGTATCCTGCAAGAAGGCATCCCATCCCAAACATTTGTGTACAATACGGGCAAAAACAAGGCACCCGTCTCGCCAAAAGGGTTAAAACCTTTTGACATCACTGAATTGTCGCCCGGGGACAGGCTCCGATGGGATAACGTGTATGATGCTGATGGGGACCGGGTGTTCTATTCAGTCCAGATGGACACCACCCCGATTTTTACACAGCCCTTTGAATTCACAACATTAACTCCTTTCTATCTTATCAATGATTCTTTGAAAAACTATTTTTCAGATGACAACCGGATTTTCTGGCGGGTACGGGCACAGGATTTATGGGGAGGTTTTAGTTCATGGTCCACGTTCGGATCCTTTTATATCAATTTTGAAAACACGGCACCATATTGGACATCTCCTTTCCTCCCGGAGGAAACACATCACATCGTGACTCACGAATCTTTTATACTCCAATGGCCGGATGCAGAAGATGATGATTATTCGGATAAGGATTCCATTACTTATCATATCTGGTACCGATCGAAGGAGGATCCTGAGCGGTATCACTTTAAAGAAAAATCTGCCCGTCATACGGTGCCTGTTGAAACATTAAAAGAAAACGGTACATACCATTATTTTATCAAAGCAGAAGATGCTGCGGGACATTTTTCAAAACAAAGCATACGGGGTATAATCACGCTCAATCGTATTGAAGAGCCCCCTTATATTCCCCCTCGTATTGTCTATCCTCCGGATAATCAAATCCTTTTGCCTTCGGGAAGACTTGCCTGGCATATCAGTGAGGATCATGATCCGCTGGATACGTTGAAATACATTCTGACGATTTCTGAAGACTCTTTATTCCGGAAAAATATCCTCAGGGAAATCCTCACTAAATCCCGCCTTCCGGTCCATGCACATTTATTAGCAGGATTTAATCGATGGGATCCCATGCAAACACTTTTTTACACACCTAATCCTGACACAATGCTCGTCCAGCTGAATTACTTGTCCTTCTGGCATCGTTTACGGGATAACCAAAGATATTACTTCAGGGTTCAGGCCGTTGATACAAAGCAGCTGCGGTCCGATATATCCGAAACAGGAACATTTATATTAAACAAAAAAAACAATCCGCCCGAGCCGGTGGCAGAGATCTATTTTCCCTGTCACAGGTGTAACATACATACAACGAATCCGTTGTTTCACTGGAAAGCCTCGGACGATCCTGATCCGGATGAGGATACTGGCACCACCCGGTATCAATTAAATATCCGTGATGTTGATAAAAACACCATTGAGTATATCCTGACAGAACCTGGTGAATCACAAATCAAACCTGCATACCCATTCCGTGAAAACGGTAGATATGAATTAAAAATCCGGAGTTTTGACGCAAAATCAGCGTTCAGCGAATGGACTGATCCGGTTTACTTCTGGATAAATGAAAAACCGGAATTACCCGTATTGAATCCCGATGCTTTTTCAATTCAGGCAGACAGCATCATCACGAAGTCAAATCCGGTTTTTCATTTTGGCTCTGTTTGCTCACCCGATCCTCCGGAAGAACAGATAAAACTCTTCATGGATATCCGTTTTATCTTTCCTGCTTCAGAGGATACAATCCTATTCCCTTTGCTCCCGTTTCAATCACAGTTCAATAATTCCGATCTTTCTTTTCCGGAAAACACACGGGGGATTTATCAGGTTCGGTTGAGAACAGAGGACAGTCTGATGGGACATTGGACTAAGGCAATTTCCTTTGGGGTGGACATGTATGCTGATATTCCACTGCCCTTTTATTTGCTCCATCCCAAAGCAGGTCAGGACACCGTGAAGGTCAATCCGAAATTTAAATGGACAGCCTGTATTGATCCGGACCTGAATGATGAGATAACATATACCCTCTATATATCTCCGGACAGTACTTTTTACGAGGATACATATATTATCAGGGACATCAAAGAAACGCAATATAAGTTCGATGATTATGATTTGGAAGATAACACAAAATATTTTTGGAAAGTGTCAGCAGAAGATAAAAACGGACATATTGTATGGGGAAGTAACTCAAATTTTGAAAGCCGGTATTTTATTGTGGGTCTTTTGGAAGCAGCTGATAGAGACGGCAGGGGCGGACAGGGGCATGAATTTCATCCGGTTCAACCGAATCCGTTCAAGGATATTGTTCATTTAAAATTCACGCTGGGACAGTCAGAAGAAGTGACCATCAGCATATACAACATCATAGGGCAGCGGATAGAAATCATTCATCACGGCGTATTTGCAGCCGGAACTCACAGTATTAAGTGGGATATAACACAAGCCGGTGTTCCTTTACCGGCCGGTGTTTATATCTTTACCTTAAGAATTGGCAACAGAGTATTACAGCAAAAAGGGTTGTACATCAAGTAGATGTTTCGGGTGCAATGATCTTAAGTGCTTTTTGCCTTTTAAGAATCCAGTACCAGATACTGCCGAAGCCCACAAAAACCCAGATTACAAAAAAGAGAAACGAAAGCAGTGGTATTTTTATAAGCAGGTGGAGCACCAGAAGGCCGGTTGCTGCCGGGAGCATACCCTTTTGAAAGCCAGGAATATTTTTAGTAATAAGTTCCCCAAGCCACACAGCCAGCGGAAACTGTCCCAAGAAAACCGTAACACCGAAAAAGAGCAGAAACAAAATGGAGAAAGGAATTGAAACAATAAAAATCATGGATAAAATGCCCAATAGCGGAATGAGAACCAGGCACAGGAGTCCCCACAGACCCATTTTCACCGGTTCATGCTTAATCAGGAAACCGCTTCCTTTAAAAGATGCCGGGAACAGATAATACCAAAGCGCGGCACAAATCAGGCTGAACAGGAAAAAATTCAAGCCTACAAAGAGGGGATGTATCCGGATATGGGGCACATGAATGTCGCATGGCCCCCAGGGTTTCCAGTAATAACATTTTTCCCTGGGTTCCTGATGGCTGACAACACCTGTCACCAGGGCCATTTCAGACGCCTGGTAATCTTCTACATAGGTCTCCAGGTTGCCGTCCACATTCCCATCCAGGTAGAGTGTATTGCCATGTATTTCCACATCTCCCTGTATATGTCCTTGAAGTGTGATATCATCACCTGCAATAGCCACATCACCCCGGATATAAGATGTAGAATCGAGGACGATTTTACCACCTGCAATATTCACATCATTAAAATAACGGCCCGTCAAACGGATATTTCCACCGGCAATATAAACATTATCTTCAACGATACCATTCACCATACACTCACCACCGGCAATGTAAAGGTCATTATCCGTACTCCCGTTAAAGCGGACATTTCCCCCAAGGAGATAAAGATTTCCGTCAATATCGCTGTTGACTTCCACATCTCCGGCGAAAATGGCATAATCGCCATCCACATCATAGGTATGTATGATTTTCGATCCGGTACGTATTTCCAGGGCAAACAGGGATGTTGAGCCAAGGAAAACACAAATAAGAATCAACCATTTCATCATTTTTTTCATTGTATCACCTCTTAATTGTGATGATCTGATGTTACAAGTTTAAGAAATGTTGTCAGTACAAGTATTAGTATACCCCTTTTTACGGCAAAAAAAAACCCCGGAAATCCGGGGTTTTTTATAGTCAGGATCGTTTACCTTATTTCATGTAAACCATCTTTTTCGTTGCAGCATGTTCACCGGCTCTGACGGTGTAGAAATAAACACCGGTAGAGACCGTCATACCAAAGTCATTGGTACCATCCCAAACGATACGATATGTACCGACATTCTGTGTACCTGCATTGAAAGTACGGACAGCCTGTCCAAGCACGTTATAGATGGTCATTGTGACATCGGCACGTTCAGGAATACTGAACTCAATGGTTGTTGACGGGTTGAAGGGGTTCGGGTAGTTCTGGCGAAGTTCAAACACTTCGGGAACACCGGCCACATCTTCATCAACTTTGACCCACCAGGAACAATCATAGGTATCAAGGGAGTCTACTCCCTGACCCCATGGCAGACGGGCATCAGCATTCTGCATACCGAAACAATCCATTTCCAGCTCGAAGGTAGCATTGGCATCATCTACAACAGCACTATGATTTTGGTCAAATCCAGCTTCATTATCGAAGCCGTTAGCACCGTACTTATAGATGAAGTTCTTCGCGCTGTAGGCAGGATACACAACGGAACCGCTGAAGATATCATCACCGGCTGTTGCATCTTCGCCCTGGCCATCATCGTACAGTTTATTTTCATCGGGAATATTAGCCCAGGGCCACCCGTTGAAGAAACCGTTTACACCGATGAAAGTCACTTCGTCATAGGAGTAAATTGTATCGGCATCACTTTGAACATCCACGACAGGATGGCCGTCATTCAAGGCAGCTTTCAGAGGATAAGCATCAACCTTGAAAATCAGGGTTACATCCTGGCTGGTAATATCATCCCAGCTGACATCGCTGAAGAATACGCGTGGCAGTTCAATGGATGTAGAACCATCAAAAGTCAGAACACGATTGGGAGAAGATTCCCAGTTGTCGGTTCCACCGCCGTTATGAACGAATTTGTACTCTTCTGTTTGTCCTGTACCAACACCGGTAAAGGTTTTGTCCAGAAGATAAAGATCATCATCGGAAGGATCCTTTGCCAGAACATCATCTTCCGTGTGAGCCCATCCGTTGAAGGATCCGCGGACATCAACAACATCCGAAGCTGGATCAAAGGATTCTTTTACGATTTCGATGCCCATATCCACCTGGAAGCGGACAGTGACATCCTGAACAAAATAATTGCTGAAGACAGCCCCTGCCAGATAATCCGGATACCACCAGTCAACAGAGTCTGAGATAGCATCCAAAGCAATGGGATCCACACCATAGAATGCGGATCTGGTTCCGGCAGTCGTTTCATTCAGCACACCTACGGTGTAAGCTGTTTCATTATCTTCAGCATATCCTATCATACTGACAGTCGCACCGGAAGCTTCTTCGAAACCGTCAAACCAGTTCGTACCACCGGTAATATAATCCGGCCAGTAGTAGAGTACCGGTACAGGAGTTTCAGCATTCAGTTCGTCATAGAGAGGACCTGTAACCACATCCCCCTGAATGGGTTCAAGGATAGAAGGAGCAGCTTGATCCGTGGCATTGATGTCAGCAATATAGGTGGCAATACCCACAATATCCTTAAAGAACGTACCATCTTCAAGGGTCATGGGAGTTGAAGGCCAACCATAGGGATAGCCAAGCAGCTCATCACCGAAACCAAGATAGTTCTTATTTCCGGCATCGGCCCATGTTTTCAGGGCATCATAGGTTGTAGTGCCATGACCACCCAGGTCAACAATATAGTCATAGCTGTTCAGCAGATCAATTTCAGCTTCACCATAAGACCATACGTCATAAGGCAGTCCGACACCCGGCCATACATAGGCACCAAACCATCCCATACTATAACCGGAATTGTTCAGAATAAGCACAGAGTTTACGGGAAGGAAGATCATATATTCGTAGACAGGTGTTTCGCCCACATTACCTTCCACGTCTGTAGCTACTACTTTGTAAGCAATGGTTGATCCCGGAGATTGTCCAGGAATCGTCGCAGCATATTCGTCGCCTGTTCCCTTTGTCATGGTAACACTCTGTTCAGCGCCACCATCTATAGTATAGACAACTTCAGCAGTTTGTACACCGGCATTTCCACCGGAGGGGTTATCGTCCGTAATGGTTGCCACCACTTCACGTCCTTCAGTACTGACTGTCGTGATCAGGGGCGTATGCTCAATAATCGGCGGACGGTCACCTGTCAGGTTAACTTTTACAACCCAGTCCCAGATATACTTACGAACATACCAACCGAACTTGCTGATCGCTGAGTTGGAAAATTCATCATAGAATTTCATGGCCGGATAATATTCATAGGGTTGAATATCGCCGGACATAAAACCCAGACGACCTTCAGGGTCACGGGCATCCGTACCGACAAATTCTGCAATCACAGCAAAAGGCACACCGGCCTCCATTGTAGGATAGAGACCTTCACCACTCAGAGCCAGACTTACCGTATCATCGGATTCCAGTTCGGATCCAATCGGCACTGACATGGCAGATACATAAGAAGGCCAGATTTTCTCTGTCAGGGGATCACCGGGGGTAAAATCCGGAAGCAGATCCACCCAATTGGTTCCCTGCCATTCATAATCACCTTCCGTATCTTCATAGTAACCAACTGCAACATTGTCCCTCTGGGCATAGTCACCCATATCCCATGTGAGATAGGATGTTCCCCAGATGGAAACATTAAAGGATTCATTCCCGTTTGCCACACCCGTCACATCGGAAAGACGGAAGAAAATTTCCTGCATTTCTCCGTCAGCTGCCGGAACAAAATACTCATAGAAAGTATCTTCCGGCCAACCACCAAAGTTGACGAGTCCGGTGGCGGGAATGGGGTACCGCATATAATCAATGGTGCCTTTCGCAACCAAAGGGGTACCTTCTGTCACCTGTGCCTTTGCCGGCTGTATTTCCCGGTTCCATTTTTCGCTTTCCAAAGCAGCGAAAGCAGAACCAACAAATGCAACCAAAAGGAAGGTAACGACCAAACCTCGTACCAAACGATTCATGTTTGAACCTCCTCAGTTAACATTGTTTTTGTTGTATTGTTAATCATTATCCACTCAAAATGTAACGACGCTTTTCTGAATATTGCAAGTTTTTATTCAAAAAACTTTTAATTTATGCACCTTTACGTGTTTTTGATCACAGCCCGCGGATATCTTTCCGCGGACTGTGAATCTCTTATTTACTTTAGAATCCCAGGCTCAGGGTAAAGAGCTGATGGGAATCAAAGAACTTTGTCATCCTGTAGGCATAGTCCAGTTTCAGATATGTGGTTGCATTCAAGGGGTAACTCAACCCGAATCCAAAACTGGGTCCGAAGATAAAATCTTCAGACAGGTTATAGAATGTATCTTCATCCGGATCCTGTGCCATAACGTATCCACCTCTCACAGCAAACATCTCATTCAGAACGAACTCTGTTCCCAGTTTATATTCGTCAAACGAGAAATTGTTGTGGAGGAAAGAACCTGAAACCGTCCAGACGATGGATTCATTGGCCACAACATCATGGGCCAACCCCAGTTCAACCTGGGCAGGCATTTCAAATTCCTGCAGAGGTACCCGGAATGGTCTTAACGCAGCCCCCGGTTCCGTTCCCGGTGGCTGGACCTTAATTTCCAAATCCGGACCATCAAAGCGCATGTTGGTCCCGACATTACGGACAGCAATACCCAGTCTCAGTTTTTCATCCATCATGGAGTATTGCACTCCGGCATCAAAGGCAAGACCGGATGCGCTCTGGCGCATAATATTTTCAGAAATGAGTTTAATTGATGCACCAAAATTGATACGGTCTGTCATTTCCTTGGAATAAGTAACCCCCAGAGTTAAAAACTGGGGTGTATAGGTTTCTCCTGCTCCATCGGGAGCATCGGTTGTGGTGACATTGATTTCACCAAAATCCAGACTGCTCAGGTTGAATCCGAGAGCTCCGATTTGTCCAAGCTGAGCCACAACACCGATATAAACGGTATTGATATCTCCTATCCATCGTTGGTAGGAGAAAAGGGCTTCAACCCGGTTATTGATTTGCGAGAGTCCTGCCGGATTCCAATATCCGGCTTCTACACCACTCACACCGGCAATATCTGATCCACCCATGGCCAGATTTCTGGAACCCATGGGAATCAGGAGTTCCATAGCGCCGGCAGTTCCCCGGCGTTTAGAACTTCCAGCCTCAGCAACTGTCCACACAAACAGAAGTGCAAAGACCAGCGTGAGAGTGAATAAGGCTTTATTTTTATTCATTTTTATCTCCTTCTTTCCTAAAAGAGGTCCAATCGCTCTTCAGGCTGGAACACTGCCAGTTTTAGTGTTTTGCTACTCCCGTCCGGAAGTTCCACGTATGCGATATACATACCGCTGGCCACGGGAATTTCCGCATGGTTCAGCAGATTCCATCGCAGGATGGATGATCCGGGTGTATTGTGTTCAAGTTTCCGGACAAGATCTCCGGAAATCGTAAAGATATACACCGTAGCCTTTTCCGGCAAGTGAGTAAAGGTCACAAAACGGTTTTGTGCATTCAACTCTTCCACCTGCTGCCCAAAATAGGGATTGGGGAAGACATTGATCATTTCCAGACGATCAGCGATCAGCTCGTCATTATCTTCCAGGACCGGAGTGGTAAATTGCCAGTAATCGATGTCCGGTATAAGCGGATTCATAATTTCCACTTTGGCAACAGAACCGGGAATATAGTTCCGTGTATCACTCCATTTAAAGGACCATCCCAGACTTGCATGATCCGTAGTATCGCCGGTGACCTTATACGGTTGATACATTCTACCGGCATCATATTCATCGTAAGCAATTACGAGGAAGCGCAGAGATCCGGGAGAGTATTTATACACATCGATCAAGGGTTGTCCAAGACTATCCGGTATGGTTGTCAGTGTGTCGTCGAAGAAGGATTTGGGCATCATAGCTCCTGTAGGTGATGTGGAAGATGGTTTGGGAAATGTCACCATCAATGCATTTAACTGCATATTATTCTCCACATCCCACACTTCAAAGGGAGCCGTTTTTATCATAATAGAATCAGCCCACTGTCCGGATGTTACGGCCTGAACCGGCCAAATCGTGATCTTCTGACCTTCGCCTGGACCTTTAAAGCGAATCTCCAGGTTGCTCATCATCTGTTCATCCGATGGTAACGGAGGATCCGGCATCAAGCCCACAGCAGCCCAGGCA
>Ga0180301_10002113_pt1 | contig 15648 bp, 16 predicted proteins | sample GuaBasSediGuay16_FD_121797 | JGI IMG/M metagenome (GOLD analysis project Ga0180301, IMG submission 121797) | Subseafloor sediment microbial communities from Guaymas Basin, Gulf of California, Mexico - Guay16, Core 4569-2, 12-15 cm | ecosystem: Environmental > Aquatic > Marine > Hydrothermal...
ACGTGGTCTTCAGTTAAAAGCTCGAGTTCAACTATGTCGCGGGGCTTATCTATTGCTACTCCTAAGACATCAAACCCTGGCCCTAAGTTGGCTATGGTAGCTGGCGCTGATACCCTTATCTTCTTCAAGCTTAGACCCTCAAGTAGAGGTTAGCCTGTTTGTAGAGGTTATGAAATTAGCTTAATATAGCCGTAGCGGCTTCAGACGGCAAAAGTGTACGTGAAGCGTGGTTGGCGTTGATCGGATGGGCGGCGTTGCCAATTCTGATAGCTTTCATTACTACGTACGCGCTTATGCCTAAGTGGATTAAGGTTGCTCATAAAGCTGGCTTAGTTGGAGAAGATTTAAACAAGCTTGGAAGACCTAAGGTTGCTGAACTCGGTGGCGTTGTTGTAATAGCTGGGTTTCTAGCTGGCACATTGTCGTATATTGCGTTAAACACGTTTCTCTTTAATCAGGTTAAGTATAACCTATACGTGTTCGCTTCGACGACGACCGTTCTAATCATCGCCTTAATAGGGCTAATCGACGACATTCTTGGATGGAAGATAGGGTTATCGAAAATTCAAAAGCCTCTACTAACCTTACCCGCTGCCTTACCCATGGTCGTTGTTAACGCTGGTCATTCTACAGTTGATATCCCTCTTCTAGGCTGCGTAAACTTAGGCATTCTCTATCCATTTCTCATAGTCCCAATAGGTATTGTAGGAGCTTCTAATGCATTTAACATGTTAGCTGGCTATAATGGACTAGAGGCTGGAATGGGTATCATAATATTAGGGGCCTTAAGCTGCGCAGCTTACGTGACTGGATCTGAATGGGTGGCTGTCATAGGCTTGGTGATGTCAGCTTCTCTTTTAGCTTTTTTAAAGTTTAATTGGTTTCCAGCGAAGGTTTTTCCAGGCAATACGTTAACGTATGCTGTTGGGGCTTTAATGGCATGTTTAGCGATATTAGCAAACATTGAGAAGCTCGCACTTATGTTGTTCGTACCTTACTATTTAGATTTCTTACTCCCCCTTAGGAAGGGCATGAGAGTTGAGGCGTATGCTAAGGTTAATGATGACAATAGCTTAGAGTTACCATATGATGGTATTTACGACGTTACGCATTTGGCTATCTACGTGTTAAAGAAGGTTAAGCTTAAGGTCTATGAACAGGATGTTGTTATTTCGATATTGATGTTTGAGGTGCTAATAGTTTTTATAGCGTTAAAGCTTTTTTTAATGTAAAAAACTTTAAGGTTTAGGGAAATGGCGATTAATGCGTCAGGTTCTATTGAGAGGAAGTTTGAGATACGAGTAAAGTATGGATTTTTAAGAGAGGCTAGGCTGTCTAATGAAATACTCTTTAATGCCTTACCTCGCGAAGAAGACTTAGTAATGCTTTTTAGACATGGTGTAGATGTATATTCCTTTCCAGTAAGGACTTTCCTAGGAGAGTCTATGAGGTCACTAAATTTTAAGGAAGAAGCTGTCATGTGGTTAGATAATGTGGCTTTATTGAGGTTAGAGAGTTATGAAGATTGGTGGAAGAAAATTGGCAAGAAAACTAGGAACATGGTTAGAAAATCTGAAAGACAAGGTGTTTCGGTGAGGGTGATCGATAGAAGCACCGACGAGATTGTTGAAGGGCTATGGAGGATTTATAACGAGACACCGATTCGACAGGATAGGTGGTTTAAGGGTTATGGTAAACCCAAGGAGCATTTTAAGCAGTGGCGGCCACCTGATCCTAATGTGGCGGAGGTGTTGGGAACTTTTTGGAGAGAAGTTGATTGGTTTTTTAACACTTGTTTTACGGTGATGGAGTAGCTATGATTTCTCAAATGCTCTCTATGATAAAACACTTTGATAAAGCTCCTAATAACGCCCTCATAGCCGCTGCTGTGAAGAGATGTTGTGAAAGACGGGTGAAGTTTTTAGTATATGCTAGAATGGGTAATCATCTTAGCTTGGACAGGTTTAAAGAGAGTAATGGATTTGTGAAATACTACTTGCCAAGATATTATGTGCCGCTTACTAGGAGAGGGGTCATTTCTCTGAGATTGAAACTATACGGTTATCCACAAGATCGCGTCCCAGAGTCTTTGAAAAAACTCATGATACCAATTTACAATGCTTTAAGCAGAAAGCTGAGGTTATGAGCATTGGTTAAGCTTAGAGAAGTCATGGACTTCTGGAACGAGTTAGCTAAAAGTGATCTTGAAGATAGGGCGGCTATTGGTGCTCCTAAAAGTACTCAGTTTATAGATGTTGACATACGTGGGGATCTAATATTAGATGTTGGTGTAGGCTATGGCAGATATGCGATACCTCTGGCTAATAAGGGAAAGTTTGTTGTAGGAATTGACGTGAGCTTAAACATGCTTTATAGGCTTAGAAGGTATTGCAATGATGTCCACGCGATATTAGCTAGCGGGACGCATCTCCCATTTAGAGACGAAGTTTTTGATGCTGCAATTAGCTTAGCAACGCTCTATTACATCCCTGGATGGGAGCATGTTGTAAGAGAAGTTGCTAGGACGCTAAAAAGAGGAGGAGCCGCTAAGATGGATTTTAGGGGGTTTAGCCTAAGGAATATACTACGAGAAATTATTTTAAGAAGCTTGAAGAGGATAGGCATTAAAAGGCCTTGGCTGTATGCCGTTGAGAATAGATTGACTACGCAGCAATATTTAACGAAGATTCTTAAAGAGAACTCTCTAGTTGTCAAATCTATCAAAGGTGATAAAACGCGTTTTTTAGTTGAAGTTACTAAATGTTAAAAATCAACAATTAAGCTATTATACTTTGTATTATCTGTTGGCAGAAGTTAATCATTAGCGTTTGGAGGTATAACGCGTAGTTCGTGCTGTTGGCCAGGGGAACATTCTATATCTACGTAAATTGATGATACATTACAAACGTAGCTGCCATCTAAGAAAACTTGCGTACCTGCTGGAGCGTATAGTCTTACTTTGTTAGGCTGCTTGATAGTGTATGAAAGTACTGAGTTATAGCCTACTATCTTCAAGTTGTCTAAGTATAGCGTGTTTCCTTGGACATTTAGCTCTCCTGTCTTAAGGTTATATGTGAAAGAAATTGTCACCGTACTGCCGTTAACTCCGTAGAATTTCAAGTCATGTAACGTACACTCTCCGAGACGGTAGATGCTTACTGATAATAGGTGAGAGAGGGGTAATACCCAGTATCCTGATAACCAACCATATCCAGTCCATAGCTTAACGTCTACCCTATACTCTCCTTGTGGAACTTCATCTTCTATGAACAATGTCGTATATTTTTCATATGGATCGTTACCTGAACCAACGCTATCGCTTACGAGATTATTTGCAAAGCTTAGGGAACAGCCAGCTGATGAGCTGCCTAATTCGGGATGACTAGGATGATAACCATTATATAGGTAGTAATTAGCAACCATCTTGTACTTTCCTTGTTCTAAATGAAGATCCATATATGCTCCGCCGCTGGCGGGGTAACCTGTTGAGCCTTGACAATAGGGTTCAGCTCTTATACATCCTCCATAAGCTTGAGAGCGATACACGTTTGGTTTATTAACGTACAGTATGCCGAAGTTATACCCGTCACTTGAATATGCAAGCTTATAACCGTAAATTGTTATTGAGCCCTCTACGAGACCCCTTGTACCAGTTTTGTGTATAACATGCTCTGTGCAATTCCACTTTGATCCTAAGTTGAAGTTATGAGTTGTAGACGCCCATTCAGAAGCTGGTAGCTCATCAGATATCATCAAGCCAAAGAAGGGATGATAGATTAGGACATCCCCAGCGGATACATTAACTGTCGTGCTATTCGATAATGATATCTTAAGCTTATTGATTTCCTCATACAAATTAGTTATACTTACGTTCATTGCCGACATCTCTGTGGATATGACATTTAGCTTCGTGGTGATCGGATCATTAAGCTTAAAAATGTTGCCTCTTTCGGTTAACAATAGTACATCACCATCATATGGTGAGCTTAAGTAATTCCTTAGAATCATCGGCAAAGGCTGTTTCTTAAATTTTCTAAACAGTCCAACAGACTCAGGTGTAAGAACCTGCATAGATGATTCGTTTTTTAATATTACGTATCTTAAACTTGCGGGTAAATTCCCTGCATTAACTATTTCAAGAGAGCCGTTGTCTGTCAATGTCGTCATAATATCTTCTAGCTTTCGATCATGTTCAAGCTCAAGGCTCTCATGCAGTTCTTGATATACTACGTGGCTTTTCAATAATACACCACAATACATGTAGATTAAAGATAATATTAGAAATGCTGCAAGCATTGTGCCTAAAACCTGGGAAACGCCTGCTCTCATTTTCAAGAAATTAAACCCTAACTACATAGGCTGATTATTTAAACTCACTCGATTTATAATAACAATGGTTAAACTAACACGTGGGCATAAGAGGAGGAGAGGAAATGTCATATACAGATAAGGCGAATAGCCCAAAAGGTCACAAGTTAAAGGTGATGATAGTACTAGGAGGCGGTGGTCATACAGCGCAAATGATTAAGCTAGTAGAGCTTTTAGGAGAACGCTATGAGTACATATACGTTGTCTCTTACAACGATAAGCTTTCAATAAGTAAAATAAAGAGAGAAGGAAGAATTTGTTATTTAAGCAAACCTAGGATATACGGTGAAAGTTGGCTAATCACTTTGTTAAGGAGTCTAGCGTCAAGCATTCAAGCATTCTTTATAGTAGCTACCACAAGACCTGATACCATAATATCGACAGGACCAGGTATTGCCATACCATTAATCATTGCCGGTAAAATTTTCAAATCAAAAATTATATTCATTGAAGACTGGTCAAGAATTAGGACTGCTTCTTTAAGCGGGAGAATAGCTTACTTTTTCGCTGACCTCTTCTTCATACAATGGCCAGAACTTAAGAGAATATATCCTAAAGGAATTTATGCGGGGAGATTAGCATGATATTCGTAACCGTGGGGTCGACGAGTTTTGACGAGCTCATAAGGAAAGTAGACGAACTCAAGGCTTCGGGTTTCATAAAGGATTACGTTATAGCTCAAGTAGGCTATGGAAAATACGTTCCGAAATACATTGATAGATGGTTCAGATTCTCTCGAGATCTTAAGAGTTACATTGCCCAAGCAGACCTCATAATTACCCATGGGGGTGCAGGAACGCTGTATGAGATATTGCACTTAGGTAAGAAGGCGATAGCCATAATGAACCCGCATGCCATTAACAATAGGGAGCTGCCGGAGGAACTCCATAAAAGGCAAATGATAATATTATGTGAGAGCGTGAGTTCGTTAGAAAGGTGCTTAAGAGAAGCTATGAGCCGAGAGTTTAAGAGGTACACACCAGCCAGATGTAGGATTCACGAAGTGATCATTAAATATCTGGAAGCATTAGAGTGATGGTGCTTGAACTTAAATAAGCTATCAATTCGTTCAAAAATTTACCTTTAAAAAGTTAAGCACTGACGCTTTACGTGCAAAAGTTACTTTTTTGTTAAAGAGACGGCAGATGGCATGCCGTAGTTGCTACGCAAATGAAGGGTATTTTGAGCGGAAAACACGAGTTTGCAGCACGTTTAGCCTGAAGCCTCAATAGCAAGCCGTAAGGCGTCATTAGATTAAAATTGAACTTTCTAATTCCCAGATACCTGAGCAAATAGTAGACAAATGAGTACATAGCAGGTAAGCGATATCGGTTAATCAACGGCCTAAGCTTCTTTTCATCGAACCTCACATTAAGGATCGCGATCAAGTCCCCTAATTGAATTTCGCGATGTTTAATACAATGGGTTAAGTGTATGAGCACTTGATCTTCAGGGCACGGTACCCTAACTTTGACCCCGTACAGCTCACGGAATACGCTTCTAGACCATAAGTCATCTACAGGTATCTTCGCATAAGCCCCCTTAAACTCTCTAATCCCCGGGACGTGGGGGTCTACGTGTATCTTAGATCTTTTAAGATGAGGTAACGACCTATCAAACTCATGATACGTTTTAAACAACAAATCCAAGTCTACTGAAACATGAGGGTAGTTAGCCTCCTTAATTACCATGAAGTCTATGCCTTGGCGTACGAGACTGCTTAAAAGCTTGTTAGCATGAAGCGCATATTCAGCTTTCTTCATCCCGAGCTGCTCAAAGCGCTCCTTTACAATTTTGGACATTGAGTTATTTCCTTTAGCTAAGTTGCTTAACTTTAACAACGTGAAATACTCCACTCTATTTGCCTTAGCTCTTCTTAGAAGATGTTCAATTTCAAGCGGATCCTTAGGGACGTACTTGTTAAGTAGTATGAGTAATAACCTGTCTACCAAACAATTAACCCCACAACTCTAAAGTTAAACTAAGTCACATCTTAAGCTTTGTGAGTAAGTATGCGGGTCTTATTAGTAGCGAACGAGCCCGAAAGAGCGATGAGACTTAAGATGTTCAAGAAGACGTTGACTAAATTAGGTTACGAAGTTCACGTCCCTATTTATTCTTCAAAAAGCTGGTTTGACGTATCAAGAGAGGTTGTGCAGCATATTAAGGAGTTGAGGCCTCACGTGGTACACATCTTCAATGTACCGGACCTTCTGTATTACAAAATACCCAGCCTAAAAGGCGTTTACTTTAAGCGGCTCATATATGACTATAGAAGCCCGTGGGATTTGGAGCTTAGGATAAGGTTTTGTAGGGGTTTTGACTTACTGGGAAGAGTTTGCGAAAAGAGGCTTGCTAAGGCAGCAGACGTTATAACAGCTGCCAACACGCCATTAGCGGAAAAGGTTCGCGCATACAATAGATCAGCTGACGTGTATATCATACCGAATTACCCGTCAATAGAGGACTTTAGGGAGAAGGAGGAGGTGCTCATTGAAAAGTGCAGACCTGTAATCCTATTTTTGGGGAAGGTGAGCGTGGAAGAAGGGGCTTATGGATTGAGGAGACTCGCAACGGCGATAGACGACTTAGATATCTGGATTGTAGGTGAAGGTCCCGAGCTCAGTAAAATACCCAGGAAGCCTAACGTGAAGTTCTTCGGGTGGCAACCCCATAAGAGAGCTCTCGCCATAGCAGAGAAAGCTGATGTCTCTGTAGTGCCTAGGAAGGAGACCATAGCGATGAGATATTACACCGATAAAAACCTCTGGAAAATAAATGAGTGTTTAAACCTCGGAGTAAAGGTTATCGCATCCGGCATCGTTAAGGAGGAGAAGCGCAAAAACTTAGTGGTGACTAGATTTGATGAATTGCTTAAAACCCTGAGAATGGAAATCCTGAAGAAGCCAGAACCGTTAGAATCGAGAGATTACCGCTTCTGGGAAGACTACTGCGAGCCAGTCATTAAAAGAGTCTATGAAGAAATCTCTAGTTATTAGAAACCTTTGCTTTTTCCTTCCTCAGAGTAGAAAGGCAGCGATCTTAAGGTTTTCGAAATTTAAACTTAACATTGCGCCTTAAACAGCTAAGACATATGGTTGTCTTAAAAAATCGCATTGCATTAAGCTTATCACGATATTTTAAGCGTTATATTTTTCTCAGCGGGGACAACTTAGGGTTTCTGGGATGTCATACAGCCAGTTAACTTTTGCAGACAAGAAGTTCAACGTTAAGTTAAGGTACAGGCTTTTTAAGGAAGCCAGATTATCTAATGAAATGCTTTTTAGCGCTTTGCCCGATGAAAACCTCTTATCTGTTCTCGTTGACAGTAATATAGACATATACTCCTTCCCCATAAGGACGTTCTTAGGGGAAAGCCTAGACTCCATAAGCTTAAGTGACGCTGCCTTATGGATGGACAACGTAGCCTTACTAAAGTTAAACAAGTTTGACGATTGGTGGAGGAAGATTGGTAAGAAGACTAGAAATATGGTGAGGAAAGCTGAGAAACGCGGGGTTATAGTTAAGACGTTGACTGAATGCTCAGATAGCGTAGCTGAAAGCCTTTGGAGAATATACAATGAGACCCCTATAAGACAGGGCAGGTGGTTTAAAGGGTATGGTACCCCTAAAAGCGTCTTCAAGAACTGGAAAATACCAGACCCAAAGGTAGGCGAGCTCCTTGGCGCTTTCTGGAACGGCGAGATGATAGGTTTCCTAACGCTACTTTATGGAGACAGAGTTGCGCTCATATCTCAAATTTTATCCATGGTAAAACACCTCGATAAAGCGCCAAACAATGCATTGATAGCAAAAGCTGTTGAAAGGTGTTGTAATAGAGGCATTAGGTTTCTAATATATGCCAGAATGGGCAATCACCCTACCCTAGATAGGTTTAAGGAAAGCAACGGCTTCGTTAGATATCCAATACCTAGGCTTTACGTGCCTTTGAGTAAGAAAGGGAACATCGCGATCAAATTGAAATTGCACCTTGAACCTCAAGACCTAGTACCCGAGGCAATCAAGGGGAAACTAATTCCACTTTATAACCTATTGAGCAGGAAGCTTAGACTTTAGCTGGGCAGCTCTACGCGAAGTTCGTGCACTTCATCAGGCGAGCACGTGACATCAATGTAGGTCGACGATACATTGCCCACGAAGACGTCGTCCAAGTACACCCCAGTTCCCGATGGAGCGTGAAGCCTCGCCTTCGATGGTTGCCTTATGGTATAGGCTATTTGCGCATTGAAGCCCCTAATGGTTAAGCTATCCGTATATGAGATGCTACCTTGGACCTTGAGCCCCCCGTCTTTAGGTTATAGACGAAGCTAACTTTTTGCCGTCGGTGCTTCCATAGGTTTTGAAGCCTCTAATGTCCACTTCTCCACACCTATAAGCTATAAGTTGTTAATGAATTCAGCTTAGCGCGAGGAGCATAGCCTGAAATCCGCGAAACATCGTAGTTATCCACGTCAGCGTCTAATTTCACGTCGAATTGGTGGGTCCCTGGGCTAACCTCTCTTTCCACCGTTAAAGCACTAGATCAGCTGTTGGTACCGTAAACGTAATGTTCATTGCTCGAGCAATGAAAAATAAACACACCAGCGCGTTACTGGTATACTCATCTGATTGGAACCCTCCATATAGATCGAAGTAGGCAACAGCTACGTACTTCCTTTCGTCTAGGTAGCGCTCCAGATAAGCTTCTCTTCAACGTTTGCTGAGCCTCGTATTCCCTAAGCAAAAGACCTGAAACATGCATACAGCTAATGTGAGCAGCAAGAAGAGCATCATAACGCCTACCACTTGAGATATACACAACCTGCTAAAGCAAGTAAAAATGAAGTGTCGAGAACCATGGACAAAATATCTAAGCCCAGCAAATAGCTTAAAACACTCATGAGCAAGGACCCTTTAAAGGCAATGATTAAAACGCCTAATCAATTAAGCTAATTTGACAATTCTAAGTACGAAATCCCATACGCGAAGACAATCAATATCTCCTGAGATAACAAGCGTCGCCACATCGCCTAATTTATGTCTCATGCGGTAAACATCTTCAAGACATAATACTCGCAACCCGAGGTCCCTAGCGATAGAAAGCAGATCCCGCAAAACCATCGTGTAAGGAGGCATACCGATCCTAATAGGATGTAAGTCAAACACGTACACATCTCCAGGTCTTGCTCGCTTCAACGCTCTTGACCAGATCCTCACCATCTGAACTGGAGAAAGACCTCTCTCATCTATAAGGACATCATCTGTATCAAACCACGGAATTTCGAGAATTGAAGTGCCATTAAACCTCAAGTAGAAAGGATTAGGTTTTTCATCAGCGCGCATTGAGGAATCGTACTTAAAACCAGCTTCGGTAAGGGCCTTATGCGTCTTATCATTAAAGCGAGAGTAAGGCAATCTGACACCAATGACGTTAAGGCCTGATATTTCCTCTAAAAGCCGTTTTGCGAGTTTAAAGTGCACGACCTGCTCTTCATACGGCATCCTATCATATAATGTGTGAATTAGACCGTGACACGCGACTTCATGTCCATAGCTTAAGATGTCTTTAATTAAGTTGTCGTATCTATACGCTATTAACGCAACTACGGGAAACGTCACCTTAACGTCAAAACGATATACGGTAGATAAGAAACGCTTAATGGACTTGCTAGCCCTATCGATAAGACCGTGGTAAAAGACGAGGTAACGCACTTGGCTTAGTAACCGAAACGTAAATTTCATCAACCCATAACGCCTGACCTTCCTATCTATGGCGCTTAATAAGTAGTTCAACAGTATTTCACCCAACATGATGTAAGCACTAAGCCGAGATAAACCCTCCCCACATAATGTTTACCGCGCCTATCCTAAAATAAAGGCTATCGCTTAAGGTTCTAAAAAGCGCAAAACGATGTTAAACTCTTCACATCGTTCTTACGGGGATCAGGTCACCTTTTAACCAAGTACTTTTCAATTACGTCAGTAGCATGTCTACTATAAGTTAGCTCAAGACGCCCCGCATCCTTCAGGGCATGAAATATGATTTCACGTTCTCATAAGTGTAAGTCAATCAGGTTGAAATCAGGATCTGCAAAGCTGTAGGAAAAGATTCTATCAATTCAGAAAACCCTTTCCCATCGATTTTGAGATACTAAGATTGTAGATTACATAATTGCACGTCCCCTATAACACTCTTAACACCATCAACTTGCGCTTTTCCTAGCATGATTACATATTTATCGGTGCTTTTTTCAACAGCAATTAGCTTAAGAAGACCCTTTTAAGGTCATAGTTTCCGTCTATGTCGTGCCTTAAAACTACAAAAACTACAGAACACGAGGGCAGAAACACTAAGAGTACCTAATTAAGCTTAATTCCGGATACTTAACGGACTGGTCTATTCTATTGCTTACGGTACCTAAAAGCTCTGAAAAACCTTGCTACCAATATCAAGATATCCGCTTAAAACCATCTTAAGAAAAATCTCAAACTTCAAGGTAGTTAACATACAATTTACCTCTGCGATTTAAAGCTAAATGAATGAAGTCTAATTACTAGTACATTTTCAAAACCAGAAGACTCAGCAAAGCGGTTAAGAGACTCATGAAAATAGTCGTGGTAGCCATAATGTAGCCACTTAATACCCCCATCACAACAATCCTTAATCACGTCACTTTTTACTTAATCAATAAGAGAAGTAAATATTTAATACATCAATACTGAATGTTTACTAGGACGTTTTAGCAGTATATTTTATGTACCCTTGTCTAATATTTGACGGACATTAATTCTCTAACCACCTAAACTCCCTTAGTAGCCATTGACAGCTCCTTACATATGGAAGATGTCATTGAGAATATAAAGTTTTGTTTTAGAGTATAACCAAGAAAAAAGATAACCCTAAACGTAAAAATTGTCATAACTAGCAAAACACGTCAACTAAAATGATACATGAACTTTAATAGGAAAGATGTGGCTATAGATAACAGCTGGGGCAAAAGATTGCAAGAAACGAGTTATAATATCCATGGGAAAATACTTCTGAAGGAAGTTAATAGCAGAAGGTTGTTTAAGTACCTTAAGTACTTTTTAATAAGTAACGGACAGTTAGACGCGGATGTAACTGTAATCTTAACTAATAAAGAAGATTACTTTAAACCTATAGGAGATTACATTAACTTAGGAAGATTTATAATCCAAGATAGAAGCTTAGTAGAATGTCGAAAATTTGGAAAAATGAAGATAGAAAATTTATTGGATAAAACTAAGATTTACATCACAAGAGGATATGCAATGGTTAGGGACTTAGTGAATTTAGTGCATGATATTATCTGGATTAAGCTAATAACAAAAAACATGAGCTTCATACATGCTGCTTGTGTAAGTAATAACGAAGAAGGGTATATATTAAATGCTTGGATGGGGACGGGGAAAACAATAACCACGCTCAAACTTATCAAGCTAAATAAGTTTAATTTTCTCGCAGATGATATGACAATAATTGATGATAAAGGAAATTGTTTCGCATATCCATTGCCTATAAAGCTCGGACTTGAACACTCTGAGATCATTAATATCCCTAGGAAGGTAAAACTTAGGCTAATGTTAGGAAAAACTATCGAAAAAATACCAATCGTAAGAAGAAGTTTTGACAACAAGTGGTATGTAAGCATAGATAAAGTACTTAACAGAGAAGTTATTAGACATAAAGCCAAAATAAGTAAAGTGCTTATAGTTAAAAAGGCCAAAAGAGATTATATAAGACCAATTTCTAATGAAGATGCCATTAAGGTACTTTTACACCAAAACCTATGGGAAAGAATATCATTAACTGATAGAGTATTTATACCTTATTCGTTTGCTGATCCTGGATTTGATTTAAATGATATAGTAAAGAAGGAGGAGGAAGTTATAAGAAAAGCCATAAGTTCGGCAGAGTGCCTAGAAATCGGTTATCGCGATAAAGCTTACGATATTATATGCAAGTGTTTAACATAAAACTTAAAGGTGAAAAATTGTTATGCGAATTCTACACTTTGTAACTTCTTTTTTACCTAAACTTGGAGGTCTTCAAGTGTCAGTTTATAATATTGCTAGAACATTACAAAAAAGAGGGCATTCAGTTGCGGTGTATACATGGAAAAGTGAAAGAGCTGATAAGGGATTCGAAACGGTGTATGGGATTAATGTATATAGATACGGCATCAGAAATATTAACGGAAAAATTAGAATGCTTAAAATTCCATGTAGATTATTCCAACAATATTTCGACTACTTAGCTCTTCAAAAACTTGTCCAGGAGTACGATTTACTTCATGTTCATGCCCCAACGTATGGAGGATACTTCCCAAAATACACGAGAAGTTTAATATCAATCTATGGATGGGCTAATGCCCTAAAGAAAGTGAAAAAGCCATCAATATTAACATTTCATAAAACACCAAGCAAAGATGAGATAGGAGCATTTTTAAAGGAGCTAAGAAACGCTGACATGGCGACTTCAGTGTCTAAGCCGCTAGCCAAGGCCTTAAATATTGAGTATATACCGGATGGAGTAGATACAGATGTTTTTAAACCCATATCCCATCAAAAAGATGACAAGTTTTTCAATATCATATACCCTGCACGTATTGAAAAAGGCAAAAAGCAAGATTTGTTAGTTAAAGTAATAGCACAACTTAATAGAAGGAATGTTAAAATTATCTTTGTTGGACCAGTAAGTGATAAATTCTATTATACTGAATTAATGAAAAAAATAAGAAAACTGAACATTCAAGCTATTTTTATGGAAGCAGAATACTTACATATGCCAAAAGTTTACAATATGGCAGACCTCGTTGTTTTCACGGCAGAATACATTGGCTTACCTCTTGGAGTTCTAGAGGCCATGGCATGTGGCAAGCCAGTAATAGCATTAAAACACGCATTAATTGCCGATGGTATAAAGAATAACGAGAATGTACTTTTAGTGAGCAATGAAAAGGAACTAAAAATAGCAATGCAGATTCTCTTAGAAGATGAAGAAAAACGGAAAAAAATTGGGCAAAAAGCCCGAGAGTTCGCACTTAGCTATGATTGGAAACACATAGTTAAACGATACGAAGAGAAGTATGTTAGAGTTCTAGAAAAGTAGTTAATTATCATGATTAGTTTTCCAGAATGAAATGTGCTTCGGTATTTGAGGAATATCTTGAACAAACGGCAGAGATAGGTAATGCATAAAACATTTTATTACAGAAGGGATCTTTACCTTATCAATGAACTTATTAGATAGATCAAAAAAATTAGCTGCAATGTAAGATGAAAAACTTCTATCATTTAAGTAATCTAGGTTAGCTAAGATGAACACAAAATTTCTAACTAAATCATAAGTTGATAGTTTTAAAGTTCTTCTAGAAAGGGCTCTTCTGTTAACATAGTCATCTAAAGACAGTTGAGGCACGACATTAAACTTTAACATTTGATCATACAGAGGAGTACCAATCAAAGGTCTTACCCAATTTACAGAGTGCTTAGCATAAGCCAGCGCGTTAGCTAACTTGACGATCCTCATGGCAGATGCTGAATCATCCCATGGAAAACCATACATGTAATGAAAAGTAGGTCTTATTTCAAACATATTACAATTTTCATAAGCTTTGAAAACAATGTTTAACTTTAAGTCCTTCATAATCTTTATTAATACATTTGGATCAGCAGACTCTATACCGATTATAAGTTCACTTAAACCACTTCTCGAAAGTTCTGCAAGAAGCTCCTTACTACAGTGTTCTACACGAGCATCCGTTCTCCAAGATATGTTTATTTTCCTTTTAACAATTTCATGAGCAAGGTTCTTAGCAAATAAAGGAGCCATAAGGAGGTTAAGGTCAAGCACGTAAACGCTATCTATTCCTGCAGCATACATTGTTTCTAATTCATTTGCAACGTATTTCGGATTTCTAGACAGATGTTTTGTAACTCTGTAGAGACAGAACGTACACCTATATGGACAACCTTTTCCAGATAATACCCACCCTTCGTCATATTTTTCTAGCGGTAGCTCACCTAAGATGGAAGAAGAATCAATTAGATGGCTTAAATCCTGAGGCTGAGAACTTTTTCCGGTGTCTATTACCTGCTTTCCTTTTCTAAATACTATTCCTCTTATCCTCTTTAGCTCATCATTGCCTGAAAGAATAGCTCTGAGCACACGTGCTAATGTCCTTTCTCTGTCCCATAGCCTTATGGCCACGTCAATAAAAGAAAAATGCAATAACAACTCCTCTTCTAAGGTTTCATAAGGGTCATTCAATATAACTATTGTTTTAGCTCCATAAAGCTTGGCTTTTGAAAGAACCTTTATATCATCATATAAGGAATCGAAGACCGAAGCCCAAGACACAACTACATTGTAGCCGTCCAGTGATAATTTTTGTACTCGAGCATCGATAAAGTCGACATCAAACCCTTGGCTACGAAGATAAGCACAAGACAAAATTGGCTGTGCTGGGATAAAAAGCGAATCTTGTACACCAGAACAGCACTCCTCTTTTGCTGTTCGAGTAGGAGGATTCACTAAGAGAATCTTAGGCATAGCTTTTTACACATAGCTTCTTTTAAAAGTACACAAGAATAAAAAAGTGTCTATAGTGCATGTTATTAAAGGTTAATTAGGTGCTTTTTCATTTATAGGAAGATATGTAATCTATATTGTAGGTATAGACTATGAAGTTATGTTATCTAGCTACAGCAAGTGACGAGCACGCTAGACGATGGATTAGCTATTTCGTAAAGAAAGGTTATGAGGTACACATGATATCATATGTAAATGCACCACTCAAAGGGACGACACTTCATATATTGCCACGTTTTAAGAATTTTTATATCTCGTTTATAACGGGAATAGCGCTCATTAAGCGACTGATTAGCAAAATAAAACCTGACATCTTACATGTTTATAGTACACAAGGTTATGCTCCGAGAGCAGCTTTTTCAGGTTTTCACCCATTTATTGTTACACCGTATGGTAGTGATGTCGTCATAGTGCCTAAATGTTCTAAGATGATAAAATGGTTAACTATTTACACGTTAAAAATAGCTGATGTGGTTATTACAGATGCTGAACACATGAAAGACGATTTGATAAGCCTTGGCGCAGCTCCAGAGAAAATTGTCCATGTAAATTTTGGAGTAGACGTGCTAAAATTTAAGCCAGGCTCTCCGAACGAAGAAATTAAAAGACAATTAAACATTTTAGGCTCGCCAGTGGTCATAAGCCTAAGGACACTTGAGCCATTA
>Ga0180301_10002114_pt1 | contig 15644 bp, 12 predicted proteins | sample GuaBasSediGuay16_FD_121797 | JGI IMG/M metagenome (GOLD analysis project Ga0180301, IMG submission 121797) | Subseafloor sediment microbial communities from Guaymas Basin, Gulf of California, Mexico - Guay16, Core 4569-2, 12-15 cm | ecosystem: Environmental > Aquatic > Marine > Hydrothermal...
AGGCCTGTTCTAAATAGGGATCTTTGGGAAAAGCTGCTTGAATTGAGCCGTACACACAATATCGAATGGCATTGGATAAAGGGGCACTTTGGCCACCCAGAGAATGAGCGCTGTGACATGTTGGCCAAGAAGGCAATTAAGAAATGTATTACAACGGCATGGCACAAAAAAAAGGAGGAGCTGTAATGGAAAAACCATGGTTGGAGGCATTGGGAAAAATGACCTACGGCATTTATGTGCTAACCGCTGCCTCAGGAGAAACCATAAACGGGATGATTGCATCTTGGGTCTCTCAAGTATCTTATAGCCCTCCACTCATCATGGTGGCAGTTCATCCTAACCGCTTGACCCATGGACTTATCCAAAAAAGCAGGGCGTTTGCACTCCATGTATTGGCCTCACACCAAAAAGAATATCTAAGCCGCTTTAAGGGGCCGGATCCCCAGGCCAAATTTTCCTCTCTTAGCTGGGAAAAAGGCATCACTGGCTCACCTATCCTCAAAGACTGCCTCGCATTTTTGGAGTGTCAACTCCGACATACATACAGCCCAGGGAATCATACCCTTTTCATAGGAGAAATTGTACAAGGAAAGGCCCTCTCCCATGATCCTGTCCTGTCCACCCTCGACTACTCTGGAACTTACCTGGGTAAAGAATAGGCCTTTGTACCCCAAAATCCCTTCACTTCCCATCCTGTGGGAGTCAGGTTCAGCAGGCTCCATCCATATATTTTTGATTTTTATGTGGCCCCTATATTATTTATCATTTGAAAGCATTCTTCCGAATATACTTTATGACATACGTGAGAGCTGTTTAGATCGTCCTATGGTCTCCTTGGATAAGGGCGGACGAGCATCACTCCTGAGCAAACAAGAAAAAGGGTTCTTGAATCCTACAGTAAAGGAGAGCGTAAGAAATGAGATGCCCCAAATGCGGCTACATCAGTTTTGATCATAATGAAGCGTGTCCAAAGTGTAACAGGAATCTCTCCACTGAAAGATCCAAGCTGAACCTCCTGTCCTTTCCCCCAGAGCCACCGTCTCTCCTGGGATCCTTGATCGGGGAGATGAACGACTCGGGCATGCACTTTCACTCGGCCGATACTGGAGCCTTCAACGTATTGGAGGAAGAAATCGAATTTGAGGTAAAGACCGAGGAAATCCCTACCCCTTCGCTAGAAACCGAAAAAGAAGTGCAGGAAATTGAAATAGAGCTGGAGTCACTCGTTGAAGAAGAAGGCCCTTCTGCTGGGGAATCCTTGGAAGAAACTGAACTAGAAACGGTTGCTACTGAACCGGATGAAGAATTACTTGATTTGGAGCTGGAAGCCATAGAAGAGGAGACGAAAGAGAAGGAGGAAGAGCCCGTTGTACTGGAAATGGATGAGCTTATCCTGGAAAAAGAATCAGCCCCGCAAGAGAACATCGAAACGAACTTGCATGAAGCGGAATTGTTTGAGATAGATACGGGACGTGCGGAGCCAGAGGAGCTGGCTGAACAAGCTCTGGGGGATCAAGAACAGACCCAGCTCTTGCAGGACGAAGCACTCATGGAGGAAGACACTCCACTTACTAGCGAACTTATTGAAAAAGAAGAGGGGTTAGCACCTATCGAGGGAGAAACAGAGCCTTCGCTAAGCCTTGAAGATCTTAAGGACGATGAACTGGGTGAGGTGGATGTCACCATAGATGACCTACCGACTGAGGTCAAAAATCTCGCAGAAGGCCAGGGAGGATAAATTATCCTTGACCTTGTTTCCGGTTCTAAATATAATTATTTGTACAAGTGCCGAGATAGCTCAGTCGGTAGAGCAGGGGACTGAAAATCCCCGTGTCCGCAGTTCGATTCTGCGTCTCGGCACTCAAGGATTTGAAAGCAAGGGCCAATCCAAAAAACGGTTGGTCCTTTTTGTTTGGGAGCACTTTTCTCTTGCCATTACATGGTAATAATGGCAAGAGATTTGCATTTTTAGAATAGGACAAATGGCGAAAATTCTGTCCTTGAGGATACATTGGTGAGGGGTAAACAGGCACATGAAAAAGTCATGTTGGGGTTGCAAACACCATTTTACAATTGCAAGGCGGGCTGAAGGGGGTATTTACCTAGATTCCAGTTGCACTAAGTATAAACACAGCACAGGTAAGGCCCCTCAGGAACTGCATCCAGGGTGTTACGAGGCCTTGTCCTTAAAGAGAGGAAAGCGAGCAGCCAAGGGCTGAATTTTTGGAGGGCCTTATATTATACTGCCCTCCCAATTAGCCCTCATATGAAAAATTTGACTTTGGCGCATCTATAAAGTAAGAATAGGCGGCAAGGAAGCGGCTTTACGTATTTCTCCACAAACTCGGCCCTATTGTCCCGTGTTTTTACCAAAGAGGTTTAGTGCCTCATTGAGCGGAATCCTAAGGCAGCCCGGAATGAGCAAGAAATCTCAAATAATCATTGTCGCTGCGGTTACTTTACTCTTGGCTGGCTTTTTCCTTAGTATTTACATTACCGTACAAGAAACCATGCCTGACAATGCGGTTGTCGTTATCACCCAAGAAGACAAACTCTATCATTCGATCCACTTTGACTACATCTGCGTAGCTGGGAAAACCGCTAAGACCACAACCCTAAAAGAGGCCCTAAGGATGGGCTACAAGCCATGCCCCCACTGTGAAGAGTTAGGATACTTTAAAGGAAATAGACGATTTCTTTTTTATCATCTCCTTTCCAAACTTGGGATTCAAGTCAACAGCAGATGGGACAAGAATGGAAACTGGCTTTGGTAGTTCACCTCTTTATACCGCGTTAGGCCTTCGCGGGCTGATGCGCTTGATATTTCCGGCCCTTGCCACATTTTTGGATCTCCCGTACTCCACTGAGACGTCCCTTTTAGGAGGTTAATGATGCCATCCTTGCAGGTAACAACCAACGATGGACAAATCTTTAACTATCCTGTGATCAAAGACAGGATCACCTTGGGCCGGAGCAAGGATAATGATCTTGTAATCAGTGACAATACTGTGTCACGCCACCATGCAGAAATACGAAAGTCCAAGGATGGGTATCTCCTTATAGATCTTGGCAGTTATAATGGGACTAGATTAAACGGCAAACCTATTCAAACAGCCCCTCTCACTGATAACGACCTTGTCCAAATAGGTCTCACGAAGATGGTCTTCTTTGATCGTGCCTCTATTCCCGAAACCCCTTCCGATTCTGTACTGTTCGCTGCTGAATCCGAAGACACTGATTCGCGCTTCCCCGTAGTGGCCACAAGCCCTTTCCAAGCGCAGGCGCATGGCAAATCGAGTGAACTGCTGCTCAATTTAGGGGCACAAAAACCTGGCTCAAGCCCTGGCATCGAGGAAGCCCCAGCATATTCTCATGATCAGTATCTCTCGGTCTTGGAGCGCACTAACAAGGTGCTATTTGTCCTTTACGAAATAAGCCGGCAACTTAATGAAATCCATGACCTCAATGAACTACTTACGAAAATTATGGACCTCATCTTTATGGTCATTGATGCGGACTTCGGCTTCTTGGTGCTGCTGGGAGATGAGGCTGGAGAAAAGTTAATTCCGGTGGTAGTGAAACACCGCATGGAAGCGGACAAATCAACGCGACAAATCAAGGCAAGCAGGACCTTGATTCGTCGCGTTATTCGAGACAAGGTGGCCTTACTCACCTCCAATGCCATGGAGGATGCGCGGCTGGACCCTTCAAAGAGTGTGGTGATTCAAAAAATCAAATCTGCCATGTGTGTCCCTTTATGGAGAAAAGACAAAATCATAGGGGTGATACAGCTTGACAGCACCAGGCTGCAAGGTCACTTTACCAACGAAGACTTGGAGCTCCTTAAGGCCATCGCGAGCCAGATGGCCTTAGTTATTGAACAGGCCTCACTTAATGAGCAAATCCGCCAAGAGGAGCAGGTCCGCAGCAGGCTGGAAAGATTCCATTCACCCCAGGTTATTGAGATGATCTTGACCGGCGACCAAGAGGCCAAGGACAACATCATGGAGCCCAAAGAGCTTGTGGCAACTATCCTGTTTGCCGATATTGTTGACTTTACAGGCCTGGCCGAGCAGCTCCCGCCGCAAGAAGTCAATATCATCCTAAACCGATTTTTTTCCGCAATGACAGACATTATTTTTACTTATGACGGAACATTGGACAAATACATTGGGGATGGTCTCATGGCTGTCTTTGGGGCTCCTATGCAAAAAGAGGATGATGCAAAAAGGGCTATAGTAGCGGCCCTTGAGATGAGAGAGGCCCTAAAGGACATCATGAAAGAACTGGAAGAAGAAAAACGTTTTGATATCCGAATCGGAATCAACACAGGAAAGGTTGTGGCGGGCAATATCGGCTCTCCCAAAAGGCTGGACTATACCGTAATTGGCGATCCTGTAAACATAGCTTCCAGGCTTGAATCTATTGCATTGCCCAACCAGATATTGATAGGAGAGGCCACCCACCAGCTCATCAAATCGGAATTCAATACAAGGGTATTAGGTCCTAAAAAGGTGAAAGGAAAGACATCCACTATTATGGTCTACGAGGTTCTGGGGCGGAGTTAGCACCTTCTGCATTACCTTCCTTCTTCCTTATAAAACTCGCAATATTTCTTTTGAGCAAGTTGTACTCCTCTGTGAGGGATTTGAGTTTTTCCCTGCTTTGCATCAGGGCCCGCTGAAGCATTGCGGTCCTCAACTTTAAATCCGTTATGTCCGTATTGACAACTATGCACCCAATAATCTTGCCCGATTCATCCCTTTTGGGAAAAAGCTCTGCCCTAACATACAATGGTTCGCCATCCACGTTGTAGTATTTGAATTCCTTTGATGAAAAGGACTCTCCTCTAAAGATTGCAGAGACCGCCTCCCTGAAGGCAGGCCTATACCGCTTGGACACCAGATTGAGTGGAGAGCGGCCCTCCATCAATTCCTGAGAATGCCCAAAACGCCGCTCACATGCCAGATTCCAAAATGAGATCCTTCCCTTCTTATCCACCATGTAAATAGGGCAAGGAGAATCTGCGATTCCGTCCAAAAGGGCTTCTTGGCCCGCCACCTTTTTCCCATGGGCTGTAAGTTCCTGAATGCATTGAATCGCACCCTTAACGTGGCCCTCATCATCCGTGATGGGGGCCGTATTTACAAGAACCCGCCCACCCTCTTTGAGATGAGGCAAATACACATCCAATACAAAGCTTCCGCTGTCTGTCTGGGAAATAATCTTGTCACGATGTTTTTCCTTAAAGGCCTCTGGGTTCTCCACCAGCTCATCCGCGAATGTGCCCTCATCGCCAATGGCAAAGCCCTTCCAAACCCGTTTTCCAAGGATCTCCTGGGGGCTAATACCTGTCATCTCTTCACAAGCCTTATTCCATTGGACCACCCTGTGATTTTTATCGATCACAAAGGTAGGTATAGGGGATTTCCCTAAGAGACTCTCCACATATTTGCGGGATCCTTCAATAAGCTTGGCTTGCTCCTGGTCCCTTACAAAAAGCTCCCTTCTTTCCTTTTCAAAGAGAAAGGCTATTAATAGTACTACCAACAATGCCACCAGATACGCACCAAGCCCATAGGGAGCTGACATACCTTGTGGGATAGCCGCTTCCATATGGTGGCCTGTCTTGTATAAGAGGGCGGCGAAACCGCTTTCAATAAACACTAGAGAGGCCCAAATACTGCCCCATAGAAACCCTGTAAGATAAACTGCCACCAGGATCATCACCGTATTCCACACCCATGAGAGTAGCTCCAATCCATGCGTGGACATGGCACCTGTCTGCCACCGGATGATAATCAGGAGAGCCCATAACAGAAACACCCCGAAATTGGCCAGGGCCTCAAAACGTCGTGTTTTTCGCAACACCAAAAGGCTGATGATCCCTAATCCACTGGTTGAAAGACAAACATAGAAGAGAAGATTAATATGAATCACATAATAAAACACGCCCAAGATAGGCGTGCCAACGGACAGGACCAGAAGAAATGCAGCAACAGCCCGGACATGGGCAGAGGCCCCCCGATCCAAGAGGCTCAAATCTCCGGTAAGTATTCTTAGTAATGCAGAAAGTCCCGCCTTTGCCATTAATACAAACTTTCCTTGCGTCTTTGGTCAAAGGATACACAACCCATTTTCATTAACCGGTTAGCGGTTAGGCGTAACCATAAAGGCGCACGCAAAACTATATCAAAAAAGGGCCCAAAACATTCCCCTTGTTGTCTATTTGATACATAATACCCTTCGATCCGCCTCTAAAAATGGGGAAATTCTTGGCTGAAATGACTTGAATAAATACGTTACCAGAATTGTCGACCGATATAAAAAAATCCAAAAAATGCCCGACCGGCAATGTTATCTTAAGGGCATCTTCGACCTGCTTAATCTCTGACTTATTCGGGGGGTCGTTGTGGAAGACCGAAATGCTATTATTAAGGCCAGGAAAAAACCTATCATGCTGTAAAAAATATATAATTTCAGCATTCACGAGCTGCTTTGCCATTGTCTTTGCCTCAGCTCCGGTGGCTCTGCGACGGAAGGTCTGGTAGGCAGGAAAGGCCGATACCACAAGGACACCCAGAATGGCAATAACCACCATAAGCTCAATGAGCGTAAAACCCCTGGATCCCCTCATTGGGCCCCTCCTCCAGCCGAGGAATGATATTCAATGCCCCTTGCAGTAAGGATCAGATTCATCTCCCCTTTTTTGGGATACAGAAGTGTAAGCCGATATCCCTTTACAGGATCTTTTCGGTAAGAAAGCTGATTCAAATAGGCCCGCTCTGGCCCTTTAAAGGCCAGGTACCTGGGGACAAGCTCAGAAAGTGATTCAGGGTATCTGTGTCCTTCATAATGGGCATATCTCTTTATGGCAGCATCCACCATAAAAAGGAGCACCCTCCCCCCTTTTGCAAGGTTTACCTTGGAGGCAGGAGCAGGCTGTCCTCCCAGGAGAATAACACCCCACATGACCACAATTAGGACAGAAGATACCACGAGAAAATACTGAAAAGGCCCCCATCTTTTGCGCCGCTTTTTCTCCTCGGCCTTTGAGCGCTTCTCACTCAATTTGGAACCCACCTCGGAAATCTGACGCACCATGGCGCATTGGAAACAAGTAAATACACCTGGGCTCAGCTCTTCGGCACATTCCTCACAAAGAGGGGCATGACACGTGGAGCAGAAATACTCCGCCTTACGATCTGGATGATACTTACATTGCATGACTTATCTTCTTCTTTCACGCACCGGTAAACCCATCCACTCACAAGGACCGTGTAGCTTTAAAAAATTAAAGGTGGGAGAACACACTAATACCTCTGATGGCATATTCCATAAAACGCAATACATCACCAGGCTTTGGAACCAGGCCATCACTATCCGGATTTATCCTCTTGATCATCCTTCTTTCTTAAATCATTTCTACAATAAGGACAAACAATCCAGTCGGGCTGTATAATCCGTCCACAGGCCTCGCAGTTTGGCACTATTGGATACTTGCAGAAGGGACATTCCCTGAAATCCAAGCTGACCGCCTTGCCACACCTGGAGCAAACAGTGGTCAACTCCTCTTTCTGATGTACGGCCCTCAAAACTTCATCAATAGTGGTAATACCTTCCCGGATCTTCCTAAGCCCGCTCACCCCTAATTTGGTCATACCAGTGGCCATGGCGGCCTCCCTCAAGGTATCTGCCGATGCGCCGGCCTGAACCAGTTCTCTCATCTTGTGGCCCATCACCATCACTTCTTCTATAACGGTTCTTCCCCGGTATCCTGTGTAGTTACACTTTGCGCATCCCTTGCCGCGGTAAAAGGTGAAAGGAAGGTCCTCATGGCTCATGCTCAGCCTTGAAAGGAGGTCGGGCTTAGGCACATATTCTTCCTTACAGTGCGGGCATATTACTCTGACCAACCTTTGGGCAACCACACCCAGGACTGAAGAGGCGATCAAATATGATGGCATACCAATATCCAAAAGACGGGTTACAGCCGAGGGGGCATCAATGGTATGCAACGTGGAAAGCACCAAGTGGCCAGTCAGACCTGCCTGCAAGGCAATCTCAGCGGTCTCGGTGTCCCTGATCTCTCCGATCATGATCACGTTGGGATCCTGTCTCAAAATAGCCCGGAGGATGTAAGGGAAAGTCAGGCCTACCTTATCATTCACCTGTACCTGGTTCACTCCGGTCAGCTCATATTCCACAGGATCTTCCACCGTAATGATATTGATCTCATCAGAACGGATTTCTCTCATACATGCGTAAAGGGTGGAAGTCTTTCCACTCCCCGTGGGACCAGTGATCAAAATCATGCCCTGGGGTTGCCTTATAAAACTTCTTAATATAGACAGGTTTTCCTCACTAAAACCCAATTCATCCAAGCTGAGGAATGCTTCCTTTTTGTTGAGTATCCTGATTACAGCCTTTTCGCCGTAGAATGTGGGCAAGGTCGATACGCGCAGGTCCACGGCAAAATTACTGGATCTCACCCTTATACGGCCATCCTGGGGAAGCCTTTTCTCCGTAATGTTCATTCCACCCAGGACCTTGATACGGGAGATAATGATGGGCTGAGTCCATTTTGGCAATTTGATAGTATCCTGCAAGATTCCGTCTATCCGGTTCCTTACGCGCACATAGTTTTCCTGGGCCTCAATGTGCACGTCACTGGCCCCCCGTTTAATGGCATTCCGGATGATCAGGTCCACCATCTTCACGAAGGGAGAATCTTGAAGCTCCTCAATTTCTTCTTCCTTTTCCAGCTCCTTTTCATCGGGATAAAATTCCAGCAACTCCTCCTGATTCAACTCATCTGCAACGTCCACGAGGGATCTCTCTGGATAGTAATAATGCTGGATGCGGTCAAGAATCTGAGTAGGTGTAGAGATGGCAGGCTGGATATTATATCCTGTAATAAATTGAAGCTCCTTGATCATATTCAGATCAAGAGGATCAGCCATGGAAACGTGAAGCACGTTTTCACGCCGTTCTATGGGTATGCACAAAAACTTGCGGCAGATCCCTTCAGGGATGGTCTCCATGACCTCTGAATTGATCATATAATCCTTAAGGTCCACAAAAGGTATCTTCAACTGCATGGCGAGGGCGAATGCGATCTCCTCTTCTGATATGACCCCCAACTCCATGAGGATCTGCCCAAGCCTTTTCCCTGTTCCTGCCTGGATCTGTAAGGCCTCTTCAAGCTTCTTTCGGGATAACAACCCCGTTTCCACAAGCAGCTCTCCCAGCTTCCTCCTGGCATTGAAACCCTTTTTCTCTTTCACCGTATGAAGACGAGTCACCTTTTGTTGAGACATCCTTTTGCCCTCTACCTCGCAGTCATGGACCGAAAAATAGATTTAATCTAGCAGCTCACAGGTGGGCTTGCAAGAAAAATAGCTTTTTTCTTTTCCTTTGACATAATATCGAACGTCTGATAAATATCTTTAATCTATTTAACTTTTTCAAGGTCTCATGAGAAAAAACAAGTGTTTTTTCCCTTATCGCATCTGTTTATCTTTGCTGGAAACAGGCGAGTATTTCTTGAATGAAGAATCCCTTTAAGACCTCAGATCTTATTCTTTCCCTATGTATCCTTGTTGTTTTTCTCCTGCTTTCCATATGGCCCTCCTCTATCTTTGAATCCATTGAACGGGTTATTTATGGAACAGAGATGCGCGTGAATCTTCCCAGGACCTTGGGGGAAAATAGGATTGCCATCGAAGCCATCGATGAAAAAAGCGTCAAACACCTCGGCCCATGGCCTTGGCCCAGGTCCTATCTGGCAGAGATGGTTCGCATACTAAAATCCAACGGGGCCAAACTAATAGGTATTGATCTGCTATTCGGGCAAAAGGAACAAGTTCCAGGGCTCACAAAGATTAGGAAGCTCGAAACCCAGATTAAAGCCATCCTCAAAAAAGGCCCACAAGGAGCAAATTCCTCCACCAATAAGTGGATTTTGGACAGATTAAGGAAAATAGAAGCGGATTTGGATACGGACAAAAAACTCTGTGACGCGATAAAGAGGTGCGACAATGTTATCATGCCGGTCTTGGGTAAGTTCGGCCAGTATAAATCAGAGCTCATATCTTCCCCCCTTTTTCCTTTTGTCGCGGAAAATGCTTTAACCCCATCACAGGTGAGCCGAAACTCCCTCCCTACAATATCCGTGGATCGACTGACCACCCCTTATCCCGAATTAGCAGCATCCTGTGCCGGACTTGGCCACATTAATCAATCTCCTGATCCCACACTAAGGGGGCACGGCCACCTTCCCGTTATCGACTTTAGAGGGCACCTTATACCCTCCATGCCCATGGCACTGGGCATACGCTACCTTGGCCGTCCACAGCAAGGGGCTCGTATCTTCTCTTCCCAAATAGAGCTGGCCAACATGGTACTGCCTGCTTACAAATCTCATGTATTTGTAAAATTCAAGGGCTCAAGGGGATCATTCCCGAATTATTCCTTTGTGGATATCCTGAGGGTAAAAAAAATTCCCGCTGTTTTTGAGGGTAAAATCGTGCTTATTGGATTGGTCGGTCTGGAAGGGGAGAGACCTTGCTGGACCCCAGTGGACCCCTCCATGCCACATGTGGAGCTCATGGCAAACGTGATAGACGCGGTTTTGTTAGGTCGTTATGTGGCTCGCCCGAAGTCCATATTTTATATTGAACTTCTTCTTATGTTCCTAATAGGAATTGGGGCCTCCTACGTGCTGCCGCGACTCAATTATTTTCCTCGCACCGTACTTACTGCAGGTGTACTACTTAGCCTTTTCCTGATTGCTCTTACCTTTTTTATTGGCCTGAACATATGGTTCAAAATTACTTATGTGGGATTGTCATTGATAACCATATATATTGGTCTTTCTGTAAAGGAACTTATAATAACTGAGAAATCTATTGAAGTTACCTCAAAGGAAAGTATCGAGACTAACCGGATGCTAGGGCTCAGCTTTCAAAGCCAGGGGCTATTGGATCTTGCCTTTGAAAAGTTCAGAAAATGCCCTCTGGACGATGCCATGAAAGATGTACTCTACAACCTGGGTCTGGATTTTGAAAGAAAGCGTATGATGAATAAAGCGGTCTCGGTCTATGAATATATCCTAAAGGAAGGAGGGGAGTATCGAGATCTACACCATCGGATCCCAAAGCTGCGCAAACTAGCTGAAGAACTTCCACTGGGCATTAGAAAAGATAAGAGGGACACGAGAATTCCTCTGGCAGATGATCTTGAAACCAAACCCACTGTAGGCCGATACGAAATCTTGGAAGAATTGGGCCAGGGCGCCATGGGCATGGTCTATAAGGCCAAAGATCCAAAAATTAACCGGCTTGTGGCAGTAAAGACCATCCGATTTTCAGATGAATTTGAAGAGGATCGGTTGGAGGAGGTAAAAAGTCGCTTTTACAGGGAGGCTGAGCTGGCTGGGAAACTGGCCCATCCATCTATCGTGGCCATCTATGACGTGGGTGAAGACTATGACCTTACTTACATAGCCATGGAGTTCTTGGAAGGAGAAGATCTAGAGGCCTTCTGTCAAAAAGACACCCTCTTGCCCATAAGAAAGGTAATTGACATCGTTGCAGACACGGCAGAGGCATTGGATTACGCCCATAGGCAAGGAATCATCCATAGGGACGTAAAGCCAGCCAATATCATGTTGCTGAAGAACGGTCGGATAAAGGTCACTGATTTTGGTATAGCCAAGGCCACCTCTTCGTCCCAAACAAAGAGCGGTGTCATTCTGGGCACACCAAACTATATGTCCCCTGAGCAGATAAACGGACAGCCCATGGATGGCAGATCTGACATATTCAGCTTAGGAGTGGTATTTTTTCAGCTCCTCACTGGAGAGCTTCCATTCAAAGGCAAGACTCTTACACAACTCTTTTATAACATCACTCAAGCCAAGCACCCTTCCCCTCGAAGCATCAACCCAAAGGTGATGAAACCCTGCGAGCAAATAATCGATAAGGCCTTGGCCAAGGATCCAAACCAACGTTTTCAATCGGCCGGGGATTTTGCCAAGTATTTGCGCCGCCTAGGAAAAATGATCGATGAGATAAGGGCACGCCGCATGGGAATAACACCCAATTCGTCTTCTCATACACCATAGTGTTCCCTGTACCACTTAACAAACCGTCTGATACCTTCCTTTACAGAGGTCTTGGGCTCATAGCCCAGCATCCTTTTTGACTTTTCAATGTCAGCAGCCGTCTCAGGTACATCCCCTGGCTGTAGCGGAAGCATATTTTTTTGGGCCGCCCGGCCAAGCTCCTCCTCCAGTATCCTGATAAATTCCATCAGCTCCACAGGCTGCGAATTTCCAAGATTGAAAATCTCATAGCTGAAAGGCCGATGGAGCGCGGCAATGGTTCCATCTACCACGTCGTCTATGTATGTAAAGTCTCTCCTCATTTTTCCGTAGTTGTATACCTCAATGGGTCTTCCCTTCAAAATGGCATCAGTAAACAAAAACAGGGCCATGTCAGGTCTTCCCCAAGGCCCATACACGGTGAAATACCGAAGTCCTGTACAAGGTATATCGTAAAGATAGTGATAGGCGTGGGCCATAAGCTCATTTGCCTTTTTGGTAGCCGCATAAAGGGAAATGGGATGGTCCACCCTATCCTCCACACTGAAGGGGACCTTCTTGTTGCTACCATAAACTGATGAAGAGGAAGCATACACAAGATTCTTACTGTGATACCTCTTTGCCAGCTCCAAGATATTCAAAAAGCCTTCAAGATTACTTTTCTGATACGAAAAAGGATCAGTCAAGGAGTAACGCACCCCGGCCTGGGCCGCCAGATTACAGATCACCTCAGGCACATGCTTCTTAAAAATTCCTTCAAGGGCCTCCCAGTCCTGTAGATCTGCCTTGTAAAAGGAAAAGGTATCATAGTTCCGAAGGATGTCCAGACGCCCTTCTTTGAGTGTAACATCATAGTAGGGATTAAGGTTATCCACTCCAATTACCGCGTGTCCTTCCTCTAACAGGCGCTTGGACACATGGAACCCAATAAACCCTGCAGCCCCTGTTAACAAAACCGATTCAAACTGTATTTCCATAACATTGGACCTTTCTTTCTCATTCATTCTTTCCCAAGGGATACCTTGTTACTTTACCTAAATCTTGAGGTATCAAAGTTCGCCTCGGGTTGAGTTTCTAATAACAAGATAGAAAGCGAAAAATCAAGCTGAATCAGGAGCCCCGGAATAATGCGAAAGCGCGACATGGATATACCTGGTTAAGACAGCGGGCAAAAAAATGCCAGGCTGGATTTTTCACCCTGCCTGGCACCTGTTTTTTATACCTACTTGGCCTGGCAGCCCCGCTCTTTATCGGACCATTACATCATGCCGCCCATACCTCCAGGGGGCATTCCAGGTGTCTCTTCCTTGGGTTTGGGCTTTTCAGCCACCATGGCCTCCGTGGTCAGGAGCAGGGAAGCAACAGAGGCTGCATTTTGCAATGCAAAACGGGTAACCTTGGTGGGATCGATAATCCCTGCCTTCATCAGGTCCTCGTACTCCCCTGTCTCTGCATTGTATCCAAAGGCCCCTTTACCCTGCTTCACTTTTTCTACCACAACCGAGCCCTCTTCTCCGGCATTGTTTGCAATCTGGCGCACCGGCTCCTCTAGGGCCCTCATGACCAGCCTGGCTCCAGCCTCTTCTTCTCCCTCTAGTTTCAACTTAGAAACCGCAGCCAAGGCCCGAATAAGGGCCACGCCACCGCCTGGCACCACACCTTCCTCAACCGCTGCCCGGGTAGCATTTAACGCATCCTCCACCCTGGCCTTTTTCTCCTTCATTTCCGTCTCAGTGGCAGCTCCTACATTAATCACGGCAACCCCGCCGATCAGCTTGGCCAGCCTTTCCTGGAGTTTCTCTCGGTCATAATCAGAGGTGGTTTCCTCAATCTGCACCCTGATCTGTTTCACCCTGGCCTCAAGGTCCGCTCGGCTGCCTCCACCGTCTACGATCGTGGTATTGTCCTTATCCACGCGTACTGTTTTGGCAGTGCCCAGATCATTCAGGCTCACGTTTTCAAGCTTTAAACCCAAATCTTCAGAAATCACTCGACCGCCCGTTAGAATCGCAATATCCTGCAACATGGCCTTGCGCCTATCACCAAAACCAGGGGCCTTGACCGCGGCACATTGCAAGGTTCCTCTGAGCTTGTTCACCACCAGTGTAGCCAGGGCTTCGCCTTCTACGTCTTCTGCAATGATCAGAAGAGGCTTACCTGATCTAGCCACTTGCTCCAAAATAGGAATCATATCCTTCATACTGCTAATCTTTTTCTCGTGGAGAAGTATATAGGGCTCGCTGAGAACAACTTCCATCTTCTCAGGATCTGTTACAAAATAGGGCGAAAGGTATCCACGATCAAATTGCATGCCTTCCACCACTTCAAGGGTGGTTTCCATGCTCTTGGCCTCTTCCACCGTGATCACGCCCTCTTTACCCACCTTATTCATGGCCTCGGCAATGATGTTTCCGATGGTCTCATCATTGTTTGCCGAGATGGTCCCAACTCGGGCGATCTCTTCCTGATCTTTGGTGGGTTTTGAGATCTTCTTCAACTCTTCAACAGCCACCTCTACTGCCTTATCAATCCCTCTCTTGAGGGCCATAGGATTCACTCCAGAGGCCACAAGTTTAGAGCCCTCCTTATAAATGGCCTGAGCAAGAACAGTCGCCGTTGTGGTGCCGTCCCCTGCCACATCAGAGGTCTTGGAGGCCACCTCTTTGACCATCTGGGCCCCCATGTTTTCAAACTTATCCTCCAGTTCGATTTCCTTTGCTACAGTAACACCGTCCTTTGTAATGGTTGGAGAGCCAAAGGTCTTCTCCAAAATGACGTTACGCCCCTTGGGGCCCAATGTTACCTTCACGGCATCGGCAAGGGTATCAACACCTTTTAAAATAGCCTCCCTTGCTTTCACATCATACTTAATTTCCTTTGCCATACCAATCTCCCTCCTTCGGTTTTCCAAAACCTATTTTTGTCCAATCTCGTGAATTACTTCTCTACAATGGCAATCACATCATCCTCACGCATAATAAGGTGCTCTTCCCCATCAATCTTCACTTCCGTACCAGCATATTTGCCAAAAAGAACCCGATCTCCTTTTTTCACCTCCAAGGGGATCTTCTGGCCATTATCCAGGATCTTCCCCTCTCCTACCGCGATCACCTCTCCTTCAATCGGCTTCTCTTTGGCGGTATCTGGAATAATTATTCCGCCTTTTGTCTTTTCTTCCTCTTTCACCCTTTTGACAATCACACGGTCGCCCAATGGTTTCAGTTTCATAGTCCCTTTCTCCTCCCACAATTTATTTTTTGAGGCCCATCAGGAAATTAAAATTTTCTGATGGACACGTCTGGTACCGAAGGTCAAATGAAATTTTGAATAAGACAAGTTAATCCTGATCTTTCCCATGTCAAGGCCCTCTCAACCATTTTTTCATGCACTTTTCTTGGGCTCAGTTCATTTATGGAATCGGGATAGGGGAAGGTCTCACGACCTTCGCCACTGGGTCGCCGGAGGCGGTCACCCGCCTCCAGCTCCCGCAGAACGTAGCGTGCGGATTTCCCGCACTACGCTCTTCAGAAATTGATTC
>Ga0180301_10002115_pt1 | contig 15638 bp, 10 predicted proteins | sample GuaBasSediGuay16_FD_121797 | JGI IMG/M metagenome (GOLD analysis project Ga0180301, IMG submission 121797) | Subseafloor sediment microbial communities from Guaymas Basin, Gulf of California, Mexico - Guay16, Core 4569-2, 12-15 cm | ecosystem: Environmental > Aquatic > Marine > Hydrothermal...
CAGGACTTTGAGAACTTCCTCGCATTCCTGCCTTCTCTTGTTGTACTCGGATGAAGCGAGTTCGTGTTTAACCTTTGAATCTATCAGATGAATTTCGTAACCTTTTAAATTGAGAGGGATGTATTCGTAGGAGAGATCCATAGTATCCAGGAAAATGGCGTGATCTTTCTTTGCAAAAACTGCTGTGAACTGATCCATGATACCACATCTGACACCAACAAACTCGACCTCAGAAGATCTGGCAATTTTAACTATCTCCATCCCATCGATGTTGAAATCCATCACCCTGGAAATACCGTAGGTTACAGCCACCTCTAAGGCAGCTGAACTCGATAAACCCGCTCCTATGGGCAGATTTGAGTGTATCCTTATCCTCATAGGTTTTACCCTGTATCCTTCTCTTTCAAAAGCCCACACAACCCCCATTATGTAATCTGCCCATGTTCCTGATTTTTCTGGTAATTTGAACACCTTCTTTTCGTTGAACTCTTCAGATATGACTTCGAATTCATCGCTTTCCTCTATCTCAGCCCAAACGTATCTATCCACTGCGAAAGGTAGGACGAAACCATCGTTGTAATCCGTATGTTCCCCTATTATGTTGATTCTCCCTGGTGCTTTAAAAATCCTTACAGACATTCTTCCACCTCTACTTCCCGGAGTGCTTTTGCCGATTCTTCAGGAACGGATGGATTTATGAAAGACCATGTTCCAGTTTCCACACTGGCCATCCATTTCATTTTATCCTTATCTCTTTTCGGAGGATCTATCTCTATGTGAAAATGAAAGAAGTGAGATACATTTTCATAATTAACGGGAGATTGGAAAAGCATCATCATGTACGGAAATTCTTGTTCGAACAGCTTATCGTATTTGGCTGTGACAACTTTTAAGGTGATGGAGAGATCTTTTATCTCTTCACCTGACAATCCAAGAAGTGAATCGACATGCCTTTTGGGATAGATGTGAGCTTCGTAGGGAAACCTGGCATAGTATGGAACCAACGAGATGAACGAATCGTTCTCAAAAATGATTCTTTCTTTTCTTTTCAACTCCTCTTCGATAACTTCGCATATAACGCATTTTCTCCTTTTCTCAAACCATTTTCTCATGGAATCTAGTTTTACCTGAATTCTCTTCGGAATGAAGGGAAAAGCGTAGAGTTGCCCATGGGGATGTGATATCGTCGCTCCAACTTCTTTACCTCTGTTTTCGAATATGAAAATGTACTTCACGAAATCGTATTTTGAAAGCTCTTTCGTTCTATCCACCCACATGTAAATCAGCTTCTCTATCTGATTAGCACTCATTCTGGGAAGAGCCGTGTTGTGATCCGATGTATAGACTATGACTTCGCAGACACCTCTGGACAGTGCATTTTTTAAAATCTCAGATCCGGTGTTTTCAACTGATGGAGGATCTCTTCTCAAAGCTGGAAATCTGTTTTCAAAGCTCACGAGATCGTAATCTTCGGGTAACTCATCTCCACCAGGACACAATGGACATGCACCACTTAAGGGTCTTCCCTGCCTTCTTGAAGATATCATTACCCACTCATCCGTCAGAGGGTTGTACCTCATCTCCATCAACTTTCATCACCTTCCTGATAGTAATGGAACAGTCTTCCATCTGCTCTCTGCTCAGTCCTCCTTGTGAGCTTTCTCCTTTCATCTTTGAAGATCAGAGAGCTGGCCGCAGGCACTTTGTATCCTTCCACTTCCCAGACATCTCTTGAAAGGTTCGCAAAGATCTTCAAGTTTCCCGTATTTGAACCTTCCGTTTCGATTATAAATCTTTCTCCATCCAAAACACCTCTGACCTTCGATTTTCCCCCTCTCATGCTTATTGATTCAAGTAGTATACCCTTCCCTTCAGAATCCACTTTAGATAGATCGTCACTTTCAATCAACATGTTATCCAAAGCTCCTGAGACATAAGCGTACATCTTCCTCATATCGAGTGTGAGATTCACATCTTCATGCCTCAATATCAGACAATCCGGATCGTTCAACCAGAACTTCCTATGCATAAAGGATCTCATCAAAGTGTTTCTCAAAGCATGATAAGCGTTCGGAAACCCAATATCTGGCATATCGAAATTCCAGAATGGGGCGGTATCTTCTCCTATTCTCATACCATCGACAAATCCTACGGATGGAAGAAGAGGTGCTCCACAACCGAGTATAAAAGAAGAGCCAAGTACTTTCCTGATGATTTTCATCCCTTCTCTATAGGCTTGGATTGGTGTTACGTTCTTTTTTCTTACTCCAGGTATAGCCCCTGCAAAGAGAAAATCTATTTTGAAGTAATCAAACCCCGCTTTTTTCAGATTTCTGAATAAATCAGTCAGCCAAGATAGAACATCTTCGTTGGTCAGATCGAGTGCATATATCTTTTTCCCCCAATTTTTATAAGCCACTTTTGGAACTCCGTTTTCCTTCACCAACCAATCTCTATGTTCTCTAAATACACTCGAAGTTTCAGAAACGCTGAAGGGGGCAAGCCATATTCCCGCTTTGTATCCTCTCTCTCTTATGCTTTCTGCCATATGTTCCAGACTGGGGAAGCCCTCTTTAGTTTCGAGCCAGTCACCAATATCTTTCTCGTAAGCATCGTCTATTTGAAAAACCTCGAATGGAAACTCTCGAGCAAGATTTAAATTCTTCTCCACATCGCTCCATTTCAAATCACCGAAATACTGGTACCAACTACACCATCCAACAGGATTCCAAACTGGTATTTCTGGTTCACTCTCTTTCTTTACCGAATCTGCATATATTTCAAGCAATAGCTCCACAGGTGATCCTTCGAGTATCAGGAGTTTCTCTAAAGGAACCCAATCTTCGAAAGTTGTTTCGAAAAAATCCAGATATCCAACCATCTCAGTTCCTTCAGTCACGAAAAACGGATGAGCGATTTCAGATGTTAGGAAACCTAAAAGCCCTCCATCCCAAACTATGAAATAATCGCTCAGTATGTTCCCTTCAAGGAGATCCGGGACAGGAGAGAATATGTTGAGTGTTTCAACGTTCTCTTTCACGAGATCCTTGATGCCAGATAACCTGAAATCCCCATCGACTGGCTTACAGGGCCCCCAGGATTGCCAATTGTTTATCAGCAAGCGTTTTGGTATATCAAACCTTACCATCTCAAGCCTACCAGGTTTACCCTTCACCCTTCCTGAAACGATCCATCCAAGGTGTGTTTTTTCCAACATCCACTCTAGCGAGTACTCTCTTTCTTCAACCGTGAAGGAACCTTCTTTGAATTTCTTACGAAAGATCACCATATTTTGTACCTCCTTATGGTAACGTTACCGGAAACGATTATATCACTTCTGATGATGAAAATCAAAAAATAGTTCAAAAACAAAATTGGATGTTTCAGAAATATTTTAATACAAATTAGGTTTGTTTACTTCAGAGGATCTTTTTTAGGATATCAGTCAGATATCACCATATTGAATAGAAAGAACGAGCAATCAGCAGATACACAGAAAATTGAGAAAGTATTCCCCCATCTTTGGGATTTATGTGAATATTTCATGAACTTTCGGGGTTCTAGATATTGAAAAAATGTGATAAATTTTAAAATGTATATACATGATAATGGTTGTATATACACTGGAGGGAGATAAAATGGGCAAAAACATTAAAGCGCATGTTGTAACACACACTCACTGGGATAGAGAATGGTACATGACCTACGAGATTTTCAGAAAGCGTCTTTTGAACCTCATAGATCTATTGATCGAAAACCTTCCAAAGAAGGAGTGTTTTAAACATTTCATGCTGGATGGACAAACGGTGGTTCTCGAAGATTATCTCGAGATGAGGCCTCACAAAAAAGACGAATTGGTCCGATTGATCAAGGAAGGAAGAATATCTGTTGGCCCCTGGTACATCCTACCGGATGAGTTTTTAATCTTTGGGGAGTCCTTTATAAGGAATTTTCTAGTGGGGAAAAGAGTTCTTGAAGAACTCGGGGTAGAAGGAATGAACATAGGATACCTCCCGGACATGTTTGGTCACAACGCTTATACTCCCTCGATCTTAAAGGGCTTGGGTCTCAAAGGAGCGGTGATCTGGAGAGGTGTTGGTAGATCCTGCAGGGAAACGGAATTCTTGTGGAAATCCCCTAACAACGATGAGATAGTTACCATCAACCTGATTAGATCCTATTCCAACGGCGCTCACTTTGGAAGAAAAGTGGAAGATATGAAAGAAGTGTTTAAGAAAGAAATCGAAGAGCTCTCAAAGCATGCTACAACCAAAAATGTCTTGATAATGAATGGAACCGATCATGAATTTCCACTCTTCGATCTTCCCAGAAATTTCGATGAATGGTCCAAAGAGCTTGGAACGGAGATCATTCATTCCTCGCTGGAGGAGTATTTAAATGATGTCCTGAATGAAAGGCCAAGCCTCGACGTAGTTATAGGAGAGCTACGGGATCCCAAATATGAACCTGTTCTCAAAGATGTTACATCCACAAGGATCTATTTGAAGTTGAAAAATTTTGAGAGTCAGATTCTGTACCAAAGGTATTTAGAACCTTTATCTGTACTCTCGACTAAGAAAGAAACACTGAATGAGATCGAATACGGTTGGAAGATGATACTGAAATCACAACCTCATGACAGTATTTGTGGTTGCAGTCTGGACAGAGTACATAGAGATGTCGATGTTAGACTCTCAAGAGCCATGGAAGTTGGGCTTTCGGTTATGAGCGATATATTTGGAGAGCTACTTGATGAAGAAAAGGAAGCAATCGTTGTTTTCAATCCTTACGAAAGGGAAAGAAAAGCCGTTGTTAAAGGAATCCTCAATCTAGACCCTAACGAAAACTGGATCTTGGTAGATGACGAGGGTAATTCATATGACCTTTACGTTGAAAAGGCTAATCCCATCGAATTCGTGAATTACCTTCACACACTTGGAGATAATTCGTATCTTGAGATAATACCCTTCATATCGAGATATCTTAAAGCATCCAGTACGAATGTGGCGTTCATGATGAAACCTTCGCGGGTGATATTCCAAGCTCCCCTACCTGCCCTCGGTTTCAAGAGATTTTACCTTAAGAAAGGTACCTCCAGAGAAATGAAAAGTGGTTCTCCGAGTCTTGAAAACGATTACTATAGATTCTCTCTAAACGATGATGGTTCCTTCAGAGTAGACGACAAAGTTAACGGTGTGACTTATGGTAAGCTCAACTTCTTCGAAGATATAGGTGATGCTGGAGATGAGTATAACTTCTCACCTGTTTCAGAAGATGTGCGAGTTGATAGGCCAGATAGTGTGAAGATCGAACGAGTTCGCGATCTGGGATTCATCAAAGAAATAGAATTGTTCGCAAGCTACAGAATTCCCAGGGAACTGGCCAGAGATAGGAGAACAAGATCGAACGAAACATTGATGGTTCCGTTGAAGCTGAAATACATACTCTTCAGAGACGAACCGAGAGTGGACATCCTAGTTGAGATTGAGAACAAAGCTAAAGATCATAAATTCACAACAAATTTCATCTTTCCTGAAGAAGTCGACAAAATAATGAACGATAGTTACTTTGGCCTTGTTGAACATCCAACGGTTCTCGAAAACGATGAGGAGGCAACAGAAGAGATCGTTCCAAGATATGCTATGGAGAGCTTCTTAGCAGTTTTGGGGAATAAAGGAAAGTACATGATAACTACCAGAGGGCTTCATGAATACGAAGTTCAGAAAAGTGGTACAACCAAAATAAGTATAACACTTTTAAGAGCCATTGGATGGCTTTCAAGAGGGGATCTGAAAACTAGAAAGAATCATGCAGGTCCTTACATTCCAGCCCCTGAGGCCCAATGTCTTGGAAAGTACAGATACAGATATTCCTTCCACATACTGAAAGAAGGTTCTGCAGAAGAGATGTTCGAAAATTCAAAGAAATTTCTCCTCGATCCAGTTTTAATGCCATCTTCAAAGCTCCCAGAAAATGCGTTCCCGCGTTTTATAGCAGAGGAAGGGGTATTCCTAAGTACGTTGAAAATCTCACATAAGAGGGATGGCATAATCATCAGATTCTTCAATCCGACTGATGAAAAGAAAAAACTCTCATTTGAAAGAGATGTGGAGGTAGTGAACATGGCTGAAGAACCACTAGGAGTGAAAGCTAGGGATATCACTATGAAACCTGGTGAGATAGTGACGGTGAAATTCCCTTTGGGGGGATAACCCTAAAATCTCATGTGGGAGGTTGGTAACATGAAGAAGCTTCTTTTAATCCTAACCCTGATTGTTCTGAGCACCTTCGCTATGGCAGAAGTCGTAGAGATAGTCTTCTGGCACAGTATGTCCAACCCTGTTGACAAGAAATCTATCGAGGAATCCGTTGCGAAATTCAACGAGACTCATCCGAACATAAAAGTCAAAGTTGTCCTAGTTCCGGGAACTGAGACGGAAGTTACTAAACTCATGACAGCTGTTGCTGCAGGAACAGGGCCAGATGTTTACTACTTGGATAGGTTCACAGTAGCTCAAAGAGCTCATCAAGGGGTTCTTGAATGCCTTGAAGATTATCTTGTGCAGCTTGGTGTGGATGTCAAGGAACTTAAATCTAAATACTTCGATTTCGCTATAGCTGAAGCTACCTACAATGGAAAGCTGTATGCTCTCCCATGGGATACCGATGTCAGGGTTCTCTACTACAACAAAAAACTCTTCAAAAAAGCTGGTCTCGATCCTGATAAACCACCTGTAACCATCGATGAACTCGATGAATATGCGGAAAAATTGACTATAATCAAAAACGGTAGAATAGAACAGCTTGGATTTGTACCATGGTTCCAACAGGGGTGGCATTATACCTGGGGATGGGCATTCGGTGGTAAATTCTACGATGAAAAGATGCAGAAACTATGCTTTGCAGATGATCCGAAGATAATCGCTTCCTTCAAATGGCAGAAGAAGTATGCTGATAAATATGGGATGAAGAACATAGGAGCGTTTGAGTCAGCGTATACAGGCGCGAATCTGAATCCATTCCTTGCTGGGAAACTCGCGATGGTCGTTGATGGTAACTGGTTCCTTGCACAGATCAGAACCTTCGCACCAAAAGACTTTGAATTCGGTATCGCTCCAATTCCATACCCCGTTTATGGAGAAGCTGGAAGCACGTGGGCTGGAGGTTGGAGCTTGGTCATACCGAAAGGTGCAAAACATCCAAAAGAAGCAGCAGAGTTCATTCTTTACATGGCTACAGAAGGTCAGGTCAAGTACGCTATAGACACTTACCATCTGCCTACTTACAAAGAGGCAATACCTGGTCTAGTGAAAGCAGACCCCATGCAGAAATACTTTGCAGAGCTTCTGCCAAAGGCTCACTGTAGGCCTGTCATTCCAGTTGGAGCTCTGCTTTGGGATAAACTCACAGAAGCAAGGGACTACATACTCTGGGGAAAGAAGACGGTTGAACAGGCTCTCAGAGACGCCCAAGAAGAAGTTCAAGAGGCTCTAGACAAAGCACTCGGAAAGAAATAATTCTCTGGCCCCCTCCTCGGGGGCCATTCAAATCCACCCTTGAAGATAGGGGGTAGAAAGATGAGAAAATACCAGCGTAGAAACTTCGTCAAAGGACTGTTGTTCATTTTGCCCTGGTTGATTGGTTTTGCTGTCTTCACTGTTTATCCCATCATCGCATCTCTTTACTTCAGCTTCACTGAATACCACGTCACGACGAAACCTCAATGGATAGGTCTTGAAAATTATAAAAAGTTGTTCAGTGACGTTTTGTTCGTAAAATCCCTGACCAACACACTGTACTACGCTGCTGGACTCGTACCAATAGGACTGGTGGTAGGACTCGTTCTGGCTTTACTTTTAGTTCAACCTCTCAAAGAAATCATCTTCTACAGGGGGATAATATATTTCCCAAGTATTGTTCCAGCTTATGCCTTTGCAACGATAGGAATCTGGTTCTTCCATCCTTATTTGGGGTTCATAAACCACATTCTGGGATTCTTTGGTATAGACGGTCCCATGTGGCTTTCAGATGAGAATTGGGCAAAATTCACGATCATACTGCTTTCCCAATGGGGAGCGGGTGGAACCGCTTTGATATACATGGCAGCCATAAAAGATATACCAAGAGAACTTTATGAAGCAGCGATTCTTGATGGCGCAACAAGATGGCAGATGTTCAAAAAGATCACATTCCCTCTGATATCACCAGCAACACTTTATTACTTAGTGATAGCAACCCTTGGAGCACTCCAGATATTCGACCTTCCTCAAATAATGACAGAAGGGGGACCTGCAAATTCAACACTTTCCTATGTTATGTATCTCTATAGACATGCCTTTACTTACGCGAATATGGGGTATGCTTCAGCGATGGCATGGATCCTGTTCATCATATCGATGTTCCTAACATTCTTGATTTTCAGAACATCTGGGCGTTGGGTCTTCTATTACGGAGCGAGACGATAATGGGGGAGGTTGAAGGATGCTGGGTAAGAGAGCTAAGGAGAGGCTCAGATTAAATATAATGAGGCTTCTTTTAATTGTTGTAACCTTTGTCTACATTCTTCCATTCTTCTGGATGGTATCAACTTCTCTAAAAGCCGACCAAGATCTGTTTTTGATACCTCCAAAGTGGTTTCCTATACCTCCTGAGTGGTCCAACTACAAAAACGCGATAGAGTATTTCCCGTTCTTTACTTATTTCAAAAACAGCTTGATAATAACATTTGGATCAGTGCTGGGGACTCTTCTAGTTAGTCCCCTGGTTGCTTACGGTTTTTCAAAGATATACTGGCCTGGTAGAGATTTCTTCTTTTATCTCATGTTGAGTACCATGATGCTGCCTTTCGCTGTGACAATGATACCAACCTTCATCATCTTCAAAAAACTGGGGCTTGTGAACACTCTGTGGCCTCTGATCATTCCCTCCTTCTTCGGTGTACCGATGCACATATTCCTCATAAGACAATTTTTCAACACCATACCTGATGATTTCATAGACGCTGCGAGAGTCGATGGTGCTTCCGAGCTTCAGATCTATTGGAAGATAATGCTTCCACTGTCGAAACCAATATTACTCCTTGTTGGATTGTTTCAATTCATAGGTTCATGGAACAACTACCTTGGACCTCTCATATACCTGACAGATGAAGAAAAGTATCCTCTTGCTTTAGGGTTACCTCTGTTTTTGGATAGATATGGAACGCATTGGAACTGGATGATGGCTGCATCCACTCTGGCCATAATACCAATAGTCATTTTCTTCTTCTTCGCTCAGAGTTATCTCATAGAAGGTATAAAACTTACAGGTTTGAAGGAGTGATTCCTCCCATGAGAATATTGACCATATTGTACCTTTTGATATCAGTAGTTCTGTCCATGGCTTTTGAAATCGAGATCGTGGGATATACCATTTCCGATTGGACTTCCGTGAAATTCGATGTATACACTCTTGGTGGTGAGATCCTCGAATACGATGGTTCAGGGGAATGTTCAATCACCCCATATGGCTTCAGTATTCATAAACCTCAATTCGATTCATCTAGAGTGATTTTTAGATTGAAGCTCGATCTGGCTGGAGAAGGATTTTCAAAGGTGTGCATAGAGAAAGGGGATATAGGGGAAACCTGGATAGAGATTTCCCTTATGACCAATGGAAGGAAGATAAAGATAGGAGAATTCAAAAACAGCGAAAATGTTCCTGGTGATCCCACGAATAGGAAGGAATTTCCCATAAATCAAAAGTCTATTTTGAAGAAATCAGTAGAACTCTTCAAAGTTCCTTCATCTCCCCGAAGATGCAAGAGGTTAGTTCTTGCTTTTTATTATGCCTGGTATGGTACGCCTGATGGTCCCATGGGAAACGGTAGATGGCTTCATTGGTATGGCTCTGGTATGTATTATCAAGGAACAGATCATCCATTGAGAGGATTGTACGATTCATGGGACGAGAAGGTTCTCAAAGATCACATGAGAGAAGCTCTTGAATCGGGAATAGATGGCTTTGTCGTGTCGTGGTGGGGACCGGGAAGTTACGAAACCAATACCGTCAATAAAATGCTCAGGATTTCTCACGATATGGAAAAGGAAGGTGAAAGATTCTACATAAGTGTGTATTACGAGGGATATGAATACTCAACCGAAGAGGAGGTATTCTACGATCTTTGCTTCGTGATCGATGAGTTTACAAAAGATAGAAGCTTTTTGAAGATAAATGGGAAACCAGTGATCTTCATATACTCAAGAGCTATAAACAGCATTTCCAGGAAAAGCTGGGAAAACGTGATGGAAAAGATCAGAGAGACAGGAAGAGATGCTATCTTCATAGCAGATACGATGGATGGAAAGTTCGCAAAGATGTTTGGAGGACTCCATATATACAACGTATGCGGTGCTTTTCGAAAGCTCCCTGTTATGAAAGTTGGCCTGAGGTTTTTGAACTATCAAGCAAGGTGTAACGATGTGTTGTACGCTATAAACATAATGCCAGGTTACGATGACACCCATATACGAATTCCGGGATTCTCCGTTGACAGAGAGGATGGGAAGCTCTATGAAGAACTCTGGAAACTCGTGTTGGAGATCGATCCGGATATGGTGATAATAACGAGTTGGAACGAATGGCACGAGGGAACGGAAATAGAACCGAGCGTTGAATATGGTAAAAAATATCTCGATTTGACGAAAAAATGGGTAGAATTGTGGAAAAACAGGGACAGACTGGAGATAGATATTGAGAAATTGAAGTCGTATTTCAAATATCAATTCGTACCGGAATTGAATCTTCTAAGAGCTTCAATGTATGTCAAACCTGATTCCAAAAGAGTTTATATAGCGAGTGATAACTTACTTGCCTGTTATGCTCTAAAACTTCTGGAAGATCCTCTGGCTTCCGTTCTGGAGGAAGAACTCGAAAAATATGGGAAAGGATACGACGATAAACATGAGGTTGTTGTTGGAGTCGAGATACCAGATGTTTTCTATGCGCGTTACAACGAGTATATTGACTCGATATTTTCTGAAAAGTTTGGATTGATAGAAGTTGTCTATGAAAAACCTGATAAATCAAGGGTTATAAATGATTGGGAGAAATATGCGGATTTAGTTGCGTATAAAGCTTTAAACACACTCATAGATGGGAAGTTACAAGAAGCAGAAGCTTGCTTCAAACACCTTTTGAAAATGTGGGACGGTTGGGGATTCAAAGATGCGTCATACAGCTCCTACTATCAGACCTACAAAACAGGGCTTCTCGTTATTCTTTCAAATCGCCTGAAGAAGCGAGGATCGAATGTCGTTGAAGAATACGCTTACGATGTTGAAAAAGCCAGACAAATACTGATGTCATTGCAGACTGAAGAAGGAGGATTCACGGTAGGGTATGAAATCAAAGATGATGAAGTAGTACCAGCTGATGATGTGAACACGGAGACCACGAGTATCGTGACGATTGCCCTGTTCGAGTGAGGTGATATGATGAAGAGTTTTATTTTTATGACCTTCATATTTTTTTGTGCTCTGAGCTTTTCATCTGTCCTGGACTATGTTGATCCCTTTATAGGTACTGGTGGACATGGTCACACTTTCCCTGGAGCTACAGTTCCATTCGGTATGGTTCAGGTGAGTCCAGATACTGATATCAGAGGATGGGATTGGTGTTCAGGTTACCATTATTCCGATGATTCCATAATGGGTTTCAGCCACACACATTTAAGTGGGACGGGAGCTGCAGATCATGGAGAAGTGAGATTGATGCCGATCGTTGGGGATTTGAAGATAATACCTGGCCCTAAAGAAGATACCAGCAGAGGCTACAGATCCAAATTCAGTCACGATAAGGAATTTGCAAAGCCAGGTTATTACTCTGTCTACCTCGAAGATTACGATATCTTCGTTGAACTCACCGCTTCCACCAGGGTTGGGTTTCATAGATACACATTTCCTGAAACCGATAAAGCCTATATTCTGATAGATCTTTTCCATAGAATCGGTGACATGGCGGAAAGAGCTTATGTAAAAATCGTTGGAAACGATGAGGTTGAAGGATACATAACGGGTGGGCACTTCTGTGGTGCTAAAGATCCACACACTATATATTTCGTGGTTAAATTTTCCAAACCTTTTGAAAGCTTTGGAACCTGGAAGGTCTTCAGAATAGAAGAGGATAACAGGGAAGAGAAGATCGAGAGTAAATCGGAAGGATTGATAGGAGCTTATGTGAGGTATAGAACAAGGAAAGGTGAGAAGATACTGGTAAAAGTTGCCATATCCTATACAGGTATAGAGGGAGCAAGGAAGAATCTATTAGAAATACCAGACTGGGATTTCGATCGTGTCAGAAAAGAAGCGGAATCGATGTGGAAGAAAGAATTGAGCAAAGTGGAGGTAGAGGGAAGTTATGAAGAGAAAGTAAAATTCTACACGGCATTGTACCATGCTTTCATATCGCCAAATGTTTTTTCAGATGTGGATGGTAAGTACATAGGACCTGACGATAAGATCCATCAGAGTGATTTCACACATTACACAACATTCTCTCTCTGGGATACTTTCAGGGCTCTGCATCCCCTTTTCAACATATTGCAGCCTAAGAGAAACTTGAATATGATAAAAAGCCTTCTGGATGTTTACGAGCAATCTGGTTGGCTTCCAAAATGGTACAAGGCCAACCGCTTTACGAACTGTATGATAGGAACACACGCTGATTCCGTGATCGTGGATGCTTACGTTAAAGGTTTGAGGGATTTCGATGTGGAAAAAGCCTATGAAGCTGTAAAAAAGGATGCGACTGTGAAATCCTGCTGTTATTATGAAGCAAGAGGAGGGATAGACTACTACATAAAGATGGGATACGTTCCAGCAGATAAGGTTGGAGAAGCGACCTCCAGAACACTGGAATTCGCCTACGATGATTTTTGTGTGGCACAATTTGCAAGACTTCTTGGAAGGAAAGAAGATTATGAGACATTCATGAAAAGATCAAAAAATTACAGAAACGTTTTCGATAAGAGGAGAAAGTTCATGAGAGGAAAAAAACTGAATGGAGGTTGGATGCATTCATTATTCTTCGATCCAACAAGAGTTTACAAATATTACACAGAGGGAAATGCTTGGCAGTGGACCTTTTTCGTCCCTCACGATGTCTATGGCCTCATAGAACTCATGGGAGGAGAGAAAGTGTTCGTTGAGAAGCTGGATGAATTCTTCTCTAAAAAATCCAGAATAAAAGGCCCTCCTGATATAACGGGTTTAATAGGCCAGTACGCTCATGGAAATGAACCATCTCACCATGTAGCTTATCTATACGTCTATGCTCAAGAACCTTGGAAAACTCAGAAGATGGTAAGGTACATCCTAAAACACCTTTACAGAACAGGACCAGATGGCCTCTGTGGAAACGACGACTGTGGCCAAATGTCTGCGTGGTATGTATTCAGTGCAATGGGATTTTACCCGGTTTGCCCGGGTACACCTTATTACGTGATCGGCAGTCCATCCCTCGATAGAGTGAAAATACATCTTGATAACGGAAAGATTTTTGAGATAATAGCAAAGAACTATCCTCCTGAAAACATATACATATCGCAAGTATTTCTCAACGGGAAAGAGTTGAACAGGCTTTGGATAACACATGATGAGATCATGAAAGGTGGAAAAATGGTATTTGAGATGTCAAAAACGCCGAATGTTTCTAAAAAATTTGAACCCATTCCATCGAACTGAGAGAAGAGGTGAGGGAGTTGCCTCCTAAACCACCTTATAAGATAATAATAGATTTCCTGAGAGAGGAGCTCAAAATAAGGTACTCCCCAGGAGACAAGATACCTTCTGAGAACGAGCTTGCTAGGATGTTCGGAGTCAGCAGGATGACGGCTAGGAAAGCTGTTGAAAAACTCGTGAATGAAGGTCTTCTTGTGAGGATACCCGGTATTGGAACGTTCGTCTCGGAAGTATCGAAACTTTCGAAAGATACGATAAATTACGTTGGTGTTGCTATTGGTAACGTTTCGGATGTTAAAGGTCAAGCGATGGTTTCAGAGATAACTAAAACCCTAAGAAACTTTTCAGCGTATGTGATCTTCACGGATGTTGGCAGAGAATTTTCAGAAGAGCTAGAGAGAAAACTCTCTTACCTCATGGAAGAAGGAATTTCTGGTTTGATAATGTCCCCTGTCAGCGGATTGGAAAAAAGTATTATCTTCAAGAAATTTCTTGAAAAAATACCTGTTGTTTTCGTAGATAGAACAATATCGGGTTTTGAGGATATACCTGTTGTTGAATCCAACAACTATCATGGAGGGTATCTCCTTGGTGAACATTTAAGAGAAGTGCACAATGCTGAAAAAGCGTTGTTCATCACAGAAGAAAATACCAGTATGTCCAGTGTTAGAGAACGATATGAAGGATTCAAAAAGGGATTCAAAAGGCATGTTGATATCCTGGAACTCAATCGTGTTGAAGATTTGAAGGAAATCTTACCGAAGGTTTTGGAGACCGAAAGATACGACTCTCTCTTCTTCTGTCACGATCTTTTAACCCTCTCTGGCATGTTCATCCTTCTAAGAAACGGTTACAGGATACCTGAAGATATCAAGGTTGTGAGTTTCGATGACAGGATCGTTACAAAATACGCTTTTCCGAAGATAACAACCGTAAGACAAAATTTTAGAGAGATGGGAAAGGTCGCTGCGTTGTTCCTTATAAAGCTTCTGAGAAAGGAAAAAATACCAAAGAGTGAGCACATCCCTGTTGAACTGATCATTAGAGAATCCTGTGGCTGTTCTTTCAGTACATGAAATTAAGTATAATAATCCATAAGACCAGCAGCTGCTAGAAGCTGGAGGGATGGATGTGCTGGCAGTGGAAGTAGAAGATCTATCGAAGAGTTTTGGAGAGATTGAAGCTGTTAGAAATATCGGCTTCGAAATAAGGGAAGGAGAAATATTCGGTTTGATAGGGCCAAACGGAGCAGGTAAGACCACCACACTTAGGATAATCGCAACTCTCTTGAAACCGGACTTCGGTTCTGTTAAAGTGTTTGGCTACGATGTGCAGAGAGATGGTGAAAAGATCCGGGAGATAATAAGCTACCTTCCGGAAGATGCAGGAGCCTACAGGAATTTGACGGGAAGAGAGTATTTGGAATTCATAGCAAGATTTTTTGCAAAGAGAGGAAAATTTCACGAAATGGTGAAAAGAGGTGTAGAGATAGCAAAGCTCGGTGATAGGATAACGGATAAGATATCAACCTACAGCAAAGGAATGATGAGGCGACTACTAGTTGCAAGAACCCTCATGGTGAATCCCAAACTTGCGATACTCGATGAGCCCACTTCTGGTTTGGATGTCGTGAACGCCATAGAAGTTAGGAATATCATAAAAGATTCCACAATGGCTGGTACCACTATCCTTCTATCTTCTCACAACATGCTTGAAGTGGAGTTTCTGTGCGATAGGATCGCTCTGATGAACAACGGTAGGATCGTTGAGGCCGGCAAACCTGAAGAACTTAAAAGCAAGTACAACGCGAAAAACATAGAGGAAGTGTTCGTAGAGGTGGTAAAATGCTCGGAAATATAATAAAGAAAGAATTGAAGGAGCTTTTAACCCTCTCAACGTTGATTTTCATGATCTCTATAG
>Ga0180301_10002116_pt1 | contig 15632 bp, 18 predicted proteins | sample GuaBasSediGuay16_FD_121797 | JGI IMG/M metagenome (GOLD analysis project Ga0180301, IMG submission 121797) | Subseafloor sediment microbial communities from Guaymas Basin, Gulf of California, Mexico - Guay16, Core 4569-2, 12-15 cm | ecosystem: Environmental > Aquatic > Marine > Hydrothermal...
ATTTTAAGCTAAAATTAAAGAGCAATGAAAGAAGCTCGTCTTTATAAAAAATTAGGAAATAATAAAATACAATGTCAAAATTGTGCTCATTACTGTGTTATTCCACCAAACAAAAAAGGGATTTGCGGCGTTCGTGAAAACAAAGATGGGAAATTATTTGCGCTGAATTATGGAAAAACTGTTGCGATTCATATTGATCCCATCGAAAAAAAACCATTTTTTCATTTTTTACCCGGCAGTCAATCTCTTTCAATAGCTACCGTTGGTTGTAATTTTAAATGTTTTTCCTGTCAGAATTGGGATATTTCTCAGATGCCCCAATTAACCGGAAGAATTGAAGGTCAAGAAATTTCTCCAGAAGAAATTGTCAAAACTGCTTCGAAAAATAAATTACCAAGTATTTCATATACCTACACCGAACCTGCCATCTTTTCAGAATATGCCTTAGACACAATGAAATTAGCCAAGAAAAAAGGTTTGAAAAACAACTGGGTAACTAATGGTTTCTGGTCAAAAGAACTTTTTGATCTTGTCTTCCCTTATTTAGATGCAGCTAATGTTGATTTAAAGGGTTTTACCGATGAGTTTTATACTAAATATTGTGGCGGTAGATTACAACCGGTTTTAGATACTTTAAAAAGATTAAAGGAAAAGAAAATTTGGGTGGAAGTTACTACTTTAGTAATTCCTACTTTAAATGATTCTGAAGAAACTTTTCAAAATATTGCCAAATTTATTAAAAATGATTTAGGCCCTGAAACCCCTTGGCATATTACTCAATTTTCCGGAATAATTTCTTGGAAATTGCAACATCTACCAGAAACCCCAGTTGAAACTTTAAAAAAAGCTTTCGAAATTGGCAAAGAAGCTGGTTTAAAATATGTTTATACCGGAAATATTCCTGGTCTTCCTTCAGAAGATACTTTTTGTCCAAAATGTAATACTTTAGTAATCAATCGAACTGGTTATATAATCTCCCGCCATGATAAACAGGGCAAATGTCCCAAATGTGGCGAAGATTTAAATCTAATTTTGAAATAAATGTACGCCCCAGAAAAACCTTACAAAAAACAAATCTTGGAACTAATAAAGCAAACCTGGGAAACCCCCTATGTTTCAATAGAAGAAGGAGCATATCCTGTCATTAAAAAGAAATTCTCATATCTGGAGGTAGACCATACCGACGGCATCGGGACCAAGGGAATTTATCACTGGCAGCAAGGAACTTTTAAAGAGGCCGTGTTAGATGCTCTGGCAATGAACCTGAACGACTTGGCAATAGTGGGAGCTATACCTTACAAGCTTCAAAATCACATTACCGTTCCCGAGGAAGACGATAGGATTGTGGAAATAATTAAAGCTCTTTCAGAAGAATGCCAAAAAAGAAACATTGCCATTACCGGCGGAGAGAATTCCTTCCACGATAATTCAAAAGGGTTGGATATAAGTATTACTGTTGGCGGGTTTATTAAAAAACTGAGATCCAATGAATTCAAAAGCTATGACTTATTAATAGGAATCGAGAGCAACGGATTACATTCAAACGGATTTACCAAAGTAAGAGAGGTTTTTGGAAAAGAAGCGAGGGACGAATTTATTAAACCCACAAATATTTATTTAGATACAATTTTAGCTCTTAATGAAAAGTTTGATATTCACGGTATGATGCATATTACCGGCGGAGCTTTCACCAAATTAAAAGATTTGTTGGGCAATACAGATGTTTTAATAAGTAGAAGCCACCAATTAAAACCCCAAGCAATTTTTTATGAATTATACCAAAAAGGAATTTCCGATGAAGAAATGTATAAAACCTTCAATTGCGGCATAGGTTTTATTCTGTCGGTTGACCCAAGAGATGTTAAAGAAATACTCTCTGAGATAAAAGATTTCAAAGCTGGCATTATCGGAAAAATAATTCCCGGTTCCGGGAAAGTAAAAATAGAATCTTTCTTCAGCAATAAAGAAATAACCTTTTAATATGCCTATTGTTTTTGCAGCAGTTTCTCCTCATCCACCAATAATTTTGCCCTCGGTAGGTTCTGAAGAAGATAGAATTCAAGTTAAAAAAACCATTGAAAGTTTGGAAAATTTAGGAAAGAAATTAAAAGAAACTCAGCCCGATTCAATCATTATTTCTTCACCTCATCCTGACTGGGGATTCAATGTTCCTTTATATTTCCTTGCCAAAGACTTCAAAGGAAAAATTGAAACATTTTTAATTGGCACAGAATCTCCTTTTTTCTATTTTCAAAAAGGAAAAGAAACCTACCGTAATAAAATTACAGGAGACCCGGCGTCTCCCAAAATTGCTTTGATAGCCAGCGGGGATTTATCCCATTGTTTAAAAGAAGATGGACCCTACGGTTTTCATCCTGACGGTCCTAAATTTGACAAAGATTTAATTGAGAGTTTAAAGAAAAAAGATATTGAAAAGATTTTGAAATTAGACGATTTATACCCTGAAGCTGGTGAATGTGGCCTACGTTCTTTCTGTTTTCTTTTGGGGATACTGGAAGAGTCAGGAATAAGATATCAACCAGAAATCCTCTCTTATGAGGGTCCTTTCGGAGTAGGATATTTAGTAGCTGAATTTAAATTAATATGAATTTTGGTTTTATTTTATTTGATAAACCTCCGAAGAAGACTTCTCATGATATAATTGATTTTTTTAGAAAGATCACTAAAATTAAAAAAATTGGCCATGCGGGAACATTAGATCCTTTTGCTACCGGTCTTTTGATTTTAGGAATTGGTAGACAAGCGACAAAAAAATTAGGTAAATTTTTGAAGTTGAATAAAGAATATTTAGCGAAAATTAAGTTAGGAGCGACTTCTGATACATTTGATAAAGAAGGAAAAATTACAAAAAAAGAAGTTAAGAAAATTCCGGAAAAGAAAAAAATAGAAAAAATAGTTAAGGGTTTTATTGGAGAAATCAAACAAACTCCCCCACTCTTTTCAGCAAAGAAAGTCAAAGGAAAAAAGGCTTATGAATTAGCCAGAAAAGGAGTTAAAGTAAATTTAAAACCCCAAGAAGTTAAAATTTATAAAATTGAAATTTTAAAATATAAATTTCCGATTTTAGAGATTAAAATTAATTGTTCTTCCGGAACTTATATTAGATCTTTGGCTAATGATATCGGTCAAAAATTGGGTTGCGGTGGCTATTTGGAAAATTTAAGAAGAACAAAAATTGGAGATTTCTCTATTGGGAAAGCAAAAAAGCTTTCGGAAATTAATTCGAAGAACTGGAAAAAATTTTTAATTAAAATTTAAAATAAAAAATAAATATGAATCATCATATTTTATTAGCTAAAAAAGCAGTAGAAAATTATGTTAAAGAGAGGAAAATAATTTCACCTCCCAATAATCTGCCAGAAGAATTTTATAGAAAAAAGGCTGGCACTTTTGTAACCATTGAGAAAAATGGTCAATTACGGGGCTGTATTGGGACTTATTTACCAACTCGGCCAAATATCGCTGAAGAAATTATTCGCAATGCTATTGCTGCCGCCACCGAGGATTATCGCTTTGGACCAATCAGAAAAGAAGAACTCCCTCATCTTTCTTACACTGTTTATATCTTAAGTGAACCTGAATTAGTTAAAGATTTAAAAGAACTGAATCCTAAAAAATTTGGTATAATTGTAAAGACAAATCCTCTGGTTTATCCTAATGAAAATGTGGTTTTTGATGACCACTTCCCTTTTAAAAGCGGGCTTTTGCTTCCCGATTTACCTGGCGTCGATAGTGTAGAAAAACAGTTTTTAATCGCCTGTCAAAAAGGAGGAATTGATCCAGCCAAAGAAAAAGTGGTTATTTATCGTTTTTCAGTTGAAAAATATGAATAAAAAATCAAAAATCAAAAATCAAAAATCAAAAAGAAAGAAAAAAACAAAAGAACAGATTAGAAAAGAAACAGAAATTCAGGAAATTGTTAATCATTATTTTTATAGTAAGGGGTTAACTTTGGAGCAGATTAAAGAAGACGCTAAAAAAAAGAAAATTATTTATTCAAGATTTACCCGACCAGCAAAACAATTGTTGGAATTGGCGGGTTCCGTTAAAAAAGCTAAAAAAGCCATTGATAAAGTAGCTGAATGGGCGAAATCCCGTGGTTTAGATTATGCTATTGAAACGGTCTTTAAGAAATGGCTGGAATTAGATAGATTAAAACCGAAAGAAATTGTTAAAAAACCTTATTATCAAGGAAATCCCATGGTTTGGTCGGAAACCAAGAAAAAATGGTATGTAATTTCTCTTGAAGGTGAATGGCTTGAATTTGCAGGTAAAGAAGATGAAATTGAATGGAGAATAGTAAAATGAAAAATCAAAAAATAAAAATTATCTTTACGGGGACTCCGGAATTCGGAGTAATTATTTTAGATAAATTAATTCAAAATAATTTGAAACCGATTTTAGTTATTACTGCCCCTGATAAACCAGTTGGCAGAAAGCAGATTCTCACTCCCCCACCAGTTAAGTTGCTGGCTGAGAAATATAAAATTGATGTAATTCAGCCAGCAGAAATTCGAAATTCTAAATCCGAAATTCGAAAATTAGAACCAGATTTAATTGTGGTTGCTTCCTATAGCCAAATTATTCCCAAAGATATTCTTGATATCCCTAAATTTGGTTGTCTTAATGTTCACCCTTCACTCTTACCGAAATATCGTGGTCCCTCCCCCATTCAATTCGCTATTTTAAATGGCGATAAAAAAACTGGAGTAACTATAATGTTAATGGATGAGAAGACGGACCATGGGCCAATTCTCGCTCAGCGAGAATTGGAATTTCCAATTTCCAATTATCAATTACCAAAATTGCATGACGAATTAGCAAATTTAGGAGCTCAGCTCATTATTGAGACAATTCCCAAATGGATTAAGGGGGAAATTAAACCTAGACCCCAAGATGAATCAAAAGCAACCTATACCAAAATATTAAAAAAAGAGGATGGTAAAATTGATTGGAAAAAGTCAGCCAGAGAAATTGAAAGACAAATTAGAGCTTTTAATCCTTGGCCAGGAAGTTTCACTCTGTGGGAAAAAAGACGAATAAAAATTTTAAAAGCAAGAGTTTTAGAAAAAAATAATACTCTAACTTATCCCATTGGAAAAACTTTAGTTGCTCCTCAAAATGAATTATGTGTTCAAACTGGTAAAGGTTTTTTGATTATTGAGAAATTGCAACTTGAAGGAAAAAAAGAAATAGCTTCTGAAGAATTTATTAGAGGTTATCCTGGTTTTATCGGAACAATTTTAAGTTAAATAAATATGTTAACTCACACTGACTTAAAAAAAGGAATAAGGTTTATTCTAAATGATGAGCCATATGAGGTTTTGGAATCTTCTTTTGTTTTTAAAGGTAGAGGAAGTTCGATTGTTCAAACTAAAATTAAAAATCTAACTACTGGTAACGTTATTTCTCGAACTTTCCATCCCGGAGAAGAATTTGAGGAGGCGGAGATTGAAAAAATCAAAGCAAAATTTTTATATTCTCATCGAGATAAATTCTTTTTCTGTGAAGAAAAAAATCTCTCTTTTAGGTTTGATTTACCAAAAGAAGTTATCGGAAAAAGTTCTGTATTTTTAAAACCAAATGAAATTGTTGAAGCTATCCAATTTGAAGGAAAAATAATAAATATAAATTTACCCATTAAGGTTCAATTAAAAGTTATTGAGGCTCCGCCGGGTATTAAGGGTGACCGAGCTCAGGGCGGAACTAAAACTGTGACTTTAGAAACCGGGGCTAAAATAAATGTTCCTCTTTTTATTGAAGAAGGAGATGTTATTGAAGCAAACACTGAAACCGGTCAATACGTAAAACGAGTTGAATAAAATTTAACACTAAACAAAAAGCGACCCCTCAATTATTGGGTCGCTTTCATCGTTGGCAGATCTAACTTCCTTAAAGCTTTCTGGACATTGTCTTTCCCTCCTAAAGTAGAGGCATTAGAGAGAATATTTTTTTCAACTCCTTTTGAACCAACCTTCTGGTAATTCTTGTAAAAACTTGCCAAATTTAATGGCGTCTTTTTGCATCCTTACCAATTTTCGATGATCTTTATTTTTGGGCAAAAGTTTCATTTGAAGGAATTTCTTTCCTTTTTCATTAACCCAGCTTTCTTTTTTAATTATCCAAGAATTTCCTCCAAAAGCCGAGATTAATTTTTTAACTCGTCTGTAATCTTTTGGAGAAATAATTACTGATGGAAATAAAAGAACCTCGCTTTTACTTCTGCGATGTCCCTGACAAGAAGCTTCTGTATTTACTCCCCATCTTTTCAATCCGATTACCAAAGGTTTAATTTTTTCATCCACTTTTTTTCCGGATTCGTCTTGGATTTCTTCCACTTCTCTTTTTACTTCGTCAAGATCTCTCGGTTTCATATCTCCTCCTTTGTAACCTATTTTTAATTTCAGCATCAGCACTTCATAATTTTAAGAATTGTTAAGGTGCTATATTCATCGAATTATTCTATTTATGGAACTTCCGACTAAAGACTAACTCCGGGAATTCCTCTTCTTTTAGCTGCCTGCAATAACCAAAGCTAGACTGATTTGATTTGGCTGGTTTAATCTTATCCAATTTCTGACTACTTATTTTTCTTGTTTATTCCCGGAGGGAATTTTTGATAGATTGCTTTTATTCCTTTTTTAACCTTTTTCAAATAAAAAAATCAAGTTTTTCTTCGACGAGATTCGGCTTCTCTTACTTGTTTTTCATCCATACCGAAATGATGAGCGATTTCGTGCCAAATAGTATTTTTAACAATTTCTTTTATATCTTTTTCTGAACGGGCCGTTCTCTCAATCGGATTTTTAAAAATGGTTATTTTATCTGGCAAAACCTGGCCATAATGCCATCTTTTTGTCTGAGGAATTCCTTCATATAAACCAAAGATAAATAAACCTTTTCTGGCTCTTAATTTTTCTAATTGATAAGGGGTTGGATCTTCTTCAATCACAACTTCAACATTATTCAATTTTTCCAAAAATTTTTTAGGAATAGCTTCAATTCCTTCTTTAACAATTTCTTCGAATTTCTTTTTAGTCATTTAAAGAATCTATTGTAATTTTTGTGTATTTTTTGAGATTAGTTAAATCTTTTTTATTAAGAATTTGGATAGCATGATTCCAGTGAATGGAAATCCAATCCCCTATTTTTATTTTTGGTATAAAATTTTTGTCCCAAAAAACAAATTTATCAATTGGCTCTCCCAAGAAATATCTCTTATTTTTTTTCTGAAGCGGCTGGTATTCGATAATTATTCCGTTCTTATCTCTTTCTTTTACTTTCCCCCAGCTAATTCGACAAACGTCTAACAGTTTACCCTCGAGCACTATTCTCCCGGTCACCGAACCTATTACTAATACATGAAAACTATGGTGAGCTTTTGAGACAGGGTGAATTTTTTTTCTTTTAGCAAACTCCTTGATAATCATTTCTTTTAAAGAATCAATTGGAACTTTTTCTAAAAGTTGATTTCCAATCCAATAAGCCTTAACTACCATTCCATCAAAAGGATCCTCTATCCTATTGCTTTTTGCGATTAATTTATAGTAAGAAAAAGCTCCTCTAAAAGCCTCTAAAATTTTTTTGATTTTTTGTTCGGAAATCCTTTTACCTGAGAGATATTCTAAAAGAACTTTTTTCTCTGATTTTTTTTGAGGTCCGCAAAAACCAAGTTGGTGAGGATAAAATCCATAAAGAGCTGCCAATTTAAGCCCGGACATAAATTAGTTTTTTAATATCCTTAATCAGCTGCCAAACTTTTCTTAAACCAAAAACTAAAAATATTCCTAAAACAATTAAAAAGCTACCAAAAAGTGCTTGAAGACTTATCTGGTCTGTTTGAATAAAAGATAATAAAGTGGTTATTGGAGAACCAAGAAGTAAAATTACCGTTGCTCGAGAAACCGGAATATATTTAAGGCCGCTATACCAACTCATTACGTAACCAAAAAGAATAACTGCCGTAATTAGCACCCAATTAATTTGCGATAAAGTAAGGTTAGATAATAAAGTTAATTGGCCGGTAAATAATAGAAATATAAAAATAAACAAAGAACCAAAAAACATTCTTCCCCAAGCAACCGTTCTGCCGGAAAGTTCTTTTAAGACATATTTGGAAATAGTATTTTCTGCTGCCCAAAAAAAAGTAGCTAACAAAATTAATAAATCACCAAAGTTTAACGAATAAGGTAATTTTTTCAAAAAGAGTAAATTCCCAAAAATTAAAAATAAACCACCTAATAAAAATCTCTTATCAATTTTCTCTTTTAGAAAAATAGAGGCTAACACTGCCACATAAATAAACATTGTTTTGTGTAGAAAAGCCCCTTTAAAAGCAGAGGTCAGAGAAAGCCCCTTAAAAAAAAGTAAAAAGGGAATACTGCCACCTACTAAACCAATGGTGATCAATAAAAGCCATTGTTTTTTGTTTAGTTTTTTTAGTATTTGCCGGTCTTTCAATGCTAAAATTAAGCCTGTTAGTAAAATGGCGACAATGAGATTTTTTAACCAGGTAAAAATGTAAGGATTTACAGCTTTAACTCCAAATTGATTAATGAAAATTGCAAAACCTGAAATAATTGCGGTTGAAAAAACTAAAAGATATCCTTTTCTCATAAGTTTTATTTGATTTTAACAGATTAGAATAATTTTTCAAACAAGTGTATAATATATTAATATGCCAAAGATAAAAATTGCTATTTTTGGTCTTACGGGTTGCGAAGGGTGTGAATTCCACTTACTTTCTTTAAATGAGCTTCTTTTAGATTTTTTTCAAAACTTCGAAATAACTAATTGGCGGTTGCTCTCCGAAAAAGAAAAAGCAGATTTTGACATTGCCTTTATTGAAGGGGCAGTTACCACGAAAAATCAAATTAAATTACTAAAGCAAATTAGGGAAACTTCAAAAATTGTTGTTGCTTTAGGAGTTTGCGCAATTTCTGGAAACATTTTTGTCCAATTAAATCCACAAGAAAGAAAAAAAATTGCGGACAAAATTTACGGTAAAAACTACAAACTTAAAGGTAAGTTTTTAGAGCCGGTAGAAAAATTTATTAAAGTAGACGAAAGAATTCCCGGCTGCCCTCCCGACATCAAACTTTTCAAAAAAACTATTGAAAAACTCAAAAAAAGGAAAGTTATTTCAAAAATAAAAGAAGTTTCTCCCCCGGATTTTACTGCTAAAATCGAAGGTCACGGAGTTTTAACGATAAATTTCAAAAAGAAAAAGGTTAAATTTGAAGTTGAAGAAAGCGAAAGATTGGTTGAAGGATTAGTTTTGGGTAAAAATTTCATTCATGCTCCTTTTATTACTTCTCGAATCTGCGGAATTTGTCCCGTAGCCCACAACCTTTGTTCTTTTTCAGCGTTGGAAAACGCTTTAAGAATTAAACCCTCCCAAGAGACAATAATCTTAAGAAAAATTCTATTAGCGGGTCAAATTATTAAAAGCCATCTTTTACACCTTTTCTTTTTGGTTTTGCCAGACTACGCCGGAGTTAAAGGTTCAATCGAACTTTCTAAAAAATACCCAGCTGAATTTCATTTAATGTTGAATTTAAAAAGAATAGCTGATGAAATATTAAAAACCGTTGGTGGTTCCACTGCTTTTCCTTTAAATACGATATTGGGAGGGTTTAGAAATCCTCCAAAAAAGGAAACTCTTTTTACTATTAGAGATTCGATCTTTGAAATTATTGATGAGGCTCAAGATTTAATAAAACTTTTTTCAACCATTAAAATTCCAGAAATAAAAGTTAAAACCAAATCAATAACTATCGTACCTCCCAATAATTCTTATCCTTTTTATCCAGGTAATCTTTTTCAATTAATAGAGGAAATTGTAAAAAAAGATTCCCCGGCAAAATTAGGGGTTTTAAAAGGAAAAGAAATAATAAAAGTTGGGGCAATAGCTCGACTTAATCATTTTTCAAAAACACTTTGTCCGAAAGCTAAAGAAGTTTTTCAGAAATACCAGCCTGATCTTAACAATCCTTTCAACAATAATTTAGCTCAAGCAATTGAGATTTTGCATTTTTTTGAAGAAACAATAAATTTGATTGAAAAGCTTTCAAATAAAAATTTAGAAAAAGCAAGGGGAAAAGAAAAAATAAAACTTCCTTCAAAAACAACTTCCGGAAAAGCTTGTATAGAAGCTCCCCGTGGTATTTTACTTCATCAAGTTAAAATCGATTCCCAGGGAAAAATAATCAACTATAACATTATTTCCCCAACCCAAATTAATTTAGCTTCTTTAGAAAAAGAGACAGAGGAATTAATAAAAAAACAGGGTGAAATTCCACCCCGGAAAATAAAAAAACAGATTGAAAAGTTAATCCGTGCTTTTGATCCTTGTATTACCTGCGCCGTCCATTAATTTTAAAATTTCCTCAGCTTCTTCTGGTAAAATTTTGTTAACGGCTGTATTTTGATAAGTAATCAAATAATCTCCCCTTTTCACCTTTTCTTCAAGGGAGGAAATATTTACCCAATGGAAATGTCTCCCTTGTTTTATTTTGGCTTTACTTCCTTTAATCTCGATAACTATACCCGGTATCCCAACACACATCGTTTTTTTATTAATAGTTATCAAATTTTCACTATCATTTTACCAAATCTAATCCACAAATCCAAGAAAAGAAATCTTAAAAAGTAGTTCCCCAGGCGGGGGTTCCGCCCCCGCCTGGGGAGAAATCCCATAATCGTTTCTGCCGCCCGCTTTGCGGGAACAGAAACAATTTTTGGATTAATCAGTTCGAGGTAAACAATCTGGCTGTCTCTGTTGGATAAAAGCCGAACCTATTTTAGAGAAAATCCCGATGCCGAATTTTAGGTGCTGGCTCGCCGTCGGCGAGCCAGCAAGAACCGGCATCGTTCCCCGTGCGCGAAACGCACAGGAAGAAAAATAGAATTTATTTTCTGGTAAAAAGTCAAATTTTAAATTGGTGTTGAAATAAAGTTAGATATTTGAAATTATTTAATTTTAGATTTTATCTCTTTACTTTTTTAAAACACTCATCAATAATATCGGTAAAGAAATCTTTTGCTTTCTCTTCGTTTAAAAAAGAGTAGCAAGTTTCTTTAATTTTTAGACACAAATCAGTGTTGTTTAATCTTATTGCGGTATCTGTGACACATCTTCTACAATCGTTTGGATCCGAAATGATTTTACAAGTCTCAACATTATTTCCGCTTTTTTTTACGAGTTCACTAAAACAATGAGACCTGTCATAATAATTACATTTTTCACATAAGTTTGGGTTGTTTTTGTCTATAGCAAAATGGGTAATACATTCGCAAACTTCTCCACATTCATCAATGTTATTTGTCTTTAAAGCTTTAACCATCTTCTGGCATTTATAGACGGGGCTGCTGCCGATAAAAACTTTTTCTATTTTTTTACATAAAATTTCATCTCCGGTCTTTATTGCTACCTCTTCTATACACGGTTGATAATAATTAGCCATATCTCCCCACGCGTGAACTACACCTCCTTCATTTAATGTTTTTTTTCCTTTGATTGTTTTCTCTATCTCCTCACACAGTTCGGGATTCCCCGTCTCAATCGCTTTCTCTTTTAAAGAAGTAAGTTTATCCTCCAGCTCTTTCCTTTCTACAGAAAGTTTGCTTACAAAATGCTTTCCACCTACTATACTACTTCCAATTAAAACAATTAAAATTACCCCAGCTATTATAAGTAATAAATTTTCTTTTTTAAAATAAAAAAATATAGAAATTATTAAAGAAAAACATAGTAAAATAAAGACTTGTCCAATGAAACTCCCCCAAAAAACTAAAAAAAATGGAATAAAAAAACCTAATCCTATTCCAAAAATACCGGCAAGAAATCCAAAGATACAAAAGGAAATTATAGGATAGTAAAAAATAGCTTTACCTCCTTTTTTTAATCCCAAGTAAAGTCCAATTATTAATCCAATTATAAAAAAAATCCCCCCAATATTTTCCTCAAATAAGTGGACTGGATGAATAAATTTAATAAATGTCAACCAATCGCCTTCCATCAAATCTTCCCAAATTATCCACCTTTCTGCTTTTTTTCCGGTTTCTTTACTTACTATTGCTAACACAGAAGAAAAAAACCAAATAAAAAGACCTATTAGAATGAGTTTTCCTAGAATAAATTTTTTCTTTTTAATGTAAGGAAATGAATTATTTACCATGAACTTATTTTATTATTCCGAATTTTTTATAGCATAAATCTCGCGAAGAAGGCTTTTCAATATACTCACATAATTTGGGATCGTTTCTCTTAATAGCTAATTGTTCAAAACAGCTGTCTTTATAAGACCAGCCAGAAGGAATCAAGTTTAGAATATTCTTACAAATTTCAAGATCGTTTCTATTAACATAAATTCTGAAGAGACAACCTTTTTTCTTTTCGGAATTAGCGATACTTTCGCATATACTAATATCATTTCTCTTAATTGCTATTTTTGCTACACATTCGTCTTGATGATATTGGTATTCTTTGATTTCTTTGCATATTTCTAAATTATTTGTTTTAAGAGCTAAGTCTGTAAAACAATCCTCTTCGTTTGAATATATATAATCCGATTTCATTTCATAACATATTTGAGGATCTTTTCTTTTAATTGCTATTCCTGTATAGCACCAATCTGTTGAATCATAAGGTCCTCCTTTTTTACATATGCTAATATTATTCCAATTTACCGCGACTTCAAATTCACAAATCTTTTTTGCTGATCCAGTGAACTCTTCACATGCACTTTGAGAATTTCTTCTTCCGCTAAAAATTATTTCTTTATAACATTCTTCAGTTTTTGAACTCCAATATCCATATGAAACCAAAGCGCATAAATTAATATCATCTCTTTCAATGGCAATATTTTTTATACATTCTCTTTTTCCTTCTAACGTAAGAAGATCTTTACAAGTATTCAGAACTCCACCTACTCCTAATTGAATCTCTCTTGTGCATTCTGCAGATTTTCCTGGCGACCATATTCCTTTACATAACTCTAAATTATTGGTTTCAATAGCTATTCTTTTAATACAATCCTCTAATTCCTCACTAAAATAATACTTGGGTTGAGGGATTTTTCTACATTCGGCTAAAATATCTTTGTATTTTTCTGAAATCAAAAATACTTGCCTATAACAATGTTCAATACTGGGTGTTACACCCTTTTCCAACCTCTCACAAACCGAAAGATCTTTTTTCACTTCAGCTACTTTAATATAACAATCATTTTTATATCCATTTCTATTAGGAGAATATAACATCCTACTGGATATTAAAACGTCACAAAGCGATTCGTTTTGCTCGGCTACAGCAACGGCAATAACACAATCTTTTTGAAGAGGAACTAAGGTTGACCGGGCCCTTGAAGGAGGAATAAGACTGAAGAAAGGAAATAATTCTCCTATTGATAGACATATTCCCGAATTTTTACTTTCTATTGCTTTTTTGGTTAAGATTTCACTATGGATTTTAAGAAAGAATTCTAATGGCGGAGGAAAAAAATATAGCCCGAAAATTGCTCGCAAGAGAAGCGGTAAAATTATCAGAAATGCAATTATTTTTATCTTTTTCTGTATTCTTGACAAAAAAAACAAAACCAATCCCAAAATCAATGGAAAAGGAAGGAAATAAAGCATTAATTGATAAAAAAGATACTCAAGTCCTTCCATAATTAATCCGCTATAGAATTAAGGATTAAAATAATTATTATTGCCAATCCTAAGCCCAACCATCCAACCCAGGAAGGAAGACTCTTTTTTCTCTCCCACTCTTCTAATTTTTGATTTTCTACTGACATGTTAATTAATTTAAAATTTGACTTTTTACCAGAAAATAAATTCTATTTTTCTTCCTGTGCGTTTCGCGCACGGGGAACGATGCCGGTTCTTGCTGGCTCGCCTTCGGCGAGCCAGCGACTAAAATTCGGCATCGGGATTTTCTCTAAAATAGGTTCGGATTTTATCCAACAGAGACAGCAGTATACTGCTGCGAGAATTAATAATTATCAAACTTTCACCATCATTTTACCAAATCTAATCCACCAGTCAAAGAAAAGAAATCTCCGAAAATGAGCCCCCAGCAGGCGGCGAAGCCGCCTGCTGGGGGTGGGGCTGAAACTGAAAAATTACCCGTATGAGTATTGACATTTTCTGTCAGTTTGCTATAACACCTGGTGTTAAACAAATCCGTACCTTTATATATATATATTTACTCGCAACAAGTCCATTGCAACTTTGAGCAGATGATATGTTTTGTTTCCTCAAAGCCGCAATGGACACAAGCGGTAAAAAACAAAAGGAGGTGTCGTCAATGACGCAAAAGGTGTCCGACGAGAAGCTGGGCGAATTCGCCCGAAGGCAGAATGATTGGTTCAGGAGAGTGCGAGAAGGTTCTCTGGACCCCGATGAAGTGGCTCAGGCAGTCCAACAGATTATCGACCGTCCTTACTTCCAGCGCGATATGCGCAAGGAAGGCTGGGAACTTGTGGAAGATGTAGAAGGAACGCAATTTCTCTCGCCTCATCAGCTTGAGCTGGTTCCCTTCCTTTTCAAGGGAGAAAACTATATCAAAGGCGAGGAACTGGTTGAAAGAGCTAAGAAAATGCAGGCCAATCTCGGCCAGCGTCAAGCAGAATATCTTTTAGACCACCGGTATGAAATACCAGAAGAATGGCGTCAATATTACATAGTGTTTCCAGGGACTTTCTGGCGTGACCACTATGGCTACCGCAACTTTCCTTATCTTTACTGGGATGGTGAGCGCTGGGATTTGAACTTCGACTGGATCGTCTTCGTCTTCATCTCCCCTGTTCGGTTGCTTCGCCCTCGCGAGTAAATTTTGCACTTTGAACCTAAGGCCTTGAGACTTTTTGTCTCTTGGCCTTTTTGTTTTTGAAAATATTCAAACAATGTATGCTGAAAAAGGATGCTAGACCGTTTGGCTCACGGTCAAGGCTGTGGGCGGTCGAAATCCGGAATTTTATAAGACAGAACATAAACGGTTAAGGCTTTTTGTGGCGTTCTTATACAATTCCAAAAAAACGAAGATACTCGGTACAGAATACTGGAGGATTTGAAATCCCAAATAAAATACAGCCCGAAGAGTATTCAATGGGCAGTGCCAAAGATGGTATTTTGTACATTCTGGCGTGACCGCAATGGCTACCGCTACGTTCCTTCTCTTTACTGGGATGGTGAGCGCTGGGATTTGCACTTCTTCTGGCTCGGCCTCGGCTTCAACTCCAATGATCGGTTGCTTCGCCCTCGCTATTATCTTCGTTCTCCTCCAAATCGATAAGGAGGAGTTTCTTTTAAAGTTTTCCTAAACCAGCCGCCTAACATCCGGCCGATCTCATCAAGAATTTCTGAGAAAGTCGCATACTTTTTATTGTCCAGAGCCTTAATCTCCCAAGCAATACGTAAGAGAAATTTAAGTAAATCTAATCTTTTTACGGCTTTCTTGAGACAAGTTAATTTTTCTGAATTTCTTGAAATCGTGGCGTAAAATACGGCCTCAATTACTTCTAAGAAAAGTCAGTTCGAAGCGAACAAAGTAGCTGCGCGAATTAAACCTGCTCAAACTTTCTCTATCATTTTACCAAATCTAATCC
>Ga0180301_10002117_pt1 | contig 15623 bp, 21 predicted proteins | sample GuaBasSediGuay16_FD_121797 | JGI IMG/M metagenome (GOLD analysis project Ga0180301, IMG submission 121797) | Subseafloor sediment microbial communities from Guaymas Basin, Gulf of California, Mexico - Guay16, Core 4569-2, 12-15 cm | ecosystem: Environmental > Aquatic > Marine > Hydrothermal...
CTCTATACCCTCACCGGCCAGTTGCTGTTCTTTGAGGCTGGCGCAGGCGAGGAGGAACTGCGCATCATCCAGCAGCAGATTGACCAGGGGATCAACTGCCCACAAACCTCGGCCGGCGGCCGGCTATTCGACGCGGTCTCGGCGCTGCTGGGCATCTCGTGGGTTAGGACGTACGAGGGCGAGCCGGCGATAAGGCTCGAGGCCTTCAGTAGGGGGGGCAGAGCGCTACAGGAACTCGAGCTACGCACCGCGAACCTAAACGGGGTTCTGATAGCTAGAACCCCGGAATTCTTCCTGAGGCTATGCGAATCCCTAAGAGACTTTAGTGCGCGGGATCTAGCGTACACAGCCCAGTTCGAGCTAGGCCGCGCTCTCGGCCGCATGGCTATAGAGACTGCGCAGGGGCGTCGGGTATCTGAGTATGTCGTGCTTTCGGGTGGTGCAACCGTCAACGACGTTATAGTTGCAGGGATAGAGGAGGTTCTGAAGGAGTACGGCTTCGAGGCCGTTCTCCCAACACGTGTCCCTCCAAATGATGGCGGGATCGCGCTGGGGCAGGTAGCTTCAACTCTCTTCGCGCGGTAGTACTGGTACCTACCTACTTATACATGTTTGAACAGATGGCCTAGCGGCCAAGGTTTATTTAGGTGAGTTGAAATCCTAGTACCTCCGGGACTTTGAGGGGCTTGCAATGGACGCGCAGATGCAGAAGAGCGAAGAAGCTGGTGGCAGGGCCAAGATCATAAGATATTCACCGTGGCTTGTACACTTCAACACGGGCGCCTGTAACGGATGCGACATCGAGGTTCTAGCCGCGCTGACCCCTCTCTACGACCCCGAGAGGTTCGGTGTCAAGCTCGCTCCTTCGATTAGGCACGGCGACATACTGGTGGTTACCGGGGGTGTTACCCGAAAGGCTGCAGAGAGGTTAAAGAGGCTCTACGAGCAGATGCCCAACCCCAAGTTCGTGGTGGCCGTGGGAGCGTGCGCCATTGATGGTGGTGTGTTCAAGGGTTCCTACGCCGTGGTGGGCGGGGCCGATAAGGTCGTGCCGGTGTCGATGTACGTCCCCGGGTGTCCCCCCAGACCCGAGGCTATTCTCCACGCTATAGTGAAGCTCATCGAGAAGCTCAGGTAGGGTGCAGGGAGATGGCTGAGCTCCCCGAGAAGCTCGGCTTGTTGAAGAAATACGCCAAGAAGGTCTACGAGATCAAGGTGTCGAGAATAGTTGCCGAGGTTGAGGTAGGAGACATACCTCGCATAGTTGAGGAGTTGATAAAATCGCTAGGGAAGGAATCGCTTTATCTCACCACCCTAGTCGCAACAGATCTTCCAGAACAAGGTATTATAAGGCTGGATTACTTCCTCTCAGTGCTGCCCGAGAAGAAGGTGGTGGTACTAAGAGCTGCCGTACCCCGCGAGGATCCTCGAGCACCCAGTCTTCTCAATATCCTGCCCGGGGTCTTTTCCGCAGAGTGCGAAGTTTATGATCTTATGGGCGTTGTTTTCGAGGGTAATCCCCACCTACGTCGCGGCTTCTTTGTCCCAGTAGAGGTCGCGGAGAAGGGTATTCACCCACTTAAAAAGGATGTGAAGGTGTAGCGCCATGGCCCGAACAAAGATAGTGGAGGTGCCCATGGCCCTCGAGATACCTGTAGGGCCTCAGCACCCCGCGCTGCACGAACCGCTGCTGATAAAGCTGTACGTTGAGGGGGAGGTCGTTACTAAGGTCGAGGTTAACACGGGCTACAACCACCGTGGTATAGAGAAGCTTTGTGAACGCAACAACTTCTACCGCAACATCTTTCTCTGCGGCAGGGTATGCGGTATATGCAACACTGTTCACGCGAACTGCTACGTCCGCGCCGTCGAGGCGATACTGGACGTCGACCCACCTCCGCGAGCCAAGTACCTCAGGGTGCTGGCCATGGAGCTCGAGAGGGTACATAGCCACATGCTGATAAACGCTGTGATGGCCGAGGTTCTAGGTTACGACACGCTGTTCATGACCATCATGAGGGACAGGGAGGCGGTCATGAAGGCCAAGGAGATCGTTACCGGTGCCCGGGTGCTGGCGGACTACATGATGGTAGGAGGTGTGAGGAGGGATATAGATGAGGTGAAGAAGGATAGACTCCTCAAACTCCTCGACAAGATCGAGGAGAGGGTGAGGTACTACCGAAAAGTCTTCGAGGATGACCCAACGATCTTTAAGAGGCTCGTGGATGTTGGGCGACTGAGCCCCGCTGACATCGTCTCACACTCCCTAGTGGGACCTGTAGCCCGGGGCTCGGACGTCGGGACCGATGTGCGTTTCGAGGATCCCCACGAAGCATACCCAGAGATCCCCGTCATGAAGCTCATAAAGCGAGACGAAGGTGATTCCTGGGCTAGGATGATGGTTAGGTGGGACGAGGCCCTCGTCTCGATAGAGGCAAGTCGCTACGTCCTACAGCACCTACCCCAGGGCAACGCGGTGCCTGACGAACGCAAACTTCCCAGGAGGTTCCCGCCGGGAGAAGCATTCACAAGAGCCGAGGCGCCGAGAGGCGAGCTCACCTACTATGTACTGAGCGACGGAAAGCCCACTCCGTACCGTGTGAAGATAAGGACCCCCTCATTCAACAACATAATAAACGGCGCTTTCGCCTTCGTAGGAGCGTGCATAGCCGACGTACCAGCCATCTTAGTGAGCTTCGACCCCTGCATCTCGTGCATGGAGAGGGTCGTGGTGGTGGACCCCGAAACAGGGAGCAAGAGGAAACTCAGCCTCAGAGAGCTCGCGACGCGCGGGGTGAGTAGGTAATGGTGCATAGCTTCCTGAGGGAGGTTCTGAGAAACCTGATTAGAAGGCCTGCGACCATTGAGTACCCCAAGAAGGAGACCCCGGTAGAGCCCGATTTCCGGGGTAGGCACTACCCTGACCTAACCAAGTGCATAGGCTGCTCACTCTGCGCGTTAGAGTGCCCGTCCAACGTCATAACGATGAAGCCTATACCCAAGGAGCTCGCTGACGCTGCTCCTCCTGCAAATCGTAGGAGGATATACCCGTCGATCAGGTACTTCGGCTGCATATTCTGCTACCGCTGCGTAACTGTATGCCCCGTCCGCGCATATGTCGTGAGCAACGAGTATAGACTCGCCTCGGATAAACCCCTTTTCTCTGACGAGTTATCGCTTTCAACTCTGAGGAGGAGAAAAGGGGTTGGTGCGCAATGAGTATCGAGGAGCAGGTAACACTCTTCATACTCGTGGCGCTACCCATATACATAGCCTCGTTCACACTGTACGTGGTAAGAGCTCTTAAGGGGCCTACGATACCCGACATGGTGCTGGCGATCGACGCCATGACGTACGACTTAGCGGCGTTCCTTGTAGTTCTTGCAATTTTCTTCCGCTCGCCTATACTAATCCCCGTAGCCATAGTCCTCGCCCTCTGGGTGTACGCTCTCGACATATACGTAGCTAAGTACCTTGAGGCCAAGGAGATGGGTGAGTAGCCGTGGATCCCGCGTGGGTGCTCGTGGTTATAGGCGAGGTGCTGGTAGCTATAGGAGTGTTCTGCGACCTAGTTGCGGCTATAGGCATGCTGAGATTTCCCAACTTCTATGTTAGGCTGCACGCCGCTACGCTCGGAACGATAGGCGGTGCCTTCGTCCCGCTCATAGGAGCCGCGCTCATAGCGGCGGGGTGCGAGTTCCTAGGTCCCTACCGGTGGTTTACCGTGGGAGGTGCCTTGGTGACCGCATTCCTGGTACTGATACTTGCACCTGCAGGCTCGCACGCTCTTGCACGCGCCGCGCACCGCTCCAAAGCAGCTGTGGTGGAACCCAAAGTTGTTGACCATCTCGAAGAAGATAGGGGAGGTGGTGGTTCATGATCGCGCCTCAAACACTCGTATTCGGTATACTGGCGTTGCTGGGACTCCTATCGATGATAGCAACGTATCTAGCGATTACGGAGCGCGACCTGGTGAAGGCGGTGGTGTTCTCAGCTATTCAAAGTACGGCGTACGCATTCATGTACTACCTGCTGATGGCTCCCGACATTGTTTTGGTCTACGTGCCCGTGGCCGTAGGGCTCTACCCCGCCGTAGTCCTCTTCCTCATAAAGAAGACCGAGAGGTATGAGGGTGAGTAGCCATGGCCGCGTGGGAGCGTGTAGTGATAGCGGTCTCAATGGTTGTGTTTGTAGCACTCCTAGCCCTAGCCTTCACCGTGGGTGCTCTGGGGTACCGTGCACCACCTCCCACACTGAGGGATTTAGCGGAGGTATACCTCAGAACAACCTTTAACTCCGACAATCCGCTGTTCAGCGCCATGGCGCCCGAGGCGGTGACAGCGATCGTGTGGGACTACCGAGGACTCGATACACTCTTCGAAACTGCCGTATTCTTCCTTGCCATCATAGCCTCCGTCGCGTTGATGAGAGGTGTGTCGCTGCCCAGAAAAGAAGTGGGGCCTGCTGCAGGTATGTCGCCGATAGTCAAAACCGTTACCAAGATAACGATAGGCATGATACTAGCGGTCGCAGCCTCAATCGCGTTCCACGGACACCTGACCCCCGGAGGTGGTTTCCAGGGAGGTGCGACAGCCGCCGTAGCCCCGCTAATAGCGCTGGTAGTCTTCTCCGTTTACTTCCTAGAACACGCAGGTGTGACCAAGAATAGGATGCTGGGACTGAGGAGCGCTGGGCTCCTAGGGGTGGGCCTCACGGCGTTCCTAGTACTGGCAGCGTCTATAGTGTCGGGTGTACAGGCATACGTACTTCAGAACCAGCCAAAGCCCACAGCCCCCATAGGCATGCCCTCAATAGTCGACGGAGCGATTTTTGGTGGAACTCTTCTGCTTTTCAACATTTTCGAGGCTCTGGCTGTTGCTGCAGGATTCACGTTGGTGTTCCTCCTCTTGGCAATTCCCGAGGAAGAAGCTCTGAAGGTGACCACGGGTGGCGAACATGCCCATTAGCCCGGATAGCTACCTCTTCAACCTGCTCATCATGACCTTGTTCGCAAACCTAGCAATATCACTCTACGGTGTCCTCGCGAGACCGAGCCTCGTCAAAAAGGTCATAGCCCTGACGATCTTCAGCGATACGGCGAACACCTTCGCGATAGTCGTAGGCTATAGGCTGTGGCCCAAACCTAGCGAGCCGCCGATACCCCCAGTCATAACACGGATCCCCCCAACACGTGAGTACATAGAGGAGTTCGCTGCTAGAGCTGTCGACCCACTGCCCCAAGCACTGGTGCTCACAGCAATAGTGATAGGCTTGGCCGTAACCCTATTTCTCGTGTTCCTTACACTCCAGATCTACAGGTTGTACCGCACAACGGATGTACGAAAGATAGCCAAGCTCAGGGGGTGATGGGTGTATGGCCGGCAGGATCGCCCGTGCTGTAGGACCCGCGCTGCTCACATTCATCACATACATAGTGTTCACCGGCTCGGTCGCACCGCTAGACCTGCTTGCCGGAGCACTTGTAGGGGCAACTGTAGGTCTAATCGTGGCTAACCTAGTCGTTGAGAATCCGAGGAAGCTGCTGCAGATAGCTAGGTTCGGCTGGCTTATGGCATACGCGCTGTACTACTTCCTCGTAGCAGAGATCCGAGCTCACCTCGACGTCATGAAGAGGATCCTCCACCCCACAATGCCCATAAACCCAGGGATCGTGAGGGTGCCGTACGGAGTCAAGACAGACTATGCCATGACAGCGATCGCTAACTCCATAACCAATACCCCGGGTACCGTGGTTGTAGACCTTGATCCCGATAAGAAGTTTTTCTACGTCCACTGGATAGACGTCAAGACCGTGGATCCGGAGGAGGCGCGCAGGAAGATCTCCCTAGCCTTCGAGAACTACGCTCAAAAGGTGTTTGACTGAAGGTGAGAGCAATGGAATCCGTCCTATTCCTCCCCCAGAGCCTCGGAGTCGTAGTACCCATGCTGATCGTAGGAGCATTTGCGATGCCCCTAATAACGCTCTTCACCGAGAAGAAGCGTGTTTTCGATATCTACACAACAGTCTTCGCCGTGGTAGCACTGATCTTCGCATCGATGAACCTAGCCTACGTAGAGATGAGAGGAGGCAAACCTATAGTCTACCCCTTCGGCGGGTGGCCTCCACCCGTAGGCATCGTATACGAGGTTGATAGATTTGGAGCTGTCCTGGGATTGCTATCAGCCTCCGTAATGCTGCTGATAGTACTCTATAGCACCTGGTACACACGAGAGATGGATGGGTATGTATGGTACTACACGCTGCTCCTAGGACTCGAGGCTGGGCTTCTGGGATGCATCTACACGGGAGATGCCTTCAACCTCTTCGTGATGATAGAGGTTCTGGCAATCTCCGCCTACGGGCTGGTGGCATTCTATAGAGGCAGACCCCAGGCTGTCGAGGCCGCTATGAAGTACGCGTTCATAGGTGCTGCCGCCACGACCATATACTTCCTAGCGCTCGTCTTCCTATACGGCGCCTTAGGCACGCTAAACATGGCCGACCTAGCCATCAAGGCTACGGGGGCGGAGCTTCTGAGGGTTCCCTACAGCGGAACCATCTTTGGAAGTGCCGAAGCTGCATGTGCTGTGGCCTTAGCACTTGCCCTCTGGGCCTTCACGTTCAAGGCAGCGCTGTTCCCAAACCATTTCTGGCTTCCCGATGCACATCCCGAGGCACCAACACCCGTCTCAGCAGCTCTCTCAGGACTTGTGGTGAACGTCGGTGTCTACGCAACGGCACGCTTCCTCTACACGATCTTCAGCAGGTACTCCGTGACCAGCGCCATGGGGTTCAGGGACGCTGTGATGTGGGTGCTCATAGGCTTGGGAATAGCGTCGGGCCTCGTCGGAGCGCTGCTCATGGTTGTGCAGAGCGATGTTAAGAGGCTGCTGGCCTACTCTACGATCAGCCACATAGGCCTGATATTCATGGGGCTAGGCCTGGGGCTCTCTACAGCACCTAGTGAGGCGACCAGGCTTGGATTGACGGCTGCTCTGTACCACACGATCAATCACAGTGTCGGGAAGGCCCTGCTCTTCATGGCCGTCGGCGTCTTGATCTGGGCGGCGGGTACGAGGGATATAGACGGTATGGCGGGTGTAGGGAGGCTGTATCCGGCGGCCACGGTCGCCATGGTCGTGGGGTTCCTGCAGCTTATGGGCATGCCACCCCTGGGAGGCTTCTTCAGCAAGCTCATGTTATACCAGGCGTACGTAGCGGCGGACATGCTCATACCCGCCGTGATGGTCGTTGTGATCTCGGCCATATCGGTTCTGGGGTATATGAAGGTCGTATACTCGACCATCTTCAGACCGCCGCACCTTGGATACCGCCGCGAGGCGACTGGATTGGCTTCAAGCGTGGTGGTCCTGATGGCGGTGCTATGCATACTTCTGGGAGTCACTTCACCAATCCTAACGCCCTACCTGACGAAGGTCATAGACATGTCCCTCATGCCCGAGGGGATAAGGAACTATGTACAGGCTTTTGTCGATGCCATAAGGATCCTGAGTCCTCAGGGGTGATGAATTATGGCCGTAGTGCTCAAGCTTGAACCTTATGCCGAGGCTCTCCTGGTAACCGGGGCGATGTTTGGAGTTGTAGCCGTGTGCACCCTGCTATACGCTCTGCTAAGACGCGGTACTTCTGCTAGGCGCGGCGGTGAAGGCAGCGAACCCTACATAGGGGGAGAGGCCCCGAACATCTTGAGGAGGGTAGACGCATCGGCACAGAATCTGTACTGGGGCTTCGTCGAGGGGGTTTCACGCACCATCTACCGTGTTCTGAGGTTCGTTGTACACAGCGGGAGGCTCAACGAATGGGCGGGGTATATGGCAGCGTACTACGGATTGCTCGCACTACTAGCGATCATCAGCCTCGCTATCTACATAGCTAGGCTGGGGTGAGAGAAATGAGCTGGGGTCCGGAATCCCTAGGTCTACTCCTCTTCGCATTACTGGTGTTCCCGGGCCTGTTCTTCACAGTAGCTCTCGCCCTCTTCAGCGAGTGGTACCTCAGGAAGATTGTCGCGCGCATGCAGAATAGGATGGGGCCTAGCTACGTAGGTCCTTTTGGTATCCTGCAGCCTCTCGCCGACTTCCTGAAGCTCGTTATGTCGAAGGAAGAGGTTGTGCAGAAGTTCTCGCTGTCCTGGGTCCCCAAAGCCATGGCGCTGACTGGTATAGGCGCTGCTGTAGCTTCGCTACTCTTCCTACCCATATCCCCGTTTCGCGTTGTTGCTCCTTACGACTTCGTCGTGTACCTGTACATATGCAGCCTATGGGTACCAGTATCTATAGTGTTCATGGGGCTGTCAGCACCTAACCCCTTCGTGTCGGCGGGCATCTCGAGGTTACTATCGCTCTTCATAGCCACCGAGCCGGTATGGTTCGCCGCCGTTCTGGTGCCCGTCGCCCTCACAACCTACTACGGCTACAGCGAGATGCCCTTCTCAGTATTCTGCACAGCCGTGAACTCCTGGAGGCTGTGGAGCGAGCCCCTCGGAGCTGTGGCCATGCTGTTGGGGTTGGTAGGTACCGTAGTCAGCATACAGGCTAAGGAGATGGCGCAGCCCTTCAACATACCGGAAGCAGAGCATGAATTGATAGCGGGCTTCGCCACTGAATTCAGCGGCCCGGTGCTCGGCCTATTCAACTTAGTTCACGATGTTGATACCGCGGTATCGCTGCTACTCGTAACATACATCTACCTAGGAGGCCCGTACCCCTACCCGCATCTATCAGTTCCAGGAATCCTGCTGCTTATAGTGAAGTACCTAGCACTGCTAACAGTGGTATCAGTGATAAGGTCCTCTTTTGGGCGTTTCAGGATAGAGCAAGGCATAGAGACGCTGCTAAAGTACTCGGCGGCGCCAGTAGCAATAGCGCTGATACTGGCTAACATAGCGCCAATAATAACCTAAACGAGCTTCATAAAAAACACGTCGAATTCACTTACTTTTTCCTACACGACCTCTTCCTACCTCTTCAAACTATATGGGAAACATCTAGCCAAACATCTCGAATAAGCTCCCATCTACGGAGATGCTCTGAAATGTTCACGACTCTGCACCAAGAGTTTCCCTGCATCAAACACAGCAACATTGCTGACTGCCAAGTTTGATGATGAGCCATTCTGCAAAACGGAGTGCTTAGAAACTATTTTCGGCATATCTGAGTTTCAACTCCCTAAGCTTGCTTAGAACCTTATCGATGAAGCTGTCTATGTAGGTAGGATCCACACCCATATTTTTGGCCTTATCCTTAACTATAGTCTCAACTACCGCATAGCGTTTGTACCTCTCGTTCAGCATTCTCCAAGGAATTCCCTTCATGGCCTTGGCTAAATCGGGATCAAAGGGGAGCTCTCCCTTTAGCATCAGGAACGCTATTATGGGGTAGCCTACATACCCCCTAAGTCTAGTCCCGTTATCGCTACTGAAAGCAACACGTTGCGCGACATCCACGTATACCTTGTATTCTCTATAGCCGTCGGACGATATCACAAGAGCTCTCTTATCATCGAGCACCCTCACACGGTTATCCGCTACAGCACCTAGAGCTTCGAGCACTTTTATCCGGGGAGGAAGGCGTAGGTACTTCAAAGCTAAGAGCCTCTCCAATTAACTTCTTACAGCTCTGGGAGGATAAAACAGTGAAGGATCATTACCATCGATCTTCGAGATAGGTTCCTATGATGACACTAGTTCATTAACTTGAGCACGTGTCTTCGGTCATATAAGTGCTAGAAACTCGTTTGAAGTAGCTTGGATAGGTTTATATCTGTCTAAAAGATGCTCAACAAAGAGCGTAGTACCGATGAACGCGTTTCCCCGTCCTCATAACTTTGAATGACTTTTAATGATTATTGGTGCTATGGGGGCGGGGTTGGCGCCTTGGCCCCCGCTCACCCGCGTCACGGGGGCTTCATGGGCCCCGTTCGCGGGGAGCGCCACGCCCCGCACATCTGGGTGAAAACCATAACTTTTGAGCCACTTAACCCCAATGTTTATGGCTCTGATAAAGTCACGTTCTACCATGTAGCCGTCTACGAGACCGAATCTGAGCCTTAGCCTGTAGACCTTTACCCTTACGTGGCGGTGGCCCCCTCTCGCCGCAACGCGGGTCATCGAGGAGAGCCACCGCCGTATACGCTTGCCCGAGAACGGGTCTATAGAGGATGTACCTCTTTCATCCACAAGCTCAACATGTATTGGAGAATCTTGGAGAAGCTTGACCAGCGTGGAAACACTCCATCGGTGTAGACTGTGGCGCAACGCGCTCCACTTCTGCCGCTTCACAATCTTCTCCTTGTGTCTAGACACGTCACCAACAACCACTATAGCATCGTATTTCCATGCCAGCTCTACAATCCTCTTGGCGGTCTTCCGCAGGATGTCTAGTTTCCTGTTACGCTCTCTCCTAGCCAACCTCTTAAGCCTCTTCCTCGCAATCCTATCGCTCCAGTGGCGACTCTTCATTATCCTTCTCCGTTTCTCGGCATAAGCAATAACTATTCTACCTAGACCAGTCTCGATACGTTCAGGGTAGACGAGCTTAGCGTCCTCGTAGACAGCCAGCGTGACGTTGTCCTCATTAACGTCTACTGCTACAACATTAGCGGGATTGTAGTTTACCATCGAACTCCTTCTCAAAAGTTAGGTAGAAGATAATCTTCCGATCAGCAATCTTGAACCGTAACTCTCTGCCAGGGCGCCACCCGCCATAACGATATCTGATGTAGTGGTTGTGTATCCGTATTGGTATTTCTAGCCAGCCGCTGTGGGTCTTCAAGATAATCGTGCCCCCATGTAGTCTCCAGTCTTGACTGTCGAGGTAAGTTATCGTGACCTTCCTAACGACTGGCTTGTCGGTGTATGCTTTACCTTGCTTCTTAAGCTTCAAGAAGCTTTTAGCGCGTCTCGCCGCGTCAGCAATAGCGCCCTTCACGAGCCTCGTAGGCATATCATGGTACTTCTCTCGGAACCGTTTGTAGAACGTTTTGTGGAGTTTCGCTAGGCTCCTAGCATTGTTTTTGATAGCGTACTCTACAGCTTCTTTAACCATCTCCCTATATGCTTCCTCTAGCTTCCTCAATACTGCTAGCTTCGGCTTACCAAGATACACGCTTTCTACTACCACTGTCCGCTTAAGGGTCTTTGACAGCTTCCTCAACAGCCCTCACCACCTTCTTGTACTTCTTGCTCCTCTTCCCGTAGATGCGTGCCGCGAAGCTAGTAACGATGGCTACAAGGTCTTCAACCAGCTCTTGCATATAATCCTTGGATTCCTCCTGGAAGGCAACAACCACTTTTACTCCGTAGGCCTTGAGCAGCTCCTCAAGGTATTCGAACCCAAACCTTGTCAGCCTGTCCCTATACGCTACCACCACGGCGTCTATCTGTCTTCTACGAGCCATCTCCACAAGCTTCCAGAGTCCTCTACGCTTAGTGTTTATCCCGCTTCCAAGGTCTGTGACCTCTATAACCTCTACATCTCCGTAGGTCTTCTTAACCCACTCTCTCAATGCTTGTAGCTGGCGTTCAAGGTCGTCCCTCTGTGTGGAGCCACTAACACGGGCATAGATTGCAACTTTTCTTGGCCTCAAAGATTCACCACGTAGGAGTCGCTCTACCTCGCTACACGGGATACGCCACCGTCCATGAACCTCTACTGCGCGGATCTTCCCAGTACGAATCCATTTGATAACAGCAGCTCGCGTAACCCCGAATATCCTAGCGACTTCGCTAGGCGACAGCAGTCTCTCTGGAATCTCAGACACAAAGACACCAAGTAATTAAAAGTCACTACTAGTTATTAAAAGTTGCGCAACTCCGAATGAGTGCCTCCTGATCAGGTTTCTGGGAAGATCTTCGCTTCAGGCGTGTATTCAGAGGGTTCTTGATTATGGTGCTGATCTGCTACATGCTGTAGAGTGCTGTGTACTGGGGTTCGCGAAGGCTAGGGGTCTGCGTAGCAAGAAGCTGGTTGTCTCTGCTGTGGAGCATCTCAGCGTTGTCTCCCAGCTGAGGAGGCTGCTCAGCTCTTCGGATGCAAGGTGGTGAGGTCCCCGTCGACAGCGAGGGCTTCGTGGATCCCGAGATCCTGAAGTTCTACGTGGGGAGGGGCGTGGCGATGATGAGTATACAGCTCGTGAACCACAAGATAGGTACTGTGCAGAAACTCAGAGAGCTTGTAGATGTGGCGAGGGCTGCCAACCCCGATGTGGTTATCCGCACGGATGCCGCGGATGCCTACGGGAGGATCCCATAGATGTAGAGAAGCTAGGCGTCGATATGCTCACTATAAGCAGCACAAGATCCTCGGGACTAGGGGTGTGGGTGTCCTATACATTAGGGAGGGGCTTGAGCTGGAGCCAGTGATACGCGGTCAGCTTAGCACTGAGAAGCTGTGGCCAGTGTAGAGAACGTGCCCGCTATTGCGGGGTTCAGGAAGGCTGTGGAGCTTGCGTTCAACAATTTTGAAAAGAATGTTGAGCATATGAGGATGTTGCGGGATGCGCTGATAAGGGGGATCGAGGAGAAGGTGCCCAACGTCATACTCAACGGCCCTCGAGGCAATGGGAGAGCCCCGGACAACGTTAATATCAGCTTCCTGAGGGTTGAGGGAGAGGCTCTCACGGTCGAAACTCAGCCTCAGGAGCATCTACGTATCCAGCGGCAGCGCGTGTACGAGCGGATCCTCGAGCCGGGCCACGTACTGCTGGCTATAGGCAGGAAGTATGAGGAGGCGCATGGAAGTATCATCAATGAAGGTTGCTAGGTACCACACGGTGGAGGACGTGAAGTACGTTCTGCAGCAGCTACCTCAAGCTGTTGAGAGGCCGCGCAGAATAAGCCCCGTTAAGTAGACGCCTATCAACCCTATCTATCCATGAACATTTACCCAAAACAGCTCCTCGGAGATGGCGGGCGAGCCTCCTTCGCCGACATGCTGAGGCTGGGTGTTTTCAGAGCTTCTCGACCCGTACCTGGTCTAGGTAGGACTCGACATCCTCGGGAGATGGCAGGGTCCTCGCACCAAGCTTGGTAACCGAAAGCGCGCCTCCCGCCACACCCCATCTAAGAGCTTGTTCCAGCTCTTCGCCCCTGAGGAGCTCCGCGATAGTGTACGCTGTCAGCACGTCCCCGGCCCCCGTGCTGTCTATTCGCTTCACCTGAGGCGGCGAGAACTTTAGACTGTGGTTCTTGCTGTGGAGTATGAGGCCCCTGCTCCCCATAGTCACCACGACTTCGACACCCAGCTCGGCTAGCTCGCGCGGTGTAAAGCCTATAGTCGTCGAGATTCTTCTCGTAGTATCCTCGTCCACTATGAGGAGGGGCCTGTACCTGCTCAGGATATTGGCCACAACGCTGGGGGAGTAGCTCACGATCTCGGCGGTTGGGCTGTAGACGAACAGCTTGTTCTTCTCAGATGCTTCCTCTGCAATCACAGCGGCGTTCTCTACGTAGGTATCGCCGGCGTAGTACACCTCGGCACTGATATCTCTGAGCTTTGGAGGTGACAATGTTGGGGAGATAGCCGTTCCCCTACCCACGATCTTTATCATCTCCTCACATCCTCCTCTGTGAATTATCAGGACATTGTTCGTCGCCTTACCTTCGTGGATCTCGAGGCTAGAAATATCGACACCCACCCGGACAAGCGAAGAAGCTGAGAGTAGCCCCTCGAAGTCGGCTCCCACGCTCGAGAAGAACTTCGTCTTTGTACCCAGCGCGGCGAGGCACCACGCCACATTAGCACCGCTGCCCCCCGGCTCCGCGAGTATGGGGTTCATGAGCCCAGCGCTCACCTCAACATGGATATCGAACGCCGTGGAGCCTACAGCAACTACATCCGGCCGGGAGTACCTGGGTGAGGAGTTTACGAGGGACTTCAGGGTCCTCACGAGCATCCTCCCGAAAACTACTTCGGGTTCTATTGAAAGCTCTGTGAAGATCTTGGCTATGCTCTCTCCGAGCAGACCGTAGAGGTCAAGAACCTCGTTCCTCAGCACCTCACGAGGCATTACATAAGGCTCCGTGACCATGAGCTTTATCCATCTGCCTAGCGGTGTTAGCTGGTAGCACTTCAGCCTGGTTTTCCTACCACTCTTGTTATACCCATCCACGATCCTCTCAACGAGCACCCCAACCTCTACCAGTTCCCTCAACATCCTCAGAACAGTCTTGTTGGAGTGGCCGACGAGCTCCTCTACCAAGTCTCTCTGGCACTTGATGACGTCCAGCTCAAACTTCTGAAGAATTTCGAGAGCTATGCTTGAAGTAAACACTGTTCTTAGAAGTCTCAGCCTCTTGCTTCTGCTCTGCGGCAGTGGTAAGAGGAAGGTCCATATGTTCACGGCTCCACCCCGGGAGTGTAGCTCTGTACACAGCCTGCGTAGAGACCTACACAACCAAGTTTTTAACTAATGGAGGTGAACGTGGTGTTGCCCGGAGATGTTCCGGTTAGGGAACAGTCTAACCTAGGGTGCTGTGTATGGAGAGGAGCTCTGTCTGGCCTCTAAGGATGGCCAGAGTAGCGGTCTATACCGTGGTTGCTACGGTACTCAGCACGCTCCCCGCGTTTAAAGTAGCCGGTGCTGAAGGCGTCAGCATCACCTTGGGGGCCGTAGCACCGGTGGTACTGGCAGGAGCGTTACCTGTAGGAGAAGCTGTTTCGGCTGCCCTTGCCGCCGGTATCCTAGCTACGGTCATTCCGCCTCCCGGGGTTTTCGGACCCCTATCCCCGCTGCCCATGGTGGTGGCCACCGCAGCGGCATCGCTTGCGTATAGGTACGGGAGGAGGGGTGTTCTAGCCGCGGTTGCGATACACCTAGCATTCCTAATCCTCTTCGCTGTGCTGGGGGGAGAAGAGTTCCTTGTGCACTACCCCCATTACCCGTGGTTCCACGTACTCGGTATGTGCATAGCCCTGCTGATGGGTGACTTTGGAAGCGGCACCCTGCTACTCATACCACCTGCGGTGGAGGGCGTGCTTGTTGACCATGCAGTGGGCTGCGCGATTGCGCAGATATACTTTCCCCTCGTAGCGGGGTTCTCGATACCTCCGAGCATCTGGAGGGCCGTAGCATGGGTCTACCCGGTGGAGCGCGGTATTCTGATAGCCGTGGCCTATGCAGTGCTGGTCGCTATGAGGAGGCTGGGGGTGTCTAGGAGATGATGAAGAGCCTGCGTGTTGAGGTGCAGAACCTCGAGGTTGCGTACCGTAGGAGGAGGATGGCATGGGTCTTGAAAGTGCCCAGACTTAGGCTCAAGGGTCGTGGAATAGCCCTCCTCGTAGGTGAAAGCGGTAGCGGAAAATCGACTCTGCTCAGGGTTCTTGTAGGGCTCATACCGTGGATCTACTCCGCCGATGTTGCGGGTTACGTGAACGTCCTCGGGTTCAACCCCTTGGAGGAGGCTGGGTTCAACAGGTTGAGGGTGTTGGTGGGCTACGCCCCCCAGAGCACGGACTACGCGTTTGCAAACCTCTACGTGGAGGATGAGCTGCTTGCCCGCGAAGAAGTGCTCCGCAGGCACGGGATGAAGGTGGCGCTGAGCGCGTACGATGTATCCGAGGCGCTGGGCTTGAGCGAGTACCTAGGCTATAGGATCGATAGC
>Ga0180301_10002118_pt1 | contig 15616 bp, 17 predicted proteins | sample GuaBasSediGuay16_FD_121797 | JGI IMG/M metagenome (GOLD analysis project Ga0180301, IMG submission 121797) | Subseafloor sediment microbial communities from Guaymas Basin, Gulf of California, Mexico - Guay16, Core 4569-2, 12-15 cm | ecosystem: Environmental > Aquatic > Marine > Hydrothermal...
CTGGGATTTCACTAAAAGACGGGAAGTTCTTCCTCTATGTGAATGTTCCAGTAGAAATTTATGCTGAGGAAATGCGAAATGAAATAAGATCTAATGCTAAGCCAAAGTACTTTGCGGGGTTTGATTTGAACTCGGATAGAATAAACATGGTTATTGTTGATAGGAGAGGAGAGATCAGAGATGTGAAAAGTGAGCACTTCCCAGAAGTAGCTTCTCACGGATTTCCTAAGGAGAAAGCAAAAACGATCAGACAACATGCGTTAGCAAAACTTGTAAAGTATGCCAGAGAACACGGGGCAAAATATTTTGTTATCGAGAGTTTAGAGAGGACGAAGACAAAGACGATAAGTAAAACTGCAAACCGAAAAATATCTAAGTTTGCTCTGAGAGAGTACCTCAACCAAATGAGAATTCTTGCGAAGAAGGTTGAGGGAGCACCTATCGAGGTAGATCCAGTGTACACTTCAATTGATGCAATACCACTAGCCAAAAAACTCGGAATTGACAGGCATACGGCATCGGCGTACCTGATAGCCTTAAGAGGACTTATGTTACTTAAAAATCATAAAAATACCTGAAAATTACTTAAACAGAAAACTGTTTCAAAACCCGAGGGTTTCTATGCTCAAAAGCTAGTAAATACATTGAATATGTTTACAGTAAAGACCGGGTCTTATATCCAATGAAAAGAATAGGAATAAAGGGTGAAGGTAGATTTAAACGTATAAGCTGGGATAAAGCGTTAAAAGAAATTGTCAGTCGCATGAAAGAGATAATTAGGAAGCACGGTCCGCAAGCCATACTACATTATGAGTATGCTGGTCACTGCGGTCTTCTAAACTATTACTGTTCGTTCTGGTTCTCCACTACTTTTGGAGCAAGTGAAACTTTCAGTAGTGGAGAACCTTTCCGCCTCGAAGTCATTGGCGGGCTTTCGGGGAACGGGTTTCCCCACATATATTTTTAATGACTTCAAACCTCTTAACCTAATATTCCAGCTATCAACTATATCTTTATCTGTAATTAGACCACATTCACATTTTAATAGCCTCTGCCCATTCGAGTTTAGCTTACACCCACATATCGGGCAGAGGCTACATATATTGCAACGGAGTTAAAGCTGAGCAAAGAGGCCTAAATCCGCTTCCAGAACACGTGGAAATTGAAGGCAAATATCCAATATGTCTCCTTACACCTAGACATAGAGATATCTTGGGATCCCAGTTTAGAAATGTTATGCCAAGTTTTGAACCAATAATTGAAATAAGCGTTGAAGATGCCGCTGAACGAAACATAAATGACGGAGATATAGTCACCGTTTACAATGATTTAGGAGAGGTTACTCTAAAAGCTAAGATTTCAGATAGGGTTCCCAAAGGAGTAGCCTTAGCCTATGCTTTTATCAAAGATATGGAAGGAAAATGTATTAACACCCTTACCGTCGATAAAACACAAACTTATGGCGGATGTTCAACCTTTAACCCGACTTTTATAGAAATAAGGAGCAAAGCTAACTTCACATAGAGCAATATATGTTGCATGATAATAATTGTAGTGAAAATACGGAGTTAAGTAACATCTGCATTCATTAATTTTAATACTTGCTATTTTTTAATATGCAAATTCGTTAAAATGACGTAAATCTCAACATATTTTAATTTTTTGCTAAAATGCTACTAAATGAATACCTTATGTTGCTCTTAACAAACTAAAATATCGATCAATAACATCTGCAATTTCAACTTAAGCATGTTTTAAAATAATATATTTATTGGCAATTTGTCTTCGCCGTTAGACTTCCTACAAATAAAGCTTAAAAACATCAAGACTTAATTTTATCAAGTCAATATAGGCAAGCCTTAAGGGGATGAAATTGAGTTCAACAAAGCCGCTAATTAAGATTGATGAGGAAACCAGTGATTTTGCATCTGAAATATTGAAAAGAGGGGAAAAAATATTTCCAAAAGAGGAATTAAAGAGGCTCCTAACATGTATTCAGTGTGGGACATGTTATGGAAGTTGTCCCTCTGGTAGAATAACTGCATATCATGTTAGAGTAATTATGAGAAAAGCACAACTAGGTCTCAAGGAAGAAGTATTAAGAGACGAAAACCTGTGGAACTGTACCACTTGCTATACCTGTCAAGAAAGGTGTCCTAGAGAGGTTGAAACAACAGACATTATCCGACTTATTAGAAACATGGCTTTCGAAGCGGGATATGTGAAAAAACCACATCTAATAGTTTCAAGAAATTTCATTCAAACAGGACACAGTATACCTCTCAGGGACCAGGATAAAGAAAAGAGGAAACGCGTAGGAGTACCTGAAATACCCCCAACAACACTAACTTACCCGGAAGCTCTAAAAGAGGTTCAAATACTTGTTGAAGCCACCGGCTTTAAAGAAAAAGTTTTAAAACTTTTGGGGGAGGGATAAATGGCTAAATACGCCTTTTTCCTAGGCTGCATTGCGCCTCTTAGATACCCGGGTCTTGAAGCCGCAACTAAAAAAGTTATGCAACATTTTAACATTGAACTTTTAGATTTAAATGGGGCTTCCTGTTGTCCAGCTCCCGGAGTTTTCGGCAGCTTTGACCTTTGGAACTGGCTTGTAGTTGCTGCCAGAAACCTTTCGCTTGGGGAGTCGCTTGGCGCGGACTTAACAACCATTTGTAACGGTTGCTATGCAACTTTGCAAGAAGCATGGCATATTTTGAAAGAAGACCCTGGCAAGCGAAGACTTGTAAACGAAGTTCTAAGTAAAATTAATAGAACTTACAATGCCAAAACAGGAATCAAACACGTAATTGAAATCTTCGTCAATGATATAGGAATCGATAAAATAAAATCTTCTGTTAAAAAACCTCTTGATGGCCTTAAAGTTGCAATTCACTATGGTTGCCACTTTTTAAAGCCTAGAAAAATCAGAGGGCAAGGTTCAAGCGAAAAACCTCACGTACTTGAAGACATTGTCAAAGCTTTAGGCGCCGAACCCGTATACTATAAGGAGAAGCTGCTCTGTTGCGGTGCAGGTGGAGGAGTAAGAGCAGGTAATCTAGACACAGCTCTAGAAATTACAGCAAGAAAACTAGAAAGTGTAAAAGAAGCCGAAGCCGACTGCCTTCTTCATCCATGCTCTTTCTGCCACTTTCAGTTCGATAGAGGGCAAGTTGAGCTTCGAGAAAGAAAGGAAATAGAATTCAACATTCCAGTAGTTCACCTCGTTCAACTAGTTGGGTTAGCAGTAGGAATGGATCCTAAGAGCTTAGGGCTTTATGAGAATGAAATCCCTCCAACATATCTAGATAAGCTTGGTTTGAGGTGAAAACCTTGGAAACTCCCCGAGTAGGTGTTTTTGTGTGCGAATGCGGTGGAAACATTTCAGACGTCGTAGATGTTAAAAGAGTTGCTAAAGCGGCCTCAGAATGGGAAAACGTTATTGTAGCAAGACATTACACCTATATGTGTTCAAAACCAGGAGTCGAGCTCATTAGACAATCAATTAGAAAACGAGGATTAAATAGAGTAGTTATTGCTTGTTGCACACCGAAAATGCACAGAAAAATGTTTGAAAGAAACGTAGAGGAAGAAGGTGTAAACTCGGCTTTTCTAGAAGTTGTAAATATCCGTGAGCAATGCTCTTGGGTTCATCACGAGGATCCCGAGGGAGCAACCTTAAAAGCTATAGACCTCATTAAGGGCGCCGTTAAAAAAGTTGAAAAAGCAGTTCCTCTGCATCCCGGTAAAATGCCGGTTAAACCCGCCGTACTGGTTATCGGTGGAGGTATAGCTGGCATAACCGCGGCCCTACGTGTTGCTGAAGCTGGAATAAAAGTATATTTAGTTGAAAAAGAACCCACAATCGGAGGCCAAATGGCTAAATTTTCTAAAGTTTTCCCCACCTTAGATTGCGCTCAATGTATTTTAACACCTAAAATGGGAGAAGTTGCAGAAAACCCAAATATCGAGCTTCTAACTCTTGCTGAAGTTGCATCCGTTGAAGGTGTTCCAGGAGATTTTAAAGTTAAAATTAAACTTAAACCAAGAGGAGTAGATGTAGAGAAATGCGTTGGATGTGGAGCTTGCAACCGTGCGTGCCCTGTTGAAACCGTCTCTGACTTTGACGAGAGATTAGGGAAACATAAAGCCATTTATATACCATTCCCACAAGCCGTCCCAACAGCTTACGTCATAGATTTTAACAGCTGTACAAAATGTGGAAAATGTGTCGAGAAATGTCCTAGAAAAGCTATAAACCTTGATGACACGGAGAAAGAAATAGAGATAAATGTAGGCGCCATTATAGTTGCAACAGGCTTCAAACTTTTCGATTTAAGCGAATACGGCGAATATAAATATGGCACGCATCCAAATGTCATAACTTCATTACAAATGGAACGATTAATGAATGTAACAGGTCCAACAAGCGGCGCAATAGTCCGTCCAAGCGATGGCAGAGAAGCTAAAAAAATAGGTTACGTTCTCTGCGCAGGGTCAAGGGATACAAATAAAGGTAAACCCTATTGTAGTCGTGTATGCTGCTTATATGCGCTCAAACAAGCATTAATAATGAAAGAATTCATGGAAGGACTAGACATATGGATCCACTACATAGATTTAAGAGCAGCTGGAAGGAGATACGAAGAATTCTACAAAAACGCTCAAATTGAAGGAATAAAATTTGTTAGAGGAAAAGTATCAGAAATAATCCCAGACGGAAATCAATTAATCGTTAGAGCAGAGGACACAACATTAGGCAGGCCAGTAGAAAATAGATACGACTTAGTAGTTTTATGCCCACCAATAGTGCCAAGCCCAGGGACAGCCAAGCTGGCCGAAATATTAAAAATCCCACTCGATGAAGATGGCTTTATCCTCGAAAAGCATCCAAAACTTGACCCTGTTGCAACAAAACGCGAAGGAATATTTGCCTGCGGGGTCATATTAGGGCCAAAAGATATTCAAACATCTGTCTCAGAGGCTGAAGGAGCAGCTGCAAAAGCAATAAACTTCTTAATACAAAAGGAGAAAATTATCGAACCAAACAAAGCTTACCTTGCCATACCCGAAAGATGCGACGCTTGCAGAGAATGCATCGAAGTATGTCCAACGGAGGCAATTTCAGTTGCAAGCGACAAAGTAGAGATAAATGAAATTCTATGCAACGGATGTGGAGCCTGTATACCAGCATGTCCCAAAGAAGCCTTAGACCTTAAAGGACTATCCGAGGAACAATTAATGGCTGAAATAGAAGGAGTTTTAAGTGGATCAGAATCTGAAATCAAAATAATTGCCTTCGTAGAAAACGAGATTGCTTACACAGCATTAGACCTAACTGGAGTTGCACGACTATCCTATCCAAGCAGCATAAGAGTAATACCCGTACCCTCCACCGGTAGGCTAAAATTAAAACACATACTATACGCTTTTGCAAAAGGTGCTGACGGTGTAATGTTCTTAGAGGCTCCAGAACATGAAGGACCCTTCGGGAAAGCTCATGCAATTGCTGAGGAAAGAGTTGAAAACTACAGGTTTGATGTAGAGGACTATGATATTGACAGTGTAAGAATTTGGTTCTCAAAAGTTTATGTTCCAGACTGGAGAAAACTGGTGAAAGTCTTTGAAACCTTCGACCGAATGATTAAAGATGAAGGACCAATAGACCAGGAAACAAGGGAAACTATACTCAAAAAATTAGAGGAGGAAAGCGACTGATCTGCCAATAAAAAATTGAAAATTTTAAATTTTATTTTTTAGCTTTTTCCATTTCCTTCTTTAACCATTCCTCTAGTTTTGCATGATCTGATCCTGGTATAAGGTTTTTCAACTCTTCCTCTAGATTTGTAGGCTCTATTACCGCGATCCAACCTTCACCGTAAGGATCCTCATTTATTAACGATGGATTCTTTTGCACCTCCTCATTTATCTCTACGATTTTCCCCGAAACCGGAGACCTCAAAGGCCCAACCCACTTACCACTCTCAATAGTCCCAATAGTCTTTCCCTGCTTTACTGGTTGTCCCGCCTTCTTAGTTCTAATAAACAGTATTTTCCCTGCAGCACTCTGCGCCCAGTCATTATATCCCACCCTAACCTTTCCATCTTCTACCTTAGCCCACATATGGTCAGGATGGTAGTACAAATCATCTGGGAATTCATAACCTTCTATCTTAACCATGTTGATAGTCCTCCATCCACTATTACATCTACTCATTTATGTAACCCAACTTAAAATATTATTCCATCAACTGAATGATGAAATAGTGTAATTTTATTTTACCAAATTAAACATGTAATGTTAAAAAGTAAATGATGAATGGAGCAAACTAACTTAGTTCAGTCTTTAAATGCTATGTAAAAATCGCAGAACTCGCTTTCTCTTATAATTGTTGACTTTAAATTAACAATTACATTCCTCGTAGGCTTAAACCGATTGAAAATATACGAAAAACTCAGTTCATGAATTCTACAAGGTATATCTTTAAGTTCTTCTCTTAACGTTTGACCAATTTCTTGGAAGATGCAGTTTCTAATAACTAAGGATATTTCCCCCTCGCCCAATTTTTTAATCTCGCAGTACATTCCCATGTCGTTAAGCTCATCTCTAAGAACATCCCAGAACCTATCAGTCATAAAAATGTCTTCACCGTATTTCCTTTTCAAACATTTAATTACATCTTCACCTAAAACATCTCCTACCTCTTTTACCCATGCATCTAATTCTCCACTACCATATCTTCGCGCAAACGCCTTTATTAGAGCACGCGTAAGCAAAGGATAGTTTCTTGGAGGATATATAAACATAAAAGGTTTTTTAAGCTTATAAACTGTTGCAGGTCTTCCTACGCTCTCTTTTAAGATGTCTGTTTCAACATATCCATTTGAAGAAAGCTCATCCAAAATATTTTTAACCGAAGTGTAGCTTAGTCCAGTGTTTTGAGATATTTCAAGAATTGTAGCACACGGTTTAACAACTAAATATTCCAAAACCATTTGCATTCTACCAAACTTATCACGTGGCTCAGTACTTACAGTCATTTTAAACACCTAAATAACCTGACATTACACGATACTAATTATCTTAAAGTGACATAACAGTTAGCAAATGACGATTCGGAATTTGACATTCTAAATAGTAAATAGTTACATTTTAAATCTTACTTCTAGGAGCTACTGTAAATGCGATGTATTAAAAGATTTCACGAGTTCTTTGTCTTAATTCCATTAAGTATGTATATATGTACTTAAATTGTTTGGTTTTCATTTTTAAAAAAACAGAACAGATAATATTTTTAAGTTGTTAAATATTTTTTGAGAGCTTTTTCCAATGGACCTTGACCAACTGCACCTACGATCTTTTCCACAGGTTTCCCGTTTTTGAAGATTATGAAGGTTGGAATACCCATAATATAATATCTCTGAGCAATTTCCGGGTACTCGTCCACATTTAACTTAGCGATAATAGCCTTTCCAGTATATTTCTTTGCAAGAGCCTCAACCACGGGGGCCATCATATGGCATGGCATACACCATTCAGCCCAAAAGTCAACTAGCACTGGTAGACTTGAATTATTTATAACTTTGTCAAAGTTTTTTGAAGTAAGTTTTATAACTTCTCCTTTTGGAGTTAAAAAAATTGTTTTCTCCCGGGTTGATGATAATAGTTTTCTTAATTTTCTTTGAAGTATTTTTTCTAATTCACGGTCTTCTTCAGCCATTTTTTTTTCACCTTAATATTTTTGTATTTTTTGTGCATTAAAAGCAAAATATTAATAAGGAAATCAGTATATAAATTTATTGCTAAATGAAAAGTGAAGCCAGAGGAATGTTTATGAGTAAAACTCAGATTTTTTTGCCATCAAAAAGCCCATTATGTCTTGAAAAAATAAATTTACATAATATTTTAAAGTGCTGCTTTGGTTTAAGCGACATAGAAGCTAGCATTTTCATGTACCTCTCTGAAAACGGTGAAAAAGACATCAAAGAATTATCTAGGAAGTTTAGTAGAGATCCCAGTGTAATTTACAGAATGCTGCAAAAACTTATAGAATATAGATTAGTAACCAAAAAACTTGTAAAATCAAAAAAGGGAAGATCTTACTACATATATAACAGTATATCCCGTGAAAAACTGAAAAAACGTCTCGAAGAAATCATTGAAAGATGGTATAAAACTGTTAAAAGCTTCATATTAACCCTATAATTAATTTAATAGGCGAAGATTTATGGATCTTAAAACAATTAAAGAATTTCTCAAAATAAATAATGTTTTTGCAATTGTTGGGGTTTCCAGCAACCCTGAGAAATGGGGATATAGAGTCTACAAAGACCTAAAGGAAAAAGGGTACAAAGTTTACCCAATAAACCCCAAACTTGAAAAAATTAATGGCGACAAATGTTACCCTAATCTTCATCAATTACCAGAGAGACCAGATGTGGTAGTAACAGTAGTTCCACCAAAAATAACCGAAAAAATCATAGAAGAAGCAGCTGAACTTGGAATAAAAAAGATCTGGGTGCAACCTGGAAGTGAAAACGAGGAAATCATCAAGAAAGGTGAAAAGATAGGTCTTACACTGGTGCATGGAACTTGCATCCTAGAAACCGTAGTTCAACTACAGCTTAAGGAGACGCATCGATAAGATTATAGTGTAACATTTGTAATTAAAAACATCGTATAGACAGTGCTCTGCAGCAAAATTGTGAAAATAACGTTGTTTAATTTATACAAAACGAAGCATCTGTGTTCCAATAAAACAGAAGTAATCTAGTTATTTAGTTTGATCTCCCTTAAGTTAGTTCTCTTACTATTTTTTCAAGAGTACTGCAGAAAATGTCCACTTCCTCTTTTGTGTTATAAACGTATACTGATGCCCTTGCAGAGGAAGATATTCCTAATTTCATGTGAAGAGGTTCCGCACAATGTACCCCCGATCTAATCGCTATATTCTCAAGCTCATCCAGATACATAGCTACCTCATGAGAATCTAAACCTTCAACTGTAAAAGCAACTACACCACCACGCTTCTCAACATCCTCAGGTCCATATACAGTAACCTTAGGAATCTCATGTAATCTTTCCAGCAAATATTTTGTTAATTCTTTCTCATGGTTTCTAACCCACTCCATACCTAATTTTCCCAAGTATTCTACAGCGGCTCCAAAGCCTATTCCGCCGGCGATATTAGGAGTTCCAGCCTCAAACTTCCAAGGCATAACATTCCACTCACTCTTCTCCAAAGTAACCCTCCTAATCATATCCCCTCCGCCAAAAGTCGGGTACATATCCTCCCCCAGACCTTTTCTAATATATAACGTCCCCACACCTGTTGGACCAAGCATTTTATGGGCAGAGAAGGCGAGGAAATCGCATTTAATTCTTTTTACGTCCACTGGGAGGTGTGGAACGGCTTGTGCTCCATCGATTAAAACTGGGACTTCATGTTCATGAGCAATTTTACATATTTCTTCGACAGGATTTATTGTGCCTAATACGTTTGAAACATGAACAACAGTAACTAACTTTGTTTTCTCAGTTATTAAATCTTCTAATTGATCTAAGTTGAGATACCATTTTTCTTTTAAGTCTAGGAATTTTATTTTTACGCCGAATCTATCTCTAATCAATTGCCATGGTACAATATTGCTGTGGTGTTCCATAACTGTCGTTATGACTTCGTCTCCAGGTTTCCAATCTAACCCGTAAGCTACGTAATTTATCGCTTCAGTAGTATTCTTAACAAAGACGATTTCTTCACGGCTTTTTGCCCCAATAAACCTAGCAACTTTATCATGAGCCTCTTCATAAAGTTGGGATGCTTCCTGGGAAAGCTTATGAACACCTCTGTGAATATTCGCACAGTGCTTTTCATAATAATTAGTAACTGCTTCGACAACCTGTATAGGCTTTAAACTTGTAGCAGCATTATCAAGATATATAAAAGGCTTTCCATCCTCCTCTCTTCTTCTTTTAAGAAGCGGAAAATCTTCTCTTATCTTGTTTACATCAGGCATTTAAACACCTCCACCAAGAATATTTAAGATTCTTAATCCAGTCAAACAAATTTCCTTGAAGTATTTAACAATGTTTGATAGAAATTTCCTCAACTCGTCTGATACGTCTTTTACCTTTTCTTCAAGCCTTCTTATATCCTCTAATGCTATTCTGAATTCTCCTGCATCACGTTTAACTTTACTTCTCATAGAGGCAATCTGTGAAATAAATTCATAGATATTTACAATTTTTCGAAAAACATCTGAAATTTCCCTTTTCACTTGCACATTAGATTGCGTTAATGCTTCTAAATTTTGATTAATTTCCTTTATTAAACTATTGACGGTTTTAAGAACGTTTTTTAGGTTAAATGTTATTCCAAGAGGTATAAATCCGAGGGAAGCTTGTTTTATATCAGGTGTTTGCACCATAAAATCTAAAGTGTTCAAATCTACTCTATTAAGTAGTCTTTCAAAATCTTTTACCCTTATTTCAGAAATTTTTTCTCCATGCAATCCGTTCAAAATATTTGAAAAAATTTCGTTTAACAATGATAAAGATTTACTCAAATTAATTAAAGCATTAGAAAGCATTACGCCCGTAGGTAGTTCATCCAAATTAACAAATTCTCTCTGAACGTTTTCCTCTAGACATTTATTGCACATCCCAGCTGCACAGTAAATTGCAGGTCGTTCACATACCTCGCATATAATGCTCCCCCATATTAATCTTAGAAAATCTTGAAGAATTTTCATGGCATCCTCGTTATTCAGAGCCCCTCTAATCTTTATTTTCCCTTTCTTAAAGATAGATATTGTTTTACCTCTCCATTTTACCCTACTTACACCCAGTGTGAGGCTGCATTGAGCCTCAGAGAATCTAATTTTATAAATATTCAAAAGATCGCAAAGAACGTTAAAATCAATGATTTTACCTGAAGTTGTCCCCACCAGTTTTGTTAAATTGCTTTCTAACATTACTTTACCTACTTCTGCTGCGCATGGCTGTATATATGCAAACCCCTTTTCCTCTGAAACATTTAGATCGCTTTTCACTGTCAACTGCATCTTCAAAATGCAATGATTTACGAACTTAGGGTAGCATATGATTTGTCTTGCTAGATAAGTCATTGTATTTATCTCCCTTAGCCTCTAAATAATGATGGTTCCACGAGTCTAATAACATTGTTATATACTTTAATTTTACCCCTACATTTATTATCTTAAACATGGTCAACGAAGCAAGCTCTTTTCACTACTTCAATTTTATCACTTAAAGAAGCAACGCGTAACCTCAACTTTAACTTCTATGGCAAACCTTCTTTAATAATTGTTAAGATTAGAGAAGGATCTGAGCAAAAACTAGATATTTTAGCAGTAAAATCATTTGTTAGTCTTTTTCTCATATTCCTCTATTGCTTTGTGCAATGCTTTCGCAGCTAGTATTGCACAGTGCATTTTTATCGGCGGTAATCCTCCTAACTTTTCCGCAACGTCCTTCATAGTTATTTTCTTCGCTTCTTCAAGGGTTTTACCTTTAACCAGCTCGGTTAAAATTGATCCAGTAGCTATGTTTGCCGCACAGCCAAAAGATAAAAATTTAATGTCTTCTATTTTCCCATCTTTAACTTTTAGAAACATTCTAAGCATATCTCCACAAACAGGATTACCCTCTTCAACAACAACATCTGGATTTTCCATTTCTCCAATATTTTTAGGGTTTAAGAAATACTCTAACACCTTTTTTGAATATTTTATAGGCATGTCATTCACCACTTTTCTTGAGGCTTTCAGGAGTAAGGGGACTAATACTTCTTAGTTTTCCAATAACTTTAGGAAGTACATCGAGTACATAGTCTATTTCTTCTTCTGTATTATATCGACTGAGACTAAACATAATGGAACCGTGAGCAATTTCAGGGGGCACACCTATAGCGGTTAACACGTGGCTAGGCTCTAATTTCCTAGAGGCACATGCTGAACCTGTTGAAACACAAATACCATACATATCTAAATGTAACGTTATAGATTCTCCCTCAATATATTTGAAGGAAAAGTTCACGTTAGCTGGGCTTCTTTTATCTCCTCTAGGACCATGTAACAGGACTTCTGGAATGTTGTCTTCAATTCCCTTGATAAGCTTGTCCCTTAAACCTCTCATGTGTGAAACGTTTTCTTCGAAGTTTGCAAAAGCTATTTCAGCTGCTTTAGCAAACCCAACTATCCCAGGAATGTTCTCCGTTCCAGGTCTTAATCTTTGAACAGAAATATATCCTTTGAATATTGGCTCTATTTTTGTTCCCTGTCTAATATATAGTGCTCCTACGCCTTTTGGCCCATGAATCTTATGCGAACTTAAAGTTAAAAGGTCGATGTTAAAGTCTTGAACATTTATTGGAACCTTTGCATATGAGGACTGGCCGTCAACGTGGAAATAAATTTTCTGCTTCTTTTCTTTTAATAATTTACCAACTTCCTTTATTGGTTCAATTGTCCCGATTTCATGGTTAACGTGCATAATGCTAACTAGTATGGTTTCATCTGTCAATAAATTTTCAAGCTGCCTCAGATCAATGAAACCTTCTTTATCTACTTCAAGATAATCTATTTTGAATCCTTGTTTAGCTAGTTCTTCCGTTATTCTCATAATAGATGGATGTTCAATCCTTGTAGTAATTATGTGTCTTCCTCGATTTCTATTTGCATAGGCAACTCCTCTAATGGCAAAATCATTTGCCTCTGTTCCACAGGAGGTAAAAACTATTTCGTCAGGTTTTGCGTTTATTGTTTCAGCTATAGTTTCAGCGCTTTGCTCAATTGCATCATATGCTTGTTGTCCTAATGTATGTAGTGATGCTGGGTGACCATAATATTCACTCATGTAAGGTATCATAGCTTCTATTACTTCTTTAGCAACCATGGTTGTTCTTTCATTATCGAGATACACGATCTTCTTCATTTTTATCCCCTTTTCGGGCTATAAAACATTTATAACAACGTTATATAAATTTATCTAAAAGCTAAACAACTTCAACATGAACATAGAAGATGAAAGGCTCAAAACTTTTAAACCTTCAGACAGCCCATCCAATACATTTAACACGGCTTAACTTTCACCAACATGAAGTTTCAACCAACATGTATTTCTACATAAGGCTTTCAAATTCCCTCTAAGTTCTTAATTCGCTATTCGCAGCTAAAGCTTCCCCAGTCCTAAAGCCGCGCAACCATATATTTAAGCTTAGTTAAGTAATCTTAAATCTAAATATTAGAGGTGATTTCTTGACCGTTATCGAAGATTTAACATTAAGAAACAAATTGCACATATTTAAAGATCGGAAGCATGCTGGCTATGCTCTTTCAAAATTTCTAGAAGAAAAGTTGAAGGAAAAAGAGAATCTAATAGTTTTAGCAATACCTAGGGGAGGAGTACCGATAGGATATATTCTTGCTAAAGAACTACGGGCAGAATTTGACCTAATAGTTGTAAGGAAAATCCCAGTACCGTGGAATCCAGAAGCAGGATTTGGAGCTATCACACCAGACGGGGAAATATTCTTGGATGATGAAGTAGTAGTCAAATATCTTGGATTAAAAACTGAAGAAGTAAAAAATCTTGCTAAAAAGGTTTTGGAAGAAATTAAAAGAAGAGAGAAACTGTTCCTAGGCAACAGGGAAAGAGTAGATGTAACTAATAAAAATGTGGTTCTAGTAGATGACGGACTAGCTACCGGATTTACCATGCTTGCCGCTGTAAAATTCTTAAAAGATAAGCCTAGAAAAATCATGGTTGCCGTTCCTACAGCGTCCCGCAGAGCTGTCTTGCTTTTAACAAAACATGTCCACGCCATATATTGTTTAAACATTAGAAGTGAGCTACCTTACTTTGCAGTTGCTGATGCATACGTAAATTGGAGAGATTTAACAGACGACGATGTAATACAATATCTAAAAAATATCATTACATTTAACTGTCATACAAAACACAAGTTTACTTATCTTCAGCCTTATTATCCTTGATAGGTTCTATATGAATTGTTACATCTTTTATATTTGGTATTTCTTGCATTATCTTATTTTCAACTTGATGTGCAATATTATGAGCTTCCTCTATACTCATATTTGATGAAACAAGTACATGTAACTCCACAAGATATTTTCCACGTATTCTTTGTGACCTAATTTTATGAACTTCTCCAACACCTTTAACACTTTTTGCAATGCTTTGAATATGTTCAGGTCTTAGCGAAGAGTAGTCTAAAAGCTCTTTACCTGCTTCACGGAGAATACCGACACCAAAATTCAACAAAAGAGCAGTAATAATAAAAGCGAAAAGCACATCAAAAATGTATAGTCCTCTTAAAGATAAAATCACACTTAATGTGACTAGTGAAGTGTTAAAAATATCTGTAGCAGAATGTTTTGCATCAGCCTTTAGAAAACTGCTTCCAAGCATTTCCCCTCTTCTATATTCCCACACAGCAGTCACAAAATTAATCAAAATAGTCGCAGCGAGAAGATAAACTAATTCAAATGTAACTTTAGGCGTAAAGCCTTCAAACAAACGTAGCATAGCTTCACGGGCGATCTCAAAACAAGCAAAAAATATGAAAGAAGATATGAAAACCATGGCAAACGCTTCATATCTCTCGTGACCATAAGGATGATCAATGTCGACGGGTTTCTCCATCATTTTAAAAGCCCATAAACCAACAATATTAGAAACACTATCGAACAGAGAATGTATAGCATCTGCTATCAAAGCAAGAGAAAGAGACAAAAAACCAAAGACACCTTTAATAGCAGCCACGGAAATGTTACTTAAATACGTGACTAGAAGCGTAAATTTTTCTCCTCTAAAATCATATTTTTCGTCTGTCACGTTAACACAACCAAGGTTTCCCTTTATTACTTACCATTCTTAAAACCTATCAACTTAAAAACTAAACGGTGAAGAAGACAAATTTAACAAATTAGGGCAACCTACTTTCATCTAAACCAATTTTATACAAAGTGTATACTCCAGCTAGCATCATTATCCCTGAAAGTGCCTGTACTAACGTAAATTTCTCTTGAAGAATTAAAACAGTAAAAATAGTTCCAAAAACCGCTGATGTCGCATATATTGTACTTGTTTTACCAGCCCCAATATAATGTAAAGCTGCAAAATAAAATACTAGCGAGAATCCTATACTGAACAGACCGACAAGCACCAAAAGTACTATCTGTACCAAATTAAGATTAAACGGTACACCCAGTAACATACATAAAGCAGTAATCGTCAAACCACCTATAAGAGATTTAAAGCCAGCAACCTCAATCACATCACCTTCAACACTTAACAATCTGCTCAACACATTATCTACACTCCACAAAAAACAACCAACAAGCACAAGCAAATTTCCAAACATTTTCTCTGCAAGTTTCAGAGAAGAAAACTCTAAGTTCGTAACCAGAAACACTGCACCAAGCAGTATTACACTCACCGATAAAACTTCTTTCTTAATCTTTCTCCTAGTAGAAGACTGGCAAGCAATATTGTGAAAATATTTTCTGTTATAGAAAGAAAAGAAGCGTTAATAGCCGTAGTCAATTGCAACCCATAAAGAAAAATGTAAGGCGC
>Ga0180301_10002119_pt1 | contig 15616 bp, 10 predicted proteins | sample GuaBasSediGuay16_FD_121797 | JGI IMG/M metagenome (GOLD analysis project Ga0180301, IMG submission 121797) | Subseafloor sediment microbial communities from Guaymas Basin, Gulf of California, Mexico - Guay16, Core 4569-2, 12-15 cm | ecosystem: Environmental > Aquatic > Marine > Hydrothermal...
GAAATATTCATGTTGTTGTCGGCAAACAAAGCTTCGAGAAAGAAAAACTCGTCGGTAATATCGAGGCCTTTGTCTCGCATATAAAAAAGATTCGACCCACATCGACAAAAGGAACGTATATCAAAAAGATGTGCATTTCCGCAACGATGAGCCCGAGCGTGACAATTAATGTTTGAATAGAGGATGTAACCGGTAAAAGATTAGGACGTGAAATAAAATGAGTAAATATGTGAAAGAATTACTTCAAGGCGAGCTTGAAAAGAAGATAGTCGAGGAAGAGATCAGCGATTTTATGGTTGTTAGTATCAAGGGTTTGGGAGGTGTTGACGGTAACGAGGTTCGCGGCAGTTTGAAGAACAAGGGGATGAAGTTGTCAGTGGTGAGGAATTCTCTTTTCTGTCGCGCTCTTGTTAATTGCCGGATGGAAGCGGCAACAGAATTGTTCAGCGGTCCTTGTGCGATAGTTTACGGCGGCGACAGTATTGTTGAGGTTGCCAAGGATATTGTTGATTGGAGCAAGAAGATAGCTCTGATAGAGGTCAAAGGTGCGTTTCTGGAAGGAGAGGTCCTTGACAGCAAAGCGGCGGAGGGTCTTTCTAAGATGCCTAATCGCAAAGAATTGCAGGGCGAAATAGTAATGCTTTCACAGTCCCCAGCAAGTGTATTGGCCGGCGGTATTGTTGGTCCTGCAGGTATTATAGCCGGCTGCATAAAAACAATTGCAGAAAAGGGTGAGAAACAAGCGGCATAAAGAATAAATTATTATCCATTGCCTGTATGGCTGTCCCTTTAATGGGTTAAACGAAACGGCGTAGTTTCGGATTCTCGATTTTGTGTTTTATGGCAAATTCGGCTACCATCAGGCGATAGTTAACAGGAGTTAATAGCAATGGCAGAAGAAAAATCAAAGAAGACAGAGGCGACAGAGGAGCCTCAAGAGGCCCCGAAGGCCAAAGCGGCCAAGGAGCCGAAGGAAGCGCCGAAAGCTAAAGATGCCAAAGAAGCGTCTGAAGGCAAGAAATGGGGTGCAGAGATTAAGAAGCTTGGCGACAAGATAGTTGGTCTGACATTGATGCAGGCCAAGGAGCTTGGCGATTATCTTAAAGAGGAATACGGTATTGAGCCTTCAGGAGGCGGAGCTGTTATGGTAGCAGGTCCTGCAGCAGCAGTTGGAGGGGCGGAGGAGGCAGAAGAAAAAAGTACGTTTGATGTTGTTCTGAAGTCTTTTGGCGAGAAGAAGATTCAGGTAATCAAAGAGGTAAGGGCGTTGACCGGACTTGGCCTGAAGGAAGCGAAGGACCTTGTTGAGGGAGTGCCGAAGCCTGTGAAAGAAGGCTTAAGCAAAGAAGAGGCTGAGACTGTTCAGAAGCAGCTTGAAGGAGCCGGAGCGACAGTTGAATTGGCATAAAAAGAGGTTTTGCGTATTTTCGAGACAGAATATTATACTCCGCGGTAAATATAGGAGTTTGAAATGGCTTTAAAGAACTTTCGCAATTTTGGGCGAATCCGTGAAGCAGTCAAGATACCTGATCTTGTGGCGATACAGAAAGAGAGTTACGAGCGTTTTTTGCAGAGTGAGGTTGCTCCTACGAAAAGGAAATGCTTCGGTTTAGAGGGTCTTTTTCGGGAGATATTTCCTATTGAGAGCTACGATAAGAATATGTGCCTTGAATATCTTTACTATGAGCTTGAGCAGCCTCGTTATACTCTTACGCAGTGTCGTCAGCTTCGTTTAACGTATGGTTATCCGTTGAAGATTAGCTGTCGTCTTCGTTGCAAGGAGGGAGAAGACTTAACGGAGCAGTCCATATACCTCGGCGAGATACCGATTATGATAGGCGGCGGAGAGTTTGTGATTCACGGCGCCGAGCGAGTGATAGTGAGCCAGCTTCACCGCAGCCCGGGAGTTGATTTTGTAATCGACAGCAAAGAAGGAGACAGGATACTTCACGGAGGCAGAATCATCCCAGAGCGAGGCAGTTGGATAGAGATAAGTGTGACCAAGAAAGATGTTCTGGCGGTGAAGATCGACCAGTCGAGCAAGATGCCGGCGACAATTTTTCTCCGTGCGATAGCAGAAGAGTTCGGCAGTACCGAGAGCATAATACACTTTTTTTATCCGACAAAAATCACGACGATGGATAAATTGACGCCTAATATGTGGTCTGTAGAACCGATAGTTGATACTGATACCGGTGAGGTAATAGTAAAAGCAGGTACCCAAATCGGTGACCGACTTCATTTAGTTCGAAGCGGCAATCTTGTGGCGGGAGCGGCAGTTTCGAAGAGAGTATTCGAGCCTAAGGAAGTTGCGGAAGCAGTTTTAAGATATCGCGATAAGGAAAAACTTTTCAAGTGGTTCGATGTACCGGAGAGAGAGGTCCGTTCGGTTTTGAAGAAGGATCCTTTGTCTATTGTTGTTGCGGCTCTTTGTTCGAAACAGACGGACAGCCCTTATGTTGAAGCGCTGAACCTTAAGAATGGTCTTGGCAGCTTAGACGTGGAGGATATTTCGGGTCGCAAGGTCAAAGAGGTCAGGAAACATCTTAGCGGCTCAAGCGCCCTTAGTACAGCGAAGGCATTAATCGCATTTTGTAAAGTGATTATGGAAAATTACGAAGGCCGGGTAGAATCGTTTTGGGAGAAGCGAAGTTCAGAAGAGGTAACAAGTGAATTCGGAAAGATTCCTTCAGTTGCGCCCAAAGTCAAATCTTCTTTAGTTAAGCTGCTACAGAGCAAAAGCGATGTTTTACCTTATTTTGAAGGTTTTTCTGATGCGAGTGACATAGATATTTCAGTTAATAGTCACATTTGCCGTGTAGCGGCCAGGCTTGGCCTTGTGGGCAACCTTAAAACAAGGACCGCTATTCTTGACAGGCTTAAAGAGGGCAAAGAGCCCACCAAGACACAAAGTGAGGTAGTGCAAGAGGTAGTAAGACAGTTGCATCCAGAAGGGCCGTGGCAGTTGGAAGCGGCGTTTTCCAAGATAGGCGAAGATTTGTGCCGGCAGGAAGAGCCGGACTGTGAGAGCTGTCCTTTAAGCGAGCTTTGTTTGAAATTAGGCGTTGGAGTTCGTCGCCAGGCTAAAGCAAAGAAAAACACCGATAAGATAGAGGTTATTGAGCATGTTCGTGATGCGTTAATTTTGAATACTCTTGCAGAAGACGATTGTCAAAACCATGAACAGGCGTTGTTAAAATTTTACATGCGTTTAAGGCCTGGGAACCCGCCTAACGAGGAAAAAGCGAAGGCATTTTTTGAAGAGAAGTTTTTTGATATTAACCGCTATCGTCTTGGTAAAGTAGGCAGGTTCAGGCTGAATCGTAAGTTCGAGCAGTTGGTTGATGAAAATGAGATGACCCTTCGTCCGGACGATTTTCTCAATACAATGAAATACATAATGTCATTGCGCAACATGGAAGGTGCGGTTGACGACATCGACCATTTGGGTAATCGAAGGCTTCGTACGATCGACGAACTTGCCGGGGATGAAATCAGAAAAGGACTTTTGAAGCTTCGCAAAACGGTTCAGGAACGTATGGGTGTGAAGCGTGAAGTTGATGATTCAATTCGGATAGCGGACCTTGTAAACTCCAAGAGTGTATCGAGCAGTATTAATTACTTTTTCGGTCGCGGAGAGTTGAGCCAGATAGTTGACCAGACAAACGCTTTGAGCCAGTTAACCCACGAGCGGCGTTTATCCGCTCTTGGTCCTGGCGGTCTTAACAGGCGAAGAGCGGGCTTCGAGGTTCGTGATGTTCATATAAGCCATTACGGCAGAATATGTCCTATTGAGACTCCAGAAGGTACGAATATTGGTCTTATAGCCTCCCTGGCGATATTTTCATCTGTTGATGAATATGGATTTCTGCTTACACCTTACAGCAAGGTTGAGAAGGGAAAGGTAACCGACAGGATAGATTATTTGCGTGCCGATGAGGACATGAAGGCAGTGATTGCGGCCCCGAACACATTTAACCCGGAGACGGGGAAAATTCACAAAGGGATGGTACTTGCCATGAAGGGTGGAGAGCTGACACAAGTTCCAAGTGAAGATGTTGACTACGTAGATGTTTCGACCAAACAGATTGTGGGTGTTTCAGCATCACTTATACCGTTTTTGGAGCATGATGACGCCAACCGAGCTTTGATGGGTTCTAATATGCAGCGTCAGGCCGTTCCTCTTCTTAAGACGGAGATGCCTCTTGTCGGGACAGGAATGGAAGAAGTGGTCGGGCAGAATTCAAGTATGGTAGTACGTGCCCAAAACGCCGGAGTTGTTACCGAAGTTGATTCCACGAAGATAGTCATCAACCAGACGGATGAATACAGGCTGGAGAAATTTGTCGGATTAAACGAGAGGACGTGTCTTAATCAGAAGCCGGTAGTCCAACTGGGCGATAAGGTTACAAAGAATCAGGTCATAGCTGACGGCGGAGGAACTGTTGACGGAGTGTTGAGCTTAGGTAAAAATATTCTTGCAGGTTTTGTTTCTTTTGACGGTTTTAACTTTGAGGATGCTATAATAGTCAGCGAAAGGCTTGTGAAGGACGACAGTTTCACAAGCATTCATATCGATGAATTTACAGCGGAGGTTCGCGAGACCCGACTGGGTAAGGAAGAATTCACCTGTGATATTCCCAATGTAAGCGAGAAGGCGCTGCGCAACCTGGATGAAAACGGGATAGTGTGTGAGGGTACACGAGTGTGTCCCGGAGATATTCTTGTTGGCAAGGTTGTACCGAAGGGCAAGACCGAACTGACACCCGAGGAAAAGCTTCTTCATGCCATATTCGGCAGAGCTGGAGAGGACGTCAAAAATGATTCTCTTGAACTTCCGAGCGGCTACGAGGGAGTGGTGATAAAGAAAGAGCGTTTCACGAGGCGCGGAGCAGGCGGTGAGGAGCAGAAAAAGGCTCTCAAGGCCCAAATAAAGGAATATGAAGAGCAGATGCGGGCCAAAGAATGTATGATGTTCCGCCAAATGATAGAAGCTATCCACAAGAAGCATGAAGTTAGGATAGTTGACACATCGACTCGCCAGAAAGTCGGGAGCAGTGAGGATGACGAGGTTATTTATGAGCAGATAGAGAACTTTGATATGAAGTGGGTAAGTCCTGCTTCGTCTCGCGAAGAGGTACAGAAAATCTGTGATAAATACTGGCTTAAAATTACGGAATTGCAGGACCAAAAGAAGCGTCGGATAGAGACATTGAAACACGGAGATGAACTTCCGAGCGGTGTGCTTCAGATGGTGAAAGTTTACGTTGCGGCCAAAAGGATATTGTCTATCGGTGATAAAATGGCGGGCAGGCACGGCAATAAGGGTGTAATTGCGAAGATTATGCCGGAGGAGGACATGCCTTTCCTCGCAGACGGAACGAGTGTCGATATATTGTTGAATCCTCTTGGCGTACCGAGCCGAATGAATGTCGGTCAGATTCTGGAGACGCATCTCGGTTGGACGGCAAAGGTTCTGGGGTTTAATGCCATTACGCCGGTATTTGACGGTGCGACCGAGGAAGACATCCGCAAGCTTACAGCAGAAGCGAATAAATTTGTGAACAAGCAAACAGCAGAACTTGAAAAGGAGAAGAAGATACCTTCGAGTGACGGCATTTTTGTGAATGTTCCTGATACACTTAAGACGCAGTTATACGACGGTCGTACGGGAGAGCCGTTTGACCAGAAGGCAACTATCGGATACATTTATATGATGAAACTTCATCATCTCGTAGATGACAAGATTCACGCCCGTGCAACCGGTCCTTACAGTTTGATAACACAACAGCCTTTGGGCGGCAAGGCCAGGACCGGGGGGCAGAGATTCGGTGAAATGGAGGTTTGGGCCCTTGAAGGTTATGGAGCGGCCTATACATTGCAGGAGATGCTGACAGTAAAAAGCGATGATGTTGAGGGGCGGACAAAAATCTATGAGTCAATGGTTAAGGGGCAAAACATTCTCGAAGCAGGAACGCCACTTTCATTTGATGTGTTGTGCAACGAAATAAGGGGATTAGGATTGAATATACAGCTTGAAAAGAAACGGCTTGGCAGTGCTGTATTTTGAGATGAAAAGTTAATATTTTTCGGCTAATTTAGTTTAAGGAGAAGGCCTTAAATGTTAGGAAATATTTACGACAGGATTAATGATTACGGTTCGGTTAAGATTAACCTTGCCAGTCCCAACGATATTCGCAGTTGGTCATTCGGGGAAGTGCGCAAGCCTGAGACAATTAACTACCGTACCTATCGTCCGGAGAAAGACGGTTTGTTTTGTGAGCGTATATTCGGTCCTGAGCGGGATTGGGAATGTGCCTGCGGCAAGTATAAAGGCACGAAGTTCAAGGGAATAATCTGTGATCGCTGCGGGGTTAAAGTAACGCATAGCCGAGTTCGTCGCAAACGAATGGGACATATTAACCTTGCGGCTCCGTGTGTTCATATCTGGTTTTTTAAGTCGATCCCCAATCATATGGGTACTCTTTTGGCGATGAAGACAGCGGACCTTGAGAAGATTATTTATTTTCAGGATTATGTTGTTATAGAGCCCGGGCAAAGCAAATTAAAGAGGGGTCAGCTTCTGAGTGAAGATGAAAGTCGTGAAGCGACCCTCAAATATGGAGCGGAATTCAGGGCGGAGATGGGGGCCGAAGCTATCAAGATGCTTCTTGAAAAGCTTGACCTTGATGAGTTGGCGACAAAGCTGAGAGCGGAGTTATTAAAAACAACAAGTAAGCAGAGAATAAAAGACCTGACGAAAAGAATCAAGGCGGTGAACGCCGTCAAGAACAGCAACAATAAACCGCAGTGGCTGGTCCTTGAGGTGACACCAGTAATTCCGCCGGATTTGCGTCCGCTGGTGCTTCTTGAAAGCGGTAATTTTGCGACGAGTGATTTAAATGACCTTTACAGGCGGATTATCAATCGAAACAACAGATTGAAAAAGCTGATGGACCTGAATGCTCCTGAGGTAATTATTCGCAACGAGAAGCGCATGCTTCAGCAGGCAGTTGATGCATTGCTTGACAACAGTAGATGCAGAAGGCCGGTTCTGGGCAGCAATAACAGGCCGTTAAAAAGCCTTAGCGATATGATTAAGGGAAAGCAGGGTCGATTCCGTGAAAACCTGCTCGGTAAACGAGTGGATTATTCGGCGAGGTCGGTGATAGTTGTCGGGCCGAACCTGAAACTGCATCAGTGCGGTCTTCCGAAAAAGATAGCCCTGGAGTTGTACCAGCCTTTCATTATTCGCAAACTTAAACAGCAGGGTCTTGCCGATACGATCAAAAGCGCCAAGCGCATGATAGAGCGACACGACGAGCAGATATGGGATATCCTTGAAGAAGTTATTCATCAGCATCCAGTATTGCTTAATCGTGCACCTACCCTTCATCGCATGGGTATTCAGGCCTTCGAGCCGACGCTGGTTGAGGGCAATGCGATTATGCTGCATCCTTTGGCTTGTAAGGGCTTTAATGCGGACTTTGACGGTGACCAAATGGCGGTTCATCTGCCCTTGAGCATTGAAGCTCAGGCAGAAACACACTCATTGATGATGACGACGAGTAATATTTTTTCACCTTCAAACGGAGCTCCGATGGTGGGTCCGTCCCAGGACATGGTAATGGGTAACTATTACCTGACTTATATTGACCCGAGAGCGGAGTACACGGGTAGAGCGTTTAAGGGTGCTTTCGAGGCAATAATGGCCTACGAGTTGGGTAAAATAGGTTTGCATGACAAGATAAAAGTTCGTATCAACAAAGCAGTAGAAGATGATCGGCACCAGATAACAGGCACCGAACAAGGGCAAGTAAAGATAATTGAAACGACGGTCGGCAGGTGCATATTTAACGAGATATTTTCAGAGAAGATGCCGTTTTACAATATGACGATGTCAGGAAAGAGATTGAGCCGTTCGATAAGCGATTGTTTCCAGTACGCCGGCAGTTCGGAAACAGTCAACCTGCTGGATAGAATAAAAGATATTGGTTTCCGATATGCGACACTCGCGGGATTGAGCTTCGGAATTGTGGACTTGAAAATCCCAGCGAGAAAGTATGATATTATCGAAGAGACGGAAAAACGAGTTAGAAAGATTCATAAAAACTATCAGGCGGGAGTTTTGACAGAGGGAGAACGATATAATCAGGTTATCGACGCTTGGACGAGTGCCCGAGTAGCTGTTACGAATGAAATGATGCGTGGTCTTAAGGAGGATACAAAAGATGACGGCACTCCTTATCTTAATCCGATTTACCTTATGAGTGATTCAGGCGCCCGTGGAAGCGTTGACCAGATTCAGCAGCTTGCAGGCATGCGGGCATTAATGGCCAAGCCAGGTGGAGAGATTATCGAAACTCCGATTAAGTCTAATTTCCGTGAGGGTTTGAGTGTTCTTGAGTACTTTAGTTCTACTCACGGAGCGCGTAAGGGTCTTGCAGATACGGCATTGAAGACGGCCAATTCTGGTTACCTTACCCGTAAGCTTATAGACGTGGCACAAAATGTAATTGTCTCCGAGCATGACTGCGGTACGCTGCAGGGAATTACAAAAAATATAGATGGAGGTGAGCAAATAGGCGTATCGCTTTCACAACTGATTATCGGCCGAACCGCGCGAGATAATATTCGCAATCCGATTACCGACGAGATGGTGGTTCATGAGAACGAGGTTATAACACCAGAGGCAGCAGAAGAGATTGAGGCTTTGGGACTGGATGCCATCAGGGTAAGGAGCCCATTAACCTGCGACAGTCCTTATGGTATTTGTGCAAAATGTTATGGATGGGATTTGAGCACGGCTGCTCTTGTTGAAGAAGGTCTGGCGGTTGGTATAATCGCGGCCCAGTCAATTGGTGAACCCGGTACACAGCTTACACTTCGAACATTCCATACCGGTGGTATTGCATCAAGGGCAATTCTTGAGCGTGAGCAAACCGCTACACAGGCGGGCAGCGTTCAGTATCGAGATATAAACGCGGTCACTCTAAAACAGGACGACGGCACGGAACAGACAATCGCACTTAAGCGCAACGGTGAAATAGCCATTCTTGACGAGAAGAGTCGCGAATTGGACAAATTCAAGGTTCCCTACGGATCTATGGTTCTTGTCGAGGACAGGCAAAAAGTCAAAGCAACAGATGTGTTGTTCAGGTGGGATCCTCATCGTACGCCGATTTTAGCTGAAGTTGAGGGTCTTATCCGGTTCGTGGATATCCTTGAAGGTGAGACGATACGCGTTGAAGAAGAGCGCAAAGGACAGGTTGGCAAGCCAGTGGTTATAGAGCATAAAGGAGATAAGCATCCTCAGATTATCATAGAAGATTCGGAAGGCAAAATTCTTGACGTTCACTATTTGCCGGCGGGTGCGAGGATAGAGGTTGTTGAAGGCGAGCAGGTTAGTGCAGCCCAACTACTTGCTCATCAGCCCCGAGCAACCGGAGGAACTCAGGATATCACAGGAGGATTGCCGAGGGTTACGGAGGTTTTCGAGGCCCGGAAGCCCAAAGACCCGGCAGCAATGGCGGAGATTAGCGGTCGAGTCGAGCTTAGAAGCGATAAGCGCAAGGGCAAAATGACGATTATAGTCCGCAGCGAAGGTGGTATGGAGAAGGAACACCATGTTCCGCGTGACAGACACCTTAATGTTCATACCGGCGATATGGCTGAAGCCGGCGACCCATTAACCGGGGGCCCGCTGGTTCCTCACGATATTCTTCGAATTAAAGGTGAAGAGGCACTCCAGAGATACTTGATTTCCGAAATCCAGAATGTGTATCGTTCACAAAATGTTGCTATCAACGATAAACATATTGAGATTATCAGTGCTCAAATGATGCGAAAGGTTGAAATTGAATCGGTTGGAGACAGTTCATTTCTTCCCGGTGAAATAGTTGATAAGTTCGTATTCCGAAAAGAGAATGAGAAACTGGGGCATAGTATTAAAATCAGCAAAGTGGGTGATGCAACTGATTTGGAAGAAGGTGCAGTTATCGACAAGGAGGAGCTTGCGAAGATCAATGAAAAGATTGAGATGATAGGTGGGGCGGCGGCAAAGGGTAGAAAGCCAAAACCGGCAACTGCCAAGACATTGCTTTTGGGTATAACAAAGGCATCACTTGGTTCGGAGAGCTTTATTTCAGCAGCCAGTTTTCAGCAGACGACAAAAGTCTTGACAGAGGCGTCTTTGGCTGGTAGAGTGGATGAGCTTTGTGGTTTGAAGGAAAACGTTATACTTGGGCATCTAATACCTGCCGGCACAGCTTTTAAGCCGCATCTGAATATGAGAATCAAGCATCTTGTAGAAGCACCTCTGCCGAAGGAATTTAGAGAAGTTGAAGAAATTAAAGAGACCAAAGAGGCTGAAGCGAAAGCCGAAGCCGCTATTAAGGAAGCTTTAGGAATCAATGTGAAAGAGTAAGGAAGGTTGGAAATAACTAATGCCTACCATAAACCAGTTAGTTAGACGTCCGAGAGCAAAATCCAAGGGCAGGAAGCGCGTGTCTGAAATAAGCGGCTCACCCCAGAGACGAGGTGTATGTCTTATTGTACGCACCCAAACGCCCAAGAAGCCGAACTCGGCACTTCGGAAAATCGCCCGTGTGAGACTTACCAACGGCAAAGAGGTTACGGCTTATATTCCCGGTATTGACCATAACCTTCAGGAGCACAGCACAGTTTTGGCTCGTGGTGGTCGAGTGAGAGACCTTCCGGGTGTTCGTTACCATATTATTCGCGGAGTTCTTGATTGTGCCGGTGTTGAAAATCGCAGACAGGGTCGAAGTAAGTATGGAGCTAAAAAGGCAAAATAATTTTTAGTTCATTGATGAGCGTACAAATAAAAAAGGAACAATAATGGCTAAGACATTTACGGCATCGAGTCAGCAGTTAAAACCGGATCCTGTATATAACAGCAAGCTGGTCTCAAAGTTCATCAACTGTTTAATGCTTAAAGGCAAGAAAAGTGTCGCGCAGCGAGTTTTTTACGATGCTATGGCTATTATATCCAAGAGTATTAAGGATACATCACCGCTTGAAGTATTTGAGACGGCGATAAACAATACCAAACCATTGATAGAAGTTCGCAGCAAACGAGTCGGCGGAGCAAGTTACCAAGTGCCTATGCAGGTAAATTCCAAACGTCAGCAGTCTCTTGCTTTCAGATGGATACTGCAGTCTGCCAGAAGTAAGAAAGGCAAGCCTATTAGCGAGCGTTTGGCCTCGGAACTGATGGATGCCTATAATGAGCGAGGTGGAGCGATGACCGTTCGTGAGAATATCCACAGGATGGCTGAGGCAAATAAGGCGTTTGCACATTTTGCCTGGTAATAGTTAGTAGCTTTTAACTGCCACGGAATATTAACAGAAACCCGTGGCAGTTTTTTTATTCATAAGACGATGTGATATACGATATATGAAAGATGGCAAGTACTTTGCGTAAAATCCGTAATATTGGAATTATGGCTCATATTGATGCGGGCAAGACAACCGTAACCGAGCGTATGCTTTATTATACAGGCAGGACCTATAAGATGGGAGAGGTTCATAACGGCACGGCTGTTATGGATTTTATGGAAGAGGAGCAAAAACGGGGGATTACGATTACATCGGCGGCAACGAAGTGCCCATGGAAGGGATTTGAAATCAATCTTATCGATACTCCCGGGCATATTGATTTTACGGCCGAGGTTGAAAGGTCGCTTCGTGTTCTGGATGGTGCCGTAGCAGTATTTGACGGCTCCGAAGGAGTTCAGGCCCAGAGCGAAACCGTCTGGAGGCAGGGCCAGAAATACGGTTTACCCTGTTTTTGCTTTATAAACAAGATGGACAAAGTTGGGGCCGATTTTGAGATGTCGGTCACAAGTATTCACGATAAACTAATCGCCGAACCAATTATATTGCAATTGCCCATCGGTGCAGAAGACTCTTTTGCCGGTATAATAGATCTAATAAAGATGCGGGCGGTTTTCTACAAAAGCGAAAAACTTGGAGCGACTTTTGAAGAGACTGAAATTCCAACCGATTTGCTCAAAACCGCAGAAGAGTACAGACACCGTTTGATTGAGCTTTCAGCCGAGCATGACGAAGAATTGATGGACAACTATGTTCACGACAATCCAATCGAAATTAAAGCCATAAACAGAGCGATTAGAAAGGCGACTCTTGCTAATAAGCTTCATCCTGTTTTCGTTGGTTCTGCACTGAAATATATCGGTGTTCAAAGGCTTCTTGACGCTGTTGTGGAGTATCTGCCTTCACCTCTGGATAAGCCGGATATAGTCGGACATAAGCCGAACGATGAGCAACAAAAGATATTGGTTAAGTGCGACCGGAACAGCAGTTTGGTTGCCCTTGTATTTAAGATTACCAGTGATTCTCACGGCGATTTGAATTTTCTAAGGATTTATCAAGGTATGCTGAAGTCCGGCACAAGGGTTTTGGATGCAAGCCGCAACAAGCGTGAGAATATCACGAGGATATTCGAGATGCATGCCGATGAGCGTAAAATTCTGGATTCTGCGAGTGCCGGTGATATTGTAGCCGTTGTAGGCCTGAAACAGACTCTGACAGGCGATACGATTTGTGATACGAAAAAGCCTGTATGCCTGCCGAGTATAACATTTCCCCAGACCGTTATTAGCATGTCGATAGAACCGCGAACCTTAGCAGACAAGGCAAAATTATCTGAAGCTTTAGCCGCCTTAAGGCGTGAGGACCCTACCTTCGAGACGAAAATCGATAAGGAAACCGGTCAGACAATCATCAGTGGAATGGGTGAACTGCATTTGGAAATACTTCAGCATAAATTAGTCCGGGAAGATGGTATTAATGTCAGGATAGGCAACCCGAGGGTTGCTTACAAGGAGGCTATAACAAGGCAGGCTCAGGCCGATGGCAAATTTGTACGTCAAACCGGAGGTCACGGCCAATTCGGGCATGTTGTTTTGACGTTAGAGCCCTTGTTGACAGATGACGGACATTGGAGGGGCGATATTGAATTTGAAAGCAGGGTTGGTGGTGATAAAGTTCCTAAAGAGTATATTTTTTCCGTGGAAACTGGTGTCAGAGATGCTCTGTGCAGTGGAGTTCTGGCAGGCTTTCCAGTTGTTGGAGTAAAAGTTGCGCTTATTGACGGTTCTTTTCATCCGGTTGATTCTTCAGACATAGCGTTTGAGCAAGCGGGTGCGATAGCGGTTGATAATGCTCTCAAGCATGCCGGAGCAGTGCTGCTTGAACCGATTATGCGTCTGCAAGTTGCGGTACCGGAGTCTTATTTTGGTTCTGTACAGGGCAATTTGCTTGGTAAAAGAGCTGTAATCACAGATGCACATATGCATGGTAATATTCGTATAATTGAGGCCAAGGTTCCGTTAGTTGAAATGTTCGGCTATTCCAGCGAAATAAGGAGTGTAACATCCGGTCGAGGTACCTTTACGATGGAGCCTTTGAGCTATGAAAAGGTGCCGGAACAGCTTGCAAAGCAGATTATTCTGTGATAACACCTAAAAATTTCACTATTTTTTATATTTTATCAGATTTTTTTTGATATTTTGTTGACATTATTTCAATTGCTTGTTACAGTTTTCGTTTTTCAGCCGTAGCGAGCATCGTCAGGGATGGCTTTGCGTAAACCAGTTGGGCTGTGGCATATCTGTGATATTGATAGTCAAGGATGGTTTTATTGAGTATTTAGGGGTGCACCAGAGTCTTTATCAGGCTTTGGGAGGGTCTCAAAGCGACCCGAACCCGAATTCTTTTAAGGAAGGCGTCTGGCTATGAGGTTTTTAGCCGGACAAAGTGCTTTCCTGCCAAAATTTGAGGAAGTGTTTAATATATAGTAGGTAGTGTATAAAACGACGAGGCATTATCTGAAAGAATGAGGACAAGTTATGGCAACTGAAACTGAAAAAATCAGAATCAGGATGGAGGCTTATGACCATAAGGCTCTTGATGCATCTGCCAAAGAGATAGTTGAGCATGCCCGTCGTACGAATGCTCGTGTCAGTGGTCCGGTGCCTCTGCCGACGCGTATTGAGAGATACACAGTTTTGCGAAGTCCTCACATTGATAAGAAATCCCGTGAACAGTTCGAGCTGAGAACGCATAAGCGTCTGATAGATATTCACGAGGCCAATGCGCGAACAGTTGAAATATTAAACCGCCTGGTGGTCCCTGCGGGTGTTTTTGTGAAGATAAAAGCCTAAGACGATGAAGAAGTCACAGGCTTTTTGCTTTTAAGGTTTTTATTTTAATGGCAATGTTATTAGGTAAAAAAGTTGGAATGACCCAGTTTTATGACGAGTCCGGCGGTCTTGTGCCGGTTACGGTTATACAAGCAGGTCCCTGTGCTGTTTTGCAGGTTAAGACAGTCGAGACCGACGGTTATAATGCCGTGCAGCTGGGATACGATGATGTGAAAGAGTCTCGACGTAAGAAACCGGCGATAGGACATGCAGAGAAGGCTAAAGCAGTTCCGAAGAGATTTGTCAGGGAAATGAGGCTTTCGGAAGATGCTGCACCGGAGTACGAGGCAGGTGAGTCAATTACGGTTTCGGTTTTTGCGGAAGAGAATGTAGTTGAAGTTGTCGGCACGAGCAAAGGGAAAGGTTTTGCCGGCGTTATGAAGCGTCATGGCTTCGGCGGATTTCCTGCATCTCACGGTACGGAACGAAAACACAGGGCGGCTGGTTCGATATCGAGTTTTGCAAGTGATGCCGGTCACGGCGGCAATCTCAAAAAAGGCAAGAGGATGGCCGGACATATGGGAAACTGCCGAGTTACAACCAAAAGCCATCGTGTGGTTTCGATTGACGAAGATAAACATCTTTTAGTTGTAAAAGGTTCTGTTCCCGGCCCGTCGGGCGGCTATGTCATAGTACGCAGTTCTCAAGGCGGTAAAAGTTCATAAAAGAGGGTCAGACCAGAAAAGATATAAGAAATGATTGATTTGGTGGTTTACAACAGAGACGGCGAAGAAATCGACAGTTTGAAGGTCGATGAGTCTTCTTTTGGCGGTTCGGTGAGGTATCCGCTGCTTAAGCAGGCAATTGTTATGTACCACGCCAATAAGAGAGTCGGCACGGCGACCACTAAGGGCAGAGGGATGGTCAAAGGCTCGACGAAAAAACTGTTCAGGCAAAAAGGCACGGGAAATGCCCGTGTCGGCAACCGCAGAACCGGCAAACGAGTCGGGGGCGGCATGACCTTTGCCAAGATATCCAGAGACTTCAGCAAGCAAATGCCTAAAAAACAAAGAAGATTGGCGCGAGACTCGGCGGTACTTGAAAAGCTTTTGAGCAATAACGTTGTTGTAGTTGATGAGCTGGGTTTTGAAAAGCCGAAAACAAAGGATTTTGTGGCTATTCTTGATAACCTGAAGATTTTGAATAAAGGCAGCTGTCTGGTGACAATAAGCAGTGAAGATACTAATCTTTACAAATCAGCAAGGAACATTCCCAGAATAGCAGTTATACCGGTGACCGATCTGAACGCCGGTGATATTTGTAACCACAAGAAGATGTTATTTACCAGGGAAGCGTTTCTTAAATTGACTGTTGAAGATTGATAATAGCGGACAAAAGTGTGAAGAGGCGATAGATAGTATTAATGA
>Ga0180301_10002120_pt1 | contig 15614 bp, 17 predicted proteins | sample GuaBasSediGuay16_FD_121797 | JGI IMG/M metagenome (GOLD analysis project Ga0180301, IMG submission 121797) | Subseafloor sediment microbial communities from Guaymas Basin, Gulf of California, Mexico - Guay16, Core 4569-2, 12-15 cm | ecosystem: Environmental > Aquatic > Marine > Hydrothermal...
GAATAAGAGGTTTTTCACTATAGCCAATTATAACTAGTGCATCAGCATTTATTCTAAACTGGTAAGCTGCACCACCTGCTGTTGCTACATGGAATCCATGTGTTAATGGACTTCTGAAACAAGCTACTAATCTATGTACACCATATAGTTTTGTCCCAGCAAAGATCCCTCTTCCAATGACGAGAGCATTATCAGGACTATAAACGGGCTTTCTATAAGTCCTAAACTCTCTATAATGAACCTCTATACCTAGATCAATAGGTCCCCAGACGAGATCAAGCGGATATTCCTTAACCCAGTATTTTCTACTACCAACATCAATAAATAATGCCTTATATGAACCAGTATATACCACGATTCGAATTCCCTCTATTAACTACTTATTTTATTAGGTCTACGTAATACGGTAAATATGCTTTACCCATTCTCTTAATGAATTTTTAAAATAAGTGTTTAAATAAGATCAAAATAAAATATTCTGATCATTATCTACTTAGAGGATTAATTTCTTTAACTATGAAAACGTATAGTCTAAAATGGTGCATAATCTCAATGCCATTAATTTTTAAATGTTATAGATGCAGTGATTGCTGCACATTTACGGATCCAGGAGATTATCCAAAGGTATTCCCCTGGGAGAAACGTAGCTTAGAGAAAAAGGCTATCAAATATGGTATTGGTGAACTTAAATTTATTCCAGAGATCATGTACTATGATCCATTTAGTAAAAAATACATTGTCCTTCTATATAGATGGGTTATTGGAAATAAATGCCCATTCAATAAAGAACTAAAGTGTACAATACATGGAGATCATCCATTATCATGTAAAATGTACCCATTAATAGTAAACTATAGCGACCATACACTTAGAGTTGGGTTACAATGCAATTGGATCCGAGATCACTTTAATATGATAACAAGAGGGATAAATCCTAAACAAGTTTTCCCAAAAGAATTTGAATATGCTATAAAGGCTTTTACGGTAATTAGCTTAATGATTAAAGACGCTGAAAGATATGGATGGAAGCAGATTGAGAGAGATAAGCTATTATCGATAAAGAACTATATTGACTACGATGTTTTCGTTGAAGGTGATGTTTCTGAAAGTTGACTGGAAAAAGATCTACTATGAGATAAAGATTACTAAGATATCTTCTGATGCACATAAACTTGCTAAAAAATATGGTTATCTACCATACATGATAGAACGATATCTCGAGTTATTTGGCTATGATGAAACAATTGAATTACTTAACTCTTTTGAGAAAAAAGTAGAGCCGGTTATTAGATGCAATGATCTACTTGTAGACTGTAAATGGCTAATCAATAGACTTGAAGAGCTTGGATTTGAATTAAAGCATATTCCATGGAGTATCCATGGATATCGTGTAATTAAGCAACCCCCGAGACCAAGTATAGGTGCAACTCACGAATATCTAAAAGGCTATTACTATGTACACCGTGATGCAGCACCTCTGATTCCTTCACTATTATTAGTTAAACAGGGTGAAATAGCAGATGTATTGGATGGATGTGCAGCCCCTGGTGGTAAAGCAACACATATTGCACAATTAATGCTTGGCAAGGGACTTGTCGTAGCCAATGACCTAGTTCTATACAGGATTAAAGCACTCATAGGACATGTACTACGTATGGGTTTTAGAAATATAATTGTTACATGGAGTGATCTTAGGAAATTACCGAGACTAGTAAATAAAAAGTTCAAGAAAATACTATTGGATGTACCATGTAGCGCTGAAGGCACTATAATGCTTGATCCATCTAGAAAGAAGAAGACCAACCAAAGGGATCTAGCTAGAATAGTTGCTAAGGAAATAGAGTTGCTGAAGTCAGGTATTGAGTTATTAGACAAAGATGGCTTATTGGTATATACAACATGTAGTATAGCTCCGGAAGAAAATGAATATGTAATATCAAAGATTACTGAAAGATTCGAAGATATAGAATTAGTAAAACCCTCTAAGAAGCTATTTGAATGGTGTAATGGAATTACAAGTTACAAGAATATAGTAGAAAATAGAGAATTAGGAAAATGCATAAGAACATATCCACATAGACATAATATGATAGGAATGACCATATGCCTTCTAAAAAAGAAATAAATCCGTATAAGAAATAGAAAATAATTGGGCGATGAGGTACCTTCCGTTTGTCCCTAGAGGATCATTTCTAGGGACTTCCACCCCGCCCATAACCTTATCTAAAGGATTATGGGGTCATGGGCAGCTGTCGAGCCCAACGGCACAGGACTCCCATCTAGGCTATACCCTATGGGGCTTTAGAGCATAGCTCCCATCACCCTCATAGGGCCTTTAATCAATTATATTGAGGTAATTTACTAACTTATATAAATATTTCCCTTAAGCATAAAAATATTCGATGCCCAAAGCCCCGTGGGTAGGCCGTAGAAAAAGATGCGGCTTAGAGGCCGCGTACCAAGCCATCCTTTAATATAGTGGCCATGGATTCATCGAGATAAGCTTTATCATTTCTCAGCTGTACACAACCCGATCCTTATCCTTTATATCAACATCCGTAAACGAAAATTAATAAGAATAATTGGAGAAAAATAGATTCGTTCCGGTTGCCTCCTCGCACTGGAGACATCCCCGTGGCCGGAGGACAGGATGAACCTAGTGTGCATACCGGAACGTACATTATCTATATTTCCTCTAGATAATGTGTTATTGTCTCTAAACTATACTTCATCCTTGTCAATATTGCAATAAGTATTCTTGCTATAGATTCCTTTCTAGGTTCTTTACCGCTTCCAATGTAGGTTTCTTGTATTGCCTTTAAATCCTGGTCTATTAAGATTATTTTATGTTCTAAATCCTTTACCCCTGATCTCTCTCTAAGTGTACGTAGAATATTTATTAGATCGGAGACTAACTTGTATTCTATTTCTCTATTAGCTTCTACAAGATAATGACCAGTATTCATGGCTTTATCTATTAGTTTGTCAATTATTGCTGGTGCAAGTATTATTGATTCTTCAATGATTTTTAGAGCATCAATTAATTCTATAAGTGCCTTTGTATCGAGAACCCCCTTTAAAGCCTCTCCTAATAAATAGAAGTTAGTCCTCGATTTAAGAATTAAATGCTTATAAAGCCTATTAAGTAGATTTGCATACATGTTATAGCTTTCAACGAAGTTGGTATATGCACGAAGATATTCATCATTAAATACATAATGGAATCCCATAAACTTATGTGCTCTGGCACTACTTAATAATGATCTCTTGATAAGACCCCTAGAACTATAATATTTGGCTGCCTCTCTAAAGTCCTTGCTAGCTCCTAGTAAATCCCCCTTTTCCACATTAATGCGTGCATGAGCTTCATAATAGAGGCTTAAAGCTGCATTTCTTAAATGAGGACTTAGGATTTGGTCTGCTAATTTGGCCGCTTCATCAAGAATAGATATGGCGGCTTCAGGATTCTTATTGATAAGTAATTCGCACTCGCCACGACTAATCAACGCCTTACAGTGAGCAGCTAATGCCTTACCATTAAATCTTGAACCTAATCTATTATAGATCGCAGCAGCTTCTTCAAATAGACCATGAGCTATGCAGCTTTTACCTCTAAGAACCTCTACTTCGCCCTGATACTCTCTTCGGAGAGCTAGTGCTATGTCGGCTTCTCTCATCAATCCAACACTCTTATAGTACTCTATAAGTCTATCAAGTTCTGATATTGCATCCTCAAACCGTTTTCTAGCAGCTAAACTCCTAGCTCTACTAAGCATATACTTAGCCTTAATTCTATGAATATTTTTAATAAACTCAGGTTTATCGTTGGCATACGTTACTGCTTTACCATAGAATATCATAGCTGTATCGAAGCTAAGATTATGATAAAAATAGTCCCCAAGGAGCTCATATAATTTGATCTGCATTAAGTTATATGTGGTTTCTAGATTCTTAATCGAGCCGAGATCTTTTGATAAAGACTCCATTAAATGTATAGTAAGACTTGAATATGCAGAAGCTTCTAAAAGCTTTCCTTCCTTAATACTATGATCTATTCGGGCCCTTAAACTTGGAAGTAAATCAATAATTGTCTTCCTAGGATCTTTTTCACTAACTAATAGACTAGAATATAATGCACCACTTATGATATCATTAGCTTTCTCCCTTGGAAGCCTTAATGATTTAGTTATTGATTGGGCTATATCACCTATATTACGTAAAAAACTATGAGACGATATCTTCTCAATAAATTTTATAGATGCCTTCACCCTATCATTAAGTTCAGCTGGATAATACTTTGATTCTTTTTCAACAATAAAACCTGCATTTGACATGATCTTGAGAATCTTAACTACAATTCTCTCATGAATGCTATAGACCTTGTGGACTCCACCATATATAATGTATTTTGATACCCGATGGGCAAGAGTCTTAGAATCTAGACCAGGGTATTTAGTTATGATCTTATTAACTGGTGAAATAACCTCAAAAAATGCTTTAAGACCTCTCGTTGTAACTGTATAAAATGTTTCTCCATGCTTTACAAAAGACTTAAGTATACCTTTTGAACGAAGTTTCTCAACTAAGTTTGGATTAAGTTTCTCAAAAACGGTTTTCTCGACATAATCACTTATTCTACAAACTCGGCCTTCATTAAATACGATGTCGATGGTGTTTAAAAGGATGTCAAGCTCTATATTATTAAGGCTAAAATATGAAAGCCAGTTAACCTTCTTATCTCCAATATTCAAAATTGTTCCCCATTAATTAATTAGAGTTAAAATAGGTTATAACATATTCCCTTAAAACTCATCCAAGGATTGGTTTATGGATACCTTTATATGATATTGGAGTGTATAGCTCTAGATTGGAAAGAATACTTAAGGTGTCTCATGATGAAATATAAGGATGTTATTGATGAAGTCCTAAAGATCATGTGGCCGAGACCTCTAAAACTCTTTACAGCTGGTCCAGTAGCTTGTTTCCCGGAAGTTCTTGAAGTCATGAAGGCACAGATGTTTAGCCATAGGTCTGTCGAGTATAGTGAATTGCATCGTGATACTGTTAAAAGACTAGCTGATTTTCTAGAGGCAAAGAAGTCTATTGTAATGTTATTCCCTAGCAGCGGTACTGGCATTATGGAAGCTAGTATAAGAAATGCAGTAACACTAGGAGGCAAAGTCCTTGTCACTATAATTGGCGCGTTTGGTTATCGATATCGTGACGTTGTTGAATGGAATGGGAGAAAAGCTATTGTTTTAGAGAAAAAGCCTGGGGAACCTGTACTACCAGAAGAACTTGATGACGCTTTAAAGAAGAACCCGGATGTTGAGGCTGTTACTATAACTTATAACGAGACTAGTACTGGTGTTCTTAATCCATTGAAGGAACTTGCTAAAGTAGCAAAAGAACATGAAAAACTTGTATTTGTAGATGCAGTGTCGGCTATGGGTGCTGCCGATATAAAGGTTGATGAATGGGGTCTTGACATAGTTTTTGCCAGTAGTCAAAAAGCCTTTGGAGTACCTCCAGGACTTGCTATGGCAAGCTTTAGTGAAGACATTTTTGAAAAAGCTAAGAAAATAAGCGATCGTGGATGGTATTTTGATCTACCATTGTATCGTAAATATCTTGATAAACAGTGGAGTACGCCATCCACGCCTCCAATACCGCAAATTGCTGGATTGAATGTAGCTCTACGGATCATTGAGAAAATGGGAGGAAAATATGCATGGCTTAAAATGTATGAAGATAGAGCTGAAAAAATTAGGAGTGGAGTACTTGATCTAGGCCTTGAATTATTTGCTAAGCCAGGATATTATAGTCCAACTATAACAGTTATCAAGACACCTCCTGGTATAAAGGGTGTTGATGTATATAATGAGATGAGAAAACGTGGATTCGAAATAGCTAAGGGTTATGGGCCTGTCAAGGAATACACTTTCCGCATAGGGCATATGGGTTATATAACTGATGAAGATATTGAGGAATTATTTAAGAATCTCAAGGAAGTCATTGAGTATCTTAAATCTAATAGATAATAACACATCCTTTTATTTTTCTTATTTTTAGTATGAATAATTGGATTTTGATATTCATATTAAGGTCTATACACTTTATATACTTTAGTCTATACTGGAGGCTGGTTAGTAAATGCAGCTTATAGGCCTTGTTGGCAGTGGCTCAACTACGTTATATACTCCAATTATTATATGGGATCAGGTAGAACATCTAGCTAAAGAAGAACAGTTAGTTCTTATAGAGGATGGTAAACGTGGACTAAGATATCTTGGTGTCCTCCGAGGAGTTAAACGCTATGAGCCCTTTCTAAACATTTATCGTAGAACTAGTTATGTTGATAACCCAGAACTCGTTGAAACAGGAACTTTACCGCATAGCAGTGGATACTCAGCCCTTATAGGTATTATACATGGAAATAGACTTAGGGAAGTTGATTTACCTCCAAATCCTGGTTCTAAGGTATATGTTGTTGAGTCATCTAGTGATTTAGGACTGGATCTCGGTGAGGGTCTAAGAATAGGCTATCATAAATATAGTGGTATAGATATACCATTGGATCCTCTATGGATTACCTATCACGTAGGGATCGTTGGAGCAACTGGAACAGGTAAATCCAGGCTTGTACGTGCACTTATTGATGAAGTCCTAGAGAAGACCATGTATAGAATTATAGTATTTGATCATACTGGATTAGACTATGCTTTATACTATAAGGAGAATATCGTTGACGCATCAAATATTGTACTTGATATTTCATTAATAGCTGATTTAATGCTTTCTCGTACTGGACTTTATCAACCTACATATGAACCATATATACTTTATTCTATTCTTAAATACATATTCGAGTACTACAGTTCACATGAAGAAGGCAGCAAGATTATTGACGAACTGAAGAGATCGAGTAAGACAATAAGAGTACATAGGTTAAAGCAAAAGAAGATATATGAGGAGTATGGTGGTTTTAGCGATTTTCTAAACAACATTGATTTTGAAAGCCTACTTGAAACTATGGCCAGACACCCAATTAAATGGGATCGTAGCTGGTTTAGAAGAGTTGCCATGGATTCCGTAGGTGAATTACGGGGTAGAGAGAGTTCCAAAATTAGACTTGGTGTAGCTATTGATATTAAGCTTGGAGACGGCTTCTTTACCACACTAAGCAATCGCAACCTATTGCCAAGAGATATAGTAGATCGTGCTTGGAAAGATAGACTTGTTGTAGTAGATCTAAGTACCGAAGATATTGCTACACGTAGGTACATTGTAGCTGGTGTAATATACGAGCTTTGGAAAAGAGTTGAGACTAACAAAGCATCTATAGATACATTAGTAGTTGTTGATGAAGCACATAATTATGCGTGTCGAAACTGTGGCGAAGCACATTATGCACTTACACGTGTAGCACGTGAGGGTAGGAAATGGGGGTTCGGCTTAATTCTTGCTACTCAGAGAATTATGGATATTGATCCTGAAATACGTAGTAATATCAATACATGGTTCTTCAGTAAGTTACAGACACCAAATGATTATAATGAGCTCAAGGGATACATGGATTTAGCAGGTATAACTGAACAGTCATTAGCTGCTTTAGCTAGAAGAGAATTCTATCTTGCAGGCCTTATGAATCCACTAAAGGTACCTATTTTGATAAGAGTTAAGGAGGTTAGATAAGTATTGGAAGAACGTAGAGGATTTTTTGAAGAAGTGGTTGACGAGGAACTCTATGAAGAACCCATTCCCTCCATTGTTATACAAGGTATTGAAAGAGAAGTAAACAGAATAGTCAATTCATATAATATTCGTAGCTTAATTGAGGATAGAGATAATATTAGAGATGATCTCCTTAAAGAGAATATATTAAAGAAGACCCCGAAGTACACTGGTTTAAAGCCGTGCTTAGCAGCTATAGATACCGGCTTTACATCGCCTCCTCTAGAACTTACTGGTGGCAGGCTCCTTGTAATAATTAGATCACATGTTTTTCAAGGATGTAGTTCATGTGGTGAATACCCAGTTTTTGATAGCGTTGGATACATTAGATTCACAGATCGTGCAGAGGCTATTGCCAAGCCGTTGTCTAAGATCTATGAAAGAGAATTTATTAGACAAGTACTTTTAAGTAAGAAAAATGGAGAAATAGATCTCGATCTAATACTTGTGGATGGAGAGCTTTTCCCACGGACTCCTCCAGGATATAGTTCTAGATTTAGCCGTGAAAGCTATATTATGAAGCTATATAAGAAAATTGTTGAAATAACTAATGAAATCCTTAGACTTGCTTTAGAGACTAATACTGCTCTAATAGGTGTTATTAAAAGAAGCTATGGACGGGATATAGCCGTTAGATTACTTAATAATAAACTTATTATTAATGATAAAGCCTTAGCTACATATATACTGAAGCCAGGTGAGTGGATTGATCTTGGCCTATATATTGATCTAATTTATTATATAAAGAGATTTCTCAATAAATATGAGGGTATACTTAGTCCACGAGAATGGAAGGCTCTTAATGAGAGATTATCATGGATTACAAGTGTTATACGTGAAAGTGATAGCTCATCCAATATTGGAATCATTGTATATAAGGCTTTTAATCCATCATACTACATGATTGCTACCAAGATCGAGTATTGGACTAGCAACAAGTATCCTCTAGAAAAATTATTGGCCTACATATCAAGTATAACTGGTATAAACGGCGTTCCTCATCCAATAGATCTTGTTGACTCAATGGCTATGGTTAGAAAAGATCTATTATATCTCATACAACAACAATTATTTAATGAACTATATAGGAGAATAGGCGATAAAGATCTAGCTTTAAGTATAGCTGGATTAACTAATCCAGAGAAAATAAGTAGAATTGGTATGAAATGATCATTGACATAAATAAGGTTCTATTAAATTTACACGTTTATTGTCTAAAATAGGTAACGTGGCCATAATGCTTAATAAATATGTTTACTATATTTATAAACAAAAGGTGTAAACATTTGAGTACTGTCATAAGTATTAGGATACCGAAGAAGATGAAAAAAGAATTAGAAGAACTTCGAATTGATTATACTAATGAAATTAGGATTTATCTGGAAAGAAGAATTAGAGAAGAAAAGATTAAGAGAATCCTCAATGAACTAGAAAAAATACATAAGAAAACCGGTTATATTAAGGGGAATCATGCTGCAAAATTTATTAGAGAAGATCGGGATCGCCGATGAAAAAGTTTGTTGTAGATGCATCTGTAGCATTAAAATGGTTAATTAATGAAGAATATAGTGATAGGGCAAAACTTCTTTTACTCAGATTTGGCTCTGGATTAGTTGAATTATATGCTCCTGAATTTCTAAAACTAGAAGTAGCTAATGGTTTAAGAAAGTATTTTGTAAAGAAACTTATTAGCGAAGAACAATTAATAACTTTATATAGTTTGTTCTCTGATATAGACATTGAATACATAAATCATAGCATAGATCTTATTATGGATTCGATAAAGTACGCTATAGTAAATGATGTTACATTTTATGATGCATTATACATCGTTTTAGCTAAAAATATGAATGGATTATTTATAACTGCCGACAATAAGTTAATGAGAAAAATTAGAGATAAGGAAAATATCATAATTCATATAAAGGATTATAAATAGATGGCATGGATACGTATTATATTTAATAAAGAATTTTATAAAAGATGTAAACAAGGCTTTTATTGAGTTTATGGAGATCCCTTATCTAACTATTCATGCTTGTTCGCATAATCTATTATGGTGTATAGTTTTTAGGTAGATAAATATATCTGAAGACTAATTTATTCCAGTAGGATACATCGTCTGGGGATTGATGATGATTAGAGTATTAGTTGCGGCTCCAATACATAAGGATGCATTGAAATTATTAGAGAGTTCAGGTTTTGAAGTTATAGTCAAAGAATATCCTAGTAATAATGAACTTGTTAAATTGATAAAGGGCTTTGATGCCTTAATTGTTCGAAGTAAACCATTAGTTACACGAGATGTTATTGAAGCAGCTAATAAGCTTAAAGTTATTGGCCGTGCAGGTGTAGGCCTCGATAACATAGATCTTGAAGCAGCTAAAGAAAAAGGTATAGCAGTATTTAATGCACCTGGTGCTCCTACGAATAGCGTTGCAGAACTAGCTATTGGTTTAATGTTGGCTGTTCTCCGTAAAATAGCCTATGCTGATCGTAATATGAGAGAGGGTAAATGGGTCAAGAAGGAATGTCTCGGACAAGAATTACATGGTAAAATTCTTGGAGTTATTGGTATGGGTCGGATAGGAAGAGCAGTTGCAAGAATAGCTCATCATGGTTTTGGCATGAGGATTATCTATTATGATATAATAAGGTGTCCAAGAGAAATAGAGGAAGAACTCAAAGCTCAATTCCTCGACCTTGAAACTGTATTAAGCGAGGCTGATGTAATAACGATCCATGTACCTCTCACTCCCCAAACAAAACACTTAATTAATGAAGAAAGACTTAAACTCATGAAACCAACAGCGATTCTAATCAATACTTCTCGCGGAGGAGTTATTGATACAAATGCTCTAGTAAAGGCATTAAAAAAGGGCTGGATAGCTGGTGCAGGGCTAGATGTATTTGAAGAAGAGCCCTTGCCTAGTAACCACCCATTGACAAAACTTGATAACGTAGTATTAACTCCTCATATTGGAGCAAATACTATTGAAGCCCAAGAAAGAGCTGGTATAGAAATAGCTAAGAAGATCATAGGATTTTTCAAGGGTAAATAATATTTCTTTTTCTTAATTATTTTCTATAGTTAAAGACGAGAGTAATTATTATTAGTTATCTATTGCATACATTGTATATGGTGTATACATTGTCTACAACAATAAGGATATCTAAAGAAACTAAAAAATTGTTAACAAATATAATGATTAAATTAGAGGCAGAACTTGGTAAAAGACTTGATTATGATAATGTTATAAGAATCCTTATCAATAGATATCGTACTAAAAATCCACATCTATTAATGCGGCTCATCAATATGGAGGTTAATGGAAAAATTGTAGAGAAAGTTCATAAATTATTAAGGGAGGAGAGAATTAGTGAAAGGAGGATCATTAAAAGGAGATATGGTATTTGATACTTCTATAATCATTGAAATGTCTTTAGCAACAACGTATGGAAAGGAATTAATTAAGTCTATAATAAGGGAAGAGATAATACCATATACTACAATGTTCAACATTACTGAGGCAAAGTATATTCTTTGTAGAATATTAGGTATAGATGAATCATTAAAGAGGATAGGATTAATCTTGGATTCAAATTATTTCACTATAGTTAATACAGATACATTATCCGATCTTGTCTCTATATGTAAGTGTAGATTTCCAATAAGTCTTGCAGATTGCTATACTTTATCTTTAGCTAAGAAGATGTCTTTACCAGTCCTATTTTATAAGTTAGAGAAAGAGTTTAGACCAATTGTTCAAGAGTTGAGGAACTGGACTAATAGTGAGATACTATTTTTAGTAGAGGATTAAGTTTAATTCTTTTAATCCATTTATCTCTATAAACATATATACTGTCTATATGTATATGGGTGATGCATTATTGTCATCAAAGGTTATTGTAAAGATCCCGAAGTACTATATCCCTATTAAACGTGTTGAACCTATTATGATTGATATTGATAAAATGTTGCCTCATGAAGAAATTGTTAGTAAACGTTTAGAGGATCTCATGGATTTTATAAAGAAGTTAGATGCCGTGGATATGCCTTTAATTGTTGCACCGATACCTGGTACTGACAAGTACTTGATCGTTGATGGACATCATAGATGGGCAGCACTCAAAGAACTTGGTGCAAAAAAGGCTCCATCAATTATCATTGATTACTTTGATAATAGTGTAAAACTATATACATGGTACCCGGCTTTTTCAGGAGATCTAAAGATCTTTCTTAAAAAACTTAAGGAAGAAGGTGTTAACTATAGTACGTGTAAGAGTAGGGATGTTGATGAACTTATTGAAGAAAAGGATTATGCCTTTATATTAATTGGCAGAGGAGATATATGTATAGTGATTTATGGAGGTATTGAAGGACAGAAGAAAGTATCACATATACTTGATCGACTGAATGTTGAGGGATTAATAAAGCTGGCATACTATGGCCTTAAGGAAGATGCATTAAGAGATCTTGAGAAGAGAGAAATAGATTATCTACTACTAAGGAAGATACCATCTAAAGAAGAAGTCATGGAGATCGTTAGAAAAGGAGAGGTATTTTCACCAAAAACTACAAGACATGTACTACCATATATCCCGGATAAGACATATACACCGTTAAAGGATTGCTATTAGATAAAGGATAACGCTATATCAGCTTCTTAATTATTTTCTTATATGGAGACTCGAGAAAGAATCCTCTTTTACACTTAGGACATATGACTAAGATCGGTCTTTCACGTTCTTCCGGTAGAACCTCATGATCTGCTATGTATAGTACTGATTCATACATATAATCAAATCCGCTAGGATCACTTGTATAACCACAGTATGGGCATGTTATTTTCTTCATATTTAACACCATTTTCATTCTATATATTATGTCTTAGATAAACATAGGGTCTGATCGATCTTCATATAGATGTATAGTTTAAAATATGGGTTTAGTAGAGTATAGTTTAGGTGGAATATTGGCCATTATAAAGCCAAGTGATCTTATGAGAAGAAAGAGGGAGCTTATAGAGCGGATAGTTAAGGATTTATCTCCTGGTATAAAGGATACAGCTAGAAGATATTTAGAGACGCTATCTATAGATGATCTTAGGGATAAGGAGAGAGCTAAGAATTTCTTAAGGAAGAAGGGCTTAATTCATTAAATTAGATGGAATAATATTAATAGTTTAATCTATTTTATTCATATTTATAGTGTAATAGCTTAGTCTTGATATGATAGTAGGTGGGTATATATTGAGTACAGAGATTAAGGTTACAGATAGACAATATAGGATCCTAGGAATAGTTATAGATAAAGATAGCATTAGCGTTGAAGAACTTGCTACTAGACTTAATCTTAAATCTGAAGATATAATGAGAGATTTAGCAGAGCTTGATACTAAGGGACTTATTATTCGAGAGAGAATAGTAGAAGATGTTTATGTACTGACCGATGAAGGTAGAAAAGTGCTTGTTCATGGTTTACCAGAGGAGATTATTTATAATGTATTATTCAGATGTGTGGATAAAGAAATTAATAAGTTCATTGAGTGTATATCTAAGGAAGCAGGTATAACAGCTGAATGGGCTCGTATAGGTTTTCAGCATCTTATTCGTAGTAAATGTATCACTGTATCAAATAAAGTTGTTAAAAGAGGAGTTCTCAATAACTGTCATAAGGCTTTAGAAGAGGCAAGTCTCTTAAAGGCATGGCTTAAGGAAGTTGAGAGGAAAAGAAGTATACCAGATGATGTATTAAAGGTTTTGAGAAGAAGAAAATTTATTGAGAAAACACGATCAACAAAAATCATAGTTAGATCCACTGCCAAGCTTAAGGAGGCATGGAAAAAAGGACTTGTTGTAAAAACTGCCTTACTAACAGTTATCACACCCCAACATTATATGAGTGGTGTATTAGAGAAAGCAATTATTAAGAAATTTGATCTATCAATCTCCCCTCCAAGAAGATCTATTATGAGGCTAAATGCCTATATGGAGTTCCTCGATCTTGTGAGAGAAATACTTGTGTCAATGGGTTTTGAAGAAGTTAAGGGCCCACATGTTGAACTCGAACTATGGAATTTTGATGTATTATTCCAAGCACAAGATCATCCGGCTAGAGAGATACATGATACTTTCTTCTTAGACACCGACTTTAAGGGTAAAATTACTGATCAGGATCTAATAGATCGCATTAGAACAGTGCATGAGTCCGGATGGGGTTATAAGTGGAGCCTTGATAAAGCATTAAATCCTATATTAAGAACTCAGACCACAGCTGTATCTGCAAGGATCATTTATGAACGTGGACCCGGAGAATATAGGTGTTTCACACTAGATCGTGTCTTTAGGCCTGAAACTCTTGATGCTAAGCATGCTATGGAGTTCTATCAGCTTGACGGTATAATTGTTGGCAAGAACATTACTTTCCGTGATCTCCTAGCATTCTTCAGAGAGTTTGCTGCAGCCCTAGGTATTAAGGAGATATGGTTCAAGCCTGGATACTTCCCATTCACTGAGCCTAGTGTTGAAGGCTTTATTAAACATCCAAGTCTTGGATGGATCGAGGTATTCCCAGGAGGCATGTTTAGGCCTGAAGTTATGAAGATTCTTGGAGCTGAAGGTGTTCGAGCTATTGCTTGGGGTATAGGTATCGATAGACTTGCCATGACAGTGCTTGGAATTAATGATATACGTGATCTGTTCTCTAAAGATCTAGGGTTTATAGAGAAACTTCCAGATCCTAGGCTCCCATACTTCACTAGTAGAACAAGTGCCAGAGATACTATTGTTGTTAAATATCCATTATAGTTTATTCAAAATATCTTATAAAGAATCCAAGATCATATACATTCTTATAAACAGGCCTCTCTAACCCTTTCTTTAATGCATTAATTAATTCATTCTCGCTAACCATGGGCTCTGCTACGCCAATAACTCTATTGTCAAAAGAATCTATTACTGCAACTGGATTATACATTGGCTCATAATATTTAATTATTGAAGAAGCAAATAGATCATTGCCGTATAGAAAGGTTTTAACACCATGTTGTGATACAGTAATTGCTGCCCTATATTCTCCCAAATATCTATAGACTCTTTCATAGATTACTGTAGATAAATATATTTTATTATTAATTATAATGCCTAGCCATTCTCCACTATATATAATGGATGCATTAAAGTATTTAGCACCATATTTACTATATGAAAGTATACCTAAACTACCTAATGTATAGATGTAAGGTCTACATTTTACAAAATCCTTATACTCTACTCCAAGAAGTTCAAACACAGTCTTTAAACCATAAACAATATTCTCATCAGCCTTTTTAACCCCATACCTTAACCGCTTAATCAAAACGATACACCAAATACTTAAACCATACTTCTAAGATATATGATATAGATGAAGAAAATAAAATACCTTCAGACACTAATGTGGATGAAGAAGGTTTCGCGCACTGATAACAATAGCATTGAGGAACAAGTTCATTAATATCTGCGATTCTTGTCTCACTATTTTGAAAAGTATAAATTGGAATAATGGAATCTACTCATTCCAAAGAACCGCTATGTTCTGTTATAGAGAATGGATGGGCTCATAGGATCAATTTTATTAAGGGGTATAGGATCAGATCATATTCTAGAAGATTGGAGATTTGGAGGTAAGGATGTATGTCTGAAAGGAAAACTGCTAAGGAGATCGTGCTTGAGACATTAAAGAAAGAAAAGAGGCCTTTAACACCTAAAGAGATCCAGAAGCTAACTAATTTAAACTATAACACAATCAGAGGCAGACTACAAGATCTAAAGAAGGAAGGTCTTGTAGTTCGTACTGAAAACGGATGGATTTATAAGGAGTATCTTAAGAAGTAAAA
>Ga0180301_10002121_pt1 | contig 15614 bp, 19 predicted proteins | sample GuaBasSediGuay16_FD_121797 | JGI IMG/M metagenome (GOLD analysis project Ga0180301, IMG submission 121797) | Subseafloor sediment microbial communities from Guaymas Basin, Gulf of California, Mexico - Guay16, Core 4569-2, 12-15 cm | ecosystem: Environmental > Aquatic > Marine > Hydrothermal...
CCCAGGGATTCAGAAACGCCAGAAGGCGCCTGAATCTATAAGGGTCGGCTTTGACCAAGACTAAAGAAGCTACCAGTCCAAAAATCATAATAAATAAGATGTGTTTGGTCTTGACTCTTATAAGAAAAAACATAAGAAGAACCCATATCAGCCAAAAAATGACGGTGCCAAAATCAGGCTCAAGAACCACAAGCAGAAAAACCACGCAAGATACACAAACAAACGGCAATACCCCTTCCCTAAAATCACGCATATGTTTGCCTTTTCTAAAGAAATACCCGCAGGCGTACAAAAGAAACGACAATTTTAAGAATTCCGATGGTTGAAAACTAAAACTTCCAATTTCAAGCCATCTCCGTGCCCCTCCTGCTTTTCTACCCAGAACAAGCACCAAGATAAGAAGCAATAAATTAAAAATAAAAAATTTTTTATTGTGTTTTCTCAGTGTATCAACATTTATAAGAAGAGCTATAAAGAATACCACCAAGGAAATACAAAGAAATAGCAATTGCCTCTTAAAAAAATAAAGCGCATCGTTATACAGCCTAAAGGCGTATACTCCCGAGGAACTATAAACCATAAGTAGACCAAATAAACTCAAAGAGAAAACAGACAAGAAAATAAACTGCCTTTTCTTCTTGAAGCTCTCTTTAAGAAAATTATTACTCTCGGGCATGATAACGAAAATATTTATAGGGAATTTACAATATTAACAAACCTCTTACCTCTTTCCTTATAATTTGCAAACATATCAAAACTGGCGCACATAGGAGAAAACAGAACAGTATCTTTTTTATCAGCGTTGGCATAAGCATCTCTTACTGCTTCCCTCAGGGAACTAAATACGTGCACGTCTTTATATTTTGATAAACTTCCTTTAATTTTATCTGATGCTTCGCCAATAAGATTTATTTTCTTTACTTTCTTAAGATAAGGCTTGATAACTGTATAATCTAATCCCTTGTCTTTACCCCCTGCGATAAGAATCACCTTAGAGTTAATGTTTTTAAGCGCCCACATAGTAGAAGCAGGGTTTGTTGCTTTAGAATCGTTAACAAATGTAACTCCTTTTACCTTACGCACCAGCTGCATACGATGAGGCAGTCCTTTAAAATTGTTAATAATTTTAATACAATCTATTTTACTTACACCAAAAACTCTAGCTATTCTATACACAGCAGAAAAATTTTCATTAGTAAGTTCGTCAGAAAAATATACTATATGTGAATTTATATTATTAATAACACTCTTAAGATTAAATAAATTTTTGTTTATGACTGCCCATTCCTTATTAGTTTGGTTACGAAAAATATTAAGTTTTGCACTAATATATTCATCAAAATTTGCGTAACGGTCTAGGTGATCGGGCTCTAAATTAAGAAGGCATGCTACATAGGGCTTAAGCTCTATAATACTTTCCAGCTGGAAAGAACTTACTTCCAAGACTACAATGTCATCAGGTCTTGTTTCTAAGACACACCGAGCAAAAGGAATGCCTATATTCCCCGCCAGATATACATTTTTTCTTGCGCTCTTAAGAACACTATATGTTAGAAAAGAGGTAGTAGTCTTACCGTTTGTCCCTGTGATGGCAACAATCTTAGAAGTTGTAAACCAGCTAGCAAATTCAATCTCCCCAACAATGGGTATGCCATTACTTTGAGCTATTTCTCTTAGGGGAGTGTTCTTTAAGTCGACACCAGGGCTTATCACTATAAGGTCAGAACCTTTAATAAACTCTTCTGTATGGCGGGAAAATTCAAATTCAACTCCTTGTTCACGAAGCTGTTTAACAAAACTTGATGAGAAAAATCCTTCTTCTCTTTTCTCCGTTACTTTTACCTTTTTGCCTACCTTTTTAAGAAGCTTTACAATGTAGAGGCCGCTCCTTCCTAATCCTACAACACATACTGTCTTAAAACTGTCAATGTTCATAAATCATATTAATTCTATCTCAGCTTTAGAGTCATCAAGGCAAAAACAGCAAAGATTATGGACAATATCCATAATCTTATCACAATCTTAGACTCTGACCACCCCAATAACTGGAAATGATGATGTAAAGGTGCCGCTTTAAATACTCTCTTTCTACATATCTTTACAGAAAAAATCTGCAGAAGCACACTTAATGCCTCAACAACAAATACCCCTCCAGCAATAATCAAAAGAAACTCTTCCTTTATAAACACAGCTACTGCACCAATAGCTCCTCCTAAAGACAAAGCTCCTACATCCCCCATAAAAATCTGTGCAGGGTAAGAATTAAACCACAAAAAGCCCAATCCTGCCCCTACAATAGAGGCACAAAAAACACTCAACTCCCCTGCGTTCTTAACGTAGGGCAAAAAAAGATAATTAGAAAACTTTACATGACCTGCTATGTAGCTTAAGGCAGCAAAAACAAAACAGTTTATAATCACTGCTCCGATTGCCAAACCATCTAGACCGTCAGTGAAATTAACAGCATTGGACGAAGAAACAATTACCAATACTACCCAGAAAATATAAAAATACCCCAGGTTCAATACTGCCTTTTTAAAAAAAGGCATAATTACCGCTGAAGAGAAGTCTTTCTGTAAAAAAAGAAGAAGACCTAATATTAGGCCAATAAGAACTTGAAAAAAAAGTTTTTGGCCTCTTTTTAGCCCTCTGCCTGTCTTTATCTTCAGGAAATCATCCCTTAAACCAACTAACCCCAAAGACAGAACAACAAATATGCCATACCATATAAACACATTATCCCACCGCGCCCATAAAAGCGAAGAGGCAACTACTGCTGCAATTATAATAATGCCTCCCATAGTGGGAGTTCCTTCCTTGTCGCTATGAAGAGCATTAAGATGAACATGCCCATACATGTCAATCTTTTCTTCCAGTTTTAAACTCTTCAATCTCCTGACAGCCCTCTTCCATAAGAAAAAAATCAAAAGAAAAGACATGAAAAAAGCACAACCCACCCTGAAGGTTATATAGCGGAAAACATTAAAAACAAAAAAATATTTACTTAAAGGATAGAATATGTGATAAAACATAGGTATTCCACCTCTATAATATTACTTATCTTTTATCTTTCAACAGTTCTTTTATTACCTTCCTGTCTTTAAAAGGTATCTTTCTGTTCTTAATTACCTGATAATCCTCATGGCCTTTTCCCGCCACAAGTATGGCGCAGTTATTATACTTTTCTTTTAACTTTATAGCGGACTCAATTGCCTTTCTTCTATCCAGAACTATACAATAATTGTTTTTTAAAAACCCCTTCTCTATTTGTCCGCATATCTTTCTGGAATCCTCAAAACGAGGATTATCCGACGTTATAACAGTGAAGGTTGATTTAAGAGAAGCAATCCTTCCCATCTTGCTTCTTTTCTTAATATCTCTATTGCCTCCACACCCAAAAACCAAAATTGAATTATCATAACCACACTCCCTAAGCGTATCTAAAGCATTGCTTAGAGCAACGGGCGTATGGGCGTAATCAACAAAAATATCCTCATCCACCCCTTCCATTCTACCATCCAGACCTAAAAAAGAGGGAATAAACCTTACCGCCTCTTCCGCAGAGAACCCTAATCTATCCAATGAAGCTAAAGAAGATAAAATATTATATACATTGTGGCGCCCCACAAGATTACTCTCTACTAAAACCTGCTCTTTTACTCCTTTAATCTTAAGGACGAACTTTAATCCTTTTCGCAATAACCTGTAGTTCATAACTCTGTAGTCAGCTTTCTCATTAAACCCATAGCTATATTTTTTCTTCCTCAAAACATTAAAAATCCTACGTCCATACTTATCATCTATATTAATCAAACACATCGAACAGGGATAATCAGTAAACAGACTCTTTTTTACCAGAAAATAATTACTCATTGACTTGTGATAATCAAGATGGTCATGAGTAAGATTTGTAAAGATACACTGCAAAAACCTTAACCCTTCAATTCTCTTCTGCTGAATTCCATGAGAAGATACTTCCATAACTACATACTCAACACCTCTATTTTGAATTGTATATAGCAGCTTTCTCAAAGAAAGATAATCAGGTGTGGTATAGCAAGCCTCCAGCTTCTCTTTACCTATCATATAGTGAATGGTTCCTAAAAGAGCGTTTTTGATAGAAAACTTACTCAAAAGGTAGCTTATAAGGTGGGTAGTCGTAGTTTTACCGTTAGTTCCTGTTACCCCAATAATATTAAACCTCCTAAAATCCAGAGGGTAAAAAACATCTACGCATCTTTTAAATTCCCTCTCTATATCCGAAACAAAAATAAGCGGTTTGTTCTTCAAAATATCTCTCGCCTTCTCCCTGCATTTTACATCAATAACAAAAGCAGCCACCTTGCGCTCAATAGAATGCAAGAGAGAAAACACATCAACGTTTTTCCCCTCAATAACAAAAAACAAATCTCCGCGCTTAACTAAACGGGTATCTCTGCTTATTCCTCTTATGTAAAGCTCCCCAACTCTTCTGTTAAAAGAGTATCGTGGAAAAACATCTTTAATCTTCATCTCACCGCTGCTATCCTTTTATTAGCCTCTTCATACTCCACTATTTTCTCGGCAATCTTCCTAAAAAGGGGCGCAGCAACAACCCCCCCAAAGTGGGAACGATAAGGTTCATCAATACTTACGCATATAACAAAACTTTTACCGTCATTCTCTATGAAACCTGCGAATGATGCTCGATAGGCATAAGGAGAATACCTGCCTTTTTCTACATCATACTTCTGGGCGGTCCCTGTTTTACCTCCCACAACGATTCCTTCAATCTTTGCTAATTTCCCCGTGCCATCATTTACCACTTCTATAAGAATACGCTTTGCCATTGAGGAAACACCTGAAGGGACAACTCTCCTTTTGTTTAGCCTAAATTCCTTTCTCAATCCATAGCTGCCCCGAAATTCTTTACATACATGAGGTTTTACCAAGTACCCCCCATTTACTACAACACACATCGCCTGAGCTAGTTGTAAGACAGTAACTCCTATTTCCTGGCCTATGGGTATAATATAAGAAGAAGTATTAGACCATGCACGGGGGTCTTTAAGAATTCCCTTTGCTTCTCCTGGCAAGTCAATACCCGTCTTCTGGCCAAACCCCATTCTTCTTATATAAGAATACAAGACAGTGGCTCCTAAGCGGCTAGCAATCTTTGCAACACCAATATTGCTCGATTTCTTGAAAACTTCTTTATAGGTAAGCTCACCATACGGCTTCCAGTCATGAAGAATAGACCCGGGTATCTTAAACCTGCCATTCTCACAATAAATCGTATCGCCCAACGAGAAAATCTTCCTGTCCAAGGAACCGACCAAGGTAACTATCTTAAAGACAGAACCGGGTTCAAAAATATCTCCTATAGCCCTGTTTCTTATCTCGCGAGCGGAAGCCTCACCTATATGATTTGGGTCGTAAGTAGGGAAATTGGCCAAAGCAAGTACTTCTCCTGTAAAGGGATTAATTACTATCACACTTCCAGCGTGCGCAGAATATTTGTCAATTGTTTCCTTAAGACAGGACTCAACCCAATACTGAAGTTGGATATCTATGGTTAGATTCAAATCCAGTCCTCTATTGGCATATAATACCTGCGGGTAGGTATATAGACTGCGGGATGCAGAATCTTTCAATACAGAAACTAACCCTTCCTTTCCCCTTAAGAACTTATCATAAAACAACTCTACCCCTTCAATTCCCCTATTGTCTATATCAACTCCGCCAAGAATATGGGAAGCTAAAGCGCCTTGGGGATAAAATCTTTTGTATTCCCTCAAGAAATAAACCCCTTTTAAATTCAACTGCGCTAAGCGTTCTTTTTCTTTTGGTGATATTTTTCTCTTTATCCAGACAAAACGCTTTGATGCACTTAACTTATCTAAAATATCTTTTGCCCTTAAACCTAACTCTTTTGCCAACTTCTCTGCAGTATCTTTTTTATTTCTAACAAATTTTGGGTCCATATACACTGAGTATACTACAATATTAGTTGCAAGCACCCGATTATTACGATCAAATATCCTGCCTCTTTCACCTTTTACGGTAATCACTTTGGAGTGCTGAGATTTAGCTAATGCAAGAAAATCCTTCCTCTTTACAGTCTGAAGATAAGTAATACGCAGGGATAGAGAAAAAAACAACAAAGAAAAGACAAAATAGACCAAGTATATACGCAGGTTACTTCCCTTATCTTTCACATTCGGATTGTTAAATATCTAATGCTGTTGTTGAGCTAAAGCCTTGGAAGTTCCGGCAAGACGGAACAAACGTTTAAAAGAAGAGGCTAAAACATTTTCTTTGGACTTATTAATTTGAGTCTTTTGATTATTTATATTCAAGGCTAGAATTTTATCTTCCTTAACAAATTTAAATCCGTTAGCCTCTACCCATTCATTTATCTTAGCCAAAGAAACCCTCTGGGAGAAATTATATAATAAAGAGTCTCGCTTATCAACCAGTTTATTTAACGTATTCTTAGCATCATTAAGCTTATAAGCCTCAACATAAATATTAATCCTTTGATGAAGGTAGACGAAGAAAAGAAAAAACAAAAATATTAAAGAAATAATTTTCCTTACCATCCCTCTATATTTTTTCTGCCACCCTAAACTTTGCTGAGCGAGAAGAAGCATTCTCTCTTATCTCACCGTGCGAAGGAACAATGGGTTTCTTGGTCACCAATCTAACAATATCCTTCGCAGCAAACTCGCGAAAGGAATGTTTTGTTATCCTATCCTCTAAGGAATGGAAGGTGATCATCCCGATCCTTCCGCCTTTCGAAAGACGCTCTACTGCTTTCCTAATGCCTACCTCTAACGATTCTAATTCTCTGTTCACAGCAATACGCAGAGCCTGAAAAATCCTCGTTGCAGGATGAATTCTGAAATGAAAATGCCTTTTAGGAATAGCATCTAAGACTACGTTCTTTAACTGAGATGTTGTGTATATAGGCTCAATCTTTCTTTTCTCCACTAAAAGATGGGCAATACGCCGTGAGAATTTTTCCTCTCCAAATTTCTTGAATATCGCATTCAACTCACACTCACTCAGATAATTAACAAGATCATATGCTGATACAAAAGAATTCTTATCCATCCTCATGTCAAGAGGGCCGTCTTTGGAAAAACTAAACCCCCTATTGGCATCGGAAAGCTGAAAAGTAGAAATTCCCAAGTCAAAGAAAAATATATCTGCTCTGTCAATGTTAAGAGTGTCTAATATACAGTCTAAGTTTCTAAAATCTTCTTTAAAGAGCCTCAGCCTCGAAGAGTAATCCTTAAGCCTCATACTAGCAACTCTTAAAGAATCCTCGTCTTTATCTATCCCCACAAGGAGAGCATCACTATCCGCGTGCTCAAAAAACCTTAAAGCATGAGAGCCAACTCCAATAGTACAATCCACAATTACTTTGCGTCCTTTTAAGTTTAGCATCTCTATTACTTCTCTATACATAACAGGATAATGCAACTTTCTCATTACTCAATAAGACCTTCTGCAATATCTTCAAATTTATCTTTATTCTCATCATAAAATTTCTCCCATCGGGTTTTGTCCCAAATCTCAATCCTATCCGCCACACCAATAATTACAATTTCTCTCTTAATCCCTGCAAATTCCTTTAAATAGTCTGGAATGGTCACTCGGCCCTGTGAATCAAATTCTATCTCCTGTGCTCCGCTAAAATATATACGGTTAAAGAAACGAGACTGTTGTCTGGTAAAAGATAGCTCCTTAAGCTTATCCTCCATTTTCTTCCACACATCATGAGCAAAAACAAAAAGACAACCATCTAACCCTCTTGTCATATAAAATTTCCTGATTTTAAAATTTTTTATCTTTTCTCTAAACTTAGCAGGAAGGATAAATCTATTTTTGGAATCTAAAGAATGGATAAACTCACCATACCACATTCCACTTTACTCCACTTTACTCCACAATAAAAGTATAAACTTTCTCACTCTTGTTGTCAAGAAATTTTTATAATAAGTTGTTAGAATACAAAGGGTTGTGTAAGGTAACCCTGAGGGATACTATATTTTGAGGTTATAAGAGCGATATCCTTCTGGATTGCCCTTCTTAATGAATTCAGGGAAGGGAATTTTTTCTCTTCTCTCAACTTTTCTAAAAAAACAATTCTAATTTTCTTATTCAGGATATTTTTATTAAAATTTATAATATGTGTTTCTAAAGAGTATTCTTTTCTTTTAAGAGTGGGTTTAAACCCTATGTTCACTGCCCCCAGATAAACCTTCCTGCCAACTACTATATAAGCAGTATAAACGCCTCTCTCAGGGACAATAAACTTTTCATAATTAAATATGTTTGCTGTAGGATACCCCAGTTTTCTTCCTATCCCATTTCCACGTACAACTTTTCCTTCCATAAAATAAGCCCTTCCTAACAGCATCTGTGCTTTCTTAAAATTACCTGTATAAATCAACTCCCTTATATAGGAACTACTCACCACTATCCCTTTATATTTTACTTTCTTAACAACACTTAAATGGATACCCAAACGCTGCGATATTTCTTTTAACTTATCCACTCTATATCTACCTTTATAGCCGAACTTAAAATCCTCACCTACCACCAGCCCTTTAAGGGGAAATCTTCTTGTTATTTTTTGCACAAAAGAGAAACCATCCATTCTCAATAATTCAGGCGTAGACCTAAAGCACCATATACTACTTATCCCTAGAGAATATAATGCCTTTCGTTTATAGAAAATATTCATTATATGGCCAACAAATCTGCCACTGATAATCTCCTGAGGATGAGGCCAAAAAGTTATAACCAAAGAATGGGCTTTCAGCTTGTTTGCCTTCTTTATCAACTCATTCAGAATAAACCTGTGGCCAATATGTAACCCATCAAAAACTCCTATGGTAGCGACAAATCTACGGCGAGAATTATGTCTGCTTCTTAACATCTTTCTATGGAAAGACTGGTTACTATAAACTTTAGACATACTATTTCAGGAGATTAAAGGTTAGAGATTCTATTAAGGCTTTCTATGCTAATCTTATTCAAATCTACTGCATCATCTAACTTAAAAGGGCCAATTGCTTTTCTCTGTATTTTTATAATGTGCGCTCCGCACCCCAGTTTTTCTCCCACATCCTCTGCAAGCTTTCTTATGTAAGTCCCTTTTGAACACTGTACATAAAATTCAACCAACGGCAAGGAAATATCTAAAACCTTTAACTTATATATGTTAATCTTCTGTGGTTTTCTCTCTACAGTAATACCCTTGCGTGCAAGAGAATAGAGCCTTTTCCCTTCTATCCTCTTAGCACTCACCATAGGAGGCACCTGCTCTATTTCGCCCAAGAAACCTTTAAAGACCCTGTAAATATTATCTTCTGTGATATTATCGTAAGAAGTTTCCTTTAGAATTTTACCTTCTGAATCTCCCGTAGTAGTTGTTTCTCCCAACTTAAGCACTCCAATATACTCTTTTCTAAACTCAACAAACCTCTTAAAAAACTTTGTATACCTGCCAACAAGAATAACAAGCAAACCTTCTGCTAAAGGGTCCAACGTTCCTGCATGCCCCACTTTCTTTATGCCTAAGCGGTTTCGCACAAAATCCACTACATCATGGGAAGTAATCCCTGAGGGTTTATTTACCAGGATTAGCCCTTCAATCTTATCGTTTGCCTTTGCCATTTGTGTAACGCTTAATAAAAGATATTACTTTTTTCTCTGTTGATAATAGGTCCCCCTCTATCGTTGTGCCGCTAGCACGTTTGTGACCACCTCCACCAAAAAACTTTGCTATTCTATTAACATCAACCTTTGCTCGCGAACGAAAATTAACCCTTACTTTTTTTGAATCTATCCTTTTGAAAAGAACAAAAACTTCCATATCTTTTAGAAACTTCATGACGGAGAAAATAATCTCTGTCAGGTCAAATCCCATCTGGGGCCATTTTTTAATAAGAACCCAACATATTCTATTAGTGTAATCCACTTTCAAAGAAGAAAGTATCTTACCAATAAACCTTAAGTCTTTTACGCTTAAACAACTATGTAAATTCTCATAAATTTTTGCTGGTTTTATTCCATACCTCATAAGGTGGGATACTATATTATGAACCTTATTGGTGGTATTTGCGTAGGTAAAGTTGCCCGTATCAGTAAACATGCCCGTATACAAAGCAAGTGCAATGTTCTTATTCATGATTTTAAATTCCCTGCATAACTTAAAAACCATCTCTGATGCAGAACTTGCGGTGGGGTCTACCCAATTAATATCTCCGAAGAAAGTATTGCTTATATGATGATCTATATTAACAATATATTTAACTCTGCTAAGATAATCTTTAACTTTTCCTGTACGAGAAGAATCAGAACAATCTAAAACCAAAGCTGCATCAAACCTATCCTCTTTTAAATCATTCTTTATAATCTTTACGTAAGGAAGAAATTCGTAGATTTTAGGAGTAGTATCTTCATTGTATATAGTGGCTTTCTTTTTAAGCTCACGCAATAACCCATAAATTCCTAACTCTGAACCCAGAGCATCTCCTTCTAAGTTTATATGAGCAGTAATAAGGAATTTATTGTTTGCTTCTATTGCTTTTATTATCTCTTTCGTCTCTTTCTTCACTTCTTACCTCCTCTATTTTCTTATATATCTCTACACTATACCTTATGGAATCATCAGGAACAAACACAAGCTGAGGTAATATTTTCAATCTTATTCTCTTGCCAAGACTGATCCGAATAAATGTCTTCATGTCATTAAGAATACCTTCGATTCTCGAAACATCACTCCCCAGCACGCTAAAGAATACACGAGCCTGACGCAAATCAGAAGTAGTATCAACCCTTACAATACTTACCAAACCTAAATGAGGGTCATCTATCTCCTGCTGAATTATCTCCATCAGTCTTTTCCTTATTTCGTTATTAACTTTCTCCATACGCAATGACATAACTTAGATAACCTCCCTTTCTGAGTCAATAATCTGGATATCATTATTAAGAAGAATGCTCTCTTCTATCTTTTGTATTATCTGATTAACGCATTTCTTTGTGTAATTTACGCATACAAAACAAAGCTCGCAAATCTGCCATTTATCAGATGGCTTTTCTGCCACAGAAACATTAAAATTGTATTTTATCCTCTGTTTAATTCTATTCACTACACGCCGTCTATCTTTCAAGGATTGACTATGGGGTATAAATATGCCTATTTTTATATACCCTATAAACATAACAAAAAGAAAAGAAATTATACCCTAATATGTTAAAATTATCAATCTCTCCTCTTTTACCCCTTTTTAACCAAGTAAACTACTGTAAACTTAGACTATAAAGGGGCCTTAAAAACAAAAAAATCAGGATTTAAGAAAATATAATGTTTTCAATATTTTTGAAGAAATCCATTTAATACTGGCTATATTCTTATTTTTTGTATCTTGGTATTTTCCTTTGATTTCTAACTGATTTTTAATATTTACTCGTTATTTAATCTTTAAGCTTAATTTGCTAACCCGTCTAAGTCTGAATAAGCGGGGCAAATAAGTTTCATGCATCGTGGTTACTTTTAACTTTTAATTTGTTATAGAGGAAAATATATTTATTTTGGGGGATAGACAAAAACCTGCTTACTGCGGGACACTTTACCTTAAAAAGATAAAAAATATCTTTGTTTTCATCGTTAAGAGACTCAAAATTTCCTTGGCCCTTACTTATAACTATATCTGCCTTCCTGTATATCCTTCTAAAAGATGGCGATATTCTATCAAGAAGAATACCCGGATAACTGCATCCCGAAGAAATAACCTTAGCGAGCTTTTGCAAACCAATTCTTTTTGTATCTGATATTACAACATCATTTATAATAGGGGAGGAACGCGTAACATAGAATACCTCCACATAGGGATACGTTTCCTTCAATGTCTCTATAAAAAGCATATCAAAGATAGCCTCTCCACAATTGTCTCCAATAATCACAATAACACTTTTTTCCTTAATCCTTCTTTTAAATATCAAGAAATGGTCTATGTAAAGGCGTGCATTCTTAAACTGAGACATTATGTTATCTAAAGGCGGCCTCTTGCCTGCGCCAAAGTCAATACTATTAGCAACACAACTCATTTTTGCAGCAAGATACAAGGGCGACCTTGACCTCTTTAGATAACCCTCTATTTGGGGAATCATCTTCAAAAGATACCTTTCGGTTTTAATCTTTTCTTTCAAGAAAGGATCCTTCTTATTACTTAAGCGTGCAATTGTTTTGTAAATTATTCTGCCAAATACTACGGGAGGATAATTAAAGTCGAATTGCAATAATCTTTTGGTAAGAATCTCATAAAGATACCTTTTCTTTCTTAAAGACAAACCTACCATAGAAGATGTATTCTCTATCTGACGGAAAAAGCAGGGTATACACAGATAAGAAGTCCTCATAGCTTGTCTATCATATCAATAACCAGACAAAAATCAATAAAATATATTTTTAATTGCAAAATTGCTGCTATAATTTATGTAATGTTTAACCGTATTGTGTCTTATTACAACCGTCTTTTTGCCCTATGGGTTATTCTGGGAGCAGCGGCTGCCTTCTTTTATCCTCATGTTTTCTTGCCTCTAAAAGGCTATATGGAGCTGTTCTTTGCTTTTACAATGTTTGGCATTGGCATGGTACTTAACATTAAAGATTTTGAAAACATCTTTCGCAACCTATGGGTTGTAGCTATTGGAGTAGCCTGCCAGTTTACTATTATGCCGTTTTCTGCCTTTATCATCTCCCACCTATTTCACCTGCCTAAAGAATTCTCTCTGGGATTAATCCTAACCGGCTCTGCTCCTGGGGCAATGGCAAGCAATGTATTAAGTTACTTAGCAAAAGCAGATGTAGCCTACTCAGTATCTTTAACTACTTCTTCCACTCTCCTTGCTCCTTTATTTACCCCCTCGTTAACCCTCCTCCTTGCCCATACCCTTTTTAAAATACCTTTCTGGGCAATGTTCTTAAGCGTAGTTAAGATGGTAGTGGTGCCTCTATTTCTAGGGTTTTCCACAAAGCGTATCTTAACGAACAGAATAGACCATTTTATAACTATTTTTCCTGCTATATCCACAACTTTTATTGTCTTTATTTGTTCGCTTGTTGTGGTTTTGAACAAAAACTACATTATAAATATGAATCCTCTCATCTTCCTTGCTGTCTTAACTCTTAATATAGGAGGGCTAGCAGGAGGATATTTAGTGGGAAAAATATCTAATTTTGACCTCTTAAAGAAACGCGCCCTTTCTATTGAAATAGGCATGCAGAATGCCGGTTTAGGAAGTGTGCTTGCGCTAAAACACTTTAATGAACATGTGGCTTTACCGGCAGTAATCTTTGTGTTTGTATGTATATTCACCGCTTCTTTTCTCGTACAGATGTGGTCTAAGAGTTCTTTTTCCCGATAATACGGTTTTTCGTATATTATAGTGTTGTCAAAGGAAGCGTTATATGTTATAAATATACTTCCTAGAGAGGGATTAAAATCTATATCTTAAACTTAGGTAATTGAAAGGAGATATATGGGCAAGTTAAAAAAAGAAATGAAAAAAATCCATGCCAGAAGAATAAGAAAAGCAAAAGAACAGCTTAAGTCTTATCGCGAAGGAAAATTAAGTTACGAACAGTTGAATAAACTAGCAAAAAAATTTCTTAGAAGAGCTCAGAATAAAAACAATAAAGAAACTTAAATCTTCAGATAAACCACGCCTATTCAAGACTGTAGTGTTTTTTAACATACTTTTTTATATGCCAACGGCAGTGTAATCCTTTAGGAAACACAGCTAAATCACCTTTTTCTATCTTTATTCTTCTGCCATCAACGAGTTCTACCTCCACTTCTCCTTCAAGAAAATAGCATGTCTCTTTACTCTCGTAATACCAGCTGAAACTACCCTCTTCCTTCTCCCATATCGGCCAATTCTCCACGCCTAATTTTTCCAGTTCTTCCTGTGTGGGTTTTTTTACCTCAATATCCATTGATAGCCTCCTTTTTATATCTTTAACAACTTTATTATTCTTATAGCATTATGGTAGTCTCTCCTGCCAACTAATAATTTCACTCTGTTAATAAACCCCAAATTAGGATAATATCCTCCGCAGTCATCGGCTGCCAGTACGGTATATATTCCATTGTGTTTAAGTATCTCTCTTACAAACTCTGCCTGATAACGGTAACGAAATTCTTCTGCTACAACTAAATCGTTCCTTTGCTTATCTTCCTCCATAAGAACTGTTCTATTAGGTATATACATTACCACATTAATATTTTATAGACAAGCGTTATCTAATTGAAAAAACGTCTTTTAACTTTCAGTAGCAAAAACTAAACTCTCTGCCCTGCCCAACAGCCCATCTCTACTATAAACATAACCTTTTTGCTCCTTTATTTTTGCATTTTGATTTCTTGCTAAGAGATGGTATAATTTAGAAATATTTTCTATGGCGGCGTAGCTCAGTCTGGCAGAGCAAACGGCTCATACCCGTTATGTCGGTGGTTCAAGTCCACTCGCCGCCATTTTTATTTTCCTCTATGCAAAAATACAAAAAAACACTTTTTTTTATTATTCTGTTTATCTGTGGCTGCGCTTATATAAGTTACGTAAAGGACCCTTTTGTTGACATACCAAATTTCTATAAGGTAAACGACAGTCTCTACAGAGGCGGACAGCCTACTAAAGAAGGCCTTAAAAAGCTAAAATCTCTGGGGATAAAGACTGTGGTGAGCCTTAAAGGCAGAAACAAAGCGACTCAGGAAGAACAGAAAACATTGCTGGCTATGGGAATACAGTACTATAATATTCCCTTAAGTGTTTATGCCCAGCCTGATGATAAGGATGTAATACAATTCCTGGAAATAGTACTTAAAAAAAGCAACCAGCCTGTATTTGTACATTGTGAAAGCGGTAGAGACCGCACAGGAGCAATGATTGCCCTCTACAGGGTAGTGGTAGAAGGATATAGCATAAAAGAGGCATATAAAGAAGCTAAACGCCTTGGATTCTGGCCTTACCGGGGAAAAGCAGAACTGAAAAAGTTCATCCACCAGATAAAAGACAAAAAAATATATTTTGATAAGGCAAAGGAGATTATCGATGGCCAAAAATAAAAAAATAATTTTCGTCTGTGTCCTTTTTATCATTTCCTTACCCCTAAACGTCTATTCCTACTCTGCAAGACACCATCTTATAAACATGTCAAAAAGCCTTATGGAGACTGCTTTTTCTCCTCTCTATGGCGCTTTTATTCAAGGCCCAAAAAACATAAAAGAAGCCTATCGCTATGAGGTATGGGGAAGAGAAAAAAAAGAAAAACGGGGGCTTATGCGGTATAAATTATTTGCTGTTTGGAGAGCGTTTGGCGAAGAAACAAAAGGTATAGTCGACGGTATTGTAAATAGCGTAAAAGCAAGCGGAAAATTTCTTAAAGAGCTAGTATCTATTTTCTTTAGCGATTAAAATCTCTCAAAAAAACAAGCCATTTCATACCTTATTCTTTTCCCTCATTGTTGATTTTAAAAACCATTTATGTTAAATATAAAGTGGGAGATAATAAAATGGATAAAAAAACATTAATAATATTCTCTATTATAATC